>Ga0335083_10001952_pt1 | contig 27803 bp, 30 predicted proteins | sample Lox_Sample_42_FD_206716 | JGI IMG/M metagenome (GOLD analysis project Ga0335083, IMG submission 206716) | Soil microbial communities from Loxahatchee National Wildlife Refuge, Florida, United States - Lox_Sample_4.2 | ecosystem: Environmental > Terrestrial > Soil > Wetlands | place: USA...
CGGCGGTCTCAGCGAAGGCGGGGAACAGCACCGGGTCGGGCTTCATCGGTGAGACATGCATGGGCCCCGAGCCGCCATGCTCGGTGCTCTCACCGCGCCAGTGATGCTCCGAGCGCTTGAAATAGGGCAGGACGTCGTCATAGCCCCAGCCGGAGAGGCCGGCCGCTGCCCAGGCGTCATAGTCCGCCGCCGCGCCGCGAATATACATGGTGCCGTTGATCGAGCTGCTGCCGCCCAGCACCTTGCCACGCGGGATCGGCTCGGTGCGGCCAAGGCGCGCCCGGTCCGGCTCGCTCTCATTGCCCCAGATGAAGCGCTTATTGGCGGCAGCCTGCATCCAGGTGAGCGGCATGTCGATGAGGGGATGGCGGCACTCGCTACCTGCCTCGAGCAGCACGACCTTGTTGGCTGGGTCTTCACTCAGCCGATTGGCCAGCACGCAGCCGGCGCTGCCCGCGCCGATGATGACGAAATCGGCTTCAGTCGTGGTCAATGCGCGTTCCTCACCCAAGCTTCGCGCCGTGGGTTAGCGCCTGAGCGGGAAAGCGTCCACCCGCTGGCGCCTGTCACAATTCCCGGCTATGGCGCGCGCGATGCTCAGGCGCCTCTACGACTGGACGCTGGCCAAGGCCGCGCACCGCCACGCCGAATGGTGGCTCATCCTTTTCTCCTTCCTTGAATCGAGCATCTTCCCGATCCCGCCGCATCCGCTGCTCGGCCTCATGTGCCTGGCACGACCGGAGCGGGCACTGCGGTACGGGATTGTATGTACTTTGGCCTCGGTGGCGGGCGGGCTCCTCGGCTATGCGGTCGGCCATTTCCTGTTCGCCAGCATCGGTCATCAGTTGCTCGACCTCCTGCACCTGACGAAGAGCTTCCCGGCAGCGGCCTGCTATTTGCGCAGCTATGGCGCCGAGATCATCCTGGTGAAGGGCGCGACGCCGATCCCGTTCAAGCTGGTCACCATCACGGCGGGCTTTATCGGACTGCCGCTGTTCACCTTCATTTGGGCGAGCCTGGCTTCGCGCGGTCTGCAGTTCGTGCTGGTGGGGGCTTTGTTCTGGAAGTTCGGGGCGCCGATCAAGGTCTTCATCGAGCGCTATCTGGCGATCATCTGCATCGCTTTCGTGGTGCTGGTCGTCGGCGGCGTGATCGCGGCAGGCATGTTGACCGGTCATGGCGCCGGTGACAAATGCAGCCATGCGACCATGGCCATGATCGCCGGGGCATGAACGCGCTGAAGGGTTTGATCGCGCACCGGCCAGGCCTGCTGGCATTGGCGGCGGGCGCGCTTTCGGCGATCGGCTTCGCGCCGTTGAGGCTCTGGCCGGTTACGCTGCTCTGCCTCGCACTGTTCATCCATCTGCTCCGGCAGGCGCCGAAGGCGAGGACCGCGTTCCGGATCGGCTATCTGTTCGGGCTCGGGCAGTTCACGGTCGGGCTCAACTGGATCGCCCATGCCTTCACCTTCCAGGACGCTATGCCGCATTGGCTTGGCTGGCTCGCCGTGCCGCTCTTGTCGGTCTATCTCGCCGTCTATCCGGCGCTGGGCATGGCGGTGGGCTGGTGGATCGGCAAGAGGGCGGCGCGTGGCGACATACGGCTCTTCGCCACGATCCTGGCTGCGACCTGGCTGATCTCCGAATATCTGCGCGCAACCTTGTTCACCGGCTTTGCCTGGAACCCGCTGGGGGTGATCTGGCTGGGCACCGGCGTCGACCAGCTGTCGACCGTCATCGGCACTTACGGGCTGGGGCTGGTCGCAATGCTGGCCGCCGGCGGCCTCTGGTGGGCGGCTCATCGCGCATGGCGGCCGGCAGGGCTCATGCTGGGCGGACTGGCGGTGATCGCAGCTATCGGCTTGATCGCCGGCTTGCGAACGCCCGATCGCCCGCGAGCCTCCGTCACCGTCGTCCAACCCAACATCAACCAGAACGAGAAATATGACACCGCGTTGGACGCGCTGAATTTCCAACGGCTCGCCGACCTCACAGGCAAGCCTGGAGTGCAGCCGCGCCTCGTCTTCTGGCCGGAAGCGGCGGTGCCGGCGATCCTCGACATGGAGCCCGACTGGCGTGCGCGCATCGCCGCGCTGCTGGGGCCGGGCGAGATGGTCATGCTCGGCGGCGACAAGCTCTATTATCGGGAAACAGCCGGCGCGATCGACACGAGCGTGATCCGTGGCGCCAATAACAGCCTCTACGTCATGGATTGGCAGGGGAGGCTGATCGGCCGCTACGACAAGGCGCATCTGGTGCCTTATGGGGAATATCTGCCGATGCGTCCGCTGCTCTCGGCGATCGGCCTGTCGCGGCTGGTGCCGGGCGATGTCGATTTCTGGCCGGGCCCGGGGCCGCGCACGCTCGACCTGCCGGGCTATGGTAATCGTCCGCCGCTCAAAATGGGCGTGCAGATCTGCTATGAGATCACCTTCTCGGGACAAGTCATCGACGAAGCGCACCGACCGGACTTCTTGTTCAATCCCTCGAACGATGCCTGGTTTGGCAGCTGGGGGCCGCCACAGCATCTCGCCCAGGCGCGGCTGCGCGCGATTGAGGAAGGGCTGCCGGTCATCCGCTCGACGCCGACCGGTATTTCCGCGCTCGTCGATGCCTCGGGGCGCGTCGAGCAGTCAATCGGGCTCGGTCAGCCGGGTGCTCTTGCCGGAGGTTTGCCGGCGAAGTCATCCCCGACCCTGTTCTCGCGCGGCGGCAATGCGATTCCGCTGGGGCTTGCCGTGCTGCTTCTGGTAAGTGCCGTTGCCATCGCCCGGCGCAGAAGCTAAAGGGCCCGACATAAACATTTCTTTATATCAATTGCGGCCAAGACAGAGTCGCTAGAAGAAAGGCCTCCCCCCAATATGCGCGCCAGTTATCTTTTCACGTCCGAAAGCGTGTCCGAAGGACATCCAGACAAGGTCGCCGACCAGATCAGCGATACGATCGTCGACCTGTTTCTTTCCAAGGACCCCGAAGCGCGCATCGCCTGCGAGACGCTGACCACGACACAGCTCGTTGTTCTGGCCGGGGAAATTCGCTGCAAGGGCGTCTATGAAAATGGCCAGTGGGCGCCCGGTGCGCTCGCGGAAATCGAGGCGGCGGTGCGCAACACCGTCCGCGAGATCGGCTATGAGCAGGACGGCTTCCACTGGGAGAAGTTCGAGTTCATCAACCGCCTGCACGGCCAGAGCGCCCATATCGCGCAGGGCGTCGACGCCAGCGGCAACAAGGACGAAGGCGCCGGCGACCAGGGCATCATGTTCGGCTATGCCGCCAACGACACGCCCGACCTCATGCCAGCGACGCTCTATTACAGCCACAAGATTCTCGAAAAGATGGCCGCCGACCGCCATTCTGGCGCCGCGCCGTTCCTCGAGCCGGACGCCAAGAGCCAGGTCACGCTGCGCTATGAAGGCAGCAAGCCGGTCGCCGCGACCGCGGTCGTCGTCTCGACCCAGCATGCCAAGGGCTATGACGAGGGCGCCAAGGAGGCCGAGCTCCACGCCTATGTGAAGAAGGTGGTGGCGGAGGTCATTCCCGCCGCTTTGCTCTCGGACGCCACCGAATATCACATCAACCCGACCGGTTCGTTCGAGATCGGCGGCCCCGACGGCGACGCGGGCCTCACCGGCCGCAAGATCATCGTCGACACCTATGGCGGCGCCAGCCCGCATGGCGGCGGCGCATTCAGCGGCAAGGACCCGACCAAGGTCGACCGCTCGGCCGCCTATATCACGCGCTATCTCGCCAAGAACATCGTCGCGGCGGGTCTCGCACAGCGCTGCACCATCCAGCTCGCCTATGCGATCGGCGTGTCGAAGCCGCTGTCGCTTTATGTGGACACGCACGGCACCGGCACCATCGGCGACGACAAGATCGAGGAGGCGATCGGCAAGATCGCCAAGCTCGGCGGCCTGACCCCGCGCGGCATCCGCACGCATCTCGGTCTCAACAAGCCGATCTACAAGCGGACCGCCGCCTATGGCCATTTCGGCCGCAAGCCCGAGGGCGACTTTTTCCCCTGGGAGCGCACCGACTTGGTCGAGGATTTGAAGGCCGCTCTGGGCTGACGCTCGGTCAAGGGCGACGGATGAATGAGGCGCGTCCGCCGGGCGCGCCTTTTTCTTTGCGCCTGTCTCGCGGTCGTGCGAAATTCATATCATGATGGACAAGCCGCGCTAGCCCGCGGCACCGGCGGGGGATGCCCATGATGAGATCGCTTTCCGTTGTGACCGGCCTTCTGCTGGCCGGTGTCGCCGCGTCCGCTGCCGCTCAGATTCCGAGCATGACGCGCGACCAGGCAAGGCAGCTTTACGCGGCCGGCGGCTTCCCGATCAGCGCCGACGGAAAAAACCCGACCAATCGCTGTGGCGCGCCGGCCAGTCCCAAGATCACCTTTGTCGACATGAATGGCGACGGGCGCAAGGAAGCGCTCTTCATCGACACGAGCCCTTGCTACCAACCGGACGGGCGCTGGTACGCGGTCACGACGCAAGGGCCGGACGGGAGCTGGCGCAGCATTCTCTCCGGCGTCGGATCGGTGCAGGCCATCGGCAAAATAGCCAATGGCTGGTTCGTGCTCAACACGACCAGCGGCGGCAAGACGCAGACCCTGAGCTATAACGGCCAGAGCTATGGCGCGGGCACGGTCAGCGCAGTTGCCCCGCCCTCCGCAGCCGTCACAAAGCCGGCCGGCGCCGCCCCTGTGGCACCCGCCGGGCGCGACGCCGCCATCTTCAGGGCAGCCGGCTTCAGGCAGACGCGGCGCGGCTGGGAGAGCGGCTGCGACGACCCGACCGCCGGGTCGAGCTACGAAGCCGGCAAGGTCGAACAGACGAAGGACCTGAATGGCGATGGCCGTCCCGAGGCGCTGGTCACGGAAGGCAGCGGCTATTGCTATGGCAATACCGGCACCGCCTTCTGGCTGGTCGGCCAGCAGGCGGACGGCTCATGGAAACTCATCTATAACGAGGTCGGTATCGCCGAATTCCTACCAACGAAGGGAGTTGCGGGCTGGCCGGACGTCTCGGTGGGCGGGCCCGGGTTCTGTTTCCCGGTTATGCGGTGGAACGGCACAGCCTACAAGTTCAACCGCAACGCCTATGAGGGCAAGGCCTGCAAGCCGTAGCGACTGACACCCCCCTCAATCGTCCGAAATGCCCGCCCATCCCGGCAGATGCTTCGCGTCCTCAGATTCCGCGATGGCCAGCGCCTTCTTGACGCTGGCGTCGAACTTCTCGTCGAGCTTCGATCGCTTGATCCGCCCGCGCAGGAAGTCCGCCCACAGGAACTCGGAATAGGGCGTGTCGGTCTTGGCATAGCCGCCCGCCCGGCGGAGTTCACCGGCAAGCGAGCGATAAGGGTCGTCGGCCAGCTTTCCGATGCGCCGGGGAAGTGCGTCATAATCCTGCCGATGCCCCTTCTCGTCGAAGGGATGGAGCCAGTTGCGATTGTCCATGAAGGTCATGAAGGCGGCGGGCTTCAGATGGCCAAGATGCGCAACGATGCTGACCAGCACCTGCTCGACGCCCTCCTCGATGAGCGCGAGGGCGAGATGATGATGGTCGATGATCCAGTGTTGCCCGCCCGGCCCGGCGACGGCGGGGATCATATGGCGGCCGAGATAGCCCGGCTTCTCGTCCTTGCTGCGCAGGGCCCATTCATCCCGCTTTCGCCCAACCTCGCGATAGCCGACGGTGATCTGCGTCGGGCGCAGTTCGTGCAGGGGGAAAGGCTCGAGCTTCGGCTCCATCCGGCCATTGTGCATCATCGTCACTCCTGCTGCGGCGAAAGCGCGCGCACCGCGTCATCGACGCTGTAGCTGCTCCTCGCCAAGAGGTCGTCCGCGCTCGCCTGACGCATCAGGTCGCGGACATGATCGCGCACCCGGGCCAGCTGCAGGGTGACCTGCCGCTGGGCCATGAGCGCGGCGAATTCGGTGAGCGCGTCGAGCGCGGTGCTATCCAGATCGAAGCTTTCTTCCAGGCTGAGGACGAGCTTGCGCCGGTCCGGCTGGGCGGCCTGCAGTGCGGTCACCCGGGCCAGCACGCGCTCGGCATTGGCGAAGAACAGCGGCTCGGCAGGCCGCGCCACGATCATGCCGGCCGGCGGCTGCGCATCGGGATGATAGGCGATGTCGACATAGTCATGGCTGGCGCCGAGCCGGCCGAGCTGGCTGAGATGCGGCGTCGCGAGGCGACGGATGAGCAGCGCCAGCGAAAGCGCGATGGCGAACAGCATGCCGTCGAGCACGCCCAGCGCCAGCACGCCGGCGGCGGCGCCCAGTGCCACGGGTAGGTCGCGGCGGATGCGCCACAGGCGCATGAACGGGGCGACGTTGAGTGCATGGACCAGCGCTGCGATCACCACCGCAGCCAGCACCGGCTCGGGCAGGCGCGCGACCAGCGGCATCGCCAGCAGGACGAGCGCGCCGAGCCCGACTGCGGCGATGAGACCTGTCCAGCGCGTGCCGGCGCCCGCCGCTTCGGCGGCCGAACCTGCGGAGAAGCCGGCGCCGACCGGCATGCCCACGACCAGCGCCGAGGCGAGGTTGGAGACGCCGAGCGCCGCCAGTTCTCGATTGGGCTCGATGGCGTCGCCATGGCGCAGCGCGAGCGCGCGCATCGTCCCCCAGCTTTCGGCGAAGAGAATGAGCACGATCGGCAAGGCATATTGCGGCAGCGACAGCAGCTCTCCGGTCGCGGGCAGGCGCAGGTCGTTCCAGTGCGGCATGAGGTCGATCGTGCCAACGGTGGCGACGCCATGGCCGGGCAGGTCGAGCAGCGCCGAGGCGAGGATGCCGCCGCCCAGCACCAGGAAGGCGCCGGGGACGACGGGAAAGCGGCGCAGGAACAGCAAGAGGACGAGCGCGATCAGCGTGACAAGGATACTGACGCCATGCCAGCTGCCGGCGCTCTGAAAGAGAGCGGCCAGCAATGCGCCGATGCTTCCGCCGTGGGAGGGCAAGCCGACGATGACCGGGAGCTGCTTGATGATGATGGTGATGGCGAGGCCGAAGGCGAAGCCGCGCAGCACCGGGCGGGAGATGAAGCTGGCCAGGCCCCCGAGGCGCGCCAGGCCCATGCCACAGAAGATGATGCCGACCAGCGCGACGATGAGCGCTGTCGTCACCGCCCGGCCAGTGCCGTCCAGCGGCAGCGAGCCGAGCGTCGCGGCGAGGATCGCGGCGGAAGAGGATGTCGGCGCGACAATCGCGAAGCGGCTGCGGCCGAGCAGCGTGTAGGCGCAGGCCCCGGCGCAGGCGGCGAGAATGGCATGCTGCGGCGGCAGGCCGGCGATGCCGGCATAGCCAATCGCTTCCGGCAGCATGAGGCCGGCAACGGAGAGGCCGGCGACCAGATCGCGCGATCCTATCGTCGGCCTCCGTGCCGGTGAGCGCCGCAATCAGGCGGCGAAGTGGTTGCCCCGCCGGTGAGCGTCACCGCAAGGGGCCTGCAATTATTGCCGCGGGGGCGCACCAGCCGGCGGAGCGCCAGCGGGCGGGGCTCCGGCAGGCGGCGCACCGGCGCCACCGCGACCGGCACCGCCGCGACCACCGCCGCGCGGCGCCGGAGCCGGTGCATTCGGATCGGGCGGCGCGACCGGATCGAAGTCGAACTGCTGGGCGAAGCGATCGCGCGTGTCCGTGGTGATCGGCTGCGAGGTGCCGGCAGCGACCTGCGCCCGATGCGCGCGCGAGGCGGTGATATAGTTGCGGATCTGCACGTCGCCCTCATGGCAGGCATATTCGGGCATTTCGTACTTGTCGTCACGCGTCCATTCGAGCTGCGCGGTCCAGGGCGCCGTGAACGTCTCCGGATCGTCATAGGTGATCTCGTAGAGGATCGAATTGGGGCCGGTCATGGTCAGCCGCTCGACCGTGTGCGCCTTGTCGCTGGTCGGGATGGTGTTGAACGGCGGCACATTCTGCGTCGCCATGTTGAGCGGCGAGGCGGCGCGCTTCAGCGGGTTGGTCGTCGCGCTGTCGCCGGACTTGATGTGGTCGGTCTCGATGACCAGCGTCTTGCCTTCCCAATGGCCGCGGCTGAGGCCCATCCAGGCCTCGGGGCCGGCTGGGACCTTCGGCACATTGTTGCCGATCGGAATGACGCGCGTGCCGAGCATCTCGAGCTGGATCACGACATAGCCGGGCGCCTGCCAGATGCGCTGACCGTAATTATAGCGGAAGGGGAACATCGAGGCCGGGAAGCCGCGCGAAATGCAGCGGTCCCAGCTGTCGAAATCGTCGACCCAGTCGAATTCCTGGCGCGGCACCCAGCCGGATTTCCCGGCCTTGTAGAGCGCTGCGCCCTTGGGCGTCAGCGGCGGCAGCTGGCCGTCGAGCGGCTTCACCAGCATCGAGGTGCGCCAGGAGAAGTTCGAGCTCTTGGTCCAGTCGGCGAGGCCCTGGGTGCCGCCCGCGTTCAGCGAGTCGGTGGTGAAGCCCTTGTCGGAGCGCTCGGCATTGGCGATGCGCTTGTCATGCTCTTCCTTGGTAATCCAGACGCGGTTGCCGAAGGTCTTGGGCCGCTGGAAAAGAATGCGCGTCGAGGCGATGTTCTCGATCGGCCAGGTACCGGTGAAGTCCCAGTCGCCCCAGCTCGTCTTCTTCGGCGTGTAGTCGGTCGGCGTCGGCGGCAGGACGGTGAGGTCCGCGGGCGGCTTCTGCGCCATGGCGGCTGGACCCGCGACGAGGAGCGATGCGACGGCGGCGATAGCGGATGTCGCCGTGACGAAGCGTGATGCGAGCCTGTGATGCCTCATTGTACCTGTTCCTCTCCCAGCCTGTTTGCTTCGCCGTCTAAGGATTTTTTGTACCCTAGGCCAGAGGTTTTGATGATTTTGTCCATTTCGATCGGCCAACGTACCGCAAAGCCTTTCGCTGCTATTTTGTCTCCGGCAGCGCGAAGACGTAGAGGACGTTGCCGAGCGATGGCTTGTACTCCGGCGTGGCCCGCCCGAGCGAGAACGCCTCGGGCGCGACGCCAGTGCCGATGACGACATATTGCCGGCCACCCACCGCATAGCTCACCGGATAGCCGGTCACGGCCGAAGCGAGATTGACTTCCCACAGCTTCCTGCCGGTCCTGTCGTCGAGCGCCTTGAAGCGCCCGACCGCATCGCCCGCGAAGACGAGGCCGCCGGCGGTGGACATCAATGACATCATGCCGGCGCGCTGCTCATATTTCCACGCCGTCTTGCCGGTCGAGGCCGAGATCGCCTGCACCCGGCCGAGATTGGTGCCGCCGTCGGGAATATAGGCGGGGCCGCTGACGCCCATGATGATCGAGCCGGGCACCAGATCCTTCGAGCTGGTGATGACCGAGCAGAGATTCTGGAGCGGCATGTACATGAGCCCGGTTTTCGGGCTGTAGGTGCCTTCCTGCCAGTTCTTCCCGCCGGCGAAGCTGGGGCAGAGGTCGAGGGTCTGGCCCGGCCTGGTGAAGACTGTTGCCGGATTATCAGTAACTTCGCCCGTCCTGCCGTCGATCGACTGGACAACGGTCTGCTTGACGGTCGGCGTCGCCCACAGGAACTCGCCGGTCTTGCGGTCGAGCGTATAGACGATGCCGGTCTTGCCGGGGATGCCGGTCAGCACCTGGCGCTTCTCGCCCGGCTTGATCTTCGGGTTGATCCACAGGACCGACTTCGGGTCGGGCGCGACCACCGTATCGAGCAGGATGCGCGTGAACGTATGGTCGAAGTCCCAGTGGTCGACGATGTGCTGATAGTACCAGACGATCTTGCCCGTGTTCGGATCGATGGCGAGCGTCGAGGTCGAGTAGAGATATTTCTTGTCGTTGCCGCCCAGGATGAACTTGGGCGTCGGCGAAGTGACCGAGGTGCCGTAATAGATGAGGTGCAGCACCGGGTCATAGGTCGGCGGCATCCAGGTGCCGACCTGGATGCGCTTGTCCCTGGGCACGCCGCCCCATGTCTCGTCGCCGGGCTCGCCGGGCGCGGGCATGGTGTGGGTGCGCCACAGCTCCTTGCCGGTGCGCGCGTCATGCGCGACGAACACGCAGGCGTCATAGCCGGCGTTCGGCTCGCAGTTGCGCCCCGAGATCACCTTGCCGTCGGCGATGATCGGGCCGCCGCTGGGGTCGTCATTCTGGGTCTTGTAGTCGGTGACTTTCGTTTCCCAGACCGGCTTTCCGGTCGCGATGTCGAGCGCATAGACATAGCCGTCCGAGCTCGAGCCGATCAGCAGATTCTCCCAGATCGCAGCGTTGCGCTTGATGGTCTGGCCGCGGAAGTCGTCGGGATAGCGCCGCTTGTAGGTCCAGATGAGGTCGCCGGTCGCGGCATCGACCGCGTCCACCACGTCCTTGGGCTGGATGATGTACATGACGCCGTCATGGACGAGCGGCGTGCCTTCATATCCACCGTCCGTCAGCGGGCGCGACCAGACGAGCTGCAGCCCCTTGACATTGGCGGGGGTGATCTGCGTGAGCGGGCTGTAGCCCCAGCCGTTCAATGTGCGGCGGAAGCTCAGCCAGTCGCCGGGCGCCGGATTGGCGATCATCGCGGGCGTCACCGGCGTCGGCTTATGCAGTGAGAGCGGCATGGCCTTGGCGGGGGGCGCTGGCTGCATGACGCCGTCGGCGCTGGGCTGGGCCATCGCCATGCTCGCGATGACGCATGCCATGGCCGCGCCCGCCGCAAGCAGCCCGAACCGCATCGCCTGCCCAATCGCTCGATTGCCCCGCATCCCGCTCTCCTTGTGCATCGGCCCTTGTCTCCCCGGCCCTTGCGCGGAGACTAGGGCGGAACGGCGCCACAGGTCCAGCGGGATGATCGGCCGCGCGGCGATCGGCGGGGCGCCAGCAATATTTTCCGCACCCTCCAGATGGAGGGTTTGCGCTGTTTTGGCGTGCGTTAGGCTGGCCCGGAGCACGTCGCCTCCGGTGGGGAAGGCGGCCCGGCTCTGGCAGATGTGGGAGAACAGCATGCCAGTCAAACTCATCCGATATGGAATCGTGGGAATCTGGCTCATCGCGGCGGCCGTGTTGAGCAGGCCCTTGTTTGCCGCCACGGTCGTCGTGGATTCGACAACGGACATTTTCCTCGCCAGCCAGCCCGACACCACCGGCGTCACCGGCTATTTCGGCACAGACACCGCCCCGGACAATTCGCCCGTCCTGATCGCGGTGACCGGTGGCGCGACGCTGACCTTCAGCGCGAGCGGATCGGCATCGGTCGATGACTCATGCTTCGCCGGACCGGATGGCGGCTGCTATCCCGACGAATCTGGCTTTTCGCCCGCGCCGGCCAGCGGCACCTACAAGGGACCGGCGACGGCCCTGATCGGCGTCTTCCTCGACGACAATGTGACCGATGTCTCCAATGGTCCCGCCTCGCTCGACTATACCGACAGCGCCAATCTCAACCTGCTGACCAATACGCCGGGACTGGGCCAGATTTTCTTCATCGGCGATGGCCTCACCGATGCGTCGCTGGTCCAGCAGTTCATCGCGCCGACCGGCGCCACGCGGCTGTTCCTGGCGGTCGCCGATTCGATCGGCGCCAGTTCCGGCAATGAAGGCAGCTTCACCGTGGACTATACCGAATCCGTCCCCGAGCCGGCGAGCTGGGCGCTGATGATCGGTGGCCTCGGCCTTGCCGGCGCGGCGATGCGGCGGCGCGCGCAGCGGGCGGCGCTGGCTATCTGATCCGGGAGGCGGCATGACGGCAGCCTGACCGGCGTCGCCGTCCTGCCGCATGGTGGTGGCACGCTACTGGCCAGCCGGCGCGGCATCGGCTAGGGCGCGCGGCCATGACCGCTTTCAAATCCGGCGATCCGACGACACTGAACCGCCTCTACGGGCGCCAGTCCGGCCACAAGCTGCGCGTGGGGCAGCAGGCGCTGGTCGACGCGCTGCTGCCGGCGATCTGCGTGCCGGAGGAGGGGCCGATCACGTCCGAGCTGCTGTTCGGGCATGACCGCCCACTGCATTTCGAGATCGGCTTCGGCTCGGGCGAGCATCTCGCCTGGCGCGCCGACATGCTGCCCGATCACGGCTTCATCGGCTGCGAGCCGTTTTTGAATGGCGTGGTCGGCGCGCTGGGCCATATTCGCGACCAGCGCCTTGCCAATGTCCGCCTGCACATGGGCAATGCGCTCGATGTGCTTGCCCGCGTGCCGGACGGGGCGCTCAGCTTCGTCTATCTGCTCCATCCCGACCCCTGGCCCAAGGCGCGGCATGCCAAGCGGCGGATGATGAACAAGGGGCCGGTCGACATGATCGCGGCCAAGCTGAGGCCCGGCGGCGAATTCCGTTTCGGCACCGATCATCCCGTCTATCTGCGCTGGGCCCTGATGGTGATGCGCGAGCGCTCGGATTTCGAATGGCTGTGCGCCAGGCCGGAAGACTTCCTCGAGCGCCCCGGCGGCTGGCCGGAGACGCGCTATGAAGCGAAGGCGCGGGCGCAGGGGCATGAGGTCTGGTATTTCCGCTATCGGCGGACGCAGGCATTGGCGGGAGACCGGTCATGAAACAGCGCTGGACGGTGCGGCGCTTCAGGGCGCTCGTCCGGCATAGCGGGCCGGCCTCCCTGCTGTTCCGCCGGCGGCTCGCGCTCATTGGCGGCGCCGTGGTGGTGGGCCTCGCGGCGCTCGTTTTCGCACGGGCCGCGGACCTTGCGAGCCTGGCGTTTCAGCGGCTGACCGCGCATCGTCCGCTGCTGCCGCTGGCGCTGACGCCGATGGGCTTCATGGCGATCGTCTGGCTCACCCGCCGCTTCGCGCCGGCCGCGACGGGCTCCGGCATTCCCCAGATCATTGCGGCGATCCGCATGCCGCCGGCGCAAGGCGAACGTCTCATGGCGCTGCCCATCGCTGTCTACAAAAGTGTGCTCACCCTGGCGGCGTTGCTGGTGGGCGCGTCGGTCGGCCGTGAGGGGCCAACAGTGCAGATCAGCACGGCGGTGATGAGCTGGCTGCACCGCGTCCTGCGGGTGCCGATGCGCGCCTCGATCGTGATCGCCGGCGGCGCGGCCGGCGTCGCGGCGGCATTCAACACGCCGCTCGCGGGCATCGCCTTCGCCATCGAGGAACTGGCCAGCAGCTATGAGCAGCGCACGACCCTGCTGGTCATCACGGCCGTCATCGTCTCGGGCATGGTCGCACTCGGTCTGGCCGGCAACTATGTCTATTTCGGCTTCGTTACGGCGCAATTGCCGGTCGGCAGCACCTTGCTGGCGATTGCGGTTTCGGGCGTGCTTGGCGGGCTGCTCGGGGGGCTCTTTTCGCGGCTCCTGCTCGGCTGGCTGCGCGGCGAGCACGTCGTCGGCCGGCTTGCGCGGAAGCACGCGGTCCTCGCAGCCGGATTGTGCGGTCTCGGCGTTGCGGTGGTCGGCATATGGAGCGGCCTGACCTGGGGCACCGGCTATGAACCGGCCCGGCATGCGATCACCGGCGTGGCCCATCTTCCCTGGTATTTCATGCCTGCCAAATTCGCGTCCACGCTCTTCTCGAGCGCTTCGGGCATGCCGGGCGGGATATTCTCGCCCTCGCTCGCCACGGGAGCGGGCGTCGGCAACCTGGTTTCACTGCTCATGCCGACCCAGCCCGCCGGTCCGATCATCCTGATCGGCATGGTCGCCTATTTCACCGGCGTCGTGCGGGCGCCGCTGACGGCGGTGATCGTGATTGCCGAGACGACCGGGAGCCGCGGCCTCATGCTGCCATTGCTCGGCGCCGCGGTCCTGGCGGATTCAGTGGCGGGACTGATCTGCCGGGAGCGGCTCTATCACGGCCTTGCCCGAAACTTCATGCCCTCGTCCGGGCCGCCCGAACGAGGCGCCGACTAGCTGCGCCGGGCGCGGATATTCTTCCGCCAGATCGCAACGATGATGAGCAGATAGCCCGCGAGGCGGAACAGATAGAGTGGACTGAGCTCTTCGGCCGGAGGATCGATGGCGGGTGCGTTGATGAACGTCAGCGCTGCCTGGCCGATGCCGAACAGCGCAAAGGCGGCGGCGAACCACAGGAAGAACGAATCCCGCGTGCCCTTCCAGAAGCGGAGAAAGAACAGGCCGGCGATCAGGAAGCCCATCGTGACGACACCCGAGGAAAAGCTCCACCACATGCGATTACTCCTGCTGATCCCAGACGAAGCCATAGAGAAGGATCGATATCGCCAGAAGCGCGAGAACGGACCTCACCAGCCTGAAATCGACCTCGGGATAGACGACCATGTCGAATATGACGACGCAGTTGTTTGCGGCCAGGAAGATGAAGCAGAGCGCGCTCCACAGGAGGATCCGCGCCCGCGTCCGCCACCAGGCGCGGCCCAGGAGGAAAGCGCAGATGCTGCTGGTCAGGAAGCACAGCAGATAGACGGCGGTGGGGAAATAGCTCGCCATCAATCTCTCCTCAATTTGAACGCATCGGCAAAAGCCGAGATTCCCGGATTTGCCGATGCCACGATCATGCGGCGCACGGCGTCGGGCGAACGCGCATAAAGCGCCTCTGCCTCCGCGGCCAGATGTTCCAGATGCGGATTCGCAGGTGCATAACGCATGAGACCGCTTGCCTCCGTCACCACCAGGCCCGCGGCGATCAGATCGGCAAGGCCCTGTTCGACGATCAGGTTGCTGGCCCGCAGGGCCGCAACGATTTCGTCCGGAGCCAGCGCCTCGGCGCGGCGCGCCCGGAGATGACACAGCAGCTCGATCGCCCAGACCGAGCGAAAGGTTGCGCGAATGAAGGCGTGAAGGTCGTCCGCCCCCGGCATGATGGCCGGCTCCTCCCGGAATGCTGATAAGGCGCTGAAACAATAGCGATCAATCCTCGGCTGGCAATCCCAAAAAGCAAAATTAAACGCGTCAAATGTACCTATTTGGCAAATTATGCTTGACATCGACACGCTGATCCGGTACGCACAGGTCAACGTCGAGAATTGAATCGACAGCCGGTGCAGCGCACTTCGCCGCCGCGCCAGAACAGGATCATCCGATATGAGCGACCCAAAGAGCCCGGCGCGGCCCGCCGGCCGCACCGTCGTGCGCAGAAAGAAACTCAACCGCTGGAACGAGAGGCGCCGCCAGCTTTTTCTGATCACGCTGACCGAGACGGCCAATGTGCGCAAATCGGCTGAGAAAGCGACCATGTCGCTCAGCGCCGCCTATCTGCTCAAGGGGCGCGATCCGGCCTTTGCCCGGGCATGGCGGGATGCGCTGGATGTCGGCTTCAGCGAGCTCGAATTGAGCTTGCTCCGGGATTCCATCGAAGGAACAGAGCGTATCGAGATCGTCGAGGTCGGCCCCGATCGCGTGCTCAAATCGGTGAAGACCATCAAGAGCCGCAACCACTCTGTCGCCATGCGGCTATATTCGTCCCATCGCGACGAGGTGATGGCCCATCGGGAGGCGCGTGATGGCGCGGATGAAAGCGAGCAGGAAACCGCGGCGCGGGTGCGCGCTCATATGAACCAGATCCGGGACCGGCTCGCTGCGCAGGGCTGCATATCCGCGGGCACGGCCGATGAAGAGCAGGGCCATGAAGGCTGAAAGATTTCTTGCGGACCTGTCCGACTATGATTTTGTCGCGAACCTGCCTGATGGACCGCGGGAGGCTTTTCTTGCCGCGATCGGCAAAAGCGGCAGGCAATGGCTGGAACGAAGCTGGCAGTGCCGGGCGCGCCGCAGTCAACAGCCCCCGCCGGGCGGCTGGCCGGTCTGGCTTGTCATGGCGGGGCGGGGCTTCGGCAAGACCCGCGCCGGGGCGGAATGGATTCGGAGCATCGCGGAGCGGGACGGCGCGGCGCGGATCGCGCTGGTCGGCGCCAGCATCCAGGATGCGCGCGCCGTCATGGTCGAGGGCGAGAGCGGGCTCCTGTCCATCGCGCCGGAAGATAACCGCCCGGTCTGGAAGCCGTCGCGGCGGGAATTGCGCTGGCGCAGCGGGGCAGTCGCGACCCTGTTCGGCGCCGCCGATCCGGAGATGCTGCGCGGGCCGCAGCACAGCCATGGCTGGGCGGACGAGATCGGCAAATGGCCCAATGGCATCGCCGCCTGGGACAATCTCGCCATGGGCATGCGGCTGGGCGCGCGCCCGCGCATCATGGCGACGACGACGCCAAGACCAGTGCCGCTCGTCATGCGCCTTGCCGCCGACCCGGCGGTCATGGTGACGCGCGGGCGCACGGCGGACAATGCCGCGCATCTGCCGCCGGCTTTTCTCGCGGAGATGGCGCGGACCTTCGAGGGCACGCGGCTGGGGCGTCAGGAACTGGAGGGCGAGTTGCTGCTCGATGTCGAGGGCGCGCTGTGGACACGGGCGCTGCTCGAGCAATGCCGCCATGTCGGGCCGGCGCCGGACCGTGACGTCTTCACGCGGTTGGTGGTGGGCGTGGACCCGCCGGCCAGCGCGGGGGGCGATGCCTGCGGGATCGTCGTGGCCGGCCTGGCGCGGGACGGGACCGCGTTCGTGCTGGAGGACGCCTCGGTCGAAGGCGCCAGTCCCGAGCGCTGGGCGCGCCGCGTGGCGCTGGCGGCGGAGCGCTGGCGCGCCGACCGCATCGTCGCGGAGGCGAACAATGGCGGCGACATGGTCGCGGCGGTGCTGCGCGCGAGCGGCCTGCCGCTGCCGGTGCGGCTGGTTCATGCCTCGCGCGGCAAGTCGGCGCGAGCCGAGCCGGTCGCGGCGCTCTACGAGGCGGGGCGGGCGCGTCATGCCGGGTTTTTCGCGCCCCTTGAAGACCAACTGTGCGGCATGACCGTGCGCGGCGGCTATGAAGGGCCGGGCCGCTCGCCCGACCGGGCCGACGCGCTGGTCTGGGCGCTCACCGAAATTGCGCTGTCCCATTCTGGCAATGCGCGACTGCGCTCCCTATAAAGGGTGCAGGGGCGAGTCATTTTCCTGTCTGCCAACAGGTCCGACGCCATATCCGGGTGGCCGAGGATCGATGCGCGGGCAGACGACGCTTAAGGAGTCCGGTCCCGGATGGACGTCATTCTGAGGCGCATTGCGGATGCGCCCTCGCTGCCGCTGATCTGGCGGCACCTGACGCGGTTCTGCCGCCGCCACGGCTTCAGTGCGAGCAGCTATTATATCGTCCGCAGCGGTTCCAGCCTGCCGGCCGCCGTGCCGCTGCAGGACGGCTTCACCCGCGAGGAGGTCGAGACCTATATGTCCTTCGACTTCCAGCGGCTCGACATCGTGCCGCGCATCGCGCTGGCGGCGGGCGTGCCGGTCCGCTGGACCGAGGCATGGGCCAACCGCCAACTGACACCGGAGGAGAGCGCTTTCGTGAACGCGATGCGCAAGGTCAGCTTCTCGGACGGCTTCTCGCTGCCCTGCTATGGCCCCAATGGCCGCAACGCCATCGTCGGCGTCGCGCAGCGGCCGGGCGATCCGGAGGTGGAGCCGGGCGTGCTGACGCTGCTGCATTTCGTGGCGCAGTCCGCGCATCTGCGCATCTGCGCGCAGTTCGCCGACGAGATGCTGCTCGACCGGCAGCTGTCCAGCCGCGAGAAGGAGATTCTCGACTGGGTCGCGCGCGGCAAGAGCAATACGGTGATCGCCGACATACTGGAAATCTCGCCGGGCACGGTCGATACCTATATGCGGCGCATCTATGAGAAGCTGGACGTGTCGGACAGGACGTCGGCGGCGGTGAAAGGCGTCGGGCTGGGACTGATCGCGGCCTGACCGGGCGGAGAAAGCAGGGGCAGTCGTCTTGAATGCGACGAACGAGCATGTGCTGCGCCAGATCGAGAAGGCGGAAAGCCTGGCTGCCCTGTGGGCGCTGACGGTACGCCACTTCCGCGCCCAGGGGTTCGAGGCGGTCGGCTATATCCTGTTCGATCATGGCAATATCGGCCAGGCGGTCGCGCTGCTCGAACATGGCTTTCCGTCCGATGTGCTGAGCACTTATGCGGCGCTCGGCTATGGGCGCAACGACGCCACGCTGCGCGTCGCCATGGCCACGGGAAGCCCGGTGCTGCGCAGCAAGGTGCCGGAGCATTACAAGCTTTCGCGCGAGGAGGCGTGGCACCGCAAGGTGATGGAGGGGCTGGGCGTCGGCGAGCTGCTTGCCCTGCCGCTCTACGGGCCGGGCGGGCGGGACGCGCTCTGTGCGCTCACCCGGGCGGCCGATCCGGCGCTGTTCGAACAGGCCAATGTCGTCGCCCTGCAGATGGTCGCCCAGGCCGCCCATCTCAAGGCCTTCTCGATGCGGACCGTGGAACCGGCGGGCGGTCATGGCCTGTCGCCGCGCGAAGTGGAGATCCTGCGCTGGGTGGCACAGGGCAAGAGCAACGGCGTGATCGCCGAGATTCTTGAAATCTCGATCGGGACGGTCGATACCTATTTGCGGAGGCTTTTCGAGAAGCTAGAGGTAGCCGATCGCACCTCTGCCGCCGTAAAAGGCGTCAGCATGGGGCTCATCCGGGCCTGACCGCTTCCGCAAAAGGCAAGTTGCATCTTGTCCATCGAAGAGCTTCTGTCCGAAATCGACAAGGCCCGGACCCAGTCGCGGCTCTGGGCGGCGATGGTGCGCTTTTCTCGTGAACTGGGTTTCGAGGCGACCGGCTATCTGCTGTTCGACAAGGGCCGGACGGGCGGCGTGATCGCCATGCTCCAGCATGGCTATGACCCCGAGGTGGTGCGGCTCTATGCCGAGATGGGCTACGGGCTTCACGATCCGACCTTGCGCGTCGTGTTCGCGACGGGCCGGCCCTGGCGGTTCAGCGAGGCGCTCGCAAGGGACAAGCTGTCCAGCGGCGAACAGCGACACCGGGCGCTGGTCAACGAGTATAAAGGCGCGAAGGACGGGATCGGCTTCCCGCTCTTCGGTCCCAATGGCCGCGACGCCTATGCGGTGCTCGGCCGCCCCGTACGCGAGGAGATGCTCGACGATCTCGACCGGACGTCGCTGCACATGGCGGCCCAGGCCGCGCATCTCAAGGCCATCAAGCTCAGTCCGGTGCCGGGGCCGGGACAGGCGGGCCTCTCGGAACGGGAAATCGAGATTCTGCGCTGGGTCGCGCAAGGCAAGAGCAACAGCGTGATCGCCGATATCCTCGCCATCTCGTCGGGGACGGTCGATACCTATCTGCGCCGCATTTTCGAGAAGCTGGACGTGACCGACCGGACGACCGCCGCCGTGAAAGGCGTCAGCATGGGGCTCATCCGGGCCTAGAGGATTCGTCACCCTGAACTTGTTTCAGGGTCCATGACGACTGAAATTGAGGAGACCTCCTTTGAAATTCTTCGGACGAAAGGCCGGGGGCCAGGCCCCGCGGCCGCCGCTGGCGCGCGCCTGGCTGAGTGCCGGCTGGAGCGGGCAGGGCGACTGGCCGCACAGCTATGAAGCGCAGCTGCGCGCGGCGATCCTGGCCAATCCGGTGGCGCAGCGATCCTTGCGGCTGGTGAGCGAAGCGACAGGCAGCGCCGCGCTCATCGCCAGCGCCGACAAGCCCGATGACGCGGCGGCGGCGCTCGCCCTGGTGCAGCGTCGTGCCGCCGGGCAGAGCCTCGTCGAGACGCTGGCTGCCAATATCCTCTTGCACGGAAACGGATACGTCCAGATCGGTCATGGCCCGGACGGCCACCCGGCAGGCCTCTATGCGCTGCGGCCCGACCGGGTGACGATCGAGGCGGACGCGCAGGGCTGGCCGCGCGCCTATCGCTACCGGGCCGGCGAAAGCGTCACCAGCTATGCGAGCGAGGATGCGGCGGGGCGCACCGCCATCATCCACCTGAAGTCGCTCAACCCCGCCGACGATCATTATGGCCTGGGCTGTCTCGGCGCGGCGGCCGGCGCGGTCGCCATCCACAATGCCGCGACCCAGTGGAACAAGGCGCTGCTCGACAATGCGGCGCGGCCCTCCGGTGCCTTGGTCTATGACAGCGGCGAGGGCGCGGTCCTGTCGCCTGACCAGTTCGACAGGCTGAAGGCCGAGCTCGAGGCGGTCTATCAGGGCGCGGGCAATGCCGGGCGGCCGATGCTGCTCGAAGGGGGCCTGAGCTGGCAAGCGATGAGCCTCTCACCGCAAGACATGGATTTCGTCGAGCTGAAGGCCGCGGCGGCGCGTGACATCGCGCTCGCCTTCGGCGTGCCGCCGGTGCTCGTCGGCCTGCCCGGCGACAGCACCTATGCCAATTATCGCGAGGCCAACAAGGCGCTATGGCGGCAGACCGTGCTGCCGCTCGCCGACAAGATATTGGGCGGGCTGGCGCAGGGATTGCGCGGCTTCATGCCCGGGCTGTCCTTGAGCGTGGACATGAACGCGCTGCCGGCACTGATCGAGGATCGCGCCATGCTCTGGGACCGGGTCGCGGCGGCGGACTTCCTCACCAATGACGAAAAAAGGGCGATGCTGGGCATCGCGGAGGGCCTGTGATGAACGCGCGGTCCGACAGTGAGATGCTGGCGCTGCTCGTCGCGCAAGCCGAGATGGACGGCGGCGATCTGGTCATGATCCGCGCGCTCGTCGAGGAGGCCAGCGATCTCGGCGCGGCGCGGGCGCTGGAGCGGCTGGGCCTCGCCGACGCGCGGGCCCATGAGGATGTGCGCGAGCTGCGCGACTTGCTGCGCGGCTGGCGCGACGCCAAGCGCGCGGCGCGCAATGCGGCACTGGGCTGGATTGCCCGGATTGCGATCGCCTTGCTGCTGCTCGGCCTCGCCGCGAAGCTCGACCTGCTGCGCATGCTGCGCCCATGAGCGGTGCAGCAATGTCAGGCGAGCCGGTGCGCTTCGCCGGCTATGCGGCGATCTTCGACCGGCTCGACAATGGTGGCGATGTCATCAGTCGCGGCGCTTTCGCCGACAGCCTCAGGCGCCTCGCCGGGCAGGCGGTGCCTCTGCTCTGGCAGCATGGCCCTGACCAGCGCATCGGAATGATCGAGTTGGCCGGCGAGGATGAACGCGGGCTGCGGGTGATCGGGCGGATCGACGGACGCGGCCCGACCGCGCAAAAGGCCGCAGCATTTTTGAAGGAGGGCAGGCTGGACGGCCTCTCCTTCGGCTATCGCGTGGTCGCGGCGGAAGGTGAGAAGCCGCGTCGGCTCGACGCGCTCGATCTGGTCGAGGTGAGCCTGGTGACGCATCCGATGCAGCCGCTGGCACGCGTGCATGCGGTGGAATGAACCATCTTTAGCCCCTCCCCTGAAGGGGAGGGGCTACTGCCATACTCTCGGGCCCTTCGGGGCCCTTTTCTTTGCCCTGCTTCGGCGGGGCTTTCTTTGTCTGAAGCAGGAGACATGACCATGCTGGAAGTGAAAGCGAATGCGCTGGAGGAGAGCTTTGACGCGATCCTGCAGGCGGACCGGATTGCGGGCCTCGAGGAGCGCGTCGATGCGCTCGGCGAGGCGATGAAATTGCAGGCCGAGAGGGCAGGCCGCCCGGCGCTCGACGGGGCGAAGGGGAGCGAGGCCGATCCGGCGCGCACGGCCTTCACCGACCGATATCTGCGCCGTGGCATCGAGGCGGGCGTCGAGCTCAAGAGCTTCACCGGCGCAAGCCCGGGCGCCGGTGGTTATGCGGTTCCCCGCGAGATCGACCAGATGATCGAGGCGGCGCTCAAGTCCATCTCGCCGATCCGCGCGGTCGCCAATGTCGTGCGCACCGGCACCGCCGGCTATCGCAAGCTGGTGACGACCGGCGGGGTCGTCTCCGGCTGGGCGTCCGAGACCGGATCGCGCCCCGACACAGCGACGCCGACCTTCCAGGAGATCGTGCCGCCCTCGGGTGAGCTCTACGCCAATCCCTCGGCCAGCCAGGCGATGCTCGACGACGCGCAGTTCGACGTCGAGGGCTGGCTCGCCGACGAGATTGCCCGCGAATTCGCCAATGCCGAGGGCTCGGCCTTCGTCAATGGCAACGGCACCAACAAGCCCAAGGGGTTCCTCAGCTACACCACCACCAACGAGGTGGACGCGGTGCGCGCGTTCGGGACGCTGCAATATGTCGCCTCGGGTGCGGCGGGCGCCTTCGCCTCGACCAATCCGCAGGACAAGCTCATCGATCTCGTCCAGGCGCTGCGCTCGCCCTATCGTCAGGGCGCAGTGTTCGTGATGAACTCGGCGACGCTCGCCAGGATCCGCAAGTTCAAGACCTCGGACGGCGCGTTCCTCTGGCAGCCCTCGATGATCGCGGGCCAGCCGGCGAGCCTGCTTGGCTATCCGGTGATCGAGGCGGAGGACATGCCCGATGTCGCGGCGGACAGCTTCTCGATCGCTTTCGGCAATTTCATGCACGGCTATGTGATCGCGGAGCGCAACGAGACGAGCATCCTGCGCGATCCCTTCACCAACAAGCCGTTCGTGAACTTCTATGCGGTGAAGCGCATCGGCGGCGCCGTCTCCAACAGCGAGGCGATCAAGTTGATGAAGTTCGCCGCCTCGTAAAACGAGGCGGAGGCAAGCTGATGAAGTTCGCCGCGTCCTGATTGCTGCGGGGCGTGCTGCGCCTCGCTGCAGGTCGTCCTGCCGGTTTCTCCCCTTCCGGCAGGACGACCACTCTTATCATGACCTGAAGAAAGGTCTCCCCCTTTCATGACCGTGACCATCGAAAGCGGCGGTGCGCTCGCGGCGCCGCTGGACAGCCTCAAATCCTATCTGCGCATCACCGGCAGTGACGAGGACGCGCTGCTGACCGACCTCATTCGCGCGGCGACCGACCTCGCCGAGCGCTTCATCGGCCAGCTGCTCATCGAGCGCGGCGTCGAGGAGCTGATGGACGCCTGTCCGCAGTGGCGGGCGCTGGCGGTTCGTCCGGTGACGAGTATCACGGCGGTAGCCGGCGTGCCCGCGAGTGGCGACGAGTTCGCACTCGGTGTCGATGCCTATGCGGTCGATATCGACGGCAATGGCGACGGCTGGGTGCGGGTCAGCGACGCCGGCGACGCCAGGCGCATCCATGTGAGCTACCGCGCCGGGCTGGCAGCGGATACCGACGGCATCCCCGACGCGATCCGCCACGGCATCATCCGGCTCGCCGGCGATTATCATGCCCTGCGTGAAGGCACGGACGCGCGGCCGCCGGCATCGGTCGCGGCCTTGTGGCGGCCGTGGCGGCGCATGGTGCTCAAATGAGCGCGGAGCTGGCCGCGCGGGCGGCGATCGTCGCTGCGCTCAGGGGCGATGCAACGCTGGGCGAGCTGGTGAACCAAATCAGCGACGGCGAGCCGATCAAGGCGAGTCCGCCCTGGCTGCTGGTCGGCGTTGCGACGTCCGGCGGTTGGGGCGCGCGGGGCGTCGATGGCGTCACGCTGCGCCAGACGATCGAACTGACATTGCGGGGCGACCAGCTCTCGGCGGTGACCGCGATCCTCGACCGCGTCGACGATTTGCTGCGCAGCATGGACGGCGATCTCAGCGACTGGCGGATCACCAATCTCGCCTTCGAGCGCACCCGCATCCAGCGCCGCGACACCGAATGGCGCGCGGCGATCGACTATGTCATCCGGCTGGCGCGGCTGGTCTGATTTTCGCGCGGAGGCGCAATAGAGAGTCGCGCAGAGGCGCAGAGGACGCAGAGAAAGTCACGCGGAGACGCGAAGACGCGGAGAGATTCATCCCTCCCGCAGACGGTTACGCACCATTGGATTTCGAGGCGCCTTGCGCCTCATTTTCCCTTCTCCGCGTCCTCTGCGCCTCCGCGCGATGATCTTTTCTCTTCCTCCTCCGCGTCTCCGCGTCTCCGCGTGAACCAAATCCCTCATCCCCGGAAAGGACAAGCTCATGGCAGTGGAAAAGGGCAGCGCATTCCTGCTCAAGATTGGCGACGGCGGATCGCCCGTGGCCTACACGACCATCGCCGGCCTGCGCACCACGCAGATTTCGGTGAATGGCGAGGCGGTCAACATCACCAGCAAGGACAGCGGCGGCTGGCGGCAATTGCTGCCGGGCGCGGGCGTGCGGACGGTCAGCGTCTCGGGCGCGGGCATCTTCACCGGATCGGACGCGGAAGTGCGGCTGCGCGATCATGCCCTCGCCGGCGCCATCGACGATTATGAGCTGAGCTTCGAGAGCGGCGAGAAGCTGCGCGGCCAGTTCCTCGTGACGCGGCTCGACTATGCCGGCGACTATAATGGCGAGCGCAGCTACACGCTCAGCCTCGAAAGCTCCGGCGTCGTGGCGGCGCTGTGAGCGCCAATGTGGCGCGGGGCGAGACCCTGTTCGCCACCTTCATTGTGCGGCCGAGCTTTGCAGCATTGGTCGCGGCGGAAAGCGAGCTGGGGCCGCTGCTGGCGCTGGTCGACCGGGCGGCGGAAGGCAGGCTATTGCTTGGCGAGATGGCCGCTTTGATCTGGCATTGCCTGGCTGACCGCGACGTGCCGCGCGAGGCGGTCGGCGATGCGCTTGTGCAGCAAGGTGTCGGTGCGGCGCTACCCGTGCTGCGCAGCATTTTGCGGCAGATCCTCAGCGGCTCGGCATGAGTTTCACGGACAATGCGCGGCGGTTGGCCGGCCAGGCCGGGCTGCTGCTCGGCTGGCGACCGGACGAGTTCTGGCGCACGACGCCGGATGAGCTGGAGACGGCCTTTGCGGTTCTCGCGGCGCTGACCCCGGCGGTCCCGACGCCGCCCGACCGCACGACCATGGCCCGTCTCAAGGAGATGCATCCCGATGACTGATCCATTCGACACGACCGCGCCGTCCATCGATCTCGCGCAGTTCACCAGCGACATCGCGCAGATGCGCGCGCAGCTCGAGGGGCCGCTGGTCAGCAGCGCGAACAAGGCCGGGCAGGCGATCGAGGCGGGGCTGCTGGGCGCGGTGCGCAGCGGCAAACTCGGCTTCGAGGATCTCGGCAAGACGGCGCTGACGGTCCTCTCGCAAATCGCATCGGCGGCGGTCGGCGGCAGCGGCGGGCTTGCGGGCTTTGCGTCCAGCCTGTTCGGGACAGGGTCCGGCGCGGCCGGGCGCGCGACCGGCGGGCCGGTTTCGCCCGGCACGGCCTATCTGGTCGGCGAGCGCGGGCCGGAGCTGTTCGTGCCGACGAGCAGCGGCCAGGTGGTGACGGGCGGACAACCCGCGCAGCGCGACGTGCACGTCTCGATCACCGTCAATGGCAATGGCCAGGACGCGCCCAAGGCGCTCGCCCGCAGCGCGCGCCAGGTGGCGCGAGCCGTGAGGGGTGCGTTGGCGGATTAGAGATTTCGCGCAGAGACGCAGAGGCCGCGGAGAGAAGAATGGTTCGCGCGGAGACGCGGGGACGCGGAGGGGTTCGGCCTTGGCTGCGATGCACCGCGCCCGGTGATGATTGAGGCGCTTTGCGCCTCTTTCCTCTCACTCGGCGCCCTTTGCGCCTCTGCGCGAGTGCCTTTCTTCTTCCCTTTCTCTCCGCGTCCCCGCGTCTCCGCGTGAACCCATTTCAGGAGAATCCAATGCCCCATTGGCTCGCGACCGTGCGCGGCGATCAGGAGAGCGGCGTCGTCAAGCGCTTCTCGCCGCCTTTCTGGACCGTCGATTTTCCGCGGCCGATGATGGCGAGCGTCGTGACCGTCGATGCTGACGGCCTGCGCGTCGATGCGGTCTTTCACACCTCCGGCGATCTGGCGGGGCTGCTCTGGGAGGCGGCGGACCGCTGGGATCACCCGCTGCTGGCTTATGAGACGGACCGCGATTTCTCGGGCTGCGTGCTCAAGTTTCGCTGGCAATCGAGCGGCGTGAAGGCGCTCGACGCGGTCAACGGCCCGACACTGACCATCGAAGGGCGCGACGCGGACGGCGCCGCGCGCAGCTGGTATGTGCGGCTGTGGAATTACGCATCCGGCGACCCGACGGACGCCGTGGTGACGCTCGATTTCGACGTGCTGTCCGGCGGCTTCCTGCTGCCGGGCGAGGCCGACCCGGTCTGGCCGCACGATATCGACCGGATGTTCATCTCGATCATCCCCGAGGATTATGACGCCGGGACGACCGTCTTCCCGGCGGGCGTCGAGGCATGGGTGACGTTGACGGATATGGCCTGCACCGGCCCGCGCTCGGTGTTGGCCATCGGCGATATCACGGTCCCGGAACATGGCTTCAGCATCGCGACCGGCTATGACGATCTCTACAACCAGACGCCGGAGCGCGTGCTGCGCCAGGCGCTGGCGCTCGGCTATCGCGGCGCGATCAATCATTATGTCGGGATGAGCCACTATCCGCGGCTGAGCCCAAGCGGCGGGGGCTATGTCGCGACGGCGGTGGGCGGGGCGCTCAACACGCCGTGCGCGCGCTGGCATGCCGACTTCGCCGTGCGGGCCAAGGCGTTCGGCTTCGATCTCATCCTGTCGCTGAGCTATGAACTGCTCGACGACTGGTGCCCAGACGCGTGGAAACAGCGCGCTCATGACGGGTCGCCCGCGCTGACCGGCTGGTCACCGCCGTCGACCTTGCTGTCGCCGGCCAATGGTGATGCAATGGCGTGGCTGCAGGCGGTGGCGAGCGCATTCGTCGGCATTGCCAGCGATGCTGGCCTGCCAGTGCGCTTACAGATCGGCGAGCCCTGGTGGTGGGTCATGCCGGACGGGCGGCCCTGTCTTTATGACGCAGCCGCCGTGACGGCGTTCGGAGGATCGCCGCCTGAGATATCGAGCGTCCGCGCGACGCTGGATTCCGGGCAGATCGCCCTGCTCGATGCGGCGGGCGCCTTGTTGGCCACGTCGACAGCAGCGCTTGCGGATGCCGTGCGCGATGCGGCGCCAGGCGCGCAATTGCTGCTGCTCGTCTATCTGCCGGGCGTGTTCGATCCCGCCGCGCCGGAGATCCGGCGCGCCAATGCCCCGCTTGGCTGGGCGCATCCCGCATTCGATGTGCTTCAGGTCGAGGATTATGAATGGGTGACCGGCGGACAGGTCGCCCGCTCGCGTGCCGGCCGCGCGGCGATCACAGACCGGCTCGGTTATCCGCAAGCGGAGCAGCATTTTTTCGCCGGCTTCGTCGCGGCGGGGCTGGATGCGGATGACACCGCGCAGGCCTGGGCGCGGATCGCGGCCGCCGCCGAGGCCGCGCGCGATGACTATGCCGCGACCTTCATCTGGGCGCTGCCGCAAGTGGCGCGCGACGGCTTCACCTTGTTCAGCCTATCGGGAGACGCGGACGTGCAGGCCTTTGACGACATATCCTTCCCGCTCGACATCGGCGCCCGCGCGCAGGTGGCCCCAAGCTTCTCGACGCGGGTGATCGAGAGCGTCTCGGGTCATGAGCAGCGCAGCACGCAGTGGGCCGACGCACGGATGAGCTTCGACGCCGGGCCGGGCATAAGGTCCGAGGCGGACATCGCGACGCTGATCGCCTTCTTCCGGGCGCGGCGCGGCGCGGCTCGGGGATTCCGCTTCCACGATCCGTTCGACAATGTCTCGGGCGATTTCGGGAGCGACCCCGATCCTCTGGATCAAACCATCGGGCAGGGCGATGGCGCGCAGAGCCAGTTCACGCTCGTCAAATGCTATGGCTCCGGGAGCGATCCGCAAATCCGTTTCATCACCCGTCCGGTCGCGGGTTCGATCCGCGTCGCGCTGGACGGTGTGGAGCAGATCAGCGGCTGGAGCCATTTGGGGCAGGGCGTCATTGCTTTCGACACCGCGCCGGCCGAGGGCGTGCTGGTGACGGCGGGCTTTGCCTTCGACGTCCCGGTCCGCTTCGCCGAGGACCGGCTCGAGATCGACCGCGAGACCTTCGCGGCGGGCATTGTCCCCTCCGTGCAGCTGATGGAAATCCGCGAATGAGCGACGCCACGATTCTCGTGCAGGAGCTCTGCGCCTTCGCCTTCTGCTGGCGGCTGGACCGGCGCGACGGCGTCACCATCGGCCTCACCAGCCATGACCGTGCGCTCGACGCGCAGGGCCTGACCTACCAGCCCGC
>Ga0335083_10001953_pt1 | contig 27801 bp, 22 predicted proteins | sample Lox_Sample_42_FD_206716 | JGI IMG/M metagenome (GOLD analysis project Ga0335083, IMG submission 206716) | Soil microbial communities from Loxahatchee National Wildlife Refuge, Florida, United States - Lox_Sample_4.2 | ecosystem: Environmental > Terrestrial > Soil > Wetlands | place: USA...
CCACGCGGGCCGCGATGATCTCATCTGGTCCGTCGGTCATCCCTGAAACTGTTTCAATCCACGCGGCCCACGCGGGCCGCGATGAAGCCATCGGAGTTTTGCGTACTATTTAGTTGGTTTCAATCCACGCGGCCCACGCGGGCCGCGATCATGGCCCACCAGGGGCTGCACCGTGGAACCGAAGTTTCAATCCACGCGGCCCACGCGGGCCGCGATGAGGATTACACTCACGAGCGGCACGAATGCGATGTTTCAATCCACGCGGCCCACGCGGGCCGCGATCCCAATCCCGAAATGCAGCCGCCGCTCAATTCCGGGTTTCAATCCACGCGGCCCACGCGGGCCGCGATTGGTTTGGCATTTCTGTCAGCCGGTATATCGAGTTTCAATCCACGCGGCCCACGCGGGCCGCGATCATAAACGTAGACCGAGGCTTGAGCGTCCCAAGTTTCAATCCACGCGGCCCACGCGGGCCGCGATAAAGGTGGTTGGATTGGATGGGCTCTCATTCGAGTTTCAATCCACGCGGCCCCCGCGGGCCGCGATCGGCCTGTCCGACAGCGCCAAGTATCGGTTGATCGGTTTCAATCCACGCGGCCCACGCGGGCCGCGATCCGGTCCCTGCGATGCAGCACCACAGTTCACGAGTTTCAATCCACGCGGCCCACGCGGGCCGCGATGAAAGGAGTGTGAAGGAATGAACATTGACGAATGGTTTCAATCCACGCGGCCCACGCGGGCCGCGATTGCTCCTCGATTCGCTTGGCGCTCTGATGTAAGGTTTCAATCCACGCGGCCCACGCGGGCCGCGATTTTTTTATTTGCGCATCGTTGAAACCCATAGACGGTTTCAATCCACGCGGCCCACGCGGGCCGCGATGGCAACCGATCATAATCCACCGATTGCACTTGCTGTTTCAATCCACGCGGCCCACGCGGGCCGCGATGCCGTCAGTCTAAGTCCTTGCCACGAAAGACGCAATGATTCTCATCTCGCGAACCCCCAGTAAGATGCGTTGGAGCTCTAGGCGCGGAACTCGTGCAAATCCTGAAAACCAATACCGTTCCCGATTTATAAAAATCGCGAACGGTCGAGGCGGATGCCGTGCGCTTGGCATTCGCAACCTAAGCAATGAGGGGTCCGTCGACGTCGTATCCGGGCCTCGCGCCCGCGTGTTCCACCCGGCGCTGCCAGTGCTTGCCCAAGAAGTAAAACCGCAAACTGTCTGTGGCCGGGTCGATAATTTCCAGAAGACGCAGCTTGCATACTGTCCATTGGGCAGGATCGACCTTCAATTCGAACACGGAATTCTGAACGCGCTGGCCGAAGTCGAGGCATGTCTTGGCTACGTGCCGCAGCCGGCGGCGGCCTTCGGCGGTCGTCGTACTCACATCATAGGTCACGAGAACATACATCGCTGATTCGGCCCTCGGAAGTCGGTGAGTCGAATTCGGATGTTTTTACAATTTTGCCGGCGTCAGCGCCAGATGAACGGTGGATATGCGTCCAAGTCGCCGCGGAGCCGGCGAGCCAACAGCCTCGCCTGCAAATGAATGAGCAGGCCGACACTCACTCGCTCGCCCAGCACCGGGTGCACTATTTCATCTTGCTTTCGCTTTTGATAGGCCACCAGCACCTCCTTGCGCGTGGCGTCGTCCATCAGCACGGCCCCCGTCTCGGTTTTCTTAAACCCGCTGGCCGTCACTTGCCGGCGGTTCACGAGCGAGAGCGCGAGACGGTCGGCAATGAAGGGGCGAAACTCCTCCATCAAGTCCAGCGCCAATCCCGGCCGCCCCGGACGATCGCGGTGCAGGAAACCGACGGCCGCGTCCAAACCGGTCGCTTCACACGCCGAGCGCGAGTCGTGAGCCAGCATAGCGTACAGGAACGAGAGCAGCGCATTCACCGGATCGAGCGGAGGACGACGGCTCCGCAAGTTGAACGTGAATTCCGAGCTCTGTTTCGCGATCAGCGCGGGAAACGCGCCGAAATAGACATCGGCCGCGCCCCCTTCGATCCCGCGCAGCGTGTTGAGCGATTCACAATCTCGGGCCGATTGAATGTCGCAAGCCAGGCGATTGATGGCCCCTTGGAGATTGGCGCCGATCGCCGGATCGTTTGCATCGCGGACGGCGCGGAGCAGCACCGAGCGGCAATTGGCGATTTTCGCCGCCACCATATTGCGAGCCACAAGGCAACTTGCAGCCAGATCGTCGGCCACGCGATACTGCTGGCGGCGCAGAAGCACATTGCCAGGAGTGAAGCCGACAATCGCGGCGCGAAATCGGCCATACGCGTCGACCATCGAAATCGTAACGCCGCCGGCGGCGCAAGCGCCCATCAGCGAAGGGCTGCAGCCGACGCGGCCAAAGCAGACCACTCCGTCCAAATTGTGCAAGGGCACGCGAAGCTTGGTTTGCCGCTCGACATTCACGGCAATCGCTTCCCCCTGCTTGGCGAGATAAGCTCCTTCGGTCGTCACGAACAGGGTATTGAGGTGTTGTTTCATGATTGCTTCCTGGCGGTCTCGGAAAGATTGTCCCAAGAGAACGTGTCCGATTGCGGTCCAACCGATGCCAAATGTTCGCCGAAGGTGCGATCGATCTGCGCTACGATGCCCTTCGTGCGACCCACCGCGCCCGGCATGCAAAGCGCGAGCAGCGAGCAATGATCGCATTTCGGCTCGTGCCACGCGAGCGGCGTTTGTCTCGAGGCGATCAATGCGTGCAGCCGGCGAGCGACCGACTCGGTGAGCTCTCGCATCGGGAGGTCAAACAGGACTTCGGTTCGCCTGCGCCGCCTGCCATAGAACAGGGCCCCGCGATCGATGCTCGCGTGCAGCATTTCTTCGAGGCAGATCGCTTGAGCGCAGAGCTGGACGCGGTCGGAATCGTCTTTCTTCGGCCGTCCACGCTTGTACTCGACGGGGGTGATGAGGCCGCTCGCGCCGAACTCAACAATGTCGGCCTTGCCGACCAGCCCTAGTCGAAACGACCGGAGCGGCAAACCGCGCGCGATTCGCACCCCGTCGCGCAATTCCGGCCGCGCCGCGTGCGCCTTGCGATGAAAATGTTGACCTTCAACGGTAAACCGATTCTCTGCCCAAATCTGCTCGATATGAATCAGCGCGCACTGCCGCTCGCAGAACAGCAAATGCTGCAAAGCCGAAATCGGCAATAACTCATCTTCGGTGAACATAGACGCCTGCACCTCTATAACAGCTCATGCAAGCTGACGCCCGAGGGCAGTTTATCGCGGGCCACAATCACCTCGTAATCCGTAAATTGGCGCGAGGGGCGAGCCGGATCTTTAGCGCGCACTTCGATCAGATCGAAAAGTTTGCGTGCGGGTGCACTCCCTAATTTGCTGTCGTGCTCGAAAATGAATAACTTGCATGCGCCCATTTCGCCACGGGCAGCCGAATGATCGTGCTCGAACATATTTTCGAGCGCCGTCCATAACAGTTCCAAATCGCTGGGGCTAAAGCCAGTTTGCTCTGCAAGGCTAGGACTGATGAATCCATGAGCGCGATACAATGCATAGGGAATAATTTCTTTGCGGCCCATTGTTCGATTACCCCCGGCTTGTTTTTTGGCTTCTTCTTCTGTGGTAACCGCCATGCGAGTAATCGACTGTTCGAGCGAAACAATCGGATCGATCGAGCTTGAGAAGGCGATTTGAACGGGCCCCCGCACTTGGCCGGCATTCACTCCGGTCGTCATGACAGCGCCGAACATGCGTATGTCAAAGAAAGTTTCACACATCCAGCGGCGCACTCGCTCTTCCGCCGGCGATTCGCCGTCTTTGGGTTTGGGTGGTTTTTTGGCATCAATCCCCAGCGCCTTGTATCCCCGCTCGTGTTGCTGGTTTAAAACTGCCTTTTCTTTCACGTAAATATCAAAGCCCGGTTCTGGCTCGCCCTTGTTAGTTTTGGCCAGCAAAATGTAGTTGCGAATCTTTCGCTTGAGGCATACATCGGAAACCAAGCCGCGCCCAGTTTCCGGATCGACACGCGGCGCGTTTCCCGCATCGGGGTCGCCGTTAGGATTACCATTGCGAACATCGAACAAAAGAACGAACTCGTACCGTTTATCGATCGCCTTCTCGCTTAGATCGGCTGCTACAGATTCTCTTGCGACTGCCGTTGCCATAGGGGATTCCTTTTCGATTGGAAACTTTTATGTGTCATAAAAATAATGGTGTGAAAGCATACTAAAAGCTAAACTGTTTGTGCTTGCGATTCGTCGAGTTCGGCTTCTCTTCGCGAAAATCGAAATGCACTGGCTGTCTCTGGATATTCATTTTCCCATTTCTCTCGTTCTTCTTTCGGCATCCACAGCCAATGCCGCATCTGGTGGTAGCCAATCACAAACAAGCCCTGTTGCTCCAAATCGAGATGCGCTGGAATGCCCGTGGTTTGATAGGGGTATCGTTTTCGACTCACATCGAATCGGGAGCAGAAGTGATCGATAAGTCGATCAAGCCGTCGGGCAAAACCTCGCTGTTTAACGTCATCCACATCACCTGCTTTTTTGGCATGATGACGCGAATTCTTTAGCAGCCGAATAAATACCGAGCGTGGCGCCGCCGACGCCGCGGAAAAGTATCGATCTATCACGGATGCGTTTACATCGCCCAGTGCTAGCTGCTGTATCCTTTCTAAAACGGCCATCAGCGCTCCTAACGAGTAGCCTTCGCTTTCTAACGTAGGATTCAAAGACACGGGAACCTCCGGATATCGAAGAGATAATTGGGAATCGAACCGCCGACGCCGATTCAAAACCGCGCGAATCAGCGCCGCTCGCGCATCACGCCGCGCGGCGTCGGTCCATTCATCACGAGTGGCTTCAGCGCGTGATCGTATCAGCGCACGCTGAAGAATCTGGAACGGGTACGGTGTACCGGTAAAAGCAGCGCGAATAAAACCTGCTTCCAATGAGGCAGGCGTTTCCGACCTGCCCTCCGCCGCTAAGCAATCCATCAGCCACCGCAAAGGAATCACCGGCGTTTCAGGCGTTCCTGATTTGGGACGGGCATTTCGGACAATTTGCAGATCGGCGAAATGCTCCGCCAAATGATCGAGGGCCTGCTGCAAAGTGGTCTCGATCCAGTCACGCACAATTGCCCGTCCTTGTGCGCCGGAGATGACCAGCACGTAGAACGCCGTTGGTTTTTTGATCACGACGCGCCGGCCGTGCAAAATAGTTCGATAAAATTCAGAAACCGTATCCTCAGTTTCTCCATTCAAGGCAGGAATCAGAGAGTCATCGAAAAGTTCGTCTGAGTCTCCAGCCTGCGACGCCGACCAAAAACAGATTGCCGTGTCGCCGCTAATGCGAATGTTGCGCAGCGGCATTGCCTGCTGTGGATTCGACGGATTCGGAAACGAGTCGCTCAGCAGGCGGTTCAGCGCGGTTGATGCCTTTTCGGCAACCTCTCGTGAGACGGGCGCGTTTTTCATTGCCCTTCAATCCATATGATTCAAACGCAGAGGCATTGAAGGACACCAATGAGACACCGCTCGATGTTCCGCCGGGAACTCGCTTCAACAACGGAAACAGTCCGACTTCGCCAATCGATTCGCCGCTGACCAGGCAGCGAAGCGAGGAATCATCGGCAGCCTTTTTATTCGCGGTCCTCAGGCTTTTCCAATAATTGCGCACCCCCTGCCGCAAATGGACGCACTCATGTGTCCCAACCCGAAATGCGAACATGTCATTCGGCGCCCATAGGTCATGTTTGCAACTCTCTTCGATATCATCTCGATAATTGGCTATGTTATTTAGGAAATTGACCACTGCCTGCACATCGGGCTCCTTTATGGCCGTGGCGCAAGAACTGATTTGTTCGCGAAACAATTCCAGCCGAATCCGTAGCTTCTCCGCATCGCGCGCGCCGGCAGGGTCAAACCCTAAAGCATATTCCGACTTGTCGACAAGAAAAAATGCTGAATCGCCCCTCGTGCGAATCGGTTGCCGCGGAATCTCCATCGGATTGCCCACATATTTCGGCTTCCGCTCTGTTCCCTCGTTGAGATTGCTTCGCCGTGATTCGATCTGTGCTAGCGTACCGTCTGGCTTGAGAACAATAACCCACGAAACCGGCTTTATTTCGAAATCCGGATCCGGCACTAACTGCTCTTTATCAGCCAACTCGACAAGAGCTCGCAAAATCATAAGGAGGCCTCCTCGGACTCGACTAAAGTAACCTCTGGAGTCGCGGGTACTTCCAACACGCCCTTTTCAAGACTGGCCCGAAAGAAACGCGGGCGAGTGCGACCGTTGCCGAATTCCATATCCCACAGCATCAGGCCCAAATCCTGACTATGATCGATCGGCTTAGGCGTCTCGGAAGTGACCGGTAAAACGTGGGCCACAAACTCCCGGCAGCCAAAATAGGGTTGCTGAAAATGCTGGCCTTTCTCCAATCGACGCTGAAACATATCTTCAAACTTGCGAACATTGTCTTCAGCGCCGGCGCGCTCGGTCATTTCAAAATGTGCTTCGATGACGTAATCGACCGATCGAAGGGCTACGGTATTTCGCTGTGCGCGATCGTCCTCCACAATGAGCACCGGCGCGGTGCCACCATTTTCGATCACGGCCGCCGCTGGCGCCGAAGCGCGGCTTGCGACCTCGTTCCGGCGGAACGCGACCCAGCGAATCTCGCTAAGCACATGAATGCGATCGATCCGCCAACGAATAGCCGGCTTCCAAAGAATTGACTCTAAAATCCCGCGGGCCGCCGACGGAGTCATAACCGGGTAGGACACCCTCTCCGCTTTAAGCTCCGGTCTCGTAAAACAGGCTATGGGACCTGCGGTACGCGCGCGAAGTATAGTTGCCATTCGAAGCCCCATTTTCTAACTGTTTCGTGGCTGTAGTTTGTGAGTTCTTCCGCGGGAATGGCAACGCCATTCCCGTGGAACTTTCATCCTTATAAAATAAGCGCATCAGGAGAAATGTCTGCTTGTGGGTCTGGCTGCAGCCCAAACTCATCACTGTACCAATCGCTAGAAAAAAGAGGCGTCGGCAGCCCGATCGAGTTGTCCGCAACTTCGATCATTCCACGACCAGCAATATTATCAAAATACATCTTGTTCACTTGAACTAAATAAGGCTGCAAAGCCCGGACAGTTTGTAGTGATGGCTCGGCTTGGTAGCGCGCAGCTCGTTCGCGTCCCTCTTTCCAGGGCACGACAATCGATCGCATGCCATTATCGGCGATCATCTGGAACTTCTCTGAGATCGTTGCAAAATTTAGTTCGCCAATCTCTCGCAGCACTTGATTTTGGTCCAGATGATTGAGCTCGTAAAACTGCTCGAAGTACAATAGCGCGTGATCCGGATTCAGCAGGTCCAAACCACCGACTAGCCGTGGTTCCGACGACTGCAACTCGAACAATTTTTGTGTTGTCTCCACTCCCTTCCTCAATGTTCCTGGGGGCGGTTGCGTAATAGCGCGAAAGATAATGAATCGGCCGGCGGGTTTACCTGCCCTTAAGGTCCTTAGTCCCTCGCGATCGCAACGGCCGGCCGACTGCGCCAAACTATCCAATCCCGCCAAAGCTCGATAAACCACCGGAAAATCGACGTCAACACCCGCTTCGATCAATTGTGTGGAAACCAGCCGACAAACGTGGCGAGCTTTTAACTGATTATCAACTGCTGCAATTCGCTCGATCCGATGGGCCGGACACATGAGCGCCGAAAGATGAAAGCGTCCCTCGGGCTGAAGAAGCTCGCAAAGCTGTCGAGCATCTTTGCGCAGATGAACGATTGTTAAAGCTTGCTGATGCGTGGCCATTTCGGCCGCAATATCTTCATAAGGAGTTGGCCGTTCTATTCGCCACTCGACCGCAACCCGCCGTGCCGCTGGGCTGGAAAACAATTTGCCAGCGTCCTTAATAATCGGCGTTACATTCTTCAAGCCGACGGCAAATGATGATCTCGCTTCAAGAGCTGGCGGCGTAGCTGTGCTAAGCACGATCGAACAACCATAATGCCGGACGAGTTGCTTTAATGCATGTAGGATCGGCAAGAGCAATCGCGGAGGCAGCGTTTGCACTTCGTCCAAGATAATGACACTCCTCGCGATTCGATGTAGTTTGCGACAACGCGAAGGATGGTTGCTAAACTGTGATTCGAAGAACTGAACGGTCGTGGTGACGACAACAGGTGCATCCCAGTTTTCCGCCGCTGTTTGCCGCAGCAGTTCTTGCTCAGAATGCTCCTCGGCCCGCTTTTGTTGATCGATCGCACTGTGATGTTCCAACACGTTGCTCTTGCCCGAAAATGCCAATTCACCGAAAGCATCCTGATAACAATGCGCATTTTGCGTGATGATGCTCGTAAACGGAATTACGACGATCACGCGTTCAAGTTTATTTCGAACTGCATGTCGCAAAGCGAAGCTCATCCCGGACAAAGTTTTGCCGCCGCCGGTAGGAACCGTCAGTGAGAAGAAACCCGGACCACTAACTGCGGCCTCACGGCAAGCATCGAGCACTTCTTTCCGCAACCGATTAACAGGCGTGGAATCTGGATTGACTTTGGTTCGGTCAATGTATGTATCCAGCCGGTCACGGAGTTGCACAATAGAATCGTACTGAATCCGATCGAAAACCGCCTGACTCTTGGTAGCTGCGGCGTAAAATCGCGCTGTTTCAATGCGGTCCGCATCAACGAGCGCGGAAAATAGCATCCGCGTGAAAAACGCCCAGCACTCCATTCGCTCCGCACTGCTGTATTCCTTCAGAGCGTTCTGTAGCCAGGTAGGCACTGGCGGCAGCGGTACGTCGTAGATCGAACGGTCCACATAGGGTTCTATCTTGCGCAAAACACTGCTGTAATTTTCGACAACCGTCTTGAGCGGCAAATGCGCGCATTCCGAATTCTCGCGATTTGTCAAACCTGCATGATGCCCCGCAATGACGAACGCCAAAATCTGCCCCAAGCGTGGGTGCCGCTCATTAGCTAATGCAGCGCCGAATCCCGCGTGCGGCGCATGAATTCGCTTATCGCGCAGGCGCGCCTGAAATTCCGGCTGATACTTCCCAATATCATGCCACAATCCCGCCAACCACCCCCACTCGCCCGCCGAACACCGATTCGCGAATTCCTGGGCAAGCACGGCGACATTTCGCAGATGGACCTCCAGCGGCTCCCATTCGGTTTCAGGTCTATTCGGAAGAGAGTGCGCGAAGAAGGCCATTGCCCCGGAGCCTCAGAATGCGCCGAACAACATTGTGGAAAAGCGATCGCCTAGCGTCGCAGTCGCATCGGACTACGAATCGCGCAGAGCTAATCGCATCCCTGAACACGCACACAATACAGTTCCCGTTCGTAAAATCAAGTAGGGGGGAGCCGCCAACACAAGGATTTCACTAGCTTACCGCAGCTATTACGTTCTAAACTGCCTGAGGCCAAGAGCTTTACAATGAAAAGGCGTATTGCCAGACCTAACAAAATGCATAAAAACCCAAATTGCAAATTTTTCGCCATTGCACCGCACTTTGCCACACTGCTGGACCCCAGGAACTCGCCTTGAAATGAACGGAATTGAAAAACTTTAACGATCATGATGAATGTGAAACCGAATTCCAGAAAATAATTGTCGTAGTCTTAGATTACACCGCGAATTGCTCTTGCCGTGAGGAACGCCTCTGCAATATCACAAAATCAGACGATGTATCAGCCGCGAGAATTCATTTTGTGAAAACAGGAGTTCGAAATCAAATTGCAGTTACGGAGTTTCTCTTGGCTAATTGGTCCGTGGTTATTCAGCCCGGCAGACGGTGCAGACGCTATATCAGAACGCCCGGAGAACGAATCATCTCCATGGATTGCCGTCGGAAACCGCGAATGTCCAATGACTTGTGTCAAGCAAACGCAACCAAGGTGTAACACCGATTCTCTTCAGCGGAAAGACATAAAACCTTGATCGAGTTTTTCAAATTTGCCCTGTCGTACAAAGCTTTATGTCGCGTATAGGAGTTCGATGTCGATCAAATTGCACCGGTACTGAAACCAACGCTTTGGAGATGATTATTAGCAGTACTCAGTCTTGACTTCCATTCAGTTTTTTTGCAAATGTACCCGACCTAAATATCTCCGTCGATTGTGTCATAAAGGGTGGAAGGACTGTTAGCCTTCACCGGGCGGAGCAATCTCGTGGCTTGATTACAAACGCAAGGAGGATAGAGATGAGCGCTAGAAACGAAAACGACGCCGACAGAAAAGAAAATCGCGAAAAAGCTGAATGGCAATCACAAGTCATGGACCTTTGTTATATGACGCAACGGGATTGGAATGCAAAACGCCTACGCTACGTCCTCGCCAAAAAACGTCAACACAAAAACAAGCGTGGCCCAGCATAAAAATGTTGCTTTTTTAACACAAGACTTTGGAATAGTGCCGGCCAGTCGCTTGCTGCAGTATTCGGACATGCTGTAACAAACGAGGTCAGGGATGACCCAATCGACCATAAATTCGGATGTCAATAAGTCTATCGCAAAGGACTTCCTGACCGCGGTAATTTTGCACGCTGAATTCAGAGCAAGGCTCGCGATCGCGGCCTTGCAAGCCCTGGACATGATTCCCCCCGAAAAAACGGGGAACATGCGAATCATTGATCTTCCGAAGGCTTGTTTACTAGAACTGGCGGCGGTATTTGAATTGTTCTGGTGGGAGCGGTGCGGTATCCGTGACCACATTGCTGCAGGGCTCCCTTGCTTTGCAGATGCTCTGGAACAGCTTGCTATTCGAGCGGAAAAGGGACCTCAGGAATTTGCCGATCCGCAAGCGGTTAGCCTCTCGCACCGCGTCTTACAGTTTTGGATGATGAGGTTTTCACATAATGGCCTTGGAACTCTCGGGGCCGACATCTTCGTGCAAGGCATTGATGAGGAGCAATTCGTGCAACTGATTGCTGATTTTGCCTGGCAAAACCGGGAATGCATATCAAAACTATTCAATGGCAAGGGGGAATAAAATGGGACGGCCGAAATCTGGCCGCGGTGTGTTCTACACGCGCGATTCCGGGGGCAAAGCTGAAAGGACACCTCCGATGTACGTGAGGTGGGCCCAAGGCCTATGCCTGGAATTGGGCGTTAAGTTCCGTGGGACGGCCGAGCAAATCGAAGCGATGATCCACGATAGCCGTAGTGCCGATGGAGACATCTTTTTGGACTATGAAGTTGAAGGGGACCAACTGACCAGGCCGGCTCTGGAGGCACTGCTTCAGGAGGCGAAGAGGGATTCGAGAGTTTCGCACATTTTCATCCCCAGGCGCGATCGCCTGGCACGGCCGCACGATCCGATCGACGGCCTAAACATTGAGAAAAAATTCCGAGAGCTTGGAATTACCCTAGTGTTTACGAACAAAACACTAGCACCGTTAGCGCGCGGAGAGCGACCAAAGATCGAAGAACAACTCGTAGCTCTGATTGATTACAGTCACGCCGGTGAAGAAAACTGGACACTGGCAGACAAGATCCTTAAGGCTCAACTTTCGCTGGCCGAAGCCGGATATTCCACCGGCGGCAGACCAAGATATGGATTTGACCGGTGTCTGGTGAAAGCGGACGGCACAAGGATCAGGAAGTTGGCCGATGGAGAGCGTGTGCGACAATCCGGACACCACGTAGTGTGGTTGCCGGCCAACGATCAGCGATTTCAGATTGGCCTACGCATTCTCGACATGCTTGAGCAAATTCCCGCGTCACGCGTGGCAGCGATTTTAACCGCTGACGGGATCCCCTCTCCGGATGCTGGCAGATACCGCAAGGACAACGGCATGCGGCATTTGGTCAGCGGTGTTTGGCATGCCACCACCATTACGAACATTGCGAGAAATCCACTGTGGCTCGCATGCAAAATGTACGGTCAACGATCGATGGGCAAACTTTTGCGTTTTACTCCGGATGGGCCACGGCTCGTTTCCGAAGAAAGCGACTATCGTTTGGATGGCAAACGAAAGGTGATTCGAAATCAGTCACCCATTTCGGCAGCCGCCCACTTCGAGCCGCCTGTTAACCGTGACCGGCTCGAACGGTTGCTGGCAAAACTTGACGAGCGAGCCGGATCGCAGAAGGGCAAGCCCCGATCCCGCGATCCGAATAACAATCCGCTGGGAGCAAGAATTTTCGATATGAATTGTTCGTGGCCCATGTACCGGTCACCGAATGGCGATTCGTTCCGCTATTGCTGCGGCCAGTACATGCAGAGTCACGGACAGCGATGTGATTCTAATTATGTACTGGGCCCGGCTGCAACTCAGTTCGTACTTGGCTATATTCGGCAGCAGGTCATTTCACCTCGGATGCTTTCCAAAATTGAGAATAAACTGCGCGAACTCGCTGCTCGTGATGGTTATGCGCAGAAGCCGGCCTCGGGGACCTCAGCCCAAAAAACTGAGTTGGCTACAGTCGTCGCCAATTTGGACGCAGTCAAGCGTCTCAAGGACCTCCCGCAGGACGAGGCGCAGCGATCCACCATGGTGGCATTGGCGAAGAACTTGCAGGAACGCCACGACGCCCTTGTGGCTGAGATTGCAGCTTCAGAGGTCGAAGCCACCGCGGTCGTCGATACGGAAGCCGAGGTGAAGAAAGCGCTAATGCTGGTGTGTCAGATCGACAAATTGGCCACTGACTCTGAAAACCTCGCCGCCGTGACCAAGTTGTTTAATTTGGTGAATGCGCGGCTTTTCCTGAGATTTGTAGCGGTCCGGCCCAAGAAAAGAGTAGTCAATCGCATTTGCGGCGGTATTGTTACCTTCGGATCGGCGCCGGCACCGATAGAAATATATTGCGGGCAAACAAGCCGCAAACATATTAAGAACTCACAGACGGCTGCGGATGCCGTCGCCCCGGGAGAAAAAACCCTCCCGGGTAGTTTTCAGTCCGACGGGAAGGACGAGTCGATAGGAAATGTAAATCGGGGCGAAAGGATTTGAACCTTCGGCCTCTTGGTCCCAAACCAAGCGCTCTAGCCAGGCTGAGCTACGCCCCGCAAGATGACCATCCTAACCGGATCGTTCCGATTCAGCAATGGTTGTTATGTGATCATATGTCCACATCAGGCTAGCTTCAGTCAATAAATGACCGCCTAGGGCGTTTAGTCCCAGAAAGTTGCGAAGTTTTCAAGAAAGTCAGGCTGCGATTCTTCGCTTCTGTATGCGCTCACTGGTATAAATCGCCGCCGCTAGTAATCCAGAGCTCAATGGACAGTAGATTGCTAACCGCAAAACTATCTCATTTAAGTGAGGCGACCTTGGTGGTGGTATAACAAAGGGTGTGACGGGTTTGAAGTGCCATGTGTTAGGATCCGGTCTCCACGTGCTGTCAAATGGCAGGCTGTTTAGATCAGTCACGTGCGGCGCCAACCGAAGCCATTCCAAATCGCCCCAATCGTCCACTGGCACCCGAGCGCACAGGCCTGCAACAGAACCTATGACGGTTACGTACAGCAGCAAACAAGCCAACGAAAATTGCAGTTTCATACCCCGCATTATAGCAGAGGGCGAAGCCTTCAAGAAACTTGCCAGGAAATCCTGCCGTCTTCTCCGCGTCTCTGTGTCTCCGCGGTTAATTGCCCGCTCCGTGCCCTCCGTGTCTCCGTGGTGAATTTGACGGTTCACCCCGTTTGCGCTTGCGGCATGACGCCCTGAGTCAACTGCCCGCGGATGCGTTCAAACTCGTCGGCGTTGGCAAAGTGGATCACGATTTTACCTTTGCCCTTGGCCGTTTGGCTGATTTGCACTTTTGTGCCCAAGGCGGCTTTGAATTCCTGCTCTAGTGACGCGGTTTGCCGGCTGCGGGTTCGCCGGCGGGAAGAATTTCCGGCCGGGTGCGATTCGCCGTTTTCATCGACCACGGCCAATTGCACGTCGCCCGCCTGATCGAGCGTTTCCTGCACCAATTGCTCGGTGGCCCGAACGCTCAGTTCCTCGGTTTTAATTTTTTCACAAAATTCCGCTTGGCGCTCTTGGCTGCCCAGCGGCAGTAAGGCCCGAGCGTGGCTGGCGCTGATTGTGCCTTTGCACACCGCTTCCTGCACGGCCTCGGGCAATTCCAGCAGCCGGATCAAATTGGCCACCGTCGAGCGATCAACCGCCAGCCGGCCGGCCAGTTCTTCCTGCGTGCAGCCATAGGTGGTGAGATATTGCTGAAAGGACGCCGCCTTTTCGATGGCGTTCAAATCTTTGCGCTGCAAATTTTCGATGATGGCCAGCTCAGCCACTTGCCGGTCGTCAGCCTCGCGAATTTGAGACGGCACTTGCGACCAGCCCGCTTTAATGGCCGCCCGTAACCGCCGCTCGCCGGCGATGAGTTGATAGCGGTCGCCCAGGCGGCGGACCACAATCGGCTGGAGCAAGCCATGATCGCGCAGGCTTTGGGCCAGGGCTTCCAACTCGGCATCGTTGAAATCGTCGCGCGGCTGGTGAGGGCTGCCGTCGATGTCGTACACGCTGAGCTGCGTGATGCCGCCGGCTGCCGCTGTCAGATTGACGTTCCCCTGATCGACGGCCGGCATGCCTTCGCTGGACATGGGAGTGGGTGGTTCAGTGCACATTTGTCCATTATTATCGCCCGTGCTGCCGAAGGGATGGCCCAACAGGGCTTCTAAACCTCGGCCGAGTCGTCGTGTGGTGCTCATAAAAAAATCCTCCGTGTTGGTGTGCGGTGTTTAGTTGTTTCGATTATCCAATTAGATTCAGCGCGACCCACGGTCGCGGCTTTATGTTTTTACGCCGCTTCCAGTACTTCGCGGCACAGTTCCACATAAGCTCGGGCGCCGCAGGAGCGCGGTGCGTATTCAATCACCGCCAGGCCGTGGCTGGGGGCTTCGCTCACCGCCACGTCGCGGGGCACGACGGTTTGGTACACAATCTCGCCGAAAAAGTCGCGCACTTGCTGCTCCACTTCATGCGTCAGATCAAGGCTGTCGTCGACCATTGTCAGCACGATGCCGCCGAATTGCAGCCGTTGATGTTTCTCCTTCATCACCTGGCGGATCACTTCGATCATTTGCGCCAGCCCCTCCATGGCGAAGTATTCGCACTGAATGGGCATCACCACTTCCGTGCTGCTGGCCAATGCCGTCCGCGTGAGTTGCCCCAGCGAGGGCGGACAGTCGACCAGCACAAAATCGTAGGCGCTTAATCCGCTGGCCATGTGCTGCCGCAGCGTAGCCACCTGGCTTTGTGGGCCGGTCAAGGCTTCCACATCTTGAAAGCTGCGGCTCCCCGGCAGTAATTCCAGCTTGGCGATCTTGGTGTTCAGCAGCGATTCCTTCCACGGCGCTTGCGAAACCAGTGGATGCCGCGCCGCCGGCTTGTGTCCCACGCCGCTGGTGGCGTTGCACTGTGGGTCCAAATCGACCAGCAGCGTTTGCTGGCCTCCCAGCGCCAACCCGACGGCCAAATTGACCGCCGTGGTCGTCTTGCCGACGCCCCCTTTTTGATTCGCCACGCACAAAATTCGGCCCACGCTGGAATTCCCTTTCCAAGCTATCAAGCTGCGACCGTGGGTCGCGCCGTTGCGATCTGAAGCTCGAACCCATGAAGCACTCGTGCACATCGCCGTAATGCTTTTTCGGACCGCGGCGGGCTCCGGTTATAACGAGCTTGCTGAAGGCAGGGGATATCCCACAACCGGACGTTTCACGTGAAACCACAGGGTTCCACGAAAGCCCCCGTTCCACGTGAAACACCCAAACTACGCCAGCGTTGCTAGCGTGAAATCCAGTTCCACGTGAAACGAATGGTTGTCAGTGGTCCGTTGTCGGTAGTCAGTTGTTTGTTGCAGGTACGATTGTTCGTAGAGTCGGCTTACAACTGACCACGGACAACTGACGATGGACTATTGCAGCAAATTAATCACCAGCCCGCTCACCAGCTTCGGATAGAAGTACGTACTTTTGGCGGGCATCCGCTCATTGTGCTGGCTGATTTGGCGAATGTGTTCCACTGTGGCAGGCATCACCAGGGCCGCCAATTCGAACCGGCCCCCCTGCCCCATCACGCCGGTGGCATCGCGGGTGGCGGCATCCCCCTGCTCCAAACTTTCCACGACTTCGTCGACCGTGTGAACATACTTCGGCTTGGGCAAATCTTTTTCTCCCTCGCCCCTTGTGGGAGAGGGTTGGGGTGAGGGGTGCAGCAGCGTTTCGACAACCAGCCGATGCAGCAGCGAGACGCCCAAGCCTTGCCAATCGGCCGAATGCTCGCCGGCGATTTCCGCCATCCGCTTGCGGCCGGCGTCGGTTACTTTAGCCACGGTCCAGCGTTCATCCTTCCCGGTGAAAAACCCCAGCGTCCCCTGCTCCGCCGCTTTGTCGATCTCGCCCCACACCGTCGGCGCCAAATCGGCCCCTTCGCCTGCCACACGAGTAGTGAAATTCGATCCAAGTTTCTCCGTCAACTGCTTGGAATCCATCGCCGCCAATCCGCGAAACAACCGATGCGTGGGCAGCACCAGCAAGCCGGGGTCGCTCATCCCCACGCACATCATCAGCACGTAGTTCGCGGCATGATCGGGCGTGAGCCTGCCCGCCGCCGCCAGTTCGTCCTGATAGTTGCACGCCGTTTCGTAGCGATGATGTCCGTCGGCGATGAACATCGGCTTGGGGCCCATCAGCTCGACGAGTTGCTTGATGACGGCTTCATCGATCACCGTCCACATCCGGTGCACCACGCCCAAGTGATCGGTTGCCTCCACCGGCGTTTGCCCGGCCACCGCCTTTTCGAGCAGGTTCTGCGCGGCGTTTTCCGCATCGGGAAACAGCCCGAAAATTTGGCTCAGATAGCGTTTCTTCGTGCGGATAGATTTTTCCTTCGCCGAACCGCTCCAGTCGGCACCGCACCATGAAGCCCCGCCGCGTGTGCTTTTGCCCGGCGTACTCGAACGCTTGATGATACACGTATACCGCCGGCTTCGCTTCTTCGTACAGCACCCCTTCGCTCCGCCAGTTCTGCAGGAACTTGGCCGCCCGTGAATAGCGATGGTTGGCTGCCGGGTTGTTGATGTCGCCATCGCCCGGTTCATCACGGTTTAACTCCATGCGAATGACATTCGCCGGGTGCAGCTTGTAGAGTTTGCTTTGCAACTCGGCGTCGATCACGTCATACGGCGGACAGATAACGTTGGACAGCGAACCGACCTGCTTCAGGTCGTACCGGAGCGCACGAAAGGGAACGATGGTGGGCATAGAGATTTCATCAGTGATAATTGCTTAGTGTTCAGCCGTTTAGCCGCGACGCGTTAGTGGAGCGATTGCAGTTTAGCAGGTCAATCGCCCCGTTTATCCACCACGTTCGCCCCCCTGTCAAACCCCCGCCGCGCAACAAAAAAGCCGGCGATACCATCGCCGGCTTTGTGTCTCTTTTGCCGCCCACTCACCACTCACTACCTCACCATTCACCTCCTCGCCTAGTACCGATAATACTCCGGCTTGAATGGCCCTTCTTGCGGAATGCCCAGGTAGTCGGCCTGCTTGTTCGTCAACTTGGTCAGCTTCACGCCCAGCTTGTCCAGGTGCAGCCGGGCGACTTCCTCGTCCATTTTCTTGGGCAGAACGTGCACGCCCAGCGGGAATTTTTCTGGCTCGGTCCACAACGCAATTTGTGCGATGACTTGGTTCGTAAAGCTGTTGCTCATCACGAACGACGGATGTCCTGTCGCACAGCCGAGGTTCACCAGCCGCCCTTCGGCCAGCACTAAAATCGACTTGCCGCTGGTGAACGTGTACCGATCGACCTGCGGCTTGATCTCCTGCTTCTTCACGTTCTTCTGGCCGTTCAGCCAGGCCATGTCGATTTCCAAATCGAAGTGCCCGATGTTGCACACGATGGCGTCGTTGGGCATCGCTTCCATGTGCTGGCCCATGATGATGTCGCGGCAGCCCGTGGCGGTGACGAAAATATTCCCTCGCGCGGCAGCCTCGTCCATCGTGGTCACTTCGTAACCTTCCATCGCCGCCTGCAATGCACAAATGGGGTCAATCTCCGTCACTATCACTCGCGCCCCCAGCGAACGCATGGCATGGGCGCAACCCTTGCCGACATCGCCATAGCCGGCCACCACCACCACCTTGCCGGCCACCATGATGTCGGTCGCCCGCTTGATGCCGTCGGCCAGTGATTCGCGGCAGCCGTACAGGTTGTCGAACTTGCTCTTGGTGACCGAATCGTTCACGTTGATGGCGGGCACTTTCAGCTCGCCCCGTTCGTGCATTTGGTACAGCCGATGCACGCCGGTCGTAGTCTCTTCGCTCAGCCCCTTAATGCCCGACAGCAGCTCCGGATATTTTTGATGCACCATCGCCGTGAGGTCGCCGCCGTCGTCCAAAATCAAATTCAGCGGCTGGCCGTCGGGGAAGAACAATGTTTGCTCAATGCACCAATCGAACTCCTCGTTCGTTTCGCCTTTCCAAGCGAACACCGGGCAAGTTCCCTTTTTGGCGATGGCCGCCGCCGCGTGGTCTTGCGTGGAGAAAATGTTGCAACTGCTCCAGGTTACTTTCGCGCCCAGCTCTTCCAGCGTTTCGATCAGCACCGCCGTTTGAATGGTCATGTGCAGACAGCCGGCAATGCGGGCTCCGGCCAAGGGCTTGCTCTTGCCGTATTTTTTCCGCAGCGCCATCAGGCCGGGCATTTCCTGCTCGGCCAGCATAATTTCCTTGCGGCCCCAATCGGCCAGGGCGAGATCGGTAACTTTGTACGGCAATTTTTTCTCAACGGCAGTGGCCACGGTGAACTCCTGAATTGAATCATTTAAAAAACCGCGCTAACTCTTTACAGTGCAAGCGCTTCCGGAATTTCTTGAACCACCCATTCTAAGCACCGCCGGCGATTTTCGCAAGCGCGGTAGTCGCACGAACAGTTCCTAATCCACTTATGGCTTAGCGACTTCGTCGAAAGCACGTTTCGCCTCGTCGATAAACGCTTTCACTTTGGCCGGGTCTTTTTTGCCCGGGGCGCTTTCCACACCGCTGGCGGTATCAACGGCGATGGGCCGAGCCGTTTGTATTGCGGTAGCCACGTTCTTGGGCGAAAGCCCCCCAGCCAAAATGATCGACACTGCTGAGGCTGGATTAACTCGCGGCCGTAATTGTTGCCAACGCGAAAGAGTATCGCCGTGTTTTTGCCACATCGCAATGGTATCCCATTTGAGTGGAATCCCGGTTCCACCAAAGAGATCATTATCCCATGAATCAATCAATACCCAACTTTGTTTGCATCCCAATTCAACGCAATGTTTCAGGTAATTATCCATCAATCTGCCATCTTGTTCCCAACGCAGTGCCTTAATCATTGGAATTGTGTGAGTCTTACCGAACGCAGCTAAAAACTCCGGTGACTCTTTGCCATGAAATTGCACCATGTCAAGCGCAGCAGCAGTCATCGCATCATCTACATCTTCTCCCAGAGGATTTACGAATACACCTACTTTCTGCACGTGGGAAGGAATGGCATGGGCGATTTCCCATGCTTGCTGAAGAGACACGCATCGTTTACTGCCCGAATAAAAATTCAATCCAATTGCATCTGCGCCGGCTTCAACAACGGCCTCCGCATCTTGAGGCGTTGTCACCCCGCAAATTTTGATTTGAAACGGCAACCGGCTCATCGGCACACCAAGCATAATTTTCACACGGCATCGCGCTCAAAAAATAACCGTCCCCAATTATACGCTAGCACCCATGGTGTGCCGACTGCCCAATACATAGCCCGACTGTGCCGGTCGGGCGTGCGGCGTTACAACGCCATCCGCTCAAAACCGTTTCATGCTGTCTGGATTGCCCCGCCGATACGAATCGATATACGCCATCATCCCGTTTCTGCCTTCAGCTTTCTGCCTTTTTCCGTCCGCCTTCCGCTTACCGCACACTGCCTACCGTCTACCGCCAGCCGCCTGCTATGTCCACAATCACTAAAACCGCCTGGCGCCGCCTGTACGTGTTTCTGGCCCTTGCGCTGGCTGTGTTTTTGTTGGCGCTAATAAGCGTCGGCTTCATCTGCCACGGCTTCGCCATGTCGCCGGCGAGCGCAGTCCAAGCCTCGGGCGCACAGCAGTCGGCGAACAGTGCGGGCGCATCGCCGACCAATGGCAGCCAAACCGAGGAAGTCGAGCCCGACGAAGTTCAGCCGCTTCCCGTCCCGCCGGAAATCAAAACCGCTATCGCGGCTGCCAACAAAAATGGGCTGGCCGCTTATCGCGCCACGCAAAATGCCGTCGATCAATATCAGGCCACGGAAATCGAGCTACAAGATTTGCTGGATCAGCATTTCGACGATTTGCTGCACGCGGCCCAAACCGCCGCCGATCAAAAAACCGCGCCGGCCGAAGAAAATCAATCATTGCCCGCGCCGCAACCGGCGCCTGCGGCTGCCGCGCCGCAAATGGCCATCAATCCGCGCTGGCAGGACTTGGAAAACCAAATCGTTCAATATCGAAAACAGCGCGTGGCTCTGTTAGATACGCTGCTTCCCACACACCCCAGCGTGCGGCAACTCGATCTTTCGTTGTCGGAACTCGAACGCCAGCTCGAGACAGTCCCCAAGGAAATTCCCGCCTCGCAAGCGGAATCCGCACCACTGGCCACCTCCGCCGCGCCACAGCCTGAGCAAAACGCTACGGCGAATGCACCGCCTGCCTCCGACGCGCGCCGGGCGTCCCATCTTCCATCGGCCTCCAGTGTCTTTGCACAATTGCTCCCCGTCTGGCAAAACACCGCCGAGCAATATCACGAATTGACCACGCGCTTGCAATCGCAGCAGGACGTTTGTTATCAGGCCCTGAATACCGAAAGCACCGCCTGGCAACGGAAAGCCCAAATTCCGGCCAATTACCTGGCCACGCTCACCGTGCCCAAACCCGCGCCTGCGATTGAGTCCCGCCCGCCGATGGTCGGCGCCGATCCGCGCCTGGCAATCTGGTGGTGTGGCGTGCTGGCCATCGGCGTCGCGGCTTTGGTGGCCCGCCGGGCGCAAGTGTCGGAGGCGGTGTTTCGCACGGCCTCAGAAGTGCGCCAGCGGCTGGCCCTGACCATTCTCGGCTTCTTGCCGCAAAATTCCCTGGCCCGGACCTCGCAACATCCGCCGTCCGAACCGCGCTGGATCGGCCGCACGCTAATCGCCGCCGAATTGTGCCTCTTGGTGCTGGCGGCCGTGCTGGCGGCAATGTCGATCTCCGACCGGCAATTCTTCACACATTTCTTAGCCAATCCGCTGGCTGCTTGCTCGCAAAAGTTCTGGTGCTAGCACCGCCCGCTGTTCGGCTTAATCCGCCGCGCTGCCAAACGCCGAAGCTATCTAACAGCGCATGCAGCAATGACGAATGTCCAAATCCCAATGACCAATGAGTGTTGCTGCTTCATATTGGTCATTGGTGCTTTGACATTGGTCATTGATTTAGTTTAACCCGCGATCCTTCCTACAACGCTTTCAATGTACGAATCGTTTTTCGGTTTCAATGAGCGTCCGTTCGCCGCTGCGGCGTTAGCCAAGCGCTATTTTCGCAGCGAGTCCAGCGAGGCCGCTCGCGAAAACCTGGCCCGCTGCATCGACCGCGCCGAAGGCGTCGGCTTGCTCATCGGACCGTCCGGAACAGGCAAGACATTGTTGTGCCAGGTGCTGGCGGAGCAATTCCGCCGTTCGATGCAGGTAGCGCTGTTGGCCAGCGGACAACTTTGCACGCGCCGTGCCATGCTGCAGGCCATCTTATTCGAACTCGGCTTGCCGTTTCGCGGAATGGAAGAAGGCGACTTGCGGCTCGCGCTGGTCGATCATCTTTCCCCCCGTGCAAAATCGGCCGATGCCGCGCAGCAGGACGCTGGCGCCGTCCCCTCCTCGCTCTCTGCCCCCCCGCTGCTGCTCATCGTCGACGAAGCCCACACGCTGCCCATGCGGCTGTTGGAAGAGTTGCGCCTGATCACCAATCTGGTGCGCGGCGGTCAGCCCCGGGTGCGGCTGGTGTTGGCCGGCGGCCCGCAATTGGAAGATCGCTTCGCCCATCCGAAAATGGAATCGTTCAATCAGCGCGTTGCGGCCCGCTGCTACTTGGAAACGCTCGACCGGCAGCAAACCATCGAATACGTTCGCCATCAAGTTCTGCAAGTCGGCGGCCAGCCCGATCGCATTTTCACTTCCGATGCGCTGGAAGCGGTGGCCCATGCCACCGGCGGCATTCCGCGGCTGATCAACCAGGTGTGCGATCATGTTCTGCTGCTGGCCTTTGCCGGCGGAGTGGAGCAAATCACTGCCCCAGGCGTCGAAGAAGCCTGGGCCGATTTGCAACAATTGCCAACGCCCTGGAACGCAGCGCCGGGCGCGCCGGCGCCGGTGAACGAAAACAGCGTCGTCGAGTTCGGCAGCCTCGATGATGAACTGGCCGACGAACTTCCTCCCGCCGTGCCGTTCCGCGCCCCTGCCGATCAGGCCAATGCACAAGCAGCTCAGCAAGCCAATCCGCTGGAAGCTTTACGGGAAACGATCGCCCCGCCCCGCGAGTTCCACGACGATTTTCATCCCGCCGGCAGCATCGGGCCCGAAGTGGAATTGGTGTTCCCGCACGGGTCAAATCCATTCCACGGCGATTTCGCCGAGGAAGAAGTGGTGATCGACCGCTACACGTCGTTGCAGGCCGACGCCTTGGCCCATCGCCCATTGGTCCGCAGCGCCGAAAGCCGCTCGTTGGCCGCGCTTCTGAAAGCGGCCCATTCCGTCGTGGAAAAATTGTCCCAGGAAAAGCCCGCGATGGCCCTTGCACCGTCCACCTGGCCCGGCGGCGTTCCCGCGCAGCCAGCGCCACTCTCCTCCGCGCCCCCCACCGCTACGCAAGTCACGGACGATGCCGCCGCAATCGAAAATACCAGCGCTGAACAAACGATGCCGCCCGCCGCCGTCACGCCATACCAAACCGGGCCTATCCACGACGATAATTTAATCGTCATCGAAGAACCGCCGAGATTGAAGCCGCCCCAACCCAAGCAGCCTATCCGCGTTCGCCGCCAGGAATATCGCCAACTGTTCGCCCAATTGCGCCGCGGCTAGCGTTCGCTATCCGACTCCCCGCCTCATGAGCTTAATCCTAAAATCGCTGACGCGGATCGAAACGCGACCGTTAAATCCGGTCAGTCAGCCGGAACCGGCCTCAATCGATCCAACGCCTGGGCTAATCGATATTCAGCCCGAACCAGTGGCCGATCAGCCCAATGCAACGGCCGCAATTCTAGAGCCCGCTGCCTCGCCCCCCGTCGCCGTCGGCAGTCCACAGGAAATCTTCCCCTTGGAAGAAATCGACCCGCTTGACGAAATCGTCGCTCCGCTGGAACTGGCTTTCGACCAGTCCAAAGCAAATCTCGCCGTCCCCCTCGCACCCTTGCCGGATCAGATTGAACCGCTCCTTGCGGAGCAACTTTCGCCGTTGCCCGCCTTGGCCGAGTTCAACCTCACCGATCCGCTCCCGCTTGTGGCCAATTGGGCCCAGCCCGCACAGGCCGAGTCCCTCCCTCCCGAACACCAGCAGCCCGAGATCACCCATTCCGAGCCGGCGTCGTCCTCCCCCGCTTTGCCGCCGGCAGAACGGGTGATGCCCGTCGAACAACCCTCCACGGTCAAACCGCTGGCCGTGGAAACCATTGCCGCGTTCACCGCCGATTTCCAACCCGGCTCCCATGTCGACTGGCTGCACCTGGAACAATTGCAAAACATGGTCACGGCCAATCTGGCCAATCTCACGGCGTCCGATTACGACCTTGCGGAAATCGACTTGAGCCATATCGCCCCGGCTCCATCCACCGTATATCCGTCGCCGCCTGCTGAGGTCCCTCCGCCATCTCCAGCGCCGGAAGTGATTGAATGGCAGGCTGAAGTGTTCCGTTTGCACGCCGCCGAAGTTGAACGATTGCAAGCCGAGGTTGTCCGGTTGCAAGCCGAAGCGACCGCCCCCAAAAACACAACACCATCGGTCCCCGCCGCTCCAGAACCTGCCCTGCCAGACGCTTCCCTCGAAGTTCCTGCCCCGCCGGCTCCCACCCCGGCTGTCAGCCCGGCAAATTGGCCCGGCGGAATTCCCGCATTACCATCGTCGCTTGAACCGCCGCAACAGTCACAGCCCCCGCTCAACATCCGGCCTGAATTTCGCGAATTGCGCGACCAATTGCTGGCCAAGCTTAATTTAACGCAGCATCCCACGCTGCTGCTCGTCGACGCCGGCCGCGAAACGGGAAACGCTTCTTGGCTCTGGCCCCTGGCCGCGGCCATCCTCGACAAACTGAACGCCGCCCGCGGCCACTCAAATTCGCGAATTCTGCTCGTCGAAGCCACCGATGCCGATTGCCGCCTGGCACAAACCCTTGGATTCGACACGCACCTCGGCTTAAACCACGTGTTGAATAACCGCTCCACCTGGCAGGCCGCCATCCAATCCACCTTGCATCCGCAAATCAAACTGCTCTGCCGCGGCTCGGAATATCTCCAGGCCGTGTCACCGCAGCGGCTTAAAGAATCGTGGTCCGAGTTGTCGCGACAGTTCGATTTGCTGCTGGTCGCCGCCGGCCCGGCGTGTAAATCTACATCAACAAGCAATTCCGCCGCTACCAAAACGTCGGCCCTTTGCACCAGCGATCTCTTCCCCTTGGCCGCCGCCGCCATGCTTTACGTGGAATTGGGCGCCACCTCCGCCGCGGCCGCCGCCGACGCCAAACGCCTGCTCGACGCCCACCGGATTCCGGTGCTAGGCTGTGTTATACAGCCCACATAGTCTTTGGCCGTGCAGCAAGACCATGAATATATCGCAGCCTGCAAAACTACCGGACCCACGGTCCAGTGAGCCGGAACCAGGGACGACCACCACCAAAACGCTGGTGATGACCTGCACGCTGAACGAAATTGAAAATCTGCCGCGGCTTGTCGACGAGATTTTCGCCTTCGCTCCCCAAGTCGACATTCTGGTGATCGACGACAACTCGCCCGACGGCACCGGCCAATGGTGCGACCAGCAAACCGCCGCCGGTCGCCGCCTTCACTGCCTGCATCGCAGTGGCAAATTGGGCCTGGGCACGGCCATTATCGTCGGCATGCAGTATGCCATCGACCACGGCTACGATTACGTCCTGAACATGGATGCCGATTTCAGCCATCACCCGCGCTATCTCCCCGCCATGCTCGCCGGCATGGAAGGAAACAATCAACCTCTCCCTTTGGGAGAGGGTCGGGACGACCTTCCCCCTCGCCCTTTGGGAGATGGCCGGGTCTCCCCAGGCGACTCGCCGTGGCGAGGTGAGGGTGCTGCACCCGTCGACGTCATGATCGGTTCCCGCTACGTTCCCGGCGGCGGCACTGTCGGCTGGCCCCTCAAACGCAAACTGATGAGCCGCGCCGTCAATTTATACGCCCGCTGGTTGTTGTGGCTTAAGCCCCGCGACATCAGCGGCGGTTACCGCTGCTACCGCGTGGCGAAACTGAAAGAATTGCCCTTCGATCAAATCCGCTCCCGCGGTTACTCCTTCCAGGAAGAAGTCCTCTGGCTGCTCCGCCGCCGCGGGGCCACATTCGGCGAAACGCCCATCCTGTTTGCCGACCGCGAGCGCGGACAATCCAAAATCAACCGCGCCGAAGCCTGGGCCGCTTTGCGCATCATCTTCGGGCTCGGCCTGCGGAATTTAGCCGGCAAATAATTGAGTTGGTCACCCCAGGCGCTCAATATCAATCGAGTCGTCGCGGCCTTCAAAATATCCGCCTCAAATCTTTCTTGAATCATATGCCCAGTGCAGCAGCGCCTGCCGTTGCCGTCGCCGGCATTTCAAATCTCCCCGCCGGCAATGCGCTTGAATTTGCGCCGCGTGCCGCCGGATGGCCCGCCAACGCTTAATTTGCCGCTCGTCGTCCAGGCAGCGACGGCCCATGTAATACCGGCAGTACCATTGGAACCAGCCGCGTGGGTCTTCGTGGTAAATCCATCCGTTGCGCCGCCACACCGCCAGCGGCTGCGAGGCATTCACGCCAAAATAATTCAGCGCCGCATCGTGCCGCTTCGGGCACAACTTGGCCCGATCGAACCACTGGTCCGGAAATTCCCCGGTGCAATCGGTCATGTACTTCCCGCCAAACACGCCAAACTCCAGCATTTGCTGCGGCGTCAGTTGCGGGCGGAAATCGGGATGAAAATTCTTCCCCACCGGCTCCGTGCAATAGTAGACGTAATTTTTCTGCATCTGGTCATTGACCACCACACGGCGTTTTTTCATGTGATATTCGCTTCCGGCCGCGGCACGGTAAGATGGTTGCTCAAAATTTGGCGCGGCTTGCAGCCCTCTGTTCAATGCCGTTCGTCCGCGCACCAGTATAGAATTTTCCGCCCACGTTGAGGTGCCCCATTTCCGCCGCCGCAAATTCCCACTGGCAGGTCCTGGTCATCGGCGCCGGCGCTGCCGGCTTGGTGGCGGCCGAACGTGCGGCTTCGCGCGGTCTCAAAACCCTGCTGCTGGAGCGCAACTTCCGGCCCGGCGTCAAAATTCTCATGTCCGGCGGCACGCGCTGCAATCTCACCCAAAATACCGACGCCCGCGGCATTGTCGCCGCTTACGGTCCGCCCGGTCGATTTCTCCACTCGGCCTTGGCGGCACTCAGCCCACAAGATTTGGTGGCCCTCGTCGAAGACGAAGGCGTGCCCACCAAAATCGAAGAAACCGGCAAAATTTTTCCCGTGAGCAACAAAGCGGCCGACGTGCTCCGGGCTTTTCTAGACCGCTTGCACCGCAGCGGTTGCGAGCTGGCACTGGAAGAGTCGCTTGTCGGCTTAGCGCGAATCGAAGATTCGGCTAGCGGACTAGTTGGCTTTCGGCTGACGACCGACAAACGAACTCTCACCGCTGAACGCCTGATCATCACCACCGGCGGCCAATCGTATCCCGGCAGCGGAACCACCGGCGACGGTTACCGCTGGGCCGCGACTTTTGGTCACACCATCGTGCCACCCCGCCCGGCCTTGGTCCCCATTACCACTTCAGCCCCCTGGGTGCGCGAACTCTCCGGCATCACCATTCCCGACGTGGTGCTACGCTTGCTGGAGCCAGAGACAAATCAATCCAACCCTAAACAAAAAATCCTCGACACCCGCCGCGGCTCACTGCTATTCACGCACTTTGGTTTGTCCGGCCCGGTCGTGCTCGACATCAGCCGTCACATCAGCGGTCATCCGCATCCGCAGGCGCTGCATCTGGAGTGCGATTTTCTGCCGAACATCAAAACCGCCGAATTAGATTCGCAGCTTCGGCAGCAGGCCGCCGCCGAAGGCAAAAAGCAACTTCTCTCGCTGGTGCCGGAATTGTTGCCCCGCCGCTTGGCCGAAGTTCTACTGCGCGAAGCCAGTCTGCCCCCCGATAAAAAAGCCGGCGAACTGAGCAACGCCAACCGTGCAACGCTGATCCGCGCTCTCAAGCAACTGCCAATCCCCGTCACCGGCACCCGCGGCTTCGGAAAAGCAGAAGTGACCGCCGGCGGCGTCGCGCTGGGTGAAATCGATTCCAGCACGCTGCAAAGCAAACTGGTTCCCGGCCTGTTTTTCGCCGGTGAAGTGCTCGATCTCGACGGCCCCATCGGCGGCTACAACTTCCAAGCCGCCTTCAGCACCGGCTGGCTGGCAGGGAAGAATGTGTGAAAAATCGCACCTCGTGGAGAAAATGTACGATCGCCGGACGCTACTCTGTCGAAAGATTGAGACCGTCGGTGTCCAATCCGGTCGTTGCTGGCTGGCGCGAGTGAGTCACGCTCGTGTAAACAATCATCCCAACCAG
>Ga0335083_10001954_pt1 | contig 27793 bp, 18 predicted proteins | sample Lox_Sample_42_FD_206716 | JGI IMG/M metagenome (GOLD analysis project Ga0335083, IMG submission 206716) | Soil microbial communities from Loxahatchee National Wildlife Refuge, Florida, United States - Lox_Sample_4.2 | ecosystem: Environmental > Terrestrial > Soil > Wetlands | place: USA...
CCAATGGGTTTGGGTGCGCGGTTATTGGGCGGCGCCGCCCCGGCCGGGCGCTATTTGGGTGCATGGCACCTGGGCCTATCACGGTCACCACCGTGTTTGGGTGCGCGCACACTGGGAATGATGGTTCATCGTTGCTTCCCGGAAGCCAAGTGGTAGACTGCGGAAGTTGATGAAACTTTTTTGCGCAGCCACGGCCTTTATTGTCGCGGGCACCTGTTTATCGGTGCGCGCGGAATTGGCCGATGGCATCAACGCCATCGTCAACGACAAGATCATTACCTACCAGGAAGTGGACGATCGTATCGCACCGGCCATGGCGGTTTTGCGCAATGAATACTCAGAGCAACCGGATGTTTTTGCGCAAAAGTTGAACGATGCGCGCCGGGATGGTTTGGAAACGCTGATTGAAAATCTGCTGATCCTAAACGAGTTCAATACGAAATATAATGGGCTGCCCGAGAGCGCGGTGGATGAGATGGTGCAGGAGCGCATCAAAGAACAATTTGGCGACCGGCTGACCTGCATCAAAACGCTCCAGGCCCAAGGCGAGACGTATGAGAAATTCCGGCAGGATGTGCGCGATCAATATATCATATCGCAACTCCGCTATAAGAATCTTTCCGACGATAAAATCATCATCTCGCCCTATAAAATCGAGCAGTACTATCTCCAGCACCAGAACGATTTTAAAGTGGGCGAAGAGGTAAAAATCCGGATGATTGTGCTGCCAAAAACTTCCGATGACGACCCGGCCGCGCGCCAACTGGCCAATAATATTGAGGCGCAAATCAAGCAGGGAGTGCCATTCGACCAACTCGCCACAGAATATTCACAGGACAAACAGCAGCGGGGCGACTGGATGGAAACGTCGGTCATGCGCCAGGAACTGGCGGACGCGGCCACCGCGCTCAAGCCCGGCCAAACGAGCGGCGTGATCGAAACGAGCCAAAATTGCTATATCCTCCGCCTCGATGACCGGCGTCCAGCGCACGTGAAGCCGCTGTCCGAAGTGCGCGGGAGCATTGAGGCGACCCTGCGCGCGCAGGAACAAAAAGAGGCCCAGCAGCGCTGGATCGAGTCGCTGAAGAAAAAAGCCTTTATCCAGCTATTCTAGTGGCCGCCCAAAGGCCCGCCCGGTTCTATTTATGCGCATCGGCATTGCTATCGGCGACGTGACAGGCATCGGCCCGGAAGTGGCGCTCAAAGCGGCGGCCGCCGAATCTAAAAAGGATAAGGCGCAGTATGTCTTCATCGGTGATGAAACCCTTCTCCAACGGTTGAATCAAAGACTACGCCTTCGACTGCCGCTCAAGAACTTTTCCAATGGTGCCGACGGAAGGTTTTTAATCACCAATCCGCTTCGCAAAAAATTGCCTGCGAGTTTGCCTGCAGGCTCAGCGCCGGCAGCGGAAGCAGCGGTTGCTGCATTACGTGGTGGCGCGGAAAGCTGTTTGCGCGGGGAACTGGACGCGATGGTGACTGCGCCGGTGAATAAGGAGGCGATTGTGCGCGCCGGGTATAAAGGGTTTGTGGGGCAAACCGAATTTCTTTCCGAACTAGCCGGAGCGAAACGCACGGCCATGATGCTGCTGGGCCACGATGAGAAAAACCGCTGGTTGCGCGTGGCGCTGGCGACGATCCATATTTCCATTAAATCGGTCCCGAAAAAATTGACGGCGCCCAGGATTGCGCTCGCAGTTGAACTGGCGGCGCAGGCATGCCGCGATTTGGGATTGCGGCGGGCGAGGATTGCCGTGGCCGGGCTGAATCCGCACGCCGGCGAAGGCGGAGAATTTGGCAACGAAGAGATCAAGATGATTACGCCAGCAGTGGCGGCGTTGAAGAAAAAAGGATTCGATGTCACAGGACCATTGAGCGGCGACACGGTTTTCTATTACGCCTTGCGCGGGGATTTTGACGCCGTCGTGGCGATGTATCATGACCAGGGACTTGCGCCGTTGAAGGCGGTTGCCTTTGACACGGGCGTGAACTGGACGCTTGGGCTGCCATTCATCCGCACATCGCCGGACCATGGGACGGCTTATGATATTGCGGGGCGTGGCATCGCCAATCCCTCGAGCATGATCGCGGCGATACGGTTGGCGAAACAGTTGGCCAAGAGCCGACGCTAGCCGATCAGTTCGTGGATTTTGGTTTTGATATCGCCGCCGCGCAGGAGGGATTCCCCCACGAGGATGGCACTGGCGCCGCATTTTTTCAGGCGCTCGACATCGGCACGAGTATGGATGCCGCTTTCAGCGACAAGAATTTTTCCCTGGCCGAGTTTTGCGGCGAGATTTTCCGTGGTGGCTAGATCCACCTTAAAGGTCTTCAAATCGCGGTTGTTCACGCCAATCAATTCCGCGCCGATTTTGAGCGCGCGTTCCATTTCCGTCGCGTCGTGGACTTCCACCAGCACGGCGAGACCGGCGTCCATGGCGAGTGAATGGAATTTCCGCAGTTGCTCGTCACTCAAAATGGAAACGATGAGCAGGATGGCGTCCGCGCCCCATTCAATGGCTTCGAGAATCTGGCGCTCATCAATGATGAAATCTTTGCGGAGCAGCGGGAGTTTTACGGCCTGGCGAATCTGGTGCAGATAATCGAGTGAGCCCTGGAAGAATTTCTCATCGGTCAGGACGGAGAGGCAGCTTGCGCCGGCGGCTTCGTATTCTTTAGCGATGCGGACGGGATCGAAGTCCTGGCAGATGACACCGGCGGAGGGGGAGGCTTTTTTGACTTCGGCAATGAGGGCGACGTGTTGCGTAGTGCGTGTTCCGTCAAGTATTGCCCGGGTGAAGTCACGCCGTTCGCCGTGCTCAAGCAAAGCATCGCGCAGATCGCCCGCGGCGATGATACGCGCGGGGAGCTTCGAGATCTCGCGTTTCTTTTCTTCGACAATTTTATCGAGAATGTTCATTCAATATTTTTGCCACAGAGGCACAGAGACACAGAGTTAAAGAACAAATCGTTTGATTCCATCCTTCAACAAGCGTGAATTAAAGTTTATCAGTAAGGCGCGGCGTTTTCCACTCAAACGCAAATAGGTTAACACTTGCGCTTCAAAGATAGGGTCAAATCTTTCAACACTTTTGAGCTCCAGTATAACTTCATCCTCAACAACAAAGTCCAGCCGGTGATCGCCAATAGGTCGTCCTTTGTAAAATACGGGGATTATCAATTGCTGTTGAAAACGTAACTTGGCCGCCTCAAATTCAATCGCAAGCGCCGCCTCATAACTGGCTTCCAGTAGGCCAGGGCCGAGCACGCGATGAACTTCAATCGCGCAGCCAATGATACGCTCCGTGAGCGGATCTCTCTGTTCTTGGAATTCCAGCATTTTTCTCTGTGCCTCTGCGCCTCTGTGGCCAATTATTCTTCTTCATCCTTCACGCCTTGCATGCGTTTGGTCGGGCAGCCGGCGCGGAGCCAGCCGTTGACAAATGGGTCGAGGTCGCCGTCCATGACGCCTTGCACGTTGCTCGTTTCCACGCCGGTGCGCAAATCTTTTACCATGCGATACGGCTGAAAGACGTAGGAGCGAATCTGGTTGCCCCAGGAGACGCTGCCTTTCTCGCCGTAGAACCGCTCCATCTCGGCTTTTTGAGAATCGACGCGTTGCGCCAGGATGCGCGAGAGCAACAGCCGCATGGCCGTGGCACGATTTTGATGTTGCGACCGCTGGGTTTGGGACGCGACCACCAGGCCGGTGGGGATGTGCGTGATGCGGACGGCGGTTTCCACCTTGTTCACGTTCTGGCCGCCTTTGCCGCCGGAACGAAATGTATCCACATGGAATTCAGTCGGCGGAATGACGATATCAGAATCCGTCTCTTCGATTTCTGCGATCACGTCAATGCTGGCAAAACTGGTATGGCGGCGTTTGTTGGAATCGAAAGGCGAAATGCGCACGAGGCGATGCACGCCGCGCTCGGCCTTGGCGAAGCCGTAGGCATTTTCTCCTTTCATCAACATGGTGACGCTTTTGAGTCCTGCTCCTTCGCCGGGCAGCGCGTCGGTGACTTCCACTTCCCAACCGCGCGCTTCCGCCCAGCGGGTGTACATGCGCGAGAGCATTTCCGCCCAGTCCTGGGCCTCGGTACCGCCCGCGCCGGCGTTGATGCTCAGGATGCAATTCTTGGAATCGTATTTGCCGTTGAGGAAAACTTTCAGTTCGAGCGCGTCGAGGTCCTTAAGATATTTAGTAATATCGCGCTCCATTTCGGTTTGGAGTTGCAACTGCGCGGCTTCGGGCTCGCCCTGGCCGAGTTCGAGCAGGATGCGGAAATCCTCGAGTTGTTTTTCGGCGGCGAGGAGCGGCTCGATTTTATTGCGAAGGGAGTTCAACTCGTCAATGACCTGCTGTGCCTTCTCGCGATTGTTCCAAAATGTCTCGCCGGCCATCATGACGTTTAGCTCGCCGGCGCGTTTTTGCGCGGTGGCAACGTCAAAGAAACCTCCGCAGGTGCGAAAGTTTATCGGCGGCCATCTTAAGCTGGACAGAAATCGTTTCGAACATTTGGGGACAATACAGTAATGGGAGGGGGAAAGCCAGAGGGTTTGCGTGCGCATTGCCAGCCGCCTTATGCGGACTTTTGGACGCGGCCAAAATAATTTTTCACCTTGCATAGCCTTGCGGAGGTTTGGTTTCGGCCTTTTTTTGGCCAAGGCGGGCCCGAGAAATAGTATCGGCACGGCAAGAAGGCCCCAGCGCGACATGGAAGCCATGCGCTCCAGGAAACATGAATCCTGAGTATGCCGGTAGATTAAATTTAAACCGTAGCCAGTCTGATGAAAAAATCGGTTTGGTTTGGTTTGTTTTTGGTTTTTACGGTTCGATTTCCCTGCCACCATTGGACAAATTAAATGTTCCTGCGTGGACAAAAGGTGTTTTGACAAAGTGTTCTCAACCCCAATAAAGAGTTCTAACCTTAAATCAATGGTTGATTTGGCGTAATGGAAAGCGGATAAAGCCGGCAATACGTGTTCTGCCGTCCCTCCGGGACTTGAGATAAATGAGGCCGAACACCCCGCGCTAAAGCACGGGGTTATTTTCAGCCCTCCCTTCGGGACAATGGCAATAGCCAATGATTGCAGAACAATCATCCGGCGATTTTACCACAGCGGCAGGAAGAATGGGAAGGTAGTGACTACCGCTATTTTTTAGGCCGCAAAACGAGGTAAAAGATGCCAAAAACAAAGGGGGAAAGGCGGATTTTTAACCACGGATGGACACGGATAAACACGGATTTAGTGGCGAAAAATGGACGACAGTGCCACACAAAACCATAAGATTAAGGGTTTGTTCAAGCGCCAATCCATTTCGCTTTTAACGGGCACGGCTTTCACATAGGTTATGGTTATGCGAACCCAGAGAACCAGCCAGACGGCCGGAGCCGGCCAGGGTAGACGCAGTTTATTTCACTACAGGAGGCTGTCATGACCATCGCCCGGCGATTGATTATTTTGCTGGTGGTCCCGCTCGTGGCATTTATCGCGCTAGGCATTTTTAACTGGTTCGAGGTGGAGAATGTAAAAACACGCGCACGTTTTCTGGCCCAGGTACAGGTCCCCGCCCTGGTGACCATGGGAAGCCTGACGCGCAGTTTCGGCGAGATGCGGGTGGAGGAACGGAATTCCATGGTGGCAACCAATGAAGCCGAGCGCGCGGCGATCAAAGCATCGTTTAGCAAAGAGGAGGCCAATATCAATACGCTGATGCAGCAGTACGCGGACGGTTTGATTGCCGACGACCGCGACCGCCGCCTAATGAATGATTATAAGGACGCCATCCTGACCTGGATGGACGGGGCCAAGCGTGTCATGGATTTATCCGCCGAGGGCAACAGCCAGGAAGCGTGGGTCTATCTCAACGCCAATGTGATACCCCTGGGCGATAACGTGGATAAAGCGAGCAGTGAATGGACCCAATACAACCGGCAACTGTCCGATACCGCCGGGGATTCTGCGCTGAAATCCATTGAAGATTACCGGCATAACATGGTCCTGGCTGCGTGCGTGGCGCTCGTCTTATCCGGGCTGGTGGGGTCACTGACATTCAAACGCATCGTGGGCCCGATTCGCGGCTTGCAACGCTCGGTCAACGCAATCGCCCGCGGCGATTACACACAAGAGGTTCCCTGCACGAAGGCCGCCGATGAAACAGGCGATCTGGCACGCGCGATTGATGTGCTGAAACGGGGCGCGGCGGCGATGGATGAGCAACGCTGGGTCAAAGCCAGCGCCGCCAAAATCACCGCCGATTTGCACGGCGCGGGTTCTTTTACCGAGTTCGGGAAACGGCTGCTTTCGGGATTGGTGCCGTTGCTGGGTGGCGGTGTGGCCGGCGTATTTCTCTTTGAAGAAAAATCCGCCAGCCTCCGGCGCATCGCCGCTTTTGGCATGGACGGCGATAACGGCAACGATCTCTTCAAACTGGGCGAAGGGCTGGTCGGCCAATGTGCGCAGGAGCGCAAGCCCGTAACCCTGGCCAACCTGCCTCCGGGCTACCTGCGCATTGCCTCCGGGCTGGGCGCAGCCGCGCCGACACATGTCACGGCTTTTCCGCTGGTGTCAACCTCGGCCCTGCTGGGGGTGATTGAATTTGCGTCGTTCCATGCTTTCACTTCCAGCGAGCAGACCCTGCTGAATGAGCTGCTGCCGGTGGTGGCCCTGAACCTGGAAATTTTACAGCGCAATCTGCGCACGCAGGAATTGCTGGCGTTCCAGCTGGCGTTGCTGGAGAGCATTCCGTACCCGATGTTCATCAAGGACGCCCAGGCGCGGTTCATCGGCTGCAACAAAGCTTATCAGCGCGAGTTCAATACCACCGTGGACTTTCTCCGGCACAAAACCGTTCTCGACCTGGATTATCTGCCGGAAGCCGACCGGCGCAAATTCCACGAGGAGGACACCACCGTCATCCGCGAAGCCAGCCGGCGCAATTACGAGTTGCCGATTCAATACGCCGACGGCCAGACCCACATCACTATCTATTCTGTGGACGGCTTCAAACTTTCCGATGGCACGCCTGGCGGGTTGATTGGCCTGCTGGTGGACATCAGCGACCAGAAACGTGCCGCGGAAGAATTGCGCCTGGCCAAGGCCAAGGCCGAGGAAGCGACGCAAATGAAATCCATGTTCCTCGCGAACATGAGCCATGAAATCCGCACGCCGATGAATGCCATTATCGGCCTCTCGCATTTGGCGCTCAAGACGCAGCTCACGCCCAAGCAGCGCGATTACGTCAGCAAAGTCCATAATGCCGGCACGTCCCTGCTCGCCATCATCAACGACATCCTCGACTTTTCCAAGATTGAAGCGGGCAAGCTCGACATTGAAACCACTGACTTCAAACTGGACGAAGTCATCACCAGTGTCACGACGCTCACCGCGCAAAAGGCGCACGACAAGGGGCTGGAATTTTTGGCGCATGCCGCACCGGGCATCCCGGAATTTTTGCAGGGCGACCCGCTACGGCTGGGGCAAATCCTGACGAACTTCGTCAACAACGCAGTCAAGTTCACCGAACGCGGCGAAATCCATCTCAATATCGAACTGCTCGAACGCACCGGCGAGAAAGTGCAGCTCAAATTTTCCGTGCGCGACACGGGCATCGGTATGACGAAGGAGCAGGCGGCGAAATTGTTCCAGCCGTTCACGCAGGCGGACATGTCCACCACGCGCAAGCATGGCGGCACCGGCCTGGGCCTGACGATCGCCCGCCGCCTGGTGGAATTGATGAGCGGGCGAACCTGGCTGGAAAGCGAAGCGGGTGTGGGCAGCACATTTTATTTTACCGTCTGGCTTGGGGTCGGCAGCGCGCAAGGCACCGGCAAAGTGATTCCGGAAATTATCTCGCAACTTCGCGTGTTGATCGTGGACGACAATGCTGCCGCGCGGGAAATCCTGCAGGAGCCGTTGTGCAATTTGGTTAAGCGCGTGGAAGTGGTTGCCTCGGGCAAAGAAGCCATTGCCGCCGTCAAACAACACGACGCAAATGACCCTTACGACCTTCTCTTCATGGACTGGCGCATGCCGGGGCTGGACGGTTTGCAGACCAGCCGCCATATCAAGGGCGATGAAACGCTGGCTCATCCGCCGCATATCGTGCTGGTCACCGCCTTTGGCCGGGAAGAAGTGCGGGAAGAAGCCGAGCGATTGAAACTGGACGGTTTCCTGGTCAAGCCGGTGACCAAGTCCATGATCGTGGACACGCTCGTGAATGTTTTTGCGGACGTGGAACGAGACACGGCCGTATCAGCCGAGGATGGCCTGGCGGCAAAGTTGCGCGGCGCGCGCATTCTTTTGGCGGAAGATAATGAGATCAACCAGCAAATCGCCGTGGAACTGCTCGAAGGCGCGGGCGCCACGGTGAAAGTGGCGAATAATGGCCGGGAAGTGGTGGAGACGTTGTCGAATGGCCCGCAACCGCCGCCGTTTGACGTGGTGCTGATGGATTTGCAGATGCCGGAAATGGATGGTTACCAGGCCACCGCGAAACTCCGCTCCGATGCGCGCTTCGCGACGATGACGATTATCGCGATGACGGCGCACGCAACGATCGAGGAACGCCAGCGGTGCATCGCCGCCGGGATGAACGACCATATTTCCAAGCCGATTGACCCGGGAAATCTGTTCGAGACGGTGAGCCGTTATTACAAGACCACGGACGCCGCCGCGCCGGCTAAACCGGCAGCAGTCCAGGCTGCGCCAGCAGAAAATGGCGTTCCGGATATTAGAGGACTCGATACCAAAGACGGCCTGGGCCGGGTGGCAGGAAATCAAAAACTTTATTTGAAAATCCTGCGCCAGTTCGCCGAGCAGCAAGGCCCGGCGGTCGGGCAAATCACCGATGCTCTTTCAAAAGGCGATGCCGCCCTGGCCGAGCGTCTCGCCCATACGCTCAAAGGTGTGGCGGGAAACATCGGCGCCAAGCCGGTGCAGATGGTCTCGGGCGATTTGGAGAAATTGATTCGTGAACGCGCCGGCGCGGAACAAATCAAAGCGGGCAGCGAGAAAGTTTCCGCGCTGCTCGATCCATTGGTGGCCCAGTTGCAAACCGCGTTAAATGTCGCGGTGCCGCAAACAATAGCGCAGCCGGTCGCGGCGGTGGATCCGGCACAAACGCGCGAGGCGGCGACGGAGCTGACCAAACTGCTCGCGGAGTCTGATCCCGGCGCGGCGGATTTTACTGAAGCGAACGGGGCCGCATTGCGTCCGTTGTTCAAAGATGGCGCGTGGGGCGAATTTGAGAAAGCCGTGCAAAATTATTCATTCGCCGAAGCCCAGGCGCAATTGGAACAGGCATCCAGGAATTTCACCGCATGAAAAAATTATCCGACTGCCGCATCCTGCTCGTGGACGATGCCAAGGCAAACATCGACATCCTCGTCGAGGGTTTAAAGGCGGACCACAAGTTGAGCCTCGCGTTCAATGGCGAAACGGCGCTGCAAATCGCCGCGCGCACGCCCCCAGACCTCGTGCTGCTGGACATCGTGATGCCGGGCATTGACGGCTACGAAGTGTGTCGGCGCATGCGCAAAATGCCCGAGACGGCCGATGTGCCGATCATGTTTCTTTCCTCGCTTGAGGAAGTGCAGAACAAGACGCTGGGGTTTGAGGCAGGCGCGAATGATTATCTCACCAAGCCGTTCGACATGCTGGAAGTGAAGGCGCGCGTGCGGTCGCTGCTCAAGGCCAAGGCCTACCAGGACGCGGTGAAGGAGCAAATCGCCAGTGAACTGCGCGTGGCGCGGGAAATCCAGATGGGCATGTTGCCGCATGATTTCGATGGCCTCGGACGCGAGTACGGGGTCGAGTTTGGCGCGGTGCTGGAGCCGGCGCGCGAAGTGGGCGGCGACCTCTACGGCGCCATCTCCGCGGGTCCGGACCGGCTCATGATTTTTCTCGGCGACGTTTCGGGCAAAGGCATTCCCGCTTCCATGTTCATGGTGCGGGCCATCAGCCTGGCGCGCCTGCTGGCCCGGGAAATCGCCGAGCCCGAGCGCATCCTGGCACGATTGAACGACGAATTGGCCACCGACAATCCGTCAGGCATGTTCGTCACTTTTCTTTGCGCAACGTTTGAGCCGAAATCCGGCCGCCTGGCGATGGCCAACGGGGGTCATTGCCGCCCGGTGTTGCGACCGGCCGGCGGGGCGCCCTGTTGGGCGGTCAAAAATCTCGGTACGGCGCTTGGCTTCGAGCCAGTATTGGATTTTGAGCGCACGGAACTGACCCTAAAGCCCGGCGATACGCTGGTGTTGTACTCGGATGGCGTGACTGAGGCGTTCAATCCGGAGGACGAATGTTACGGAAACGACCGGTTGCTGGTCGATATGGGTGAATTTAACGATCAGTCCGCGCCGAACATCACGGGTGGCCTGCTCAAAAAGGTCCGTGCGTTTGCCAATGGCGCGCCGCAATCGGACGACATCGCGATTTTGACATTGAAGGTGAATGGGGCGGGAGGACGAGCATGACGTTGGAATTGCACGCGACACCAGAGGAAGTCATGCGGGCCGTCGGGGCATTCGAGGAGTTCGCCCAGGGGCAGACGGTTCCCGAAAAATTTATCCATCAACTTACGCTTGCGCTGGAGGAATGCGCCAGCAACATTGTTAAACATGCGCTGCAAGGCGACGCCCAGCGGACGTTTAAAGCAAATTTCGGGCGTACGGAGAATGAAGTGTTCATTGAGTTGCGCGATAACGGCCCGGCGTTTGACCCGACAGTACATATTGACCGCCGCCGCGAAGACGACGCGGAAGCCCACGGCGGCTGGGGAATTGAACTGGTGCGCCGTTTCATGGATGAATTGAGTTACCGGCGCGTTGGCGAGGAAAATGTTCTGCGCCTGGTCAAACGGCTGGACACAGGCGGAAAAATTTAAGCAATCTGAAATAGAGCAGACGAAACCAAAAACATAAAACGATATGCCACTTGAAATCCAAATTCTAAGGAAGGTCGGCGGACAGCATGCCGGCGCCGTCACCGTGAAACTCACCGGCAGCCTCGACACGGCCACCGCGCCGGAACTGGAACGCCAGCTCGCACCCGTGCTGGGCGGCGACGCCAAAGATATCGTCTTTGACCTGGCGCAACTGAAATTCATCAGCAGCGCCGGCCTGCGGGTTTTTTCCTCCGCGCGCAAGACACTCAAGGAACGCAATGGCCAGGCATCGTTTGTGCACATGCAGCCGCAAATCCAGGAAGTGTTTGAAATCATCAAGGCCCTCCCCGGCGTGGCGATTTTCAAGGACGAAGCGGAAATGGACCGCTACCTCGCGGCGCGCCAGCACACGTACGACGAAAAGAAGTAGCTGGATTTAGGAGCGCGGTTGCGCGAGTAATTTCGAGATCCGCAAAAATTCTGTTACGCCCCAGGCCTGGGCGTCGCAGCCGCGCTGGATGTGCGGGGCATCACCATCCAGGATTTCAGGGATCTGGCCGAGGCAGCCTTTGTTCATGAGCCGTTCCGCGCTGCCCAAATAACTTTTCCCCGCCGCCACGGCTTCCAGCGCAAAATCCCAGGCACGTACGAGCGCTTCGCAAAACACAGGGAACGTCCACGTCCAGGCTGTGCCATTGTGATACGCCGGTTTCCGGCGGGTATCCTCATCCCCTTCATAGCGCGGCCAATAAGGTTCCACGGGATCGTTGATCACTGCGCCGGTATTATTCAGGACCGGCAGGGGAACAGAAACCGGCAGCGGCGCCAGCGAACGCAAGGCACCCGGCACAGCGAGATATTTTTGCACGGCGATGACACAGCGTTTCGCGCGTTCGCCCTTCAACAGGCCAAGGCTGATGGCAAAGAGACAATTACTGCGCAACGCATCACTGGCCTTAGCGTCGCGGGCAATGATGCGCGGACCGGCGAGCAGGACATCGGCCAGCCAGCCTTTATCTTCGAGCCAAAACAATTTCTCAAAGGAAGCCGTCGCGTGGTCGGCGAGATCGCCCCATCGCTTTTGGTCGGCGGCGCTGGAGATGGTTTGCAACTGGCGCAGCAGCGAGATCCACAGAGCCTGGATTTCGACGGGATAACCCTCGCGCGGCGTGCCGGCGGGATAATTGGTATCCATCCACGTGAAGTGCGACGGGCTCCAAACCAGCGCGGAATCAGCGTCCATACGAATGCCGTTGGGCGTCCCGTAGGAATAATTTTCCGCGATGCTGGTGAGCACGTCGCGGATGGTGCGGCGTCCGTCTGCCAGGGCGGAATAAAAATCCGGGCCTTTGAGGCGCGCCAGTTCTTCACAAACCACAGCAAACCACAACGGCGCGTCCGTGGTATCGCGATTGGAAACGTCGTTGCCGTGGATGGTGTTCGGCAACGTGCCGTCTTTTTCAAATTTCGCAAAGGTGAGGACGAGTTGTTCGACTTCCTTGACCATTCCGGCCGCCAGCAAACCGCGCGCGGCGATGAGCGAATCGCGGCCCCAATCCAAAAACCACGGATAACCGGCGATAACGGTCCTGCCTTCGCCACGGCGGACCACGAATTGTTTCGCCGCGAGCAGAAGCTGACCGTCGAAGGATTTTTTTATGCCGCTGATTACCGGGGGCTGACTTACCGGCGGGAAAAAGTCCGCGGGATTCAGTTCCGCCGTGACGGCAAACGTGGGGCATGCGCCTTTAGCCAGGGGAATCTCAAACCAACCGGGGCTGAAGGCGTCGCCCGAGGGCTCCTGCCCGCGCGAGGCTTCCACCGGGTGCGGAATATTTTCGCACCATTCAGGCTCAGGATGAAATTCGCCAGTGTCAGCAAACACGCGCAACTGGCGGTCTGGTTCCGGCGTAAAGGCAAAGCCAATGGGGTCGCCGCTTTTTTTGGCGTCGAGCAAGTGGGTATTGGACGAGAAATGATAATCCGCGCCACCGTTGTGTTTGGTTTCCTGGTGAAAATTGCGATCTTCGATATCGAAACGGACGGTCAGGCGCACGTCGGCGTCCTCGGGCAATTGTTTACCCAAAGCATGATAAGCCGAAGGCCGACAGAATTGGAACATGACGGTGTTTTTGCCTTCGAGCATTTCGGCGCGAAGGAGGATTTCCACTGTGCGGCCGTCACCGGCATTGGCGACAAAACTCCAAACGGCCGGCGGCCCGGTTTCAAAGGAGCGAAGGCTTTTGAAATTAAGCGGGCAAAGAAAACCGTCGGCATTCACCCAGACGCGCATGCGTTTGACGAAGATGTGCCGGTCTACGGGGAAATCGGGATTCAGGTTGGCGCCGAGCACACAATCGTATTTGGAATTAACGCGGCCAGGCTCCACGCAAAGGCGCGCCATGCCGCCGATGCCGTTGGTAAGAAGCGCCAGGTCGGATGGTTCATAGGCGCGCTCCGGCAGTTCGGGCTCGGGCGCAAGAAAACGAATGGCGGCGGAAACATTTTGCGACGTCGTCGCGTGGCGTTCCAAAACCAGTTCGGCTTCCGCGGGAAGATCGCGCGGAGCAAACACGGCAATGTGATTTGGCCCCGCGCAGATCGAGGTGAAATGAACCAGTTCCGCGTCGCCGTTTTGCAGCCGAAGCGTGGCCTGGAACGGGGCAGAATCCTCAATGAGCAACCAGTGGTTTGCGGGAACGAGCGTGACACGACGGCGGTCAATCAGTGTCCACGTGATCACACGCGGATAAATCCCGTTTTGCGCGGCTTTCTGGATGAGCGCGGCCAGGTCAGCCTGCGATTCACCGCCTTTCAGTTGGCAGGAGGCTGCCAGGAAATCCCGCGGCGATTGATTGATTTGTTCGGCAAAAAACTTCCAATCCGCGTTAGGAAATTTTTCCGCGGGAAGAATCGCATTCAACGCCTGAATGGCAAAGGCCGCCTGCGCCCGGGCGAGGCGATAATTTTCTCCACTCAGCCCAACAGGCTTTTCGGAAGCAGCCAAACAATGTGCCGCGCCGGGTTTGAGGTTGAAGGTAACGGAAATTTTGGTGGCAACCATTTCGGGCAACGGCTGCCCGAGCAAATCGAATTTGAAACTGGCCATGGGCAGTTTGAAGTCCGCGAGAGAAATCGCGGTCGAGCTAGCCTTGTTGACGTCCGTGTTAACGACGATGAGGACAGAATCTTTCCCTTCCACGGACTCGCGGAGCAAAAGATAAACCGGCGCGTCCGGCGCGCTCAAGCGGGTGAGTTTGGCGCCGTCGAAAAACGCCGGGTGATTGGAGACGAGATCATTAAGGCGGGCCAGTTCCGGAATGATGTTGTCCGGGCTGTCCCAGTTCAAACCGGTGCAGCCGTGAACCTTGATTTTTTCCGTGGCGAGCCATTCCACACCGCAGGTAAAACCGAATCCGCCACAGGGGCTGGCCAAGGCGCACAGGCGGTTTCGCAGGAGCGACCAGGCGCGATTGGCCTTATTTTGCGCGGATTTTTGATTAGGCGCGGCTGCTTCCGGGACTTTGGCAGCCAGCCGGTCGTTATCGTGAGTCTCAGAATAGTGGACATAGGTGCCGACGCGCCCGTCCTGACGATTAGCATAATCCAAATACTGCGCGACCTCGCGGCCGGAATAATTTTGGAACAGTTCCGAATAGGCCCACTGCATGCCTCCTTCGGTCAGCAAATTTTCGGTGGCTTCCCAGGAACCGCCCAAACCTTCGAGCAGGAAAATGGCGTTGGGAAATTCGTCATGGACGCGCGCAATAATATACTGCCAGGCGACGACCGGAATTTTGTAGCCGGCATCGCAACGAAAACCATCCGTCCCGCGACGGCACCAGGTCAGGAGCGCGTCGGCAATTTTGTCCCACAGCACGACGCTGTCCTGTTTCAGTTCGACCAAATCTTCCCATATGGTGCCCCAGGCGCCGGGACTTTCAAATTGGCCGTCGGGATTTTTCAGGAAAAACTCCGGCGAATTTTCCTGCAATACCGAACCCCAGCCAGTGTGATTGATAACGATGTCGAGAAACACGCGCGCGCCGAGTGCGTGAGCATCCCGCGTGAGTTCGCAAAACTGGTCAACGCCGGTGGTGCGCTTATCAAACTCCGCGAGCGCCAGATCAACGGCGGTCAAATCCAGCGCGGCATAGGGACTGCCGAAACGGCCAAAACGCGCGTACGTCGTGGGCGTAGGATGAATCGGGAGCAAGTGGAGAATGCGGCAGCCGAGCTTTTGGACGATGTGCGGCAATTGTTTTTTCAAATCGCGCAAGGTTCCCGAAGGCGGGATGACGTTGAAATTTTTGGCGTCGAGCGCCTGGAGCTGGGTTTCCAGTTTTTCGTCCCTCGTGGAAGCGAGATTTTTGGTCGCGCCGAACAGGCGGGTGAAAGCGCAGTAAATCGTATTGGCCGTGCGCGCAAAATCCGGGTGCACGGAGATGCCAATGTCCGGGCCATCGGGCCAATATTGCCTTCGGCTGGCATCGAGCAAGTACGGCTTGGCTTTGAAGTAGCCGGTTTCGGCGAGGGGAAATTCAATGGCCCAGCCGTCGTCCGTTTTTTGCATGGGCAAATCTCGCCAGCTCTCTCCGGCAAAGGCGGCGCCGACGGCATGGGAGGTGATGATCTCCCGGCGGCGGGCGGCGGCGCGCCCGAGATTGGTGCGCAGAAAGGCCCGCGTGCCATTGGGGGCGGCGGCATCGTCACGAAGCGTGAAGCGGATTTTATCGCCCACGAAACGAAGGATTCGTTCACCGGGCGCGGGCGACATGATTGGCCTGAGCTGTCCCACCAGTTGAGTTTTAAGGTTTCAGTTCGAAGTTTCAAGCATCCAAAAATATTTGTATGGCGGTGAAACCCCGATTCATCCCCTGCTTCAGGCCTTCTTAAACATTAAGCCAGGAGCCAATGAGGGTTGCGTTGGCCGGCGGGAATAACTAATCTGGCAATAAAATTGCTAGTTTTAGCAAAAAGATAATTTAGATATGGCAACTGCGACCATGGAAGACGAGTCTCAATTGAAGCAAACAATTGAGATGTTTGAGGTTATTGTCCAATCGCAGCCAAACGATTGCCAATCGCTGGAAATCCTCAAAGAAGCCTATAAAAAGCTGGGGCGCGATAAGGATGTGGTGGCCACCTCCAAACGCATCGCCCAGGCCTACATGCAATTGGGGCAGTTGTCCTCCGCCATCCTCGAATTTGAGACAGTTTTACAGCAATCCCCGAATGACGCCGACGTGCAGGCGGCGCTTAAATCCATCCAGGAAACGGCCGGGGACATGTCCGCCCAACCGGTGGATGGCTTTGAGCCGGCTGCGCTGACGCCGGCTGCCGACAACGGGAAAAAGGAAAAGGCTCGCTCCTCCGCCCCGCAGGAGATCCAGGATGGTTGCGAGACCATGCGAAAACTTTTTGTGGACGGCAAAATCATCAAGGCCGGCGACTTCGATTTATGCTGGCGGCCGCCTGACATGAAGGCCACGCCCGTGGACGTCGCGGAGCCGTTCATCCTGACGCTTTCGGGCCGGGGGATCGTGCCGCTGGACAAATCATTGAAACTTTTGTCGGACAAATCGAGGATGGGATATTTGCCGCTGGAAAAGTACGAAGTGGACATTGATTTGGCGCGCGGTTTTCCCGCGGACGTCTGCCGGCGCTGGTGCGTGATGCCGTTTGACCGGATGAGCAAAGCCATCCTGGTGGCCACGGCGAACCCGTTCAACCAGCAGGCGGTCAAAGAACTGTCGGCGGCTACTTCCTACCGGTTGCTCTGGTACCTGTCATCGCCGACCGACCTGGTATCTTATTTGCGAAAGGCCTTTCGTTAAAAAACTTTAACTCCATTTACTATGGCCAAAGTCAAATCATTTGGAGAACGCATCGCCGATGCGCTGGTGGAAGACGGCTTGTTGAGCACCAAGCAAATTGAAGAACTGCTTGAAGCGCAAAAAAAGCAGGGTGCGCGGCTGGTCAAATTGATCCTGGATAAAGCGTACGTCAGCGAACAGGACCTGGCCGTATCGATGGGCCGCGTGCTGAATGTGCCGCCCATCAACCTCGCGCGCATCAGCATCCCGGCTGACGTGATCGAACTGCTCCCGCGCGATACGCTGCATAATCATAAAGTCCTCCCCGTCTCCCGCCTGGAAAACAAATTATTCCTGGCGATGATTGACCCGCTGAACGTCCTGGCCCTGGACGACGTCAAGCGGATTACTCACCTGGAAATTGCGCCGCTGATCGCTTCAGAAAAAGGGTTGATGGACAAGCTCAATGCCATTGACTCGGCCAAGAGCGGCACGATGGAGGACATCATCCAGGACGCGCAAAAACGGGAAGCCGCGGAAGAAGAGGCCGCCGGCACCGTAGAGGCCATCAAAGAGGAGGGTGAAGAGGTCAATTTGGACCAGCTGGCCGCCTCCAGCGAGGAAGCACCCGTCATTAAACTGGCGAATTTGATTGTTTTGCAGGCCATCAAAGACCGCGCGAGCGACGTGCATATCGAGCCGTTTGAAAAGACGGTGCGGCTGCGCTATCGCATTGATGGTGTGCTGGTGGACGCGACGCCGCCGCCCAAGCAGATGCAATTGGCCCTGGCCTCCCGTTTCAAAATCATGTCCAGCCTGGACATCGCCGAACGCCGCCTGCCCCAGGACGGACGCATGCGGGTGAAAGTCAGCAACAAGGACTTCGACTTGCGTGTTTCGGTTTTGCCGACGGTGCACGGCGAGAAAATCGTGTTGCGTGTTTTGGATAAATCCAATTTGTCCGCGAGCCTGGACAAGCTGGGCCTGGATCCGGAGACATTCCGGCAGGTGAAAGCCGCCGTGGATGCGCCGCACGGGCTCATCCTCGTGACCGGGCCGACGGGCTCAGGCAAGACCACGACACTTTATTCCGCGCTGAACGAACTGAATAATCCGATTTTCAATATCGTCACCGTGGAAGACCCGGTGGAATTTCAGATTCCCGGCATTAACCAGGTGCCGACCAAGAAAGAAATCGGACTGACGTTTGCCAATGCGCTGCGCTCTATTTTGCGCCAGGACCCGGACATCGTCATGATCGGGGAAATTCGCGATACGGAAACGGCGGAAATCGCGATTGAAGCGGCGTTGACGGGTCACCAGGTGCTTTCGACGATGCACTGTAATGACGCGCCCGGCGCCATCGCGCGCCTGGACGACATGGGCATCGCGCCATTCTTGATTTCGTCCTCCGTCATTTTGTCCTGCGCGCAACGCCTCATGCGCCGGATTTGTTCGCACTGCAAAGAGCCGGTGACGTATCCGCCGAAGATGTACGAAGACCTGGGAATTGATCCCTCGATGTTTGCGGGCGTGGAGCTTCACCGGGGACGCGGATGCGAACGCTGCAAGGGTTCCGGTTACGCCGGACGTATGGCGATCATCGAGGCGATGACGGTGACGGATTCCATCCGCAAGCTGATCATTGCCCGCGCCAACACGCGCGAAATCGGCAAGCTGGCCGTCAGCCAGGGAATGCACACGCTACGCATGGTGGCGCTGGACCGGGTGCGTGAAGGACTTTCGACCCTGGAACAGACGATGGTCATCACCTCAGCGCACTAACCAATCAGAATTTCCGCTGCGCCATAGTTCCCAACGGAGGCGTGGGATCGAGCCACGGAGGCGGTTTGGGCGCCCATGACGGGGCGGCCGGCTGGCTGGGAGGACTTTGCTTTTGAGCACTGGGCACTGAAGGCAACTGCGGGGTCGTTGTTTCAAAACTACTCACTTTAGGAACGGCAAAAGGCGTTTGGGAATTCCAGGAAGCCGTACTGTTGTATGCCGGCGGCGCAGATGCCGCGGCTGGGGGAGTGTAACCGGAGACATTATAGCCGGGAAGGTTCGGCGGGGCGGCGATTTGGGCGGGAGTGCCCCATGCCGACAGCCGGTCATTCGCCGGCGCAGAGGAGTTATCTGAATCATCACCCGCTTTTTCGTTGCCCACCTTTTTCGCACGGGAAAAACCATCGCTGTCCGCGCTGTCAAAAAAACCGCTGTTCAGCCTGTTCGAATCCGTGGTCCTGGCCGAATTGAAGGCGTCGGAATCGCTGGATAATATTTTGCCCCAATTGTCATCGCTGGTGGTGGTGCTGCTGGAATCAAGGCCATTGGTCGTTCTGTCAGTGCTGTTGCCATAGAGCCGGGCCAGCGAATTAGTGGCTTTCGCTTTGGGCAAGCCAAACATCTCGCGGATGGTGGGCACGCCCATGGCTTCAGCGGGGGTCTCCATGCCCATATGATTCCGGATGTCGGCATTGCCCGGCAAATGGGACCGATGCGCGGGTTGAGGGAGGGGTATTCCCTGGCCTGGTTGCGGTACGGTAAAATTGAATGAGGCCTGGTTATTATCCGGAAGGTTCGGAGCCTGGGCAGATGTCCCTGGCGCGGTGGCGGCGGGAAGGAGGGCGTTGGAAACCGATCGGCCGTCGGGTGTAGAAAATAAAATGGATTGTTCGGAATTGGACTGAGCTTTGGCGATGAGACAAAAACCGGCCGCTAAACCCGCGAAAAGGAGGGTTTTAAAGCTGGCAAGCCGGAGATTCATCGAGGGTATCAGAATAAACCGGTTAAAGCGTGGCGTCAACTCACTGCCTTTCGTATTCGCCCTTGCGGAGTTTCTTTAGGACGGTGAAGCCGGCTTTTTTGGCGTCGGTAATGGAGAGCGGCTTTAGCTTGGTGGGGGTGCTGAAGCCGGAAATGATTTTGCGAACGGGCTTTTTGCACGATGGACATTTCGTCAGCGGAGGGGCGCTGATGGGTCGCTGGAGGGTGAACGAACCGCCGCAGACCTTGCAGCCGCCTTCGCCCAGCACTTCATATTCATAAAGAGGCATAAATCAATTTCGGTTTTGTTTAGACAAATGTCGAATGAAAATCGTTTGATGGTTTTTGGAGTCGGATTGTGCCGGGGGGGGACCCTTCCGTAGCCTTCCGTAGGATTCCGAAGGTGACCAAAAGTGTTTGCCGTGCTGCGTATTTCGTATTGCGTCAAGTATGATGGGATGACTTACCACCCCAGCGGAGGATTCGCAGGAAAGTGCCTATAGCGGCGATTTACATTTTTTGGTTTTAATCGGTTTTGAATCGGTTTGGTTTTTGGGTTAATTCACCGCACAGGGTTAATTTACCTGCCTGGAATCAGAACCACGAAACACACCAACGACACGAAATTGGGTTCGTTTCGCCATTTTGCCCTCTGGCTGGCCGGTCAATTACTTCTTACGGACACAACAAGAAAGAGCCTTTACGCGAATTGCGCTAATTAACACGAATTTTTTCGCTACGACTTCCGCACCCCCACCACCCTTCCATAGCCTTCCGTAGGCTTCCGGACTTCGTCCGCATTGAAACGGAAGCCCCCGGGGGGGGTCTTGCCTAGGGTTGCCTGGGCTTGCGACGCCTTAATGCAGTTCGATTAACCTGCGCATACGCTCGCGGACTCGCCCGCAATGCGGATATGGATGGGCTTACGCCCATATTTTACTACAAATATGCCGCCCCTAACGGGGCTTTCGGGGGACGGCCACGACGCAGGACACGCGTGTCATGCGGCCCTACCATGTCTCACAACCAAGTATGTCAAAGAACGTCGGGCCACCGCAGCGGTGGCAACGGGCATTTTAACATGTCCTTGATGATAAGGTGAGGGAAACTTGACTCCGAGTTGTTCACCCTCCTATGTCCCACAAGCGGGCCTACGGAGGGCAAGCCCTCTTTATTCCACAACGCAGCGCTACGGCGCGGCAAGGGATTTCCTGTCTTTCGCCTTAAAACGGGATTTGATAGAGTGGGCGCATGCGTACGGCGATTTATCCGGGCAGTTTTGATCCACTGACGAACGGCCATTTGGACGTGCTGGAGCGCGCGTCGAAGTTGTTTGACCGCGTGATTGTGGCGATTGCCCTGAATGAGAGCAAAAATCCGTTGTTTACCCTGGACGAACGACTGGCGTTGATGAAGTCGGGGATTGCGCGGATGAAGAATGTCAAAGCGGATGTGTTTGAAGGGTTGCTGGTGGAGTATGCGGCGAAGCAAAAGGCGCAGGCGATCGTGCGCGGTTTGCGCGCGGTATCGGATTTTGAGTTTGAATTCCAGATGGCGCTGATGAACCGCAAGCTGGACCAAAAAATCGAAACGATTTTTATGATGCCGAAGGAGACGTACACGTTTATCAGTTCGCGCATCGTGAAGGAGATTGCCCGGCTGGGCGGGGATGTGAGCCCGTTTGTGCCGCCGCACGTAGAAACGGCGTTAAAGAAAAAATTGAAATAGAGACTGCGGTTCTTTTGGGTTTTTCCCGCAACCTGAATCCGTGATTTAGTTCGATTCCGACCTCCGCCTCCAAATTTATCGCCTTTATTTATAAGGGTTTAGTGACGGAGGAGTCCGCAACGGACACCAATTCGGACACCACTTTTCCAACTCCGAATGAATCCAGCGAAACTCCGGGTTAACTCGCCCGTAGCTCGCTAACGATACGGAGTCGGTTCATTTTATCTTCGCGGTTACGTACAAAACTATGAATGCACGTTACCGTTTAACCTATCGTGGCGTCCGTGGCGGGATGTTCTACTACTTTGACAAGAAGCTCGGCAAACGCTTTAGTCTCGGAACCCGAGACGAGGCCGAAGCCAAGCAACTCATCGAAGCCAAGAACATCGCCGAACGCCAGCCAACACTCAACTTGCAGATCGCCAAGGCGTATATCGCTGGCAGTGATACCGGCGTGAAAACCCGCACATGGCGCGAAGCAATGGAGGCGTTGACCAACACCAAGCATGGAGCCAACAAGGAACGCTGGCTCCGCGTGGCCAAAGACAAGGCGCTGGCTCTGTTGCTGGATAAGGTTGTCATTGAAACCCAGGGCGAACAACTCCTGAAAATCCTGCAAAGCGGCACGGTGTCAACCAACGTTTATTTGCGCCGCCTGCACAACTTCTGTCTCGACATGAGTTGGCTTCCGTGGCCGCTCATCCCGAAGCGCCAATGGCCCGCCGTGCGGTTCAAAGAGAAACGGGCAATTACGTTCGAGGAACATTCCAAAATCATCGCCCGCGAAGGCAACGTTGAACGCCGGGCGTTTTACAAGCTGGTATGGTATGTGGGCGCGTCACAGTCCGACCTTGCCAACCTGCAAGCCGAGGACGTTGACTGGCAGACCCATATTATCAGCTTCTTTCGGATGAAAACGCGCTGGCGCGGCCAGCAGCCGCCGCAAATCCGGTTTGGCAAAGAGGTTGAAGAAATCCTGAAAGACCTGCCAAGCACCGGCCCGTTGTTCCCGTATCTGCGGGGTGTCCGGGCGGGCGACCGTGCCACGGAGTTTAAGCAACGTTGTACTGGCTTGGGCATCCAAGGCGTAAGTCTGCACAGCTATCGCTATTCATGGGCGGAACGGGCTAAGGCAGCGGGCTACCCTGAACGGTTTGCCCAAATGTCGCTTGGCCATAACAGCAAGGCGTGGGCGCGGGCGTATTCCAAGAAGGCGCAAGTAATCCTGCCCCCGCTGGAAGAATATGAGCGGAAAGTCGTGCCGCTCAATGCTTCACAGCCCGCAGCCATGGCCATTGAACCGGAGCGGCCAGTCCAAGCGGCATAAGAAAACATCAGTCCGCGTCCGCTCCAAGGCGGGCGCGGACAAATCCCTGCCCACAAATGAAACTGGCTCCTGCGTGAAATGAAACCGTTCAATGCCAGTCAAGTTTCTGCTTAAATTCCTGTTCATTTCGTATGAGAACACTGCCGCTTTCATTTGGGTATGCCATCAAATAAATGGCTCCGGGAGTTTTGGTGCGGAGTCGGTGGTCAATAAAAACGGGAAATGTTCTTCCCTTCGCATCGGTAATAGTTCCATTAAGTGTTCCTCCATCAGACAAAGCCCAGAGCGAAAACTCTGTGTGAATTGGCGGCGTAATTCTGATACTGCCCTGAATATAATCTGGGCTTGAAACAGAAACCCAACCTGGCAAGAAACTCGCGGCGGCAAATATCAAAGCAAATTTTCGCATAGCGACCTCACATATCTAAGCGAATTGCGAACCGACTACAATTCGCAATGGCTACATTAACGGCAACCGCAAGGTGAATCATGGAGGCGCAAGCCATGCGACCATTTACATGCCCATCCGCATCGAATGGGACTTGCGCCGGTTTTCCGCTTCCTGACGAATTGCCCGCTCCCTCAGAAATGCCTGAATTTGCCGCACCGCGACCGTCCGGGAATCTCCCTTGCCCGCTACGGCATCCATCGCCAGCGGGCGATCTCCGCTCCGCGTAATATTCTCGCGCAACTGTTCTTTGTCGCCGGTAAAAATGCGAATGCCCTTCTTTCCGCGTGAAATGGTGACATACCATTGCTGATTATTCGTCGCGGCTTTCGCCGCCGAATCAGAGAACAGGACGTAATCCACCGACTTGCCTTGTGACGCAAAGGACGTGACGGCGTAGCCGTGGACAAATTGCCGGAAGTTTTCCCCCAAGACCCGGCCATCTGTCAGCACGATGCGACCATCAGGGCGGGTTTCCTTAACCGTGACCAACTCGCCATTGGCAAGCTTGCGGCCATCTATCGCCCGGCCATTGGCCTTGAGTTGCAGCTTGTCACCTGCCGACAATGCCAATTCCTTTTTCTGGCATACCGTCGTTTTGTCCAGTTGCCCAAAGGGAACCTTGACCGTTTCGCTATTGCGCTTGAACAGCAAATGCCCATCGGCAACGGCCTTAAATTGCGCCACATCGCCAGCCTTGAACTTTTTCACATTGCGGTTAAACACCACCACCGACCCGGACACATACGAGCGGGCATCGCGCTTTTGCGCGTCCGTCAAATCCACCGACTGCAAAGTCTCAACCGGCGTTTCAATGCTGCCAATGCGCCCTTCATTTTTGAGCGTCTCCCGAATCCGGCCATTGACTTTGTGGATTTCATTCCAGCTTTGCGAGACGACCACACAGGACTGATTTTGTTCGGCCAATTCCAGATACCGGGCGGCAAGTTTCTCGTGCTGGTCCGCCAGCGTGCATTGCTCAATAGCTTGCAGCTTGTCCAGCCGGTCAAATGACCGTGCAAGTTTTCCGTCGCGGGCATCTGCCACGGCCTGTCGGTATTGTTCAATTTGCTCCCGTTCCGCCTTGGATTTGCCCAAGGCGGGGTTTTGGCGGCGGATGTTAGTCAATTCAACGCCCTCGATGCCCGAATATTTTTCAATGGCCCGTAGCGCGTCCGTGGCCTCGACCGCCCCATGCTGGCGCGTATCACCGGAAAGGATGAGCCGGGCGTCATTCGCCTGGGCGAACCTGAAAAGAGCGTGCATTTGCTTGCCCCCAATCTGCCCGGCCTCATCCACCAGCACGACCGCATCGCGGGGCATTTGACGCCGTGCCAGAAATGCACTCACCGTCTCGACATTTTCCAGACCGTCCTTTTCCAATCCCAGGACTTGCTGCCGTTGCGGGGCAACAACCAAGACAGTGCAATGGCGTGATTCCAATTCGCCCTGCACTTCGCGCAGGGTGAAACTCTTACCCGTGCCTGCCCCGCCCCGGAACAGGCTGACGAAACTGGAAGAACCCACCAGCCGGTTGACGGCCTCGCGCTGTTCATCATCCAACTGGCGATTGCTGGCCCGGCAGTCGAAGGCGAGCGCCGGGCAACGGCCCCGGCCATCCTTGGCCATGCAAACAATGTCCCATTCCCGCTCCAAATGTTCCTTTAATGTGACCTGCTCAGGATGCCGCTCGTTTCGGAGGTAAGGCCGCTGGCGTGTTGCGGCCTGAATATCCGCCAGCCGGATATTTTCTCCCCTGGAATGTTCCAAAGCGTGCCGCCACAGTTCGCGTTCAGGAATGACCGACCGCCGTTCAAAAACGTGTTCTTCCGCCCATGTCACAGCATCTTTGGCTGTCACCGCCGGGGTTTCAATCTTTGGCGTTTGCGCGGTGGTAAGCGTGCGGAGCGAATCGCGCTCCCGCACCGTCATTTGCTCATTCCACATCGGTTGCAGGCGCGAGAGCGCCATGTCACGGACTTTCGGCGGGCGTTCCTTATGCGCGATGTTTTCCCGAATCGCGGCCAGGTTGCCGCTGGCCTTGTCCGGCTCCCGCGCCAACAGTTCGCGCGTCTTTTCGTCAATCTGTTTGTGCCGCTTGGAAAACTTATCAATCAATTCGGGAGCAATGCCTTTAATTTCAAAATCGCCGCGCGATTTGTTTTCAATGGCATAGCCGCATTTGACCAGTTCCCGCGCCAGTTCATGGTAATAGACGTTCTCAACATACTTTTGCGCGGCGAGCATGTCATGGTTTTGCAATGCCTTCCATTGCTTCTCCACGCCGTCATACGTGGAATTGAACATAATACAATGGCTGTGCAAATGCGGATCAAGAGCGCGGGAAGTGTCATGCTGAAAGACCGCCGCCACGACGTTGGCCGTTGTCCTGTCCGTGCATTGACCGTTTTTCCGAACCCGTGTTGCCGCGAACGCTTCCAGTTCCTTCATGGCCGTTCTAATGGCCTGCCCATGCGCCGCGACGATGCGCTTGTCATCGCCGACCAGGGCGGCAATGGAAACGGATTTTGGCGGTGAAAGGGTGAAATCATAAAAGACACGGCGATTGGCGGCCTCATGCGTGACGCCATCTTTGCCGGTTTCAATGCGCGTGGCATTCTGGCGCAATGTCAGTTTTTCTCCGGTAGCCGGGTGACGATTCTCGCAAAGTCGCTCGAACTGTTCCAGTGTCGTGACTCCCTGTAATCCCAAATCCGCCGCTCCTTTGCCGAACCATTGACCGGCCACGTGCTGGCCCTCGGCATAATAATCGCCCACGCTCAAATGTTCCTTGAAGTAACGTTTGGCGTCCGCGAGGCTGTATTGTGCTTTGGGCGTAATCATTGCCTAATACGATAAGCCGGGCGCAGCCATTTCCGTTAACGAGTAGCGGGCGAGTTAAGACCGATTAACGGCACTTTTTGCATGGCAGATACTTGAAATCTGCAAAATCTGCGTAACATTATCCCGTACATCGCAATACGGAAGTGACTGTGATTAAGCTCCGCCACTTGTTGCGCCCCCGCCGTTCACAGGGAAACAGCGTCCCGCCGCCGCTGCCAACACGTCCCTGGGACTTGGATTCACCGTTGCTCTATCCGTCCAAGTATGCGGCGGACGCATGGCGCATCCGCGATGCTTGCGAAGGCACGCAAATCTTTGGCGCGACCGGCTCCGGCAAAAGCAGCGGCTCAGGCCGCGCACTGGCGCGGGCATTTTTGGAAAACGGTTTTGGCGGTCTGGTGCTGTGCGCCAAGACAGACGAACCGGAGCTATGGCTCCGCTATGCCGAGCAAACCGGGCGAACGTCCGATTTGATTTTATTGTCCCGCGAGCGGTTCAATTTCCTCCATTACGAAGCTCACCGGCCCGGCGCGGGTGCTGGCCAGACCGAAAACCTTGTCACGCTGTTCATGCAGGTTGCCGAAATCGCCAACCAGCGGCATGGCTACGCGACCGCCGATCAGTATTGGGATCGCGCCGTAAAACAGATGCTTCGCAATGCCGTTGACCTTTTGACCATCGCAAGCGGCACGGTGAACCTGCCCGAACTCTTTGAGATTGTCCGCACCGCACCGCAAGACAGCAATGAAGTGGCCAGCGCAGCTTGGAGAAGCGACTCCATCTGTTTTGACTACATTCAAAAGGCCGGGGACAACGCGACTAAAAATCCGAACTTGCAGCCGGAATACGCAATGGCCGCAAAATATTGGCTGGAAGAATTTCCCCGGATGGATAACCGCCCGCGCTCGTCCATCGTTTCACTATTCACGACCTTGGCCGACTGTTTCTTGCGCGGCGAACTCCGAAAATTGTTTTCGACCGATACAACCGTCATTCCCGACCACACGACACTGGGCCGCATTATCATCGTGGATTTGCCGGTAAAGGAATGGGGTGAGCTAGGCCAATACGCGGCAGTACTGATGAAGTTCATGACGCAAAAGGCATTGGAGCGGCGGCAATCGTATGACGAACGGCCCGTTTTCATTTGGGCGGACGAGGCACATTATTTCGCCAGTGACTATGACCAAATCTTTCAAACCACGGCGCGTTCATCCCGCGCTTGCACGGTTTACCTGACCCAAAATTATTCCAATTACTTAAGCACCCTGGGCGGAGAATCGGCCCGGCCCAAGGTGGATTCATTGCTCGGCAATTTGCAGACGAAAATCTTTCATCAGAACGGCGATGCCGTAACCAATCGTTGGGCGGCGGAAGCCATCGGGCGGCGGTTGCAATACCGCTATGGTTCAAGTGTCTCGCATAGTGCCAGCGCCCAAGGTTACAGCAGCACCGTGACCGAAAGTGAACAGCAGGTGATTGAACTGGATTTGGAACCGAGCGCCTTCACGACGCTGTTAAAAGGCGGGGCACCTTCCCATAACGTGGTGGAAGGGATTATGTTTCAAAGCGGGCGCGTATGGAACAATGGCCGGACGTGGTTGCGCGTCCTTTTCCCGCAAAATTTATGAATATCTATCAAAGACCAATGGCGTGGTTTTGCTTCCCGCTGGACGTGATTTGGAAACACCACATGGGCGAACGGTATTGCAGTATCGTAAAATTCTTCATGGCGGGGTTTATTGCCATCTTGTGGCAATTCTATATCGCCGTCTTTTTCATGGCGGACAACCCGGCCATCAACCCACAAATCAAAATGCACCTGCGGGAAGATCAAAAAGCAAATATTATAACTTTCGCGTATTATGGCTTTTTGCTGGTTTATGGAATTTGGGGAATCGCCAATTTGGTCGAAATTCACCGCCGCAAAAAGGCCGGAATCAAATTGCATTCCTATTACCTTGGCACTC
>Ga0335083_10001957_pt1 | contig 27790 bp, 21 predicted proteins | sample Lox_Sample_42_FD_206716 | JGI IMG/M metagenome (GOLD analysis project Ga0335083, IMG submission 206716) | Soil microbial communities from Loxahatchee National Wildlife Refuge, Florida, United States - Lox_Sample_4.2 | ecosystem: Environmental > Terrestrial > Soil > Wetlands | place: USA...
CCAGGCGGGCCGCCTTGGCAGCATCCCGGCCCAGCCCGCATCGCCCATCCCCACCGACCACCCCGGCCACGACGTCCTCTAGCGCACCAGGCCCGCGTCACTTCGGACGCAGGCCAGGGCGCCGGCCAGTGCTCCGCGTTCTGGCCGTGTGGCACACACGACCAAAATGGGGTTTGGTCCTGTGGCACACAAGGCCAGAATTCGGCGCCGCCCGGCTGCCGCTACTGGCTGAGGCGGGTGAGCAGGGCGGTTCCGTTGGGTGAGCCGAGGCCTGTGCACGCGTCCCAGCCGGGCCCGGCGTTGTAGGCGCCGTTGCTGCCGGACACGATGTCGTTGAAGCCGGGCGCGGCCACCCCGGCCGTGATGCCGTTGTAGAGCAGCGGCTGGAACAGGCCGAAGCGCTTGCCCGTCGCCTGGGCGAGCCGCGCGATGAGGCCCGCCCACAGCGGCGCGACCGCCGACGTGCCGCCGATCGGCTCCTGCTTGCCGTCCACGACGACGAGGTAGCCGGTCACCGGGTCGGCGTTGCCCGCCACGTCGGGCACGCCGCGCCCGCTGCCGCCGCCGTTGGCCGAGGCAGGCACCCCGGCCGACTGCTGATAGGCCGGGATGGGGAACGTGTCGGACACCCCGCCGCCGCCCGCGCCCTCGTTGCTCGACAGCTCGTTCCACACCACCTCGGACGAGATGGCGTACGACGTGGTGTTGCCGACGAGCTTCGTCCCGCCGCAGGCAAGCGCGTTCGGTGACGAGGCGGGGAAGTCGCAGTGCACCGACGTCTGGCCGCTCGGGTCGTCGCTCGCGCCGTTGTCGCCCGCCGCGACCGTGACGGTCACGCCGAGCGCGGCGGCGTCGGCGAAGACGGAGTCCATCGCGCTGCGGGACTGCTGAGACCACTGATCCTCGGACATTCCCCAGCTGATGGAGACCGCGATCGGTGTCGGCGCGGCGTGCACGGCGTCGGAGATCGCGTCGATGAAGCCCTGGTCGGTGTTGGGGCCGAAGTACACCACCTGCGCCGCGCCTGGCGCGACACCGCCGACGACCTGGATGTCGAGCAACACCTCGCCGTCTGCGTCCTGGCCGGGGGAGTTGACCGCACCGTCGACACCCGCCGCGGTCACCGAGGGGACCGCGAGGCCGAGACCCGAGAAGTAGGCGGACAGGTCGGCCTGCGTGTAGCCGCCGCCGAGCTCGATGATCGCGACCGTCTGGCCGCTGCCGTCGGTGCCGGCCGGGAACTGGTAGAAGCCGGCGACCTGCGGCGCGGTCAGCGGGCCGGCCTTGACGGCGGGTTCGGCGCCTGCTTGTCCGTCCTCCGGTTCTGCCCGGCTGCCGAACGCCGGGGGGCGCCGGAACTGCGGGCGGGCCGCCGGGCGGTCGTCGAGGCCGACCACCGCGGTGATGATGCCGGAAAGCCGTGCGGGTACCGACAGCGAGCCGGTCCGGTACCGGTGCTGGACGTGGCCGCTGCCGTCCGGGTGCGGCGAGCTGACCGCGGTCAGCGTGGTGCCGAACGCCGACTGCATCGCCGCGATCGTCCCGCTCACCTTGAGCCGTCGCGACGGAAGGTGGAATTCGGTCACGGTGAGCCCGTAGCCGCCGAGGACCTCGGCGACTAGCTGTGCGTCGTCCGGGTCGGCGCCGTAACGGTCGCCGAGCTGGGTCGTGCTTACGGTTTCAGGTCCCTGCACGAGCGCCGCGGGGACCGCGGCCTTGCGTCGCAGCATTACGGTCACGGTGATGACCTGGCTATCGTCGAGCGGTGCCGCGGCCGGCTGTGCGCCTGGCAGTTCGGAGCGCTCGCTTCCGGATAGCGGTACAAGTGAATCTGGCATGGAATTCCTCCCCGATGACTCCATTCGGTCTACCGAGATTCTGTCGCGGTATCCGAGCCAGCACCCTCCGTTCCGGGCCGATATTCTTAACTTCTTACTAAGAACTTCCGCGTATTCTCCCGGAAGGCTCCATTTGCCCCCGGCGTAACCCTGTGTGCGGCCCCGGCCGTCTAGCGAGTCCAGGTGTCACGCATCGTGACCTCCGATTGGCTACATTCTGTGGTTTGTGCGTCTGCATTAATCATCAGACAGTAACCATGCGCAGGCCAGGCGGACTAACCGGCAGACTGCGCCACGTCATAATGCCGGTAAATCAAACTACGGATTGTAATTAGATCAAGCGGCGCCAGCGTCGGCCGCCGGGCCTTTCGCCAGCTCGGCGAGCTGTGACCGGACCAGGGACGCCGACGGGTGATGCAGCGCCCGCAAGATGAGCAGCGACTCGTCCCATGCCTCCCTGGCACCGCGAAGGTCGCCGGTGGACGCATACGTCTCGCCCAGGTGCGCGAGCACCATCGCCAGGTCGTAGCGGTTGCCCATCTCCCTGTCGAGCGTGACGGCGCGCAGGAAGCAGGGCACCGCCTCGTCGTGCGACCCGAGCCGCTGCAGCACCACGCCGAGCGTGTCCCAGGTGCCGGCCTCGCCGGGCGAGTAGCCGATCGCCTGGCATAGCTCGATGGCCTGCACGCAGAAGGCCCTGGCCTCCGACAGGTCGCCAAGCTGCACGCTGTTCCATGCCGAGCCGTTAAGCGCGCTTGCCCGCACGAGCCGCATGTTCAGGTCGCTCGGCGCGCTCTCCGACAGGCGCAGTGCCTCGCTGATGACCGCCAGCGCCTCCGCGTGCCGTCCCTGGTACTCCAGTGCCTGCGAGAAGATCACATCGGTCCGCGCGAGACCCAGGTTGTCCTCGAGCGCGGTGAACGCAGACTGCGCCGCGGTCAGGCACTGGTAAGCCTCCGCGATGTCGCCGAACGACATCGCGAAGGAGCCGAGGCCGCGCAGCGCGAACGCCTCGCCCGCCAGGTCGCCGCTGCGCCGCGCCGCCTCAAGCGCGAGCCGGTGCAGCCGAGCGCCGTCGTGCCAGTGCCCGCACACATTGTGGAAGGTCCACAGCACGACAGGCAGCCGCCAGGCGTGCTCATCGAGCCCGGACCGCGCGGCGACGTCGGTCACCTTGAGCAGCACCTGGTACTCCGTCTCGAGCCAGGCGAGCGCGGCCGCCTTGCCGCCGAACATCTCGGGTACGGCCCCAGGGGCGAGCGCCTCGAGCCCGATCAGCTCACGCCCCGGATACAGCACCCGGTGCGCGCGGTGCGCGGTGTGCAGGTAGTGGTCGAGCATCCGGCGCGTGGTGTTCGCGACGCCCTCGGCTTGTGTCGGCTGCTCGGCCGCGTACGCCCGCAGCAGGTCATGGAAGGCGTACCGGCCGGGCGCGACCTCCATGAGCAGCGACGCCCTGGTCAGGTCGCGCAGCGCGGCACGCGCCTGCGTCAGCGGCACCCCGGCGAGCGAGGCGGCGGCGGCCGCGCTGATATCCGGCCCGGGGTGCAGCCCGAGCAGCCGGAACAGCCGCGCCGACGGCTCGCGCAGGTAGCGGTGGGAAAGAGAAAGGACTGTCCGAACGGATGCGGCAGGATCCCCCACGTCAAGCGCGTCTAGCCGCCCGCCGAGCTCGGTCAGTTCCGCCGCGAGCGAGGACAGCGGCGCCCGTGGCGCGGCGGAGGCGCGGGCGACGACCACGGAAAGCGCCAGCGGCAGCCGCGCGCACAGCGTGGCGAGCTCGGTCACGGCCCACGGTTCCTCGGCGGCGCGCTCCTTGCCGAGCCGGGCGACGAGCAGTTCGTTGGCCTCCTGCTCGCTGAGCACGTCGAGCTGGAGCAGCCGGGCGCCCTCGTGCGCAGCGAGCGCGGCGAGTTCGCGCCGGCTGGTGACGATGACGAGGGACTCGGGGGAGGCGGGCAGCAGCGGCCGCACCTGGACTGCGTCGGCGGCGTTGTCGAGCAGCACGAGCATCCGCCGCCCGGCGACCACCGAGCGGTAGCGCGCGGCGAGACCCTCGACATCGGCGGGCAGCCGTTCCGGGTGGACGCCGAGCGCGTCGAGGAAGCCGCGAAGCACGTCGCACGGGTCGGCCGGCGTGCCGTCTCCGGCGTCGAACCCGCGCAGGTTCGCGTAGAGCTGCCCGTCGGGGAAGCGGTGTGCGACCCGGTGCGCCCAGTGCAGCGCGAGCGCGGTCTTGCCGACTCCCGCGGTCCCGCCGATCGCCGAGATGACCACGCCAGTGGCCCCGGTGGCCCGGTCAGCGGCTGCCTCGTCGAGCACGCCGTCGAGCAGCGCGAGCTCTCCGGCCCGTCCCGCGAAGTGCGGCACCCGGGTCGGCAGCTGCCGTGGCACGGTCGCTACCGCGGCGCTTGCCGTCTCCTGCTCTCGCTCATGGCCGGTGCGGCCTGCGGCCACGCCGCTCACGGCCCGGTACCGCACGATCAGGTCCGCCACCGCGGTGTCCGGCAGGCCGAGCGCCCGCGCCAGCGCACGCACCGACGAGGGGTAGGGGCGCCGCGTCCTGCCGCGCTCCAGGTCAGCGATGGCCCGCACCGATACGCCGGACCGCTCCGCGAGATCCTCCTGGGTCAGCCCGGAGGCGACGCGCTGCTGCCGCAGCCATTCGCCCAGGCGTGCCTGACCGGGATGTGCACTCATGATCACCACCTAGCCGTGACCACCCCGTCACGGAAAGTCTAACTTGTCTGCGCTTTGGCCGAAAGTTGCCAAATGACGCATCCAGAGTCTGGTGCCGAGTGGCGGCGCGCCCAATGTCAGGCGTCGAGTGTTCGGTATCAGGGCACCGGCGTCAGGTGCACCAGCCCACCAGTCGGATGCCGGACACGAGGCGGGGCTCGATCGCGACGACCTGGTTCATGTCGCCGGCCATCCAGGGCTCGAGGGTGTCGGCGTACCTGGCGATGGCACCGGGGTCGGTCACCAGCCGGGCCAGGCCGGTGACGATCACCGACCAGCCGGTGTGCCTGGCCGGGTCGATCTGGTCGGCCTCGTAGCAGACCACGGAGCCTTGCTCCCCATCCCGGCCGCTGTCGTAGCCGGCTCCCGTGCCTGATGGGGCGGCGGCGCGGGAGGCGATCGCCGCGCCGAGGTGCGTCCTGATGATGATCGTCCGGCCCTCGACCAAGTGGTTGACCGGCCTGATAGCCGGCATGGCGCGGTGCGTGAACACGACCCGGCCGATGGGGACGGACGCGAGCAGCTGCCAGCACTCGCCGGTGGTGAGCTCGATGGCCGGCCGTCGGCTGGCGCTGGACGGCCCTCCGATGCGTTCGGCGGTCATGAGCGGCTCCTTTCGATGGCATGCACGCGACGCGATGTCTCATGGTGCGCGATGCGGGGCGCGAAAAGCACGGGCCAAAGGTCCCGAGGATCGCCTCGTCTCCTCGGCCTGGACCTCTCCAGCTCAGACCTCGTCAGTCTCAAGAAGATCGTTTTGTCAATGATGTGCCGAATGTGACTGTTTGGCTGCCAGGCGTGTCCGTGTCTGTCAGCATGGCAATCGGTGACCGGTCGAGCCGCATGCGTGGCGCCGAGCCGCGCAGGCCGGGTACCGAGAAGAACAAAGGGATCGCCGTGTCTCCCTCACCGGCCCGCCGTCCGTCCTTCCGTGAAGTCTTCGCCGTACCGGAGTTCCGCACCTTGTGGGTCTCCTACGTGCTGTCCGCGGTCGGTGACCGCCTCGCCCTGGTGGCGCTGACGCTCCTGGTCTACGACCGTTCCAGGTCACCCTTCCTCGCCGCGGTCACGTTCGCGTCCGGCCTTGTGCCTTATTTCCTTGGCGGATTGTTCCTGTCCGGCCTCGCCGACCGGCTGCCGAGGCGCTCCGTCATGGTCGGCTGCGACCTGATCCGCATGCTCCTCGTCGGGGCGATGCTGATACCCCAGGTGCCGCTCGCCGCGATGATCGCCCTGCTCTACGCGGTTACGCTGCTCCAGCCGCCGTTCGATGCCGCTCGTTCCGCCTCGGTCCGCGAGGCGCTCGAGGACGAGCGGTACCCGCTGGCTATGGCGGTCATGGGGTCGACGACCCGGGTGGTGCTCGTGGCGGGCTCCGCGGCGGGCGGACTCGTGGTGGCGCTGTTCAGCGCGCGTCCCGCGCTCGCCGCGGACGCCGCCACGTTCGCCGTCTCCGCAATGCTGATCAGGTTCGGCGTGCCCGCACGCAAGGCAGCCGCGTCGGGTGAGGACCAGCCGAGCTCGCTCGGTCAGCTCACCGAGGGGATCCGGCTTGTGTTCGGGGATCCCGCGCTCCGCACGCTCGTCGGGCTCGGCTGGCTTGCCGCGTTCTACGAGGTTCCCGAGGGGATCGCCGCGCCGTACGCGGGGCGGCTCGGGGGAGGTGCGGTCGCGGCCGGCCTGATCATCGCGGCCTCGCAGCTCGGCGCCGCCGTCTCAACCCCGCTGTTCACAAAGAAGATAGGCCCGCTGACCCGGCTGACATGGATGGGCCCGATGGCGGTCCTCACCTGCGCAATCCTCGCGGTGACGGTGCTGCGCCCGAACCTGGTCGCCTCGATGGGCATTTTCGCGCTTTCCAATAGCTTCGCGATGTATCAACTGGCCGCCAACACCGCGTTCGTGGAGCGGATCCCGAATGACAAGCGGGGGCAGGCGTTCGGCCTCGCGACGGCGGGCCTGATCGTGGGCCAGGGAATAGCATTCGCGGTGGCTGGAGCTGCCGCCGAGGTGGTACCTCCCTCGACGGTCGTGGCTCTCAGTGGCGGAATCGGCGCGCTGATCGCCGGTGGCCTGGCGCTCCGCTGGCGGGGAATGTCACCCGCCGTCGGCCGCCATACCGCGAGACATCTTGGCCGAGAGGCCTCGCTTACCGGACAGACGCCCATCCAAGCGGCTCGTTCTAACTAGAGGGTTTAGCTGACCGAATATTTGGGTAATTCTGATTAACTCACCGATTTGGCTATCAGGTCCAGGTGTCGCGCATGACGTGCTTTCCTCTCGAGGCGGCTGATCTGGGGATAGGGCCGAGTGGCATCAGTGCCAGTAGGTGACGCGCATACAGCTTTCTCCTCACGAGTAACAGCGGGCACAGTAAATCCCTGCTCCCACCTGACTCTCTCGGGCGCGAATTCTTCTCTCCAGGCAATCGCGCCCTCGCTGCTACGCACTATTAAGCTCCGCCTTGTCCCGCCTTGTACTGGAATCTCGCCCCAATAGTTACCTCGTCCGGGAAGATAGGTTATGGTAGCTATACGCAGCTAGTCATTTACGGTCAGCAGCGACTAGCGCAAGGCACCTGGCGTCACAAACGGAACGGTGGATCATGCAAGCATCGTCCCTAACCGGCCGCATCACGAGATGCCTGGCCGTGCGGGACTGGGCATGGTGGGGACTCGATCCCATGCTCCGCGGCTATGTCGCGGCCATTCCCGCCGCGGCCACCGTGGTGATCTTGTTTACCGCGTCACAGACCTCGTGGCACCCGGACGACGTAGCAACATTCCTCTTGCTGCTGTGCTGCGGGATGATATCCGTGGCGTCGACGCCGCGGATTATGTATGCCTTCCCGGGGCTGACGAGAGACTTCAGCGCTATCTGGGTACTGCCGACCGCCATCCTGCTGCAGCCCTTTTACGCGGCGATAGTGCCGATCTTCTTCAGTATCACATTGAACGTGTTCGTGCACAGGGGAGTTCCGCACCGAGCCGTCTTCTCCGCCGCGGCGCAGAGCCTGGGCTATGCCGCGGCCTCGGTGGTATTCCGCTGGTTTCCCGCGTCGATTGCCGGCCACAATCCTGGCACCGGAGCGCACGCGCTCTACTGGTGCCTGGCCGTTGTGGTGGCGGAGATCGTCGGGAGCCGCGGGCACAATTTCCTCATCCTCGGCGCGGTCAAGATGTCCGCGCCGCAGGTGCGCGTCTGGGCCATGGAATGGGACAGGGACGCGCTGCAGGCGCTGTTCGTGGAGATCGACCTCGGCGTCCTCATCACCCTGGCCGTGGCGCTGAGCCCGTCGCTCGTCGTCATCGCGGTTCCGACGGTGCTGCTCGTGCGCAGGTTCCTCGTCCATCCCATCCTCGAGGCGCAGTCGCGTGTCGACGCGAAGACCGGCCTGCTTAACGTCTCGACGTGGGAGAAGGAGGCCGAGAGCGAACTGTCCCGCGCGGTGCGCACGCACAGCCCGCTGGCGCTCGCTCTCGTCGACATCGATCACTTCAAGCAGGTCAACGACACCTACGGGCACCTAGCGGGAGACCGGGTGCTCAAGGCGATCGCGGACGCCCTCACCGGCCAGTCCAGGGACTACGACAAGGTCGGCCGGTTCGGCGGCGAGGAATTCGTCGTGCTGCTCGCGCAGACCCACGAGAAGGACGCCTGCAAGATCGCCGAACGGCTCCGCGTCTACATCGCCTCCCTGACGGTGCCGGCGGACGACAGGCCGGACGCTCCCACGCTCAGCGTGACGGTCTCCATCGGCGTCACGGCCCTGTCCCGCGACGAGTCCCGCGAGCTCAGCGACCTGCTCGCCGCCGCCGACTCCGCTATGTATCACGCCAAGCAGGCGGGCCGTAACTGCGTCGCCTTCGCGCCGCCGCTGCGTGACATGGGCATGGGCGGCATGGACGTCGATGGTGTGGACGGCGTGGACGCGGCCGCCGCGCTTGACTCCGCGGCTCTCCCGGTGGGCGGCACCCCGCTGTCCGGCCACCGCGTGGTGCTAGTCCAGGGCGACCCGGCCGGCGCTTCTTTATGTCCCCGAAGGTAACTCTCCGTGTTCATTAGGGCACTCCGCGAGGCTGCACAGCGCATCGGAACGTGCACCTGCCACCGCGCGCCAGCGTGACCGTCCGGGGACGGCGTGTCACGACAGGCAAGAGGGCGGGACCGATTAGTTTGGCGGGCGGCTGACGTTTCATCTGTATCAGCAACGTCGCAGCGAAAGGAAACCGCGATGACCAGGATCAGCCCCTGCCTCTGGTTTGACGGCAACGGCATGGAGGCCGCCGAGCTCTACGTTTCCGTCATTCCCGGCTCGCGCATCACCGACGTCAGCCACTACGGCCCGGACCAGCCAGGCCAGGAGGGCGCGGTGATGACGGTTGCCTTTGAGCTGGCCGGCCAGCCCTACACCGCGCTCAACGGCGGCCCCATGTACAAGTTCACCGAGGCGCTCTCGCTCCAGGTCTACGCGGCTGACCAGGAGGAGGTGGACCGCTTCACCGAGCAGCTCACCGCCGGAGGCGGCGAGGTCGGCCCGTGCGGCTGGATCAAGGACCGCTTCGGGCTGTCCTGGCAGATCATTCCCGAGGCGATGATGACACTGTTCGCCGACCCGAACCCGGTGCGCGCCAACGCGGCGGTTCAGGCGATGCTCAAGATGATGAAGATCGACATCCAGGCGCTCCGCGACGCCGCCGACGCCGCCGCACCCTCCGCCTGAGGCGGCAGTCCCCGATGGACGTGCTTGACGAGGCCCGGTTCGCCGAGCTCAGCGAGCGCCACAGGCGCGAGCTCCAGGTGCACAGCTACCGCATGCTCGGCAACCTGGAGCAGGCCGAGGATGCGGTGCAGGAGGCGCTGCTCCGCGCGTGGAAGGGCCGGGCCTCGTTCGACGGCGGCCCGGCCGCGCGCGCCTGGCTTTACCGCATCGTCACCACCACCTGCTTCGACATCCTGCGGGCGGCGCAGCGCCGCCCGGAGCAGATCGAGTCGATCGCGGACGTTCCCTGGCTCCAGCCATGCCCCGACGCGCTGCTCGACGCGGCGGCGGAGCCCGAGGGCGCGGCGATCCGCCGCGAGACCGTGGAGCTCGCCTACCTGGCCGTGATCCAGCTGCTGCCCGCACGGCAGCGCGCGGTGCTGCTGCTGCGGGACGTGCAGGGCTACTCGGCCGCGGAGACCGCGCGGATGCTCGACATGTCGGTGCCCGCGGTGACCAGCGCACTCCAGCGGGCGCGAGCCACGCTGGAGAAAAAGACGGCCGCCAGGGACGGCGACTGGTCGCCAGACGGGATCACGGACGCCGACCGGGCGCTGCTCGCGGCCTTCGTCGACGCGCACCAGCGGCAGGACCCCGCCGCGGGTCTCGCGGTGATCCGCGAGGACATCAGGGTCGCCATGCCGCCGAACCCCGGCCTGTTCACCGGCAGGGACGCGGTCGCCGGACTCATGGCCACCGCCTACGACCGCTCCATCTTCGGCGACTGGAAGCTGCTGCCGACGGCGGCCAACCGGATGCCCGCCGCGGCGTCGTACCTGCGCCACGCGGACAGCGACCGCTTCCTGCCGTTCAAGCTTGACGTGATCCGCACCGGCAGCGGCCTCATCGCCGAGATCACCACCTTCGACGCCGCCCTCTTCGACCGGTTCGGCCTCCCGCCCTTCCTGCCAGCCGACGGCAGGTAACGCCGCCACCCTGCAAATCCACCTCGACTGGAGGTACCAAGCCCAGCCCGGCCCCGCGCCGCCCCGGACCGCCCCACCTGGCCCGGCCTCACCCGGCCTGCAAGGCATGATCGCGGGCCATAAGCGGCAGATCTTAGCAGAGCAACAGGTTTTCGACCGATATGCCGGGTTTAACGGCCGCAGATTGCCTCATTCAAATCATTGTGGGTCGTTTACGGCGCATATAGCCGCAAATGACCCACAATCCTCGAAATGCCTCCGTCGGATGCAGAATGAAAAGGGCAAAATGGGTCATTCTCGGTGCTCCTGGTCGATGATTCCCGCGGATGGCCCACGCTCTCGCCGGGACTGCCCGGGACTACGTAGCCGGAGCCCGCGGCCGGGGGAGGGACCCGGCCGCGGGCCGCATCTGGCCGCACCCGAGAGGTCAGGTGCGGCGGCGGTAGGCGGCGACGGCGAGCGGCGCGAACACCGCGAAGATGCCGAGCGCCCACAGCAGCGAGCGCTCGACCGCGATGGCGGCGGGTCCGCCGATCAGCAGCGCCCGCTCCGCCTCGGTCAGGTAGGTGACCGGGTTGACCTTGACGAAGGCCTGCAGCCAGCCAGGCATCGAGCTGGTCGATGTGAGGATGTTGCTGCCGAAGACCAGCGGGAACATGAACAGGAACCCCCACCATTGCACGCCCTGCGCGGTCTTCGCGATCACGCCGAGCATCGCCGACAGCCAGCACATCGCGAAGGCGAACGCGACGAGGAGCAGGCAGCCCGCCGTGGCGGCGACCACGTTCGTCTGTATGCGGAACCCGAGGACGTACCCGAAGCCGAGCGTCACGAGGATCGAGATCACGTACCGCACCAGGTCGCCGAGTATGGCGCCGGCCAGCGGCGCCCACCGGACGATCGGCAGCGCGCGGAACCGGTCGAAGACGCCGGTGCTGATGTCCTGGCTGAGCATCATGCCGGTGCCGAGCGTGGCGAAGACCACGGAGAGCACCAGGACGCCAGGCAGCGAGAACTGCAGGTACTGGTGCGTGCCGCCGGCGATCGCGCCGCCGAACACGTAGGTGAACAGGACCAGGTACATGATCGGCTGGAACCACAGCCCGAACAGGTCCTCCGGGTTGGTCTTGATCTTGAGCACCGACCGCCAGGCGAGCGTGAACGAGTTCGCCAGCGCGGTCGCCGGGCTTGGCCTGCGGGCCAGTGCGCGGCCGGTAGCGGGAACTGCGGCCGTGGTCATCGGGCGCTCCTGTCAAGTTCGCGCGCGGGAGCGTCCGTGCCGCCTTTTCCCGCTTCTGCCTGTGTCTCTTGTTCAGCACGGTGCCCGGTGAGTGCGAGGAACACCTCGTCGAGGCTCGCCCTGCGCAGCGCGAACTCGGCCAGCTCGATGGAGCGATCATCGAAGGCACGGACGATGCCCGGCAGTGACCTGCCGCCCTCGACCTGCACGCTGACCTGGCCGGATTCCACGGCGATGGCCGGCGCGGTGCCGGTGAGGGCCTCGAGCAGCTCCACAACGGTGCTCAGGTCGGCCCGGTCGGCAGGAATCACCTCGAGAACCTGCCGCCCGGCGCTCGCCTTGAGCTCGTCGGGCGTTCCCGTCGCGATGACCGCACCGTGGTCGATGACCACGATGTCGTGCGCGAGCTGGTCGGCCTCGTCCAGGTACTGCGTGGTGAGCAGCACCGTGGTGCCGTCCGCGACCAGCGCGCGGATCATGCCCCAGACCTCGTTACGGCTGTGCGGGTCGAGCCCGGTGGTCGGCTCGTCAAGGTAGAGCACGCGCGGACTGCCGACCAGGCTGGCGGCCAGGTCGAGCCGTCGCCGCATGCCGCCGGAGTAGGTCTTGGCTGGCCGGCCCGCGGCGTCGGTGAGCTCGAACCGCATCAGCAGCTCGGCCGCGCGGGCACGGGAGTGCGCGCGGCTGAGCCCGAGCAGCCGTCCGACCATGATCAGGTTGTTGGTGCCTGACAGGCCCTCGTCGACCGACGCGTACTGGCCGGTGAGCCCGGTGAGCTGGCGCACCTGGTGCGCGTCGCGCAGCACGTCGTAGCCGCATACGGTGGCGGATCCCGCGTCTGGCCGCAGCAGCGTGGCAAGGATGCGGACCGCGGTGGTCTTGCCCGCCCCGTTCGGTCCGAGAAGCCCCAGGACGCTGCCGGTGCGCGCGGTCAGGTCCACCCCGGCCAGCGCCGTCGTCTTGCCGAACCGCTTGACCAGCCCGTGCGTCTCGATGGCGTAGCTAACGTCGTCCATGCCATCCATGGTGCGCCCGGCCACTGTCATTCCCCGCACCATTTACTGTCAGCCGTCCCGGCCGTCGGCCAGCCGCCCCGCGCGCGCCGCCCTCCGACCACCACCGCCCCACCAGCCCCAAACCCCGTGTTGCCCGTGTCGTTACCGGGGTGATAGCCCCGGTAACGACACGGGCATTCGATAGTTGATCTTGCCCCGCGTCAGCTCCGCGCGGCGCGGCGTCAGATCGCGCGCAGCCGGAACTTGGTGCCGTCGGCGATCTGCGCGATCAGGTCGCGCACCCGGGTGGCGCCCTCGGCAACCTCGTGGCGCATCGCGTACAGGCTGATCAGGTGCTGCCCGCCGAGGTCAGGCGTGGCTGGCGGTATCAGCGGCCACACGTGGGTGATCTCCGCGATCTTGTCCTTCATCGCCTGGAGCCGGGCACCCGCCTCGGCGACCGGCCAGCTCCCGCCGGGCCGCCCGGAGCCGTCCGACCCGCCCTGCCCGGGCACCCGCGCCTGATCGGCGGCGAGGCCACCGGAGGCGGCGAGCCCCAGGCCGGCCAAGCCCGCGTCGTCGGCCACGGCCGCCTCGGCGTAGGCGGTGACGGCCGCGTTGAACACCCGCTTGGCGTCGGAGTACTGCACGCTCGCCAGGATCGAGTGCCCCCAGGTGAGCGCGCTTGTCGTGAACACGTCCTCGGGCGTTCCGATGGAGGCCACCCGGGCGACGCGCAGCGGAGGTGCGCTCAGGTCGCCGCGCCCCGCGAACGCGATGACGGCCTGCGGCCGCGCCGCCTGGTGCACCGCGTGCACCGCCACCCAGTCCCAGGCCGGCGTCATGGTAGCGAGCACGGCGGGATCGCTGAAGGTGTAGCCGTTGTCTCCGGCCGCCTCGCATATCGACCGGTGGTCGGCGAACCGCAGGTCGCCGCCGATCTCGCCGGACATGCCGCCGTGCCCGCCGGCGAACAGCGCGCCGCGGGAGGCCTCTCGCAGTATCCAGCGGGCCGACGCGTCGCCGGCCCGGTAGGCGTCGGCCGCCGCGCCGGTCCAGTACAGGTGTGCGCTGACCGCGAGCGCGGTGTCCGGGGCGTAGCGGGCAAGCCGCCGCTGGCCGCAGGCTGCCTGGCGGAGTGTGCAGCCGAGACCGCCGAACTCCTCGGGGAGCGCGACCTTCAGGTAGCCGAGGTCGGCGAGCGTGCCGATGTCGCTGATCAGGTCGCCGTTGCTGGCGCTGCGCGCCTCAGCCGCCGGCGCAGTTCCGGCGAGGCTCTCGAGCAGGGCATCGGGAAGCAGATCGCGGGGCCTGATCGTCGCCATGGGCCCGGTCCTCCCCCCTCTGGTCTCCGCGGTGAGCCTTCTACCATCCTGCCTCCTGTCCGGCGAATCTGGCAGCGCCAGCGTCGACCGGTTCAGGAACTCGCAGTGTTAATCGCATCACGTTGGCAGGCAAAAGTCAACTAAAACAGTAGGAAAAGTGTGTTACTGGTGGTCCTGCTGGACGTTCCGGCGGGACCGCCGGAAGTGCCTGGTGGGGCATGCGACGGTTAGCGGTGTCAGCGGGGTGCGCGAAGTCAGCCCGGCTCAATGACGCGAACCGGCCGGCCTGCGGCGAAGGCGGCGATGTCCTCGACGGCCTCCGAGTAAAAGATCCGATAGCCATCATCGGTCACATACCCAAGGTGCGGCGTAAGTACGGTGCGCGGCGCGGAGCGGAGCGGATGCCCGGCGGGCAGCGGCTCTTCGTCATAGACATCGAGCCCGGCGCCGGCGATATCCCCGGCGCGCAGCGCTTCAAGCAGCGCGTCCTGATCGACGATCGGCCCGCGCGAGGTGTTCACGAGGAACGCCGTCGGCTTCATGAGCGACAGTTCCCGCGCGCCGATCAGCCCGGCTGACCGTTCGCTCAGCTTGTAGTGCACCGTCACCACGTCGGCGACAGAGAACAGCTCGTCCTTGCCGACCGCGGTGACGCCGGCCGCCGCGGCGGTCTCCGCGCGCAGGTGCTGGCTCCACGCGAGCACGTCCATGCCGAAGGCTTGGCCGATCCTCGCCACGGTCCGCCCTATGTTCCCGAGCCCGACGACGCCGAGCGTCCGCCCGCGCAGCCCGAACCCCATCGTGTGCTGCCAGCCGCCGTGCCTGATCGCGGCGTCCTCCTCGGCGACGTGCCGCGTCACCGCCAGGATCAGCGCCCAGGTCAGCTCGGGCGTCGCGCCGGGGGAGCCGGAGGTGCCGCACACGGTCACTCCGGCGTCCGCGCAGGCCGCCACGTCGATTGACGCGTTGCGCATCCCGGTGGTGACGAGCAGCCGCAGGTTCGGCAGCAGCCCGATCCGCTCCGCGGTGAACGGCGTCCGCTCGCGCATCGCCACGATCACCTCGAACGGCCGCAGTTCGGCCGCTAGGTTCCCGGTGTCGGCGATGTGGCTGGAGAACGTGACGATCTCCGCACCGAGCGAGTCCCAGCCGGCGCTGCTCAGCGCCGCGTGCTGGTAGTCATCGAGTATCGCGATCTTCAAGGCATGACCTCCGAACGCCCATAGCTCCTAAAGGCCGTGGCCGACTCTATCGGCCATCGCGTCGTCTTGCCGCGTGCGGCCGCGCTGCTACGGTCGAGGCATGTCGCTAGATCTGGTCCGGCTCGCGGGCAAGGCAATCAACGGAGAGCACTGCGGCGCACGCGCCACCCTCCCGGCCAACTCATGACCGCGGCCGCGTTTCCCGAACCCGGGATCACCGACCTGGAACGGGTCGCGGCCGCGCACTGGCGCGGCACCGAGGAGGAGTGGCTTGGCCAGTGGCTGCTCCGCGCCGCCGATGGCTTCACCGGCCGCGCCAACTCCGCCCTGCCGCTCGGCGACCCTGGCATGCCGCTCGGCGATGCGGTCGACTACGTCACCCGGTGGTACGCCGATCGCGGCCTGCGCCCGATGATCGCGCTGCCTGTTGCGCTCGATGCCGTCATGCCGGCCAGTGAGCTCGACGCCGAACTGGTGCGCAGGTCCTGGCCGGATCGCGGCGGCCCCGCGTACGTCATGGTCGCCGACATCGACGACGGTGCCGTGCCAGGCAACACGGGGCCGGGCAGCCTGCCGGCCGGACTGGAGTTCCGCGCCGACCCGGTCCCCGACGAGGCCTGGCTGGCCACCTACCACTACCGGGGAGGAGACAGCCCGCCGCCCGTCGCCCGCAAGGTGCTGACATCAGCGGCCGGCCAGGTGTTCCTCAGCATCCGTTCCGGCGATGATGTCGCGGCGATCGCGCGCCTGTCGCTCGCGGAGGGGTGGGCGGGCATCACCGCGGTCGAGGTCGCCAAGACCCACCGTCGCGCCGGGCTCGGCTCCGCGCTGAACCGCGAGGCCTTCGCGCAGGCGGCGGCGCGCGGCGTGCACCGTGTCTTCCTCCAGGTCGAGGTCGGCAACGCCCCCGCCAGGTCGCTCTACGAGCGCAACGGCTTCCGCTACGCCCACCGCTACCACTACCGCCTCGCCCCGGCCCCCGCCGGCTAATCCCGGCCGCCGCCCGGATCCGGCCCCCGCCGGCTAACCCCTGGCCGCCGCCCCGATGGAGCCCGGCCCGGCCCCGTTAAACCCCGCCAGCGGAGCAGCCAGCGCCTGAGCCCCCTAGCTAGCCCGCTGGTGCCCCAACCCGCGCCTCAGCCCTCGACACGTCTGCGCCGCAGGCCAGCCCACCCGGATTGGTGTGGCATTCATCCGCCTATTGCCGTATGGCTGCCGCACCCATGCGCCTGGACCGACAGCGCTCGAGCCGTCCGCCCCCGTGTTTCCATGTCCGGCATGTCAGGCGTGACGACACGCCGTGGTCCCGAGGGTGCTTGGGCGCAGGTGGGGTACTCGTTACGTTTGAGAGCATGGCTACCTCTCGGTCCAGGGGCTCGTCAGGCTCGCGGGGCGGGCGGACGAGCACCGTCGGCAGCGACTACTACAACGATGAGTCGCCCGACGTGATTCTCCCGACGCCGCCCCCCGGTGCTCGCGGCAGCGGGGGAGCGCGCCGCAGTTCAGGCGGCACCGGCCGCAATGGTTCGGGAGGCAGCGGATCGAGGGACGGCTCCTCCGGCGGCCGCGGCACAAGCGGCGGCCGGGCCGGCGGTTCCGCGGGCGGCAACCGCGGCGGGGGCTCCGCGGGTGGCAGCCGCGGCGGCGGCAAGACCGGCAAGCCGGCCGCCCGCTCGGGGGGCGGCGGCGGCCGCGGCACGACGGCAAGCCGCTCAGGCGGCGCTGCACGAAGCGGAGGGAACGGGCGCAAGGGCCCAGCGCCCGCCAGCAGCCAGCCGTCGCACAACCTGCTCATCGTCGTCACCGCCTGGCTGCTGCGCGCGGTCGCCATGGCCTGGCTTCTTGTCGCGGGCATCGTCGGCTCGGTCGTCAGGCGCTTCGGGCGGAACGCAAGGGACCTGCACGAGGACCACAAGCGGGACGGGTTCGGCCTCGCCTGCCTAGGGCTGGCGATCGTGTTCGCCGCGGCGATCTGGGCCCGGATGCACAACCTGGCCGGCGAGGGCATCTATACGCTGACGAGTTCCGTTGTCGGCGAGGGCGCCTTCACCATCCCGATCCTTTTCGCGCTGCTCGGCTGGCGGTTCATGCGTCACCCGGACCGCAACGCGGCGCTGCCGCCCGCCGAGATCGGCCTGACGGCCATGATGGCCGGCGGCCTCGGCCTGTTCCACATCGCCAAGGGCGTCCCGACGCTGAGCCACACCGGGGGCGGCTGGCCCGCGGTGCGAACCGCCGGCGGCCTTGTCGGCATGGTCGCCTCGTGGCCGCTCGACAAGGGGCTGACGGCCTGGGTGGCCACGCCGCTGCTTGGCCTGCTCGCCGCCTACGGGCTGCTCGTGATGACGGGCACGCCGGTGCGCCAGGTGCCGGCCAGGCTGGCGGAGTTCCGCGCATTGTTCGGTTACGCGGCCTACGATGCGGACTTCGGCGAAGAGCCGCCGGAGGAAGAGTACGAGGACGAAGACGGCTCGCTCACCGCCAGGAGGCGCCGCGAGATCGGCCGCGGTGCGATCCGGCTGAAGGGCGCGCTCGAGTCTGGCGACCAGCGCAAGCCCTATGACCCCCAGGTCCTGGTGACCGGGGGCCGCCGCGGCGCCGGCGGCGCAGGCACGCCGGGGATGCCAGAGGCGCGCATCGGGGAGAGCCTGCTCGAGGACCTCGGCTTCACGACCGAAACCAGCCACGAGCCGGCACCCGAGGAGCAGCCCGCCGCCTTCCAGCCGGTCGTCCCTGAGCCCGAGCCTGTCGTGCCGCCGGCCGCGGCGCCACGGCAGGTCCCGCACACGCCGGTCATGCCGGGTGAGCAGCTGACCCTGAGCGGCGCCGCGGCGGGCGTTTACACGCTTCCGCCGCCCGCGCTGCTGCGATCTGGCTCGCCGCACAAGGCGCGCACCAAGGCCAACGACAAGGTAGTGGCTGACCTGCAGGACGTGTTCGAGCAGTTCAAGGTCGACGCGACGGTCGCGGGGTTCACCCGCGGCCCGACCGTCACCAGGTACGAGATCGAGCTCGATCCCGGCGTCAAGGTGGAGCGGGTCACCCAGCTGTCGAAGAACATCGCCTACGCGGTCAAGTCCGCCGACGTCCGCATCCTGCCGGTCATCCCCGGCAAGTCGGCGATCGGCGTGGAGATCCCGAACACCGACAAGGAGATCGTCAGCCTCGGCGATGTCTTGCGCTCGGATGCGGCGCTCGCCGACCATCACGCGATGGTGGTCGGGCTCGGCAAGGACGTGGAGGGCAAGACCGTCCTTGCCAACCTGGCGAAGATGCCGCATGTGCTCGTGGCCGGCGCGACCGGCTCGGGGAAAGCGCTGGCGCTCGATACGCCGATTCCTACACCTCGTGGTTGGACCACCATGGGCGACGTCCAGGTCGGCGACGAAGTCTTTGACGAGCACGGGCGACCCTGTACTGTCACAGCCGCTACTCCCGTCATGTACGGGCGGCCTTGCTACGAGGTCGAGTTCTCCGACGGAACCGTTATCGTGGCGGACGCCGAGCATCTCTGGCGAACCAATACGGCAGCTGGACGTCAGCAATGCGGCAGGCCGCCACAGGGCGCACCGTACTGGCCGGCCGCGGACATCGCACGCGTGACCGGGCGAGCGGCCCAGGTGCTTAGCGAACCGAACCGACTTGTCGGTAGCAACGAAGTTCTCGCGGACGTCGGAGCGAAGTTCCAGAACGTGCTGTACCGGGCACTCAGTGACGTGCCTAGGGCCGGACGCGTGATCCGGCCCACGTACCAGCGCGCCGGGCGCTCGGCCGGATTCTGGGCACAGGCGTATGCGAGCCACCATGTCTACCCTGCGCTTGCGGAGCGCGTTCTGTCGCCCGCTGGAAGCGGCCACATCCGCGACATCGACGCGGCTCCGGTGACGACTGAAGAGATCGCTGCCACGCTCCGCCATCGGGGACGTGCCAACCACTCCGTGGCGCTGTGCGGACCGCTCGACTACCCCGAAACGGAACTAGCGGTCGCCCCCTACACATTCGGTTGCTGGCTCGGCGATGGTAGGACCGGAGGGGCTGACATAACTACCACTGATCAAGAGATCCTTGATCAGATCAGAGCCGACGGGTATCTCGTTACACATCACCCAAGTACGCGGATGCAGTACACGATCTCGAATAGCGCACAGCGCGAACAGCGGATCGCGGATGCGCTTGACCTGGCGGATCAGGGGATGGGTGTCGGTGCGGCCGCAGCCCACGTGGGCGTCGGCCTCTCCGCTACCTTGCGGGCGGCGGGTGGGCGTTTTCCGCAAGGGCGTAGGTCCACTTTCGCGCCGTCCGCGCCGCGCCGTGAGCGCTACCGGACCCTGCGCGAAATCTTCCGTGAGGTTGGGTCGAAGCACATTCCCGGGGATTACCTCCATGCCTCCATCTCCCAGCGTCGCTCCCTTTTGGCGGGCCTACTCGACACTGACGGGTACTGCAGCCCGGCCGGCACCGTCGAGTTTTCCGTGACCAACGAACGTCTCGCCCTGGACACGCTTGAACTGGTCCTCGGCCTCGGGTACAAGGCGTCGCTGCGCAGCAAGCCATGCAAGGGGCGCAGCGAAGAGACCTCGACTGTGTATACGGTCGCTTTCACACCGCACGAGCCCGTGTTCAGGCTCAGCCGCAAGCTAGCCAGGCAGCGCGCGATCAAGCCGACGAGTACCGCACGCCAGCGGTACATAGTCGATGTCCGACCGATCGAATCGGTCCCTGTTAAGTGCATCGCAGTGAGCAGTCCTAGCCATCTCTACCTGGCCAGTCGTTCCTGTATCCCAACTCATAACTCGGTGTGCCTGAACGGGCTGATCACCAGCATCCTGGCGCGCTCGACGCCGGATGAGGTGCGGATGATCCTGATCGACCCCAAGCGGGTGGAGCTGTCAATCTATGAGGGGATCCCGCACCTGATCACGCCGATCATCACCAGCCCGAAGAAGGCCGCGGAGGCGCTGGAGTGGGTGGTCGGGGAGATGGAGCGGCGCTATGACGACCTGGCCGCGTCCGGTTTCCGGCACGTGGACGACTTCAACAAGGCGGTGCGTGCGGGCAAGCTGACCGCGCCGCCTGGGTCCGAGCGGGTCTATGAGCCTTACCCGTACCTGATCGCGGTGGTGGACGAGCTCGCCGACCTGATGATGGTCGCGCCGCGTGACGTGGAGGACTCGATCGTCCGGATCACCCAGCTGGCCCGTGCGGCGGGCATTCACCTGGTGATTGCGACGCAGCGGCCGTCGGTCGACGTGGTGACCGGCCTGATCAAGGCGAACGTGCCGAGCCGGCTCGCGTTCGCGACGAGCAGCCTGGCCGACTCGCGGGTCATCCTGGACCAGCCGGGCGCGGAGAAGCTGGTCGGGCAGGGCGACGCGCTGTTCTTGCCGATGGGCGCGTCCAAGCCGCTGCGGCTGCAGAACGCGTTCGTCTCGGAGAAAGAGATCCGGGACATCGTCGAGCACTGCAAGCAGCAGGGGCAGCCCGAGTACCGCAACGACGTCCAGGCGACCCCGGAGAAGGCCAGGGAAATCGACGCCGAGGTGGGCGATGACCTCGAGCTGATGATCGCGGCGGCGGAGTTGATCATCTCCAGCCAGTTCGGCTCAACGTCCATGCTCCAGCGCAAGCTTCGGGTAGGTTTCGCGAAGGCCGGCCGGCTGATGGATCTCCTGGAGAGCAGGGGTATTGTCGGCCCAAGCGAGGGATCCAAGGCGCGGGACGTCCTGAAGAGGCCGGATGATCTCGAAGAGGTGCTGACCTTCCTCCGGGGCGGGTAGGCGGGACCGGCTGAGGGCACGCCGCCGGAGTCGCGAGACCACCGGAGACGATCATGCATTACTTCAAGTGACTAATTGACTTCGCTGGGTAAGAACTGTTCAGATTCAGGGACGATACCTTTCCCGGAGGCGCGACGTGAGCATCGGTGACACCTTGGCGGAGGCGCGACGTCAGGCCGGTCTCACCATCACCCAGGTCAGTGAGCAGACCATGATCAGGGAGTCGATCATCCGCTCGATCGAGCAGGGTGATTTCTCCACGTGCGGCGGAGACTTCTACGCGCGCGGGCACATCCGGTCCATCGCCGAGGCGGTCGGGGTCGACTCGGCGCCCCTGATCAGGGAGTTCGACGAGGAGCACGGCCCTCCCGGCAACATGCGGGCGTCGCAGATCTTCCAGCCCGTCACGCCGATCAAGATCCGCGAGCCACGCCGCCTGCACCTCGGCCGCGTGCTCGCCGTGGCGCTGCTCGCGGCGGCCGGGTACGGCGCGTATCACGTCATCTCGACCAGGGACACGCACTCGTCGGCTACTGCTGGCGCCACCACCACGGTGCGTCCGGTGGTGACGGTCACGGCGCAGCCGACGCACACCGCCACGCCGCACGCTGGCAAGCCCGCCTTCCCGAAGAACGAGGCGGTGATCAAGCTGACCGCGGTCTCGGACTGCTGGGTCGGCCTCACCAGCACCCTCACGGGCAAGCAGCTCTACCAGGGCGTCATCACGGCCGGGTCATCGATGACCTGGACAGAGAAGAAGCAGGTGTCCATGCGGATCGGCAACCCGCCGGGCATTCACCTAACCGTGAACGGCAAGTCCCAGAAGACCAACAGTACGGTGCCGATCACGCTGAGCATCAACCCGCTCAACAACGCATCGGTCACTGTCGGCTGACCCGCCGCCCGCGGTGCGGCCGGGTGGCGGGACTACCGGCGGCCGGGTCCGTCTAGGCGGAACCGGTGACATAGAGTTTCCCGTTATCACGTACCCTCAGCATGTGCCTAATTCCCGTACCGTCAGCCTGGTCACGCTTGGTTGCGCCCGCAACGAGGTGGATTCAGAAGAGCTCGCCGCCCGTCTCGCGGCGGGCGGCTGGACGCTCCGGGACGAGGGAGAGGACGCCGACGTCGTCCTAGTGAACACGTGCGGCTTCATCCAGGCGGCCAAGCAGGAGTCCATCGACGAGCTGCTCGCCGCCGCGGATTCCGGCGCCAAGGTCGCCGCTGTCGGCTGCCTCGCTGAGCGCTACGGCACGGACCTGGCCGAGGAGCTTCCCGAGGCGCAGGTTCTCAGCTTCGACGACTACACCGACATCGCGAGCCGGCTCGACGACGTGCTCGCCGGCCGCAAGCGCCCCGCGCACGTGGCCAGGGACCGGCGCACGCTGCTGCCGGTGAGCCCGGTCAGCCGCCAGGAAGCCCGCGAGGCTCGGGCGGCACAGCAAGCCGTCGACCTCACGGACCTCCCGCCCGGCGTCGCGCCCGCCTCCGGACCTCCGGTGCTCCGCAAACGGCTCGCCGGCGGCGTCGCGGCGCCGCTGAAGATCGCCTCGGGCTGCGACCGGCGCTGTTCGTTCTGCGCCATCCCGTCCTTCCGCGGCTCGTTCGTCTCCAGGCGCCCGCCCGAGCTGATCGCGGAGGCCGAATGGCTGGCCAGCCAGGGCGTGCGCGAGCTGGTCCTCGTCAGCGAGAACTCGACCTCCTACGGCAAGGACCTGGGTGACCTGCGGCTGCTCGAGACGGTGCTGCCCGAGCTCGCGAAGGTCGGCGGGATCGCCAGGGTCCGGGTCAGCTACCTCCAGCCGGCCGAGGTGCGGCCAGGCCTGATCGAGGTCATGACGTCGACCCCTGGCGTGGTGCCGTACTTCGACCTGTCGTTCCAGCACGCCAGCGGGCCGGTGCTGCGCCGGATGCGCCGGTTCGGCGACCGCCATCGCTTCATCGACCTGGTGGAGCGGGCCCGCGCGCTCAGCCCGGACGCGGGCATCAGGTCCAACTTCATCGTCGGCTTCCCCGGCGAGACCGCCGACGACCTGCGGGAGCTTGAGCTGTTCCTGAGCGAGGCGCGGCTGGACGCGATCGGGATCTTCGGCTACTCCGACGAGGACGGCACCGAGGCGGCCCGCTTCGACGACGCCGACAAGCTGGAGGAGGACGAGGTGGCCCGCCGGGTCAGCGAGTTCGCCGCCCTTGCCGAGGAGGTCATGGCGCAGCGCGCGGCCGACCGGGTGGGCGAAACGGTCGAGGTGCTCGTCGAGGAGGTGAGCGGTGACGGCCGGTACGAGGGCCGCGCGGCACACCAGGCGCCGGACGTTGACGGGTCGGTGACGCTGCTCGCCAGCCGGCCGCTGCATCCAGGCGATCTGGTGACGGCGCAGGTAGTGGAGTCAGACGGCGCCGACCTGGTCGCCCGCGCGTAACACGGTCACCGTGAACGACGCTCAGGGCACGGCGGCACAGTCCGCGGCGGCACAGCCCGTGGGAATCGTCAACGTCGCCAACGTGTTGACGGTCGTGCGGATCTTTCTCGTTCCGGTATTCGTGCTCTGCCTGGTGAATGGCAGCACGGCGTGGCGTTATGTGTCGCTCGTCGCATTCCTCGGCGCGTCGGTCACGGACTACCTCGATGGCCAGCTGGCGCGCAAGCGCGGCCTGGTGACGGACTTCGGCAAGATCGCGGACCCGATCGCGGACAAGGCGCTGACCGGCGCGGCGCTGATCACCCTGACGGCGCTCGGCGAGCTGTCCGGCTGGGTGACCGGGCTGATCCTGGTCAGGGAGCTCGGCATCACCGTGATGCGCTTCGCCGTGATCAGGCGCGGGGTGATCGCGGCGAGCAAGGGCGGCAAGCTCAAGACGCTGCTCCAGATCGTGGCGATCTCGCTGTACCTGCTGCCGGCGTCGGCCGGCCTGCCTCCCCTGGTCAAGGAGATTGTCATGGGCGCGGCGCTGGTGGTGACGCTGGTGACAGGCGTCGACTACGTGGTGCGCGCGGTGCGGATGCATCAGCCGCCGCCGGACGAGGCGCTCGGCGCTCCGGTAACAGACGAGGCTGTTACCGTTCGGGGGGACGAGCACTCGTAACCCCGTCCTGGAGGACGACAGATGGCAGATGGCGTCGCAGGCCCGGAGGCCCGTGAGCTGGCCGCCGAGATCATCGGGCTGCTGACCAGCTCCGGTCAGACCGTGGCCACCGCGGAATCGCTCACCGGCGGCCTCGTCGCCGCCGCGCTGACCGATGTGCCGGGCGCGTCGAATGCCTTCCGCGGCGGCATCGTCGCTTACGCGACTGAGCTCAAGGCGAGGCTGCTTGACGTCGACGGGCACATGCTCGACCTGCACGGCCCCGTCTACGCGCCGGTGGCCGCGGCGATGGCGGCCGGCGTACGCGCCCGCCTCGGCGCCACCGTGGGCGTAGCGACGACGGGCGTGGCGGGTCCCGACCCGCAGGACGGGCAGCCGCCGGGCACCGTGCACATCGCGGTGAGCCTGGATGACGACACGGTGGTGCGCACGATTGCCCTGCCAGGAAACCGGGACGAGGTACGTAGACTGACTGTGGAACGGGTACTTGGTTTGCTACTAGGCCGACTTAGGGAAGAGTGTCCGTGATTACAGCGTTACGTTAGGAGCGAACACACCAGGTGGTGGTCTCGCGGGTGCACGGTACTGGCAGGTACGGTGGACCTAGCAATGATCGCGATCCGGTAACTTCGGCACCAGACACCGGCAAGCGGTTGCGCCTCAGAAAGGAGTGCGACGATGGTACTGCTTCGTCAACTGCTCGGCGACGTGCTGCGTCGGCTGCGCGTCAGGCAGGGCCGCACTCTGCGCGAGGTATCAGCGTCCGCACGAGTGTCCCTTGGCTACCTGTCCGAAGTGGAGCGAGGCCGCAAGGAGGCCTCCTCGGAGTTGCTCGCGGCGATCTGCGCCGCACTTGACACCCCGTTGTCCCAGGTCTTCCGCGAGGTTTCAGACAACTTCGCCCTGGCCGAGCTGCAGAATGAGCCGGTGCTCGCCGGCGCCCTGCGCGAGCCCGGCCTGCGGATTCCGGCTGAACGGCTGCCGGTGGACCGGACCGGAGTGGACATTCCCGAGGCGGCAGAGCCGCTCGATGGCGACCTTGACGACGGCCTCGACGGCCTCGACAAGTTCCCGTCGGTGGTCGGGGTATAGCCCTCGGGATTCGTCAGGCAACAGGGGAAAGCCCCGCTCGCCACAGGCGAGCGGGGCTTTCCATTTCCTTACGGATTTCCGGGCCAGAGTGGTCGACCCGGGCTGCGGGGGCCGATCCTGGGCTAGACCCAGGCCTGCGGACTGTCGACGAGGACGGCGACCTTCTCGGGAAGTTCGCCAGAGACGATGTCCGCGAGAGTCACCGTCTCCAGCACGGCGCGCTCGTTCGCGCGCAGCGCGATCCACACCCGCTGGAGCGGCTCCGCCGCGCCCGGGTAGGAGACGTTCTCTGGACGCTCGCCGCGGACGCCGAGCAACTGGCCGTCGATGGCGCGGATGATGTCCGCGAGTGAGATCTCCGACGCGGGCCTGGCCAGCCAGAAGCCGCCGTCCGGTCCTCGCTGGCTGCGCACGATGTTGCTGCGCCGCAGGTGCGTCAGGATCGTCTCGAGGAACTTACCCGGTATGTTCTGCGCCTGGGCGAGCTGCTCGGCCGTGACATGGCCTTCGTGCGCCGCCGCGAGCTCGATGGCGGCGCGCAGCGCGTAGTCGGCGCGTGCGGACAGTCGCATGACCGCCATTATGCAGCTTGCCGATCGGAATAGAGACATCGACTGGCCGTCGGCTAGGCTGCAATCGTTCGCATCTGGCGGAACCACCCAGAATGGCCACCATGCACCCCTGTGGATCACGACACCTCAACACGGGGTACGGCAACCGCGTACGGCTAACGTTAGGCGAGCGAAAGAGGAGGCCGCAATGCCCGCTGCGCGGGAGCTTCCCGTCCGGGTGACGGTCAATGGCGTTCCGCGCACCGCCACCGTCGCTGCCCGCACCCTGCTGGTTCACTTCCTCCGCGATCACTTGCGCCTCACCGGCACGCACGTCGGCTGCGACACCACCCAGTGCGGCGCCTGCACGGTCGCGCTCGACGGGGTGGCCGTCAAGTCCTGCACGGTCCTGGCGGCCCAGGCCGACGGCCACGAGGTGACGACGATCGAGGGGCTGGCGCCGGACCAGGCGGACGGCCTGCATCCCATCCAGCGGGCCTTCAAGGAGGAGCACGCACTCCAGTGCGGCTACTGCACGCCAGGCATGGTGATGGCGGTCCGCCAGCTCATCGAGGACCACCCCGACCCAACGAGGGAGCAGGTCAGGCACGCCCTGGCCGGCAACATCTGCCGCTGCACCGGCTACCAGAACATCGTCGCGGCCGCGCTTCGCGCCGCGAGGGCAGCCGCCACGGACGCCGCGGCCGAGCGAGAGGGATAGCGGACCGCGATGTTTCCCGCTGACTTCGCCTATGTACGCCCGCGCACCCTGGACGAGGCCCTCGACCTGCTGGACGAGGCGCACGCCGCCGACCAGGAGGCGAAGCTCATCGCGGGCGGCCAGTCGCTGCTCCCGATGATGAAGCTCCGGCTGGCCGCACCGCAGGTCCTCATCGACATCGCCGATCTCCCCGAACTGAGGGGCGGCGGCTGGATGGGATGGGCTGCCGGGGGCGGTTTCGGCGGTTCCCTCGGGGCACTCAGCACCTACCGGCAGCTTGGCCGCCACGCCCTGCTCACCGGCGGGGTCATCCGGGGCCGCACCGAGAACGTCACCCCGCACCACGCCGAAGGCATCCCGGCGGTCACCGACGTCCTCACGGTCCTCGCCGACCCGCAGGTACGCGCGCGCGGCACCATCGGGGGAGCGGTGGCTCACGGCGACCCGGCTTCCGACCTCCCGGCGGTACTGCTGGCGCTGGACGCGGAGCTCCACATCGCCTTCCGCAAGGGCAGGCACCCAGAATCGCACCTGGGGCCGTACATTCCCCGCCGCCGCAGCCGCGCCGAGAAACCATCGAACATCGGCAGGCGCGAGATCACCCTCGATGACTTCCTCCAGGGCGTTTACACCACGGACCTGGCCGAGGACGAGATCATCACCCGCATCACGATCAGGCACCGGGGCGGCGCGGTCAGTGCCTACGAGAAGTTCCCGCACCCGGCCAGCCACCTGCCGCTGGCGGGTGTCGCGGTCGTCCTCACGTATAAGGCAGGCCGGCTCACCGACTCGGACGGTCACGTCACTGACCTTGCCGACGGCAGCATCGCCCACGCCGCGATCGCTGTCACCGGAATCTCTCCGCGCCCGTACCGCGCCCGTGCGGCCGAGGCCCTCCTCAAGGACGCGTTCCCTACCGAAGAGACCGTGGCCGCCGCCGCGGCGCAGGTCACGACGGAGTCCCCGGGCTCCGCCAACCGTGTGAGCCTGCTAGGCGACCAGCACGCCAGCGCCGGCTACCGTGCCCACCTGGCCGAAGTCCTCACCCGCCGTGCCCTGGCCAAGGCGATCGCCCGAGGAGGCCGGAACTCATGACGCTCATCGGCCAGTCGCTCACCCGCCGCGAGGACCCGCCGCTGCTCACCGGCCGCGGCCAGTACGTCGATGACGTCACGCCGCCGGGCACCCTGCACGCGTTCTTCGTCCGTTCCCCGCTGGCTCACGCCGCGATCACCGCCGTCGACGTCGCCGAGGCCCGCGAGGCGCCGGGCGTCGTCGCGGTCTACGCCGCCGACGACCTGGCAGCGCTCGGCGTCGGCCCGCTCCCGGGCGGCGAGAACCTGCCGCCAGGCTCGCTCAACCCGGAACACCGCGTGCTCGCGAGCGCGAAGGCGCTGTGGGCAGGCGAGCCCGTCGTCCTCGTGGTCGCGGACACCCCGGAGCATGCCGCCGATGCCGCGGAGCTGGTGGTCGTCGACTACGCGGACCTGCCCGCGGTGACCGCCGCGCTCGACGCCGCCGCCGACGGTGCGCCGCTG
>Ga0335083_10001959_pt1 | contig 27762 bp, 26 predicted proteins | sample Lox_Sample_42_FD_206716 | JGI IMG/M metagenome (GOLD analysis project Ga0335083, IMG submission 206716) | Soil microbial communities from Loxahatchee National Wildlife Refuge, Florida, United States - Lox_Sample_4.2 | ecosystem: Environmental > Terrestrial > Soil > Wetlands | place: USA...
GGCCGACGTTCGGGAGCAGCTTCATGATCGAGAGGCCCGTCGTCGACTTCCCGCAGCCTGACTCGCCGACGAGGCCGACGCACTCCCCGGCCTGCACGGTGAACGAGACGCCGTCGACGGCTCCCACGTTGCCCGATCGCAGCCGGAACTCGGTCCTGAGATCCTCGACCTCGAGGACGACGTCCCTGCGGGTCACGGCCCGGTCACTCACCGGCGCTCAGCATACGGAGCACGCCGCATCTGTCGTATTCGCCTCGCGGCGGTGGAGCTATTCGCTGCCGAGAAGCGCGTCGATGTCGCGCAGTCCGGTGAACCGCGAGAAGGTCCCCTGGGTCGCGATCTCCTCTGCGGCGGCGAGGAAGCCGGCCCAGGCCGTGCGGGCGAGAGTGCCGCCGACGCTGATCCGGCGCACGCCGAGCGAAGCGGCCTCCGCGACCGTGATGAACGGCGCGTTGACGAGGAGATTCACCGGTTTCGGCGCCACGGCGGCGACGATCGCCGACACCTCGTCGGGCGTCGAGATCCTCGGCGCATACAGGCAGTCCGCGCCCGCCTCCGCGTATGCCCTCAGCCTGCGGAGCGTCTCCTCGAGGTCGGGGCGGCCGACCACGAATCCCTCGGAGCGGCCGGTGAGGAGGACGCCCGTGCCGCTCTCGTCGATCGCTCGCCGCGCCGCCCGTACTCGCTCGACGGCGAGCTCGAACGGGTAGAGCGGCTCATCGGTGTCGCCCGTCGAATCCTCGATCGACAGGCCCGCGATGCCTGTCGCCACGGCGAGCATCACGTTCGCAGCGACGTCCTCGGGGTCGTCGGCGAAGCCACCCTCGAAGTCGGCGTTCAGGGGGAGCTCGACGGCGCCGGCCAGCTCCCGAAGATGCTCGACCGCCTCGTCGCGGAGAAGCCGGTTGTCGGGACGACCAAGCGTCCACGCGTACCCGGCACTCGTGGTCGCCAGCGCCTCGAAGCCCATCCGCTCGAGAGCGACCGCGCTACCGGCGTCCCAGGGATTCGGCATCACGAAGCAGCCCTCGGCGTGCAGCCGGTGGAAGGCCTCGACCTTCTCGCTCTGCGAGGTCATGCCGGGAATAATCGCTGCTGCGCGGCGAGGTGGGATGCCCACTCGAGGCGGGAGGCGCCCGCGAAGCGCAGGTACGCGCGGAGGGCGTCGCGCATGGCCTCGACGAACCCGTCGGCCCGCCCCGGGGCGAAGCCCTCCTCCCACCAGAGACCGAGCACCTCCACCCGCGCCGCATTCCGATCGATCCTGGGCTCGATCCGGCCGACGAAGCGGTCGCGGAAGAGGATGGGGAGGACGTAATAGCCCCAGCGGCGCTTCTCGGGCTTGAAGAAGCCCTCCCACACGAAGTCGAAGTCGAACAACTTCGCGAGGAGGGCGGTGTCCCAGAGCAGCGAGTCGAAGGGGGCGATGAACGCGACCGAACGCGGCGGCTCCGGCGGGGCTTCCAGCGCCGCGACCTCTGTGGACCGGACGAAGCGCTTGCCGCGGATGTCGTCGATCTCGACGGGAACGAGCTCACCGAGCTCGACCATCTCCTTGTGGAGCTCCTTGCGGACGTCCGGGTTGGCGATGCGGGCGAACGTGCCGCCGGCGCCGCCGGCGCCGAGCAAGCCGTGGGCACGGTGGCGGGAGAGTTGCTTGTGCCGCAACTGCTCTCGCTCGGGGACCTCGCGTGCGAGCAGCTCCGCAGGGAGCAGCCGCTCGACGACGTCGTAGTAGCGGACGTTGCCCTCGCGGCGTGCGAGGCCGATGACGCCGGCGACGGTGTAGGCCTCGAGAACCGAGCGCACCGCGTTCTCCGGCATCCCGAACCAGTCCTTCGTCGCACCGCTCTCGCGCTCGAAGTCGGCGGAGGAGAGCGGGCCGTCCGCCCGGATGCGCTCGAGCACGCGCTCGGCGACGGCGGCGTTCTCCGTCAGCGCCGCGGCGTGGAAGCGTAGGCCCTTGCGGCCGGCGTTGACGCGATACCAGGGCACCTCGCTCGCGGGTATGAACGACAGCGCCTTGTTCGTGGTCTCGAAGATCCTCCGGCGCTCGTAGAGCTCGTCGCACCAGGCGGGCCCGTAACCGGCGACGCGCGCGTGCAGCATCAGGTCGTGGTTTCGGCCGGCGACTGCGATCGGATCGAACTGGATCGAGCCGAGCCTGCGGATGACTTCGAGAACCGCGTCGGGCCCGCCCTCGAGCGATCGCGCCGGCGCGAGGAAGTGCCGCGCGACGAGGAAGCGACGCGCCGCCTCGGGCGTGACCTTCACCGGGAGGTCAGGAGAGCTGTTCGAGCCCGTCGGCGATCCAGTCCCGTAGCTCGTCGGACTTGACGAACGGCGCGTCGTCGGCCTCGGCGCGGGCGAGCACGTCCTCGGCGGAGGCGCCCGCGCGCAGTCCGGCGTAGAGGTAGACCAGGGCGGACGAGCGTGGTCCGGTCCGGCAGGTGACGAGGGTCGGACGCGGCAGCTCATCGAGTGCCTCGATCTGGCGGCGGGCGAGATCGAGGTCGAGCGGAGCCGGCGGGTCCGACACGACGTTCGCCGACACGGGGACGGCGCCCTCGACGTCCGCGTACGACATGCCGCCTTCCATCGACGCAAACTCCTCTCCGCAGAGAAAGAGCCACGATGCCGCGCCCTTCTCGCGCGCAAAAGCCCCCGGATCCGCGATCAGTCCGCGGTTGTTCATCAGGTCCGTGGGCGTCTGGAAGTCGCTCACGCGCCGATCCTACTTCCGTATCGTCTCGCGACCGGTGCCGCAGCCGCTCGAGCTCACCCGCGCTCAGATCCTCGCCTTCCGGCGCCGGGTCGGCGCGCTCGACGAGCGCCTCCCGGCAGGCGCACGCTCGCTGCGGCACGCGGCGTGGGCGGGCCTGACGGACAGCGTGCCAAGGGCGGCGCTCCTCTCGATCCACGCGCGAGTGGAAGGGGCGAGCCCGTCGATCTGGGAGCATCCGTCGCTCGTCCAGGTGTGGGGACCGCGCTACAGCACGTACGTCGTTCCGGCGTGCGACCGCGCCGTCTTCACGCTCGGCAGGCTTCCCGACAACGCACGCCGCCGCCGGAGAGCCGAGGACATGGCCGCGCGCGTGGAGGCATTTCTCGCGGGACGGCGGCTGAAGGACAACGACGCGCAGCGGGGGCTGGACGTCGGCAACGCGATCAAGTATGCGGCGACGACCGGCAGGGTGCTGATGCGCTGGGACGGCGGCCGCGGGCCGACGATCTGGACGGTGCCGGCGCCCGACGTCGATCCGCACGAGGCGCGCCGTGAGCTCGTTCGCCGCTATCTCCACGTCTGCGGCCCGGCGAGCTCCGACGCGTTCGCGACCTGGGCGGGCGTCGCGGTCGCGGAGGCGCGAGCGGCGTTCGACGCGTTGGGCGGGTCGCTCACCGCGGTGCGGACGCCGACCGGAGAGGCCTGGATCCTGGCGCGCGACGAGCCCGAGTTCCGCGAGTCGCCGGGGCCACCCGCCGCAGCCCGTCTCCTGCCGAGCGGCGACCCGTACTTCCTCTTCTGGGGGGCCGGCCGCGAGCTGCTCCTCGCCGACCCTGGGCAACGCGCCGAGCTCTGGACCTCGCGCGTTTGGCCGGGCGCCGTCCTCGTCGCCGGGGAGATCATCGGCACGTGGCGGCGAGCGCAGGCGGACCTCTCGATTCGCGTCTGGCGCCGTCTGACGCCCGCCGAGCGCGACGCAGTCGAGGCGGAGGGCCGCTCACTGCCTCTACCCGGGATCGAGGGCGAGGTGGCCGTCAGTTGGAACAAGTGACCCCGGTTCGTGCGTTTCCGTCTCCATGAAGACACGTCTGGTGGGGATCAATCACGTCGCACTGCAGGTGGACGACATCGAGGAGGCCGTGGCGTTCTACACCGAGCTGTTCGAGCCGACGGGCGTCGGTCGAGGCGTTCCGGGAGCAGCGTTCCTGCAGATCGGCGACCAGTTCATAGCGTTGTTCGAGCGCGGGCCGCGCACGGAGGAGCCGCACTTCGGCCTCGTCGTCGACGACAAGCAGGCAGCGAGGGAGGCACTGGAGGAGGCAGGAGTCGAGATCCTTCCGGGCGGGAGGCTCGATTTCCGCGATCCGGGCGGGAACCTCGTCCAGGTCGTCCAGTACGACCAGATCCAGTTCACGAAGACCGATCGCATCCTCGACGGGATGGGCCTCGAGCTGTCGAAGTCCGAGCCGGCGCTCGAGGAGCTGCGCGCCAAGGGGCTCGCCGACTGAGAACTCACGGCACGGAGGCAAGCGCGTCCCCGCCGCGAAGTACCCTGACGGCGTGCTCGCGGCGAACAGCCCGCACCTCAGCGTCCTCGACGAGCTCACTGATCACCTCGCCGTCCTCTGGGGCGCGCTCGTCGCCTTCGGCGTCGTCGTCCTGCTGACGCCGGCGGTAGGGGGAATGGCACGCCGGCTCGGCGTCGTCGACGCGCCCGGCGGCCGGCGCGTGAACCAGCTGCCGGTGCCGCGACTGGGCGGGCTCGCGCTCTTCCTCGGGATCCTCGTCCCGTCACTCGCCTTCCTCCATCTCGGCCATCAGACCCGAGGGTTGCTCCTGGGCGCCGCGATCGCCGTCACCGTCGGCATCGTCGACGACTTCCGCGGCCTTCCCTGGTACGCGAAGCTCGGAGGGCAGGTGGCGGCTGCTGCCGTGTTGACGGGATTCGGGGTCTGGGTCGACCGCTTCACGTTCCCGTTCGTCGGCATCCACACGCTGCCCTCGGCGGTCGGGATCCCGCTGACGATCGTCTGGATCGTCGCGATCATGAACATGTTCAACTTCCTCGACGGGCTGGACGGGCTCGCGGCGGGCGTAGCCGCGATCGCCGGCTTCACGTTCTGTGTGATCGCACTCTCGCTCGGGAAGGTCGATCCCGCGGTGCTCTCCGCCATCGTCTTCGGCGCGTGCATCGGCTTTCTGCGCCACAACTTCTATCCCGCGCGGATCTTCATGGGCGACTCCGGCGCGCTGCTGGTGGGCTACGTGCTCGCGGCGATCTCGGTGCAGGGCCTCCTGAAGACGGCCGCGACCGTGGCCCTGTTCTTCCCACTGATCGTGCTCGCCGTCCCGATCGTCGACACCACGTTCGTCGTCGTGCGGCGGCTGAAGCACGGTGAGCGGGTCTTCGAGGCCGATCAGGCGCATCTGCACCACCGCTTCCTGCGGCGCGGCTTCTCCCAGCGGCGGGCTGCGCTCACGATCTGGGCTTGGTGCATCACGCTCGCAGCCGCGGCGTTCGCGACGCGGTTCGTCCCCTTCCGCGCTCACGGCGTCTGGCATCCCTGGTGGACGCTGGTCGCCGTGGCGATCGGCTTCGCCGCCGTGCTCTTCTCGGTCTACGTCGTCTACGTGCTCGAGATCGTGAAGCTCGGCAACCGGATCCAGCGGCGGCGCAAGCCAGACGACCCGCTGCGCAAGATCGCCTAGGCCGCCCGCTCGACGAAGTCGGCGAGCAGCGCGTTGAACGGCTCGCCGAGCCGCTGCACCGAGTGACCCGCGCCGGGGAGGACTGCCCGCTCCGCGCCCAGCCGCTCCGCGAGCACGTCGCAGACCGCCTCGAACGCAGGGCTGTGCCCGCCCGAGACGACGAGCTTCGGAAACGGTCCGGCCGCCAGTTCGGCGGACGGGATCACCGCCTCGGCGGGAGAACGCTCCACCATCAACATCCGCGCGCCCTGCAGGAGCTCCGGCGTGAAGTTCCCAGGCGGGATCGACGAGCCGACCAGGCCGAGAAAGCCCCGCAGGAACTCGGCGGGGTCTCGCGGGCCGCTCGTCCAGTGCTCCCCGATGCGCGCCATGAACTCGTCGGCGGCCGGAATCCCGCGCGCGACGTCGAAGGCGGGCGGCTCGACGACCGTCAGGGACCGCAGGAGCTTCGGCTGCCGCGCTGCGGCGAGGAGCGCGATCACGCCGCCGTAGGAATGCCCCACGAGGTGCGTCCCGGGCTCCAGATACCGCTCCAGCCAGACTGCCTCGTCCTCGAAGTCGACCGCCGCGACGTCAGGGCCGGGCGGGAAGCCGCGCCGGTTCGGGGCCACGATCTCGAACCGGTCCGCGAGCGATTTCTGGGCGCTCCAGGTCAGCTCCGCATTGACGACGGAACCGTGAACGAACAGAAGGCGAGATTGGCTATCCATGCGGGTTTCGGGTGTCACAAAGTACCCCCTCGCAGCAGGTCCCACACTGCTATTCTCGCGCCGGATGCAGGGGAACTCACGCTCGTCCTTCCAGCCCGCGGAGGCCGGCGCAGTGCTGGCGGGCACCGTCGGTGCCTGCGGCGGCGCCGGCGCGCTCGTCGGCTGGGCAGCCGGCAACGCAGGCTACGGCGCGCTCGCCGGCGTCGTGATCGGCCTGCCTGCTGGAGTCTTCGCCGTCTACCGCAAGTTCAAGGGCTACTTCACGTGACGGGCGGACTTCTGTCCACGCCGCGGCCGGTCCCCGGGCGCCGGGCGCCCGTGCTCGCGGGAGCGGGCGTCGTCGTGCTCGCGCTCCCGGTCTTCCTCGTCGCTGGCTTTCCGCTGGGCGGCTGGGCGCTCGCCGCGGTGCTGTGGGCCGCCGGGGAGCTGCTCGGCCTCTGGCTGGCGCGCCTGCCCACCGGCGCCGACCACCTCGGCTCGTCGGGCGTCGTCGCGCTCGCGCACTCCTTCCGCGGTATCGGCGTGATCGTCGTGCTCGCGGCCGTCACCCTCGCCGATCGCGACGTCGGCGTCGCGGCGCTCGCGGTCTACGCGCTCGCGTACTCGCTGTCGCTCGGTGTCTCCCTCCTCGAGTACTTCGGCGGAGAGACGCTCGGATGAGCGCCTTGCTGGCCGGGACGTTCAATCCCGCGAACGAGTTCGAGCTCCATCAGTGGGTCTCGATCCACCTCGGGCCGATCGACATGTCGATCAACAAGGCCGTCGTCTATCTTGCGATCTCGGCGCTCGTCACGATCTTCATCGGCATCTTCACGATGCGCAGCCGGCTCGCGCTGCTGCCGAGCAGGCGCCAGACGGTGGGGGAGGCGATCTACGAGCTCGCCCAGACGCAGATCGCCGAGCAGGGGCTGCCGACGAAGGCGATCGGGCGGTGGTTCCCATACGTGGCGTCGCTCTTCCTCTTCATCCTCACGATGAACCTGATCGGCTTCATCCCCCTGCCGCTGACGGGAGACAAGTGGCACGGCATCCCGACGTGGGGGATCTACGCGGTCACGTCCCAGCTCTCGGTCACGCTCGTGCTCGCGCTCCTCAGCGTCGTCTTCAGCCACGTCGAGGGAGTCCGTTACAACGGCCTCAGTCACTTCAACTTCCTGCCCTCCGGCCTTCCGCCGTGGTCGCTGAAGACCGCTGTTCCGCTCGCGCTCATGTACCTGCTCGAAGTGATCTCACAGCTCTTCCGCGTGATCAGTCTCAGCGTCCGGCTCTACGCGAACATGCTCGCCGGACACATGCTGATCCTCGTCTCCATCGGCCTGCTCTTCATCCTCAGCGGCGTCACGTTCTGGATCGTCGCCGTGGTCGCGTTGCCGATCGGGATCGCCTTCTACATCTTCGAAGTCGCGATCGTCGTCACCATCCAGGCGTTCATCTTCTCCGCCCTGACCGCCATCTACATCGGCACGGCGATCGAGCCGAGCCACTAAAGGAGGAACGGTGCTCCACCTGCTGGTTGCAACCTCAGACACGATCAAGGCCGCGCAGGCGCTCGGCTTCGGCCTCGGCATGGGCCTCGGCTCGCTCGGCGCCGGCATCGGCATCGGCGTCGTGTTCGGGTCGATGATCCAGTCGGTCGCCCGCCAGCCCGAGTTGCGCGGCGAGCTGCAAGGGATCATGTGGCTCGGCTTCGCGCTCACCGAGGCGGTCGTCTTCTACGGTCTCGTCGGCGGCTTCCTCGGCTTCGTTCTCGTCAAGTAGATGCTCGTCGCAGCCTCGAGCCCGCTCACGAAGGTCATCCCTGGGCTGATGATCTGGACGATCGTCTTCTTCCTGATCGTCTTCTTCGTCCTGCGCAAGTTCGCCTTTGCGCCGCTGCAGCGGATTCTCGACGAGCGGCGCGACTCGATCCGGCAGTCGATCGAGGCGGCGGACAACGCGCGCGACGAGGCGCAGCGGCTGCTCGAGGAGCACCGCAAGCTCATCGCGGAGGCGCGCGGCCAGAGCGAGGCGATCCTCGCCGAGGCGCGCAAGACACGCGAGTCGATGGAGCAGCGGATGCGCGAGGAGACGGAGGCCGAGCGGCAGCGCCGGCTCGAGGAGACGCGGAAGGAGATCGCAGCCGAGACGGCACGGGCGCTTCAGCAGATCCGCGCCGAGGTCGCCGATCTCACGCTCGAGGCCGCGTCGCGCGTCGTCGGCCGCACGCTCGACGCCGACCGCGACCGCGAGCTCATCTCCGAGGCGATCGCCGGCCTCGACTTCTCCCGCCTGGAGGAGTCCGCCTAGTGGCGGTCGCGCAGCGCATCTACGCCGAAGCGCTCTTCGGCGCCGCGAAGGACGCGGGCCGGCTCGCGCCGGTGCACGAGGCGCTCGGCGACTTCGCGGCCGCGATCGCCGAGTCGCCGGAGCTGCGCGCCGTCCTGCGCAATCCGCAGCTCGACCCCAGCGCGAAGGCGGCCGTTCTCGCGGACCTCGCGGGCGACGAGGAGCCGCTCTTCACGCATTTCCTCCAGGTCGTCGCGGAGAAGGGCCGCGCGGGCGAGCTCGAGGAGATGGCGGACGAGTTCGAGCGGCTGATGGCGCGCGAGGAGCGGCGGCTGACGGTCGAGCTGACCACGGCGCGCGAGCTGACCGACGCCGAGGCGAACGCGATCCTGAAGCAGATCGAGGAGGCGGCGGGCCGCAAGGTCGAGGCGACGCAGAAGGTCGACCCCGACCTCGTCGGCGGCATCGTCCTGCGGGCGGGCTCGCTGCGCGTCGACGCGAGCGTGCGCGGGAGACTGGAACGACTGAGACACGAACTCGTGAGGAGCTGAGAGCGCTTTGAAGTTGAGACCCGAAGAGATCACGTCGATCCTCAGGCAGCGGATCGAGCAGTACGACGTCGAGACCGACCTCGCCGAGGTCGGCACGGTCCTCCAGATCGGCGACGGAATCGCCCGGATCTACGGCCTCGAGAACGCGGGCTCGCTCGAGATGCTCGAGCTCGAGCACGGCGTCACGGGCCTCGCCTTCAACCTCGAGGAGGACGACGTCGGCGCCGCGCTCTTCGGCGAGTGGGAGCGGGTGAGCGAGGGCGAGCCGGTGAGACGCTCCGGTCGAGTCGCGAGCGTCCCGGTCGGAGAGGGACTGCTCGGCCGCGTCGTGGACCCGCTCGGCAACCCGCTCGACGGGCGCGGGCCGATCGAGGCGGCGGAGACGCGGCCGCTCGAGTTCAAGGCGCCGGGCGTGGTCGAGCGCCAGCCGGTGAAGGAGCCGATGCAGACCGGCATCAAGGCGATCGACGCGATGACGAACGTCGGCCGCGGCCAGCGCGAGCTCATCATCGGCGACCGCTCGACGGGGAAGACGGCGATCTTGATCGACTCGATCCTCAACCAGCGCGACACGGACGTCCACTGCATCTACGTCGCGATCGGGCAGAAGGCGTCCACCGTCGCCGGCATCTACGAGCGGCTGCGCGAGGCCGGCGCGATGGAGTACACGACCATCGTCACGGCCGCCGCGCACGAGGCCGCGCCGATCAAGTGGATGGCGCCGTTCGCGGGCTGCGCGATGGGGGAGTACTTCCTCTACAACGGCAAGCACGCGCTCGTGATGTACGACGACCTCTCGAAGCACGCGGATGCGTATCGCCAGCTCTCGCTGCTGCTGCGCCGGCCGCCGGGCCGCGAGGCCTTCCCGGGCGACGTCTTCTACCTCCACTCGCGCCTGCTCGAGCGGGCGTGCAAGCTCAACGAGGAGAACGGCGGCGGCTCGCTCACGGCGCTCCCGGTCATCGAGACGCAGGCGGGCGACGTCTCGGCGTACATCCCGACCAACGTCATCTCGATCACCGATGGACAGATCTACCTCCAGTCGGAGCTCTTCTACTCCGGCGTCCGCCCGGCCGTGAACGTCGGCATCTCCGTCTCGCGCGTCGGCGCCTCTGCGCAGACGAGGGCGATGAGGAAGGTCGCGGGACGCCTGCGGCTCGACCTCGCCCAGTACCGCGAGCTCGAGGCGTTCGCGCAGTTCGGCTCCGAGCTCGACCGCGCGACGCAGCAGGCGCTGACCCGCGGCGAGAAGATGGTCGCGACGCTGAACCAGCCGCAGTACCGGCCGTGGCCGATGGAGGAGCAGGTGGCCGCGATCTACGCCGGCAACGAGGGCTTCCTCGACGACATCCCGACGCCGCAGGTCTCCCGGTTCCAGGAGGAGCTCCGCGAGCACCTCCGCGCCGAGGAGTCGGTCTACCGCGAGATCCGCGAGACGGGCGAGCTGCCCGACGAGCTCGCCGAGAAGCTGACCGCCGAGATCGGGAAGTTCAAGAACGCCTTCAACGTCGAGAGCGGCGAAGGCGCAGTCACGTAGGTGGCGTCGCTCCAGGATCTCCGGCGGCGGATCGCGTCCGTCCGCAACACACGCAAGATCACGAAGGCGCTCGAGCTCGTCGCCGGCGCAAGGCTGCGTCGCGCGCAGAACCGCATCGAAGAGATGCGTCCGTATGCCGACCGCATGCAGGAGCTGATGATCGGGACGGCGCAGGCGGCCTCCTCGCTCCGGAACCTCGCGCTCCTGCAGCAGCGCGACGAGGTGCGGCGGGTGGCCTTCGTGGTGGTGACCGGCGACCGCGGGCTTGCCGGGCCCTTCAACGGGCAGGTGCTCCGGCGCGCCTTCGAGCTCGAGCGGCAGGTGCGGGCCGAGGGGCAGGAGGTGACGTGGGTCGCCGTCGGGCGCAAGGGGGCGTCGACGCTGCGCTTCCGTCGCTACGAGGTCACGGCCGAGTGGGCGGGCTTCGCCGACAAGCCGAGCTACCACGACGCCCAGGCGGTCGGCCACCGGCTCGCCGAGCTGTACGAGGCGGAGGAGGTCGATCGCGTCGTCCTCATCTACAACCGGTTCGAGTCGGCACTCGTGCAGCGGGTGATGACGACCGACCTGCTGCCGATCCGCGAGGACGTGCTCGCCGACGAGCACGAGGAGCGGACAGGCCCCAGCGCCGACTTCATCTACGAGCCGGAGCCGGAGGAGATCCTCCAGCGGCTGCTGCCCGTCTATCTGGAGACGGAGATCTACCGCGCGCTGCTCGAGTCGGCGGCAGCCTTCCTCGGGTCGCAGATGATGGCGATGCGGAACGCCTCGAAGAACGCCGGCGAGCTCATCGACAGCCTGACGCTGTCGCTCAACCGCGCACGCCAGGCCGAGATCACCCAGGAGATCCTCGAGGTCGTGGCCGGCGCGGACGCCCTCGCCGGGTAGCTAGCCCCGCGTTTCTCGCACCGAACGCGGACGGCGCGGCGGGCGCGCGGCCCTGACAGGCTGTGGGCGAACGGCGTCCTCCAGGAGCTGGACGGTTGTCTCGACGTCGGTCTCGTCACCAGCGGCGACGCGGAGTGCGAGCCCGTTCGTGACCATGGTCGCGAAGCGCGCGAGGTTCCTCCAGTCGATGTCCGTGCGGATGGCTCCGGTCTTGCGCTGCTCCTGGAACCACTCCTCGAGCTTCGGCAGTAGCTCCCGCGAGGTGTCCTCCAGGCGCTGCATGAATTCTTCGTCGCGGTACAGCCGCGCCTCGGTCTCGAAGAGGACGGTGATGAGCTCGGGGCTCTCCTTGGCGAGCGCGCGCAGCGCCTCGCCCAGGCCGCCGGTCGTCATCACCTCGACGTAACGCCGGTTGACGTCGGCCGCAACGGCGGCAAAGAGGTCCTTCTTGCCCGCGAAGTAGTGGAAGATCGCGCCGCGTGAGAGACCGGTCGCCTCCTCCAGTCGCGTGACGGTGGCGCCGGCGTAGCCGTACTGCGCGAACGCCCGGCGGGCGCCGTCCAGGATCTCGGCCCGGCGCGCGTCGAGGTGCTCCTGCGTGACCTTCGGCATGGCTCACATTGTAACGTTGACAAAACCGTACGTACGTCTTATTTTACCCGGCATGTGGAGGAACCGCTCGCTCGTCGGCCTGCTCACCGCCGAGCTGGTCTCGTTGACGGGGTCGTCGATGACGTTCGTCGCCCTCCCGTTCTTCGTCTTCGTGACGACGGGCTCGACGGCGAAGATGGGCTGGGTCCTCGCGGCGGAGATGCTGCCGATCGCGATCTTCGGCATCCCGGCGGGAACGGTGATCGCGAAGCTCGGCGCCAAGAAGACGATGCTCATCTCGGACGCCGCGCGCGGGCCGCTGATGCTCGTCATCCCGATCCTCCACCACTACGGTGACCTGTCCTTCGGGGCCCTGCTCGGGACGACGTTCGCGATCGGGATCTTCGCCGCGCCGTATTTCGCCTCGTCCCGGCTGATCGTCCCCGAGGTCGCCGGAGAGGACGAGCAGGCGGTGGCGAGCGTCAACGCGGTGCTCTCGGGCGCCAACCAGCTGACGCAGCTCGCGGGGCCGGTGCTGGCCGGTGTGCTCATCAGTCTCACGACCCCTGCGACGGTGCTCGTCGTCGACGGCTGCACATACATCTTCTCGTTCCTCGTGATCGCGATCGTCGTCCGCGCCGGCAAGCGCGTCGAGGCGGCCGCACAACAGAAGGGCGTGCTCTCCGGCCTGAAGTTCCTCCTCGGCGACTCGCTCCTGGGCCCGATGATGCTCGCCGCGTGCGTGATCAACTTCGTCGCGCAGGGGATCGTCCTGGGCGTTCAGGCCATCGACTTCTTCCGCTACAACGCGAGCGGGCACGTCGTCGGCCTCCTCTTCGCCGGCTTCGGCGTCGGCGCGCTCGCCGGCGCGATCGTCGCCCAGCAGCTGACGCAGAAGGTGCCGCTGCTGAAGCTCGCTGCCGTCGCGATCGTCCTCATGCCGCTGCCGCTCTTCCTGCTCTCGCCGACGACGCCGTGGCCCGTCGCGACGCTCATCATCGCCGCGTTCGCGTTCTTCACGCCGCTCGTCAACGCGCCGGTCATCGGCATTCTCACCGTGCGCACGCCTGCTGAGCTCCGACCGAAGGTGATGACGGCCGTGATGACCGTCGCGACCATGGCCGGGCCGTTCGGCTTCATCGCTGCCGGCTATGCACTGCAACACGTCGCGCTCGGATCGTTCTTCATCGCCCTGTCGGCGCTGCTCACGCTCGGCAGCCTTGCGCTTGCGGTCGTGCTGCTCCGCAACTCCGGCGACGAGCAGCTTGAGCTCGCGGGCGACCTGGCCTAGGCGCCGGGGCGAACGAGCTCCCGCGCGCGCGCGGCCTTCACCGCGGCCGAGAGCGTCGCGATGTCGTACGCGCCGTAGTGGCGCAGCTCGTTGACGAAGAACGTCGGCGTTCCGGAGACACCGGAGAGGTCGGCCGAGTCGACGTCCCGCGCGATGCGGCCGGCCCCCGACCGCGTCCGCAGGTCGTCGTCGAACCGCTCGACGTCGAGGCCGAGCTGCTCGGCGTAGCCGATGAGATCGCGATAGCGCAGCGCGTCCTGGTGCTCGAGCAGTAGGTCGTGCATCTCCCAGAAGGCGCCCTGCTCCGCAGCGGCCTCTGCAGCCTCGGCCGCCTGCTGCGCGCTCGGGTGGACGTCGTTCAGCGGCAGGTGCCGCCAGACGTAGGCGACGTCGCCGAAATCGCGCAAGAGCTCGCGCAGGACCGGCTCTGCCTGTCCGCAGTAGGGACACTCGAAGTCGCCGTACTCGAGCACGGTCACCGGCGCGTCGAGCGGGCCGCGGATGTGATCCTGTTCGGGATCGACCGGATCCGCAAGATCGACGATGAGGTCCGGCGTGCCGAGCAGCATCTGGAGCCGCAGCCTCCGCGGCAGCCGCCTCGTCCCGACGACGAGGAGCCAGGTGAGCGCGGTGGACAGCAGTGCCGCGCTGAGGACGCCGACTTTCGCGTCCGCGAGGTCGGCGCCGTGGAAGGCGAGCGAGGCGATGAGGAGTGAGACCGTGAATCCGATCCCGGCGATCGTTCCCGCGCCGGCGACCGAGGCCCAGCCGACGGGCGGGCGCAGGCGGCCGCGCGTGAGACGCGTCGCGAGCCAGCTCGCTCCGACGATCCCTACCGGCTTTCCGATCACGTAGCCGAGCAGGATCCCGAGCGTCACGGGCGACTCGAAGGCGCTCGCGAGGAAGCTCCCGCTGAGGTGGACGCCGGCGTTCGCCAGGGCGAAGAGCGGCACGATCACGTAGCTCGTCCACGGATGCCAGAGCGTCTGCAGCCGCTCGTTCGGCGAGACCGCGGTCCGCAGCGACGACCGTGCCGAGCGCTCGAGCTCGCCCGTCGGCTGCTCGCGGAAGAGCCGGAAGAGGTCGCTCGCCCGCTCGAGGTCCGTCCGCTGAGCCGGATACGCGACCGCGATCAGGCCTCCCATGAGCCCCGCAACCACGGGATCGACGCCGGCCTCGTAGAACGCGACCCAGACGGCCGTCCCGAAGAGGAAGTAGACGGGGCCGAAGTGGATGTCGGCCGCGCGGATCAGAAGAATGCAGCCGAACAGGCCGAGCCCGACGAGGAGTGGGACCACCGAGACCGATCCGCTGTACGCGAATGCGATCACGAGCAGGGCGACGATGTCGTCGACCACCGCGACCGTCAGCAGATACGCCCGCAGGCGGGTGGGGAGGCCCGGCCCCACGAGTGCCAGCAGCCCGAGTGCGAACGCGGTGTCCGTCGACATCGCCGTGCCCCAGCCGTGGATCGAGCTGTGGCCGGCATTGATCGCGAGGTAGATCGCGACCGGCACGACCATCCCGCCGAGGCCCGCGAGAAGCGGCAGCGCGAGGCGTCGCCGCTCGCGCAGCTCGCCGAGGTCGAACTCGCGCCGGGCCTCGAGCCCGATCACGAAGAAGAAGAAGGCCATCAGGCCGCTGTTGATCCAGCTCCGAAGGTCCTGGGAGATGCCCGAGCCGCCGATCCGGATCGAGAGCGTCGTCGTCCACACACGCTCGTACGACGCAGGATCCACGTTCGCCCAGAGCAGCGCTGCGACGACGGCTGCGAGGAGGACGGCCGCGCTGCCCGTCTCCGTGTTGAGGAACGCCCGAAGCGGCGTCTGGAGGTTGCGTGTCCACGCCGTCCGCCCGCTGAACTCGGTCGTGGAGAGGTCCGTTTCGGCCATCGCGCAAGCTTCGCACGAGGGGTCGGTTCGACCGAGGAGCGCGTACCTGACTCGGCTAGAGTTGCGCTGCCTGCGGCCGCCTGCGAGCGGCGCCGACCTCGAGCATCAGGGGAGACTCAGTGGCCGACAAGAGCAACGGCAAGAACACGGGGAAAATCGTCGAGATCAAGGGCGTCGTGCTCGATGCGGTCTTCCCGGACAGGCTCCCCGAGATCTACCACGCGCTTCGGATCGAGATCTCCGACGACGCCGGGACGCGGGAGCTGATTGCGGAGGTGCAGCAGCACCTCGGCGACGATCGCGTGCGGGCCGTTGCCATGGACTCGACCGACGGGCTCGCCCGCGGGGTCGAGGTAGTCGACACCGAGGAGCCGATCTCCGTGCCCGTCGGCGACCAGACGCTCGGCCGGATCTGGAACGTGATCGGCGACCCCGTCGACGGCAAGGAGGCGTCGACGGGAGAGCGCTGGCCGATCCACCGCGATCCACCGGCCTTCGGCGACCTCTCGCCTGCGATCGAGATCTTCGAGACGGGACTCAAGGTCGTCGACCTGATCGCGCCGTTCGTCCGCGGCGGCAAGATCGGCCTCTTCGGCGGGGCCGGTACCGGCAAGACGGTGCTGATCCAGGAGCTCATCCACAACGTCGCGATGCAACACGGCGGCGTCTCGGTCTTCTCCGGCGTCGGCGAGCGCACGCGCGAGGGGAACGACCTGATGATCGAGATGCAGGAGTCGGGCGTCATCGACAAGGTCGCGATGGTCTACGGCCAGATGAACGAGCCGCCGGGCGCGCGCCTGCGCGTCGGCCTGTCGGGCCTGACGATGGCGGAGTACTTCCGCGACCAGGGGCAGGACGTCCTCCTCTTCATCGACAACATCTTCCGGTTCGTGCAGGCGGGCTCGGAGGTGTCGGCGCTGCTCGGCCGCATGCCGAGCGCCGTCGGCTACCAGCCGACCCTCGCGACCGAGATGGGGCAGCTCCAGGAGCGCATCACCTCGACGCGCACCGGCTCGGTCACCTCGGTCCAGGCGATCTACGTGCCGGCCGACGACCTCACCGATCCCGCGCCCGCGAACACGTTCGCGCACCTCGACTCCACCACCGTGCTCGACCGCGGCATCGTCGAGAAGGGGATCTATCCCGCGGTGCACCCGCTGCGCTCGACGTCGCGCGCGCTGCAGCCCGGAATCGTCTCCGACGAGCACTACGCGACCGCGACGCGCGTGCAGGAGGTGCTGCAGCGCTACACCGACCTGCAGGACATCATCGCCATCCTCGGCGTCGACGAGCTCTCGGACGAGGACAAGCTCGTCGTCGCGCGGGCCCGCAAGATCGAGCGCTACCTCTCGCAGCCGAACTTCGTCGCCGAGCAGTTCACGGGGACGCCCGGCGAGTACGTGAAGCTCGAGGACACGATTCGAGGCTTCACCGAGATCCTCGACGGCAAGCACGACGAGCTGCCCGAGCAGGCGTTCTACATGGTCGGCGCGATCGAGCAGGCGGTCGAGCGCGGCAAGCAGCTGGGCGGCGAGGAGCCGGACGAGGCCGCTCGGCGCGAGGCGGACGAGCAGGCCGAGGCCGCCGAGGCCGAGACGGCCGGCGCTCCGGCCTAGCGAGGCAGCTTTGCCGGATCATCCGCTCTTCCCGGTCTCGGTCGTGACGCCGGAAGGCCCGGCGTTCGAGGGCGAGGCCGAGATGCTGATCGTGCCGGGCGCTGCCGGTGAGATCGGAGTGCTCGCCCGGCACGCACCGCTCGTCGCGATGCTGCAGGCGGGCTCGACCCGGGTTCATCTCGGCGACGGCGAGGTGCGCGAGTTCGCGACCGGCCCGGGCTTCTTCCAGGTGCTCGAGAACCGCGCGATCGCGCTCGTCGACGACGCGGTCGCGGCCGGCGACATCGACGAGGGGCGGGCGCGCAAGCAGCTCGAGGAGGCGCAGGACGAGCTCGCGCGGGTCGAGGCCGGTGACTCGACCGCGGATCGCTGGCAGCTGGAGCAGCGGGTCCGCCACGCCGAGAACCAGCTCACCGTTTCCGGTGCGTCTCAATAGCGGTCGATGTCGACGAGCCGCTGATCGCTGATCCCGAAGTGGTGCGCGATCTCGTGGAAGACCGTGCGTCGCACGGCGAGCCGTAGCCGCTGCGGATCACCGCCGGCCAGCCGCTCGAGCGGCAGGCGGTAGATGGTGATCTTGTCCGGGAGGACTCCCGCGTAGTACGGGCCGCGCCTGCCCCACGGGATGCCTTCGTAGAGGCCGAGCAGGTTCCGTCCGGGCGGCGGCTCGTCCTCGATCGTCACCGCCACGTTCGTCATGAGCTGTCGGATGTCGTCCGGAAGCTCGTCGAGCGCGTCCGCGACGAGCTGCTCGAACTCCGCTGCGTCGCCCTCGGTCACTAGCTTCGTACCTCCGGCAGCACGTCGCCCTGGAGCAACGCCTCCTCCAGCGGCAGGGCCATCGCGGCATCGTGTGCGGGCACGTATGCGTCGCCGAGCTCACGCTGCACCGCCTCCCTCGCCGCCTCGTAGGGGCTCCGCTCGCTCGGTTGGAGCAGGACGCCCGCGTCCGCGAGAAGCCGGTCGGCGATCCCGGCCAGATGAGCCGCGCGCACGACGTCGTCTTCGAGCAGGCAGAGCCGCACAAAGGCCGCGAGGGCGTACGCCATCACCTCCTTGAATCCGAGCTCGAGGCCGAGCGCGACGGTGCGCTCGAGCCACTCGCGCGCCCGCTCGAGATCGCCGGCGAGGAGATGGAAGCTGCCGAGGTTGTAGGTCGCGATCGCCGCGGCCGTCTTGCTCGTCTGCAGGGCGAGCGACTCCTCGGTCAAGTCGATCGCCCGGGCGTAGTCGCCGCGCTCGCCGGCGATGTGCGCCAGGTTGCTGAGCACGGTTCCGAGCCTGGCAGGCTCGTCGAGCTTGCGGAAGAGTGCGGCGCTCTCCTCCATGACCGCGGTTGCAGCGTCGAAGTCCTCGCGCATCGCTGCGACCGTGCCGAGGTCGCTGAGCTCTCGGGCGATCCAGAGGTCGTCCCCGAGCTCCCGTGCGAGTGCGAGCGCCGCTTCCTTGCGATCCTGCGCAACCCGGAATTCTCCGAGGCGCGTCGCGATGGAACCGCTCATCGCGAGGGCCCTCATGCGTAGCGCAGGCGGCGCATCGACCGCGCGCGGAAGTGCGTCCTCGAGCCAGCGGAAGCCCTCTCGGAAGTGACCGCGCACTTCCCAGAAGGTACGGAGGCCGCTCGCCAGCAGCAGCGAGAGCTCAGGTGCCTCCTCGAGCGCCCACGCAAGAGCCGCGCGGATGTTGTCGTGCTCGGGCTGGATCAGATCGAGCCAGACCGTGTCGTCGGTCACCGTTCGGGTCTCCAGAGTGTTCGCAAGCTCGGTCAGCCATTCCGCGTGCCGCCGGCGCACCTCCGAGCTGCCGGCCTCCTCGAGGCGTTCGAGCGCGAACGCGCGGACGGTCACCAGCATCAGAAAGCGCCCGTCGCGCCGGCGCAGGAGGTTGTTGTCCACCAGTGCTCCGAGCGTCTCCAACGTCGTCCCGCACACCTGCTCCGCCGCCTCGAGCGTGCAGCCGCCGGCGAAGACCCCGAAGCGGGCGAAGGCGTCCTGCTCTTCCGGGCCGAGCAGGTCGTAGCTCCAGCTGATCGTCGCCGCGAGCGTCTGCTGACGCGCAGGCGCGTCGCGCGGTCCGCCTGGGAGCAGGTGCGGCTCGCGCTCCAGCCGGGCGAGGATCTCCGCGGGCGTCAGAAGCTTCGAGCGGGCCGCAGCGAGCTCGATTGCGAGGGGTAGTCCGTCGAGCCGGCTGCAGACGAGCGCGGCTTCGGGCGCGCTGGCTTCGTCGAGCTCGAAGCTCGGATCGACTGCCTGCGCCCGCGCCGTGAAGAGCCGCACCGCATCCGTCTCGACGAGCTGCTCGAAGGGAAGCTCGGCATCTGGAGTCGCGAACGTCGGCACCGGGTACTCGTGCTCGGCCGCGAGGCGCAAGGGCGCACGGCTCGTCGCCAGGATCCACAGGCGTGGAGCCGCGGCCAGCAGCTCGCCGACGAACGGGGCGGCGGGAAGCAGCTGCTCGAAGTTGTCGAGCACGAGCAGCATCCGGCACTCCCGCAGGTGCTCGGCCACGCCCTCGGGGAGCGACCGCGTGCCTTCCCGCACACCGAGCACGTCCGCGACCGTGGAGACGACCAGCTCGGGGCTCGAGAGAGGAGCGAGGTTGACGAAGAGGGCACCGTCGCGGAGCTCCGGCTCGAGCGCCTGCGCGACCGCGAGTCCCAGCCGCGTCTTCCCCGTGCCGCCGGGACCGGTGAGCGTGACGAGCCGCGCCCCTTCGTCCCGGAAGAGCGCGCTGACCGAAGCGAGCTCGAGCCGGCGGCCGACGAGCGGCGTCGGAGGCACCGGCAGCGGCCGCGTCGAGCGCGTGGACGCCTCGGGTGCCGCGAGGCTCGGCTCCTGGCGCAGGACCGCCCGTTCCAGCTCCTGCAGGGCGGGGCTCGGCTCGAGACCGAGCTCGTCCGCGAGCGTCTGGCGGGCCGCTCGATAGACCTCGAGCGCCTCGGCCTGGCGGCCGCAGCGGTAGAGGGCGAGCACCCGCTGCTGGAGGAACCGCTCGCGGTACGGATGCTCCGCCGTGAGCGCTTCGAGCTCGGCGACGACGGCGTCGTGGCGGCCGGAGGCGAGCTCGGCGTCGTGGCGGAGCTCGAGCGCCGTCAGCCGCAGCTCCTCGAGCCGCTCGGCCTCGGCGGCGCGCCTCGCCTCCTCGGGGACGTCTGCAAGTGCCGGCCCTCGCCACAGCGCTAGTGCCTCCCGCAGCTCGTCCGCCGCATCGTCCGGCCGGCCGGCGTCGAGCGCCGCGCGGCCGCGCGCCAGGGCACGCTCGAAGCGGTCGAGGTCGAGCTCGTCGTCGCCGACGGCGGCGCGGTACCCGCGGCCGACGGTCTCGATCCGCTCGCCTCCGACCGCGCGGCGCAGCCCGTGCACGTAGACCTGGAGCGACTGTGCCGCCGAGGCGGGCGGGCTCTCGCCCCAGAGCCCGTCGATGAGCCGCTCGGCGGGAACGACGCGTCCGCGGTTGACGAGCAGCAGCGCGAACAGCGCGCGCTGCTTCGGCGCGCCCAACGGCGCACGCTCGCCGGCGACGATCGCCTCGACCGGACCCAGGATGCGGAACTGCGCAGCCATGCCGCTTAAGTCCTCCCCAAGTGGATCTTAAGTCGCACGTCCGACGCTGCCTTCGACAGCCGCGCCAGCGGCCAACCGAGAAGGAGGCAGGAATGATTCGCGCAGGAGACTCCATCGAGAACCCGGCCACCGGCGAGCGCCTCGTCTTCCGCCAGACGAGCCGCGAGACGAACGGCGCGGCCGTCGTGATCGAGACCTACGTCCAGCCGAACGGCTTCGTCGCCGCGGCGCACGTCCACCCGGGCCAGGAGGAGCGCTTCGAGGTCCTCCGCGGCACCGTCGGCTTCAAAGTCGGTCGCGAGAAGCTCGTCGCAGGCCCCGGCAAGCGCCTCACGGTGCCGGCCGGCACGCCGCACAAGTTCTGGAACGCGGGCGACGAGGTTGCGCACTTCGTCTGCGAGATCCGGCCTGCGCTGCAGTTCGAGTCGCTGATCGAGACGATGTTCTCGCTCGCCGCCGACGGCAAGACGAACCGGAACGGCATGCCCAATCCGCTGCACCTCGCGGTGATCGCGCAGGCCCACTTCGACACGGTTCGCCTTCCCTTCCCGCCGGCGATCGTCCAGCGGATCGGGCTCGCGGTCGGCAGCCCGCTCGGCCGCGTGCTCGGCTACGAGCCGGTCTATGTCCCCTCGCCGGCCCCGATCGGCGCGCCGGCCGCGACGGCGGCAGTCTGATGCGGCGTCGGCTGGTGATCGGCGGGATCGTCCTCGCGGCCCTGCTCCTCGCCGGGATCGGAGCCCTGATCTCGCTCGTCCGTTCCGTCACGTCCATCGCACCATCAATCACTCTCGAAAGGAGCTAGCACGATGAGCAACTCCGGAAACCGCGGCTGGGCACTGATCGGCCCGCTCACCGTGATCCTCTGGATCGCAGGCATCTTCCTCGTCACCTACAAGGCCCCGGGCGACCACGCATCGGGCAGCGATGTCCTCGCCTGGTATCGGGCGCACACGCTGACGATCGTCCTCGGCGGCTGGCTCTTCATGCTCGGCTCTCTCGGCTTCGTGACCTTCGTGTCCGGCCTACGGCTGCGCCTGGCCGAGGCAGCCGGTCAGGCCAGCCAGCTGCCGGGGCTCGCGCTCGTGGGCGCCGCGATGGCGGGTGCCTTCGGAATGCTCACGGCCGCAGTCGACGTCGCCGGCGGAATCGACAAGAACGAGATCGGCCCGACGACCGCCCTGGCCTTCCATCATGCGGTCGACATCTTCTTCGTCTGTGCCGAGCTCGCCGCGATCCTGCCGCTCGCGGCCGTCGCGATCGTCGCCTGGCGGACGCGCGTCCTGCCGCGCTGGTGGGCTGTCCTCAGCGGCTTCGTCGCGATCGTGCTCGTCGTCGGGCCGATCGGCTGGGCTGCGGTGATCTTCGGCCTGCCGATCTGGACCCTCGGCACGAGCCTGTTCGTTCTGCTCGGCTCCCGCCCACGAGTGCGGGCGGCCGCCGCGACCGCCTGAGGAGCGGACGGAGGGAGGCGCGCCGCGGGGTCGGCGCGCCTCCCGTTTCGTCGTCTAGTCGGCGAACTCCAGATCCACGAGCCAATCACCGACGACCCGAGCGACCTCGGTCGGCGCGTCCTGGAGAAGCTCGTGGCTCGGTGAGGCGAGCTGCACGATCTCGGCCTGAGGCACGAGTCGCGAGAGCCGCTCGACTGGACCGGAGTGCTCGTCCTGCCGCGCCCCCACGAACAGAGTGGGAGTCCCCGCAGCCGCAATTCGTTGATAGGTGGCTGTCGCCGACTCCCAGCAGAGGCCGTGGATCATCGCTCCGGCAACGTCCGGCGTGTGGCTTCCGAACGCATCGCCCTCCCTGATCGCCGCCGCTTCTGCATCTGACGTCAGCTCGTCGAGCGTGCGATCCGTGCGGAAGCCGGGGAGGTCGGCGAAGTCCATGTGCCCGCCCTCGACGAGGACGAGTCCGAGGGTTCGCTCCGGGCAGCGGGCAGCGACCCAACAGCCGATCGTCGCTCCCCACGAGAACCCGAGGAAGACGAACTTCTTTGCGTCCAGCTCGTCGAGGATCTCGGTCGCCAGTGTCGCCAGGGCCGAGGGACGGAATGCCTCTGCCGGCCGGGAGGACGAGCGTGAATGTCCCGGGGTGTCGAGCGCAACCACGCGAGCACCGAGCCGGTCGGCAAGCTCTGGGCCGATCGTCCCGAAGTCGGCAGAGCTTCCACCCGCACCGTGCCAGCAGAAGACGGTGTGAGCGTTCGGTGCTCCCCACACGCGGGCGAAGATGCTGCCGCCTTGGAGCATCATCGGCTCCGCCATCTCGCCTAGCCGACGCGACTTGCGGGGTGCGACGCACCCTCGTGCGCCGGCAGGTAGAGCCGTTCGACGTACTCCGCCGCCATCCGGGCTGTGCCGAAGCGCGGACCGAGCTCGGCGATCGACTCCCGCATCAGCGCGATCCAGCGCTGCGGCAGCCCGGCCTCGTCGCGCTCGTAGTACGCGGGAAGCACCTGCTCCTCGAGCACGGCGTAGAGCGCCGCGGCGTCCGCATCGTCCCGCTCCGCCTCGGAAGCACCGTCCTCGACGGTGCTTTGGATCGCGAACCCGCACTGCGGTGAGTACGCCTCGGCCCACCAGCCGTCGAGGATCGAGCAGTTGATCACGCCGTTGAGCGCAGCCTTCATCCCCGAGGTTCCCGACGCCTCGAACGGTCGTCGCGGCGTGTTGAGCCACACGTCGACTCCCTGCACGAGGCGTCGCGCCAGCGTCATCTCGTAGTCCTCGAGGAAGACGACGCGCTCGCCCGCCGCGGCCTCTCGCGCGAAGTCCACGACGAGCTGGATCAGGTCCTTTCCGGCTTCGTCCGCCGGGTGGGCCTTGCCGGCTACGAGCACCTGGATCGGCCGCTCGGTGTCGACGAGCAATCGGGCGAGTCGCCCGGGGTCGCTGAAGAGGAGGCTTGCGCGCTTGTAGGTCGCGAACCGGCGCGCGAAGCCGATCGTCAGGAGGTCCGGGTCGAGCTCCTGCGTGCCTCGCGTCATGACGAGGAAGTCGAGCAGGCGCTTCTTGCCGGCGCGATGCGCGGCCCAGAGGTCTTCCGGGGTCTGCTCGCGCGCGCGCTCGAACTGCGGATCCGTGTCGCCGAGCAGAGTCTCGAGCTCGCCGGAGATCCAGGTGCGCTGGTGGACGCCGTTCGTGACGGAGGTGATCGGAACCTCGTCGACGCGCCGGTCGGGCCACAGGCCGTGCCACATCTCGCGCGAGACCGCGCCGTGGAGTTCCGAGACGGCGTTCGCGTGCTCCGAGGTGCGAAGCGCGAAGGGCGTGAGGCCGAAGCCCGTCTCGCTCGGGTCGACCCTGCCCAGGGCCACGAAGTCCTCCCACGCGAGCCCGCATCGCTCGACGAGCGCGCCGAGGGCCCGACGCACGAGCTCGGGATCGAACACCTCGTTGCCCGCCGGAACCGGTGTGTGGGTCGTGAAGACCGTCGAGGCGCGCAGCCGTTCGATCGCCTCGTCGGGGCCGAGGCCCCGCTCCTCGACCAGCTCGCGCATCCGCTCGAGCTGCAGGAAGGCGGAATGGCCCTCGTTGAGATGGAAGACGGTCGGCTCGAGGCCAAGAGCGCGCAGCACGCGGACACCGCCGATGCCGAGCAGGACCTCTTGCCGCAGCCGGTTCGCCCGATCGCCTCCGTAGAGCGTGTCGGTGACCGCCCAGCGCGGGTTCCCCTCGACCGTCGTGTCGATCAGGTACAGGGACACGCGCCCGACTCGCACCCGCCACACGCCGAGCCGCACCGGCACGAGGTTGCCGTCGTCGCCGGCGAGCTCGACCACGGGCGCCATCGGAACGAGCTCGAGCGGTCGCCGGCTCGTGTCGGTCTGCGGGTAGTGCTCGATCTGGCGGTCGTTCTCATCGAGCCGCTGCTGGAAGTAGCCGCGGCGGTAGAAGAGCCCGATGCCGACGAGCGGGAGGCCGAGCTCCGACGCCGCCTTGAGATAGTCGCCGGCGAGGACGCCGAGCCCGCCGGAGTAGATGGGCAGGCTTTCGTCGAGCCCGAACTCCGCCGAGAAGTACGCGACGCTGAGGTCGGCCGGGCCGCCCCGGCTGCGCCACCAGGTCTCCTCGCCGCGGTCGCGCGCCAGGCGTCGCTGCACCCGAGCGAGTCGCGCGAGGTAGTCCGGCGTGAGCGCTCTGGCGAGGTCGTCATCCGTGAGCTCGGAGAGGAGCGCGGTGGGGTTGTGCTGCAGTTCGGCGAAGCGCCGCGGCTCGAGCGCGTCGAAGAGAAGCCGCGTTTCGGCGATCCACGTGAAGGAGAAGTTGCTCGCGGTCTCGAGAAGTGCCGAGCGGAGGCTCGCGCCGTCGTGTACCTCGGCCACGAAGCGGCACCCTAACGCTCGCCTCGGGCCTCACGCCGCAGGTGCCTCGAGGCGCGGCTGCTAGCGTTTCTCGTACCCGGAGAGCTTTGACAGGCAGCTTGGCGACCGGGTCAACAAACGCCTAAAGCGCCCGAGAGCACCGCTCCCGGGCCTCTTGGTAAGGAGACGAGGTTGAAGGACACGCGGGAACGGCTCGAATCGATCCTCAGGCAGCGCATCGCCCTGCTCGACGGCTCGTGGGGCGTGCTCATCCAGAAGCGCGTACGCGGCGAGGAGGAGTACCGGGGCGACCGCTTCCGCGACCATCCGCTCGACGTCGCGGGCAACCCCGACCTTCTGAACCTCACGCGGCCCGAGATCATCCGAGAGATCCACCGGTCGTACTTCGCGGCCGGCGCGGACATCACGACGACCAACACCTTCACGGCAACGCGGATCGGCCAGGCCGACTACGCGCTCCAGGAGATCGCCGCAGAGATGTCGCTCGAGGGCGCCAGGCTCGCGCGGGAGGTCGCCGACGAGTTCGGCGGGCTCGTGGCCGGCTCCGTCGGCCCGCTCAACGTCGCGCTCTCGCTCTCCCCACGCGTCGACGATCCTTCGTACAGATCCGCGACCTTCGACGAGGTGGCGGAGGCGTACGCCGAGCAGATCCGGGCGCTGCGCGACGGCGGGGTAGACCTGCTCCTCGTCGAGACGGTCTTCGACACGCTGAACGCGAAGGCCGCGATCGTCGCCGCGCAGGGCGAGGCGCCCGAGCTGCCGCTCTGGCTCTCCTTCACGGCGGTCGACAAGAGCGGCCGCAACCTCTCGGGGCAGACCGTGGAGGCGTTCTGGATCTCGGTCGAGCACGCCCAGCCGCTCGTCGTGGGCGTGAACTGCTCTCTGGGCGCGTCCGAGATGCGTCCCTTCGTCGAGGATCTCGCCCAGCTCGCGCCGACCTGGGTCGCCTGCTATCCCAATGCCGGGTTGCCGAACGCGCTCGGCGAGCACGACGAGCAGCCCGAGGACACGAGCCGCTTCCTCGGCGAGTTCGCGCGGGACGGGCTCGTGAACATCGTCGGCGGCTGTTGCGGCACGACGCCCGAGCACGTCCGTCAGATCGCGGCCGCAGTCGACGGTGTCGCGCCGCGCCGCGTTCCCGAGCGTCGGCCGGCCGCTCGGTTCAGCGGGCTCGAGCCGCTCGAACTCGGGCCGGACTCCAATTTCACGATGATCGGCGAGCGGACGAACATCACCGGCTCGGCCCGGTTCCGGCGGCTCGTCGAAGGGGGCGACTTCCAGGCGGCGGTCGACGTCGCGCTCGAGCAGGTGCGCGGCGGCGCGAACCTCCTCGACGTGAACATGGACGCCGATCTCCTCGACGGCGAGCGGGCGATGACGACCTTCCTCAACCTCATCGCCACCGAGCCGGAGGTTGCACGGATCCCGATCGTGATCGACAGCTCGCGCTGGTCCGTGCTCGAGGCCGGGCTGAAGTGCGTCCAGGGGAAAGGGGTCGTCAACTCGGTCTCGCTGAAGGAGGGAGAGGGGCCGTTTCTCGAGCAGACGCGGGCCGTTCGCCGCTACGGAGCAGGCGTCGTCGTGATGGCCTTCGACGAGGAGGGGCAGGCCGAGACCGTCGAGCGGAAGGTCGCGATCTCGGAGCGGGCCTACCGGCTGCTCGTCGAGCGAGTCGGGTTCTCGCCGGAGGATCTGATCTTCGATCCGAACGTGCTCGCCGTCGCCACCGGCATCGAGGAGCACCGGGGCTTCGCGAAGGCATTTCTCGAGGCGCTGCCGCTGATCAAGGAGCGCTGTCCGGGCGCGCGGACGAGCGGCGGCATCTCGAACCTGAGCTTCGCCTTCCGCGGCAACGACGTCGTGCGCGAGGCGATGCACTCCGCCTTCCTCTACCACGCGATCCGCGCAGGTCTCGACATGGGAATCGTCAACGCGGGCCAGCTCGTCGTCTACGAGGACATCGAGCCCGAGCTCCTGGAGCACGTCGAGGACGTCATCTTCGATCGGCGTCCCGACGCGACCGAGCGGCTCGTCGAATACGCCGGGCGGGTGCGTGGCGAGGCGACGCGGCGGGAGGTGGATCTCTCCTGGCGCGAGGCGCCCGTCGAGAAACGGCTCGAGCACGCGCTCGTGCACGGCATCGTCGACTTCATCGAGGAGGACACCGAAGAGGCGCGGCAGCGCGCCGACCGGCCCCTCGACGTGATCGAAGGGTCGCTGATGGCCGGCATGCAGGTGGTGGGCGATCTCTTCGGAGCCGGGAAGATGTTTCTGCCGCAGGTCGTGAAGAGCGCCCGGGCGATGAAGCGCGCCGTTGCCTATCTGGAGCCGTACATGGAGGCCGAGCAGGCGGCCGGCGGGGCGCCGCGCGCCCGCGGGAAGGCGGTCCTTGCGACGGTGAAAGGCGACGTCCACGACATCGGCAAGAACATCGTCGGTGTCGTGCTGGGCTGCAACGACTACGACGTGGTCGACCTCGGCGTGATGGTCCCGGCCGAGCGGATCCTCGACACGGCCCTCGAGGAGCAGGCCGACGTCGTCGGGCTCTCCGGCCTGATCACTCCGTCGCTCGACCAGATGGTGGACGTGGCGCGCGAGATGGAGCGGCGGGGGATGGAGCTGCCGCTCTTGATCGGAGGCGCCACCACCTCGCGCCAGCACACGGCGGTGCGGATTGCGCCGGCGTACTCGCAGCCGGTCGTCCACGTCCTCGACGCCTCGCGTGTGGTGGGCGTCGTCTCGGACCTGCTCGATGCCGAGCGGCGTGGGCGCCTGGACGTCGAGAACCGCGCGGATCAGGAGAGGCTGCGCGATCTCCACGCCGAGAAGGAGCGCAAGCCGCTGCTGCCGCTCGCCCGTGCGCGCGACAACCCGCAGCCCGTCGCCTTCGACGATCTACCCGTGCCGGAGTTCACCGGGCGGCGCCTCGTCGAGGCGGAGCTCTCGACGCTGCGCGAGTACGTCGACTGGCAGTTCTTCTTCCACGCCTGGGAGCTCAAGGGCAAGTTCCCGGCGATCCTCGAGCAACCGGCGGCCCGCGAGCTCTACGACGACGCGCAGCGCCTGCTCGACCGGATCGTGGCGGAGCGGCTGCTCG
>Ga0335083_10001960_pt1 | contig 27761 bp, 32 predicted proteins | sample Lox_Sample_42_FD_206716 | JGI IMG/M metagenome (GOLD analysis project Ga0335083, IMG submission 206716) | Soil microbial communities from Loxahatchee National Wildlife Refuge, Florida, United States - Lox_Sample_4.2 | ecosystem: Environmental > Terrestrial > Soil > Wetlands | place: USA...
TGCGCGCGCCGAACCTTCAGGCGCACGATGCCCCTGTTCCCAATTCTGGATCGTCGCAAGACTGAAGCCAAACCGCAACGCGAACTCGCGCTGGGACAGGCCAAGCTTGCGGCGAACCGCCTGCACATCAATGCTTTCAGGGACCTTGATTTCCCTGACCGCCGCCCCGTTAGGCCGCCCGCGAGCGAACTCTCTCGCCTCGGACAGACCTTGAAGAATTTTGCGACCGCTCATTTGCCTTTCTCCCAAGCTAAGGACGCCAACCAGCCCTTAACCTTCCCTGTTACGCAGGACCCTTTTTTAAGGCGACCACGTTCATCCATCGCCTCGACGCATAGTCCTCGACTAACCCATCGACAGTCGCTCGCATTGCGTCGCGTTCGGCCATCGTCAGGTTCAACTTCTCGCCCTTTGCATATACGGCAAGAAGAAAGACGGGCACGTTCAGGTCGCGGAAATAGTAAATCACGCGAGCACCGCCGCGCTTGCCCTTCTTCCCAGCCGACCATCTAATCTTTCTAACGCCGCCAGTTCCGGGGATAACGTCCCCGAAGTGAGGATTAGCGGCAATAAAATCAGACAATTCATCGCGCTGCCGATCCGTAAAGAGCCGATCAGCGTCTTTCTGAAATGTCTTCAATTCCACCAACGTAATCATGTAGTCCGTAGCTTTGAACCGCATCCGCTCCTCCCAGAAGCCCCTTAGTCCTACAAGCGCCGCGCTCTAGGCCACCCCCCTCTCCACCCTAGTCGGCAGGTCCAGGTCCCCTCTGGGGAAGGAACGGTAGTCCGTCATTGACGTATACGTCACTGACGGATAGTATGTCAAGCGTTTCGTCGAGCGATGGTTCCGCTCATTTACGGGGGTTAATAGATGTCACTTTTTGCCGTTTATGTACGTCCGCCGATCAATCAGACATGGGCCGATGGCAGTCCGATATTGTGGGGTTATACGATAGCGGCCAAATCAGAAACCGAGGCCCGGGCTATAATCCAGAATAGCGCCGAGTGCAGCGGAATGCCGATTGTGGCTACTCGGCTCCGCTAGGTGAAACGGCGCACGACACAATGACAAGCGCGAGTTGGAACGTCACTGGATTGCTGATGGTGCTGGTCGGCGTATTGATTTTGTTTCGCTATGGTATGCCCTATCGCGTGCGCACCGGGGGTGCCATTCACATCATTGCTGAACAGCTCGATCAAAACGATATTAAAGCCGAACGTTGGTACACCATCTTGGGCTGGATCGGATTGATTTTGGTTGTCGCCGGTACGGCTTGTCAGATCAAAGGCAATCTTCCCTAGGTGAGTTTGCTACCTAATGCCGTTGAAATGGTTGGACGAGCCGCCGAGCGGCAGCGGCAGCTGCATGGCGGCAAGGCCGGGAAGGAACACATCGAACTGTCCGGCATATTCGGCGGTGAACAGGCGGGCCAGCAAGCCGTCCGCGGTATTGTCGATGCACAGCCGCGCCTGCACGCAGGCGAGATCGTCGCCGCCGGCGCGAAACGCCTGCAACGCGCGGCGCAACTGGTTCGGTTCCGGCCGGTCCTCTGCATCGTAGATAACGGTGAAGGTGCCGCGTGCGAAGGGCAGCGCCACGTTAAGCGCTTTCGGCTTGGTGCGCGGTCCATCGGCGGCGACCGGAATGACCGCGATCGGGATGCGCGTATTGCGGGCGGCAATGGCCGCGCGCGTATCCGCATCGTCGGCTTCGACCGCCAGGATGATATCGAGCTTCTCCGGCGGATAATCCGGTATTATGGCGCAAACGCCACAAGACATTTTTAGGCCAGCCGCTATCTAGGCGGCATGGCTGAAATCAGAACCGTTACTACACTACGCAAAAAGCGCGATCAAATCCGCCGGCTGATCCGCGACTACGAGCGCCGATTAGATCAAGCCAAGGCGGACCTGGCGCATATCGCCGCCGCCATTCACATCTTCGAGGCCAAGGGTGGCGACACGACACTTCCCGCCTATGCCGACATTCAACGGCTGTTCCGATACGCAGAAGGCATCAAGCTGGCCCGCGAGGCCCTAGCCGATGGCCCCAAGACCACGCGGGAGATCGCCGCCTACATCGCCAAGGCCAAAGGCTTGGACAGCGGCGATACCGTCATGCGCAAGGTCATTTGCCAGCGGATCATCCACCAGCTTCGGCGGCAGGCCCTACAGGGAAATTTGGCGATTGATGGGAAGCGGCAGGCGGCGATTATTTGGCGGTTGCCGTAATTATTTGTTTTGTGGCGCGGGAATTTGGCGCTGAATAGGCGAAATGCGCCCCAGTAATTCTTCAAGCTTTGCATCTGCGCGATTAACAGTAACGGAAAGTGCATCTACTCTGTTGCCGAGCTTTTCAAACTTAGCGTCCACAATAAAATAAGCGGCAATAAGCATTCCCGCCAAAATTACGAAACCACTTCCAAAAATCTGAATCAGATGGACAAAATCTATATGCCGATGATTTTTTATTTCTCGAATGTCGTCTTTAATTTCGGCTACGCTATCTTCGACTGCTTTAATTCGTAACCGGGCCGCCGCCGCTTCTCCACTAATAGGAGTAGTAGTTGAAGTATCGCCTGGAGGCGCAGCATCTTGTTGGACAGTATCGTGCGGGCGTTTAACCACTACCCACTACTCCCAGGCGACATATTGGCTTTTAGCCATTCCCAAGCCTGATTAGGTCCGTAACCAAAATATCCTGAAATATTATAGACCATCGCTCGGCCTAGTTGACCTCCGGTAATATGCAATTGAGTTGCGATCTCTTGAGATGTACCAATTGCATTAATCAGATAGTGCCCCGGAGCAACCTGAAAGTATTTTCCTTGGAATGTTGATTCAATTGAAGCCGCCAAAGGCGCACTTGCAGCCTGATCAAGGGAAACAACAGCAAAAACCGTCATAGGACTTTTATCATTTTGAAAACGTCGATGCGTGGAATTTAGCCGGTACTGTTTGACTATGCCAGTAGCTTTAGGCGCTTATGTGACGCTGCCAATAGCCTGTAAAATCAACGCTCTGTTTCCGCTTCATCGCCAGACCTGAAAGGCGCTCGATCTGTGCGCCGTTATCGACGCGGCGATTATCCTCGCGCCATGAAGCCTCTTGCGCGTAGCGCAGCAGATAGGGGCCGGCGACGTGATGATGATGGCCGATCTCGGCGCGGCGCATCCGGCTGAAAAATTCCTCGGCCCAGTTGGTGCAAGCGCCGTCAAGCGAATACGCCTGTTCGTGATTGATCCGCTTGACCTCATATCGCTTGTGCAATTCATCCCATGAACCGGCTTCATCGGCATTGATCGTGGTTCCCTTGGCGACATGGGCGCGAAGGAAATTCATCGCCTGCGCTTCCGACTTGAATACTGCCGGGATGGTTTCGCCGCCGCGCTCGCGAACAACGACCACCACCTTACGCTTGCCGGTCTGATTGCGAACAAGGCGACGGTCACGGCGGTTCTCTCTCAAATTGGCAGGCTTCACATAGCCGCCAAAGTAACCACCATCCACCTCGGCTACTTTGCCTTCCCCGCCGACAACACGACCCTTCAATTCCTCTGCCATCGCTTCTCGCAGCTTGTGCAGCAACACAAACGCGCACTTGTAGGACACATTGAGATCGCGGGAGAGCGCCAGCGCCGACTTGCCCTTGACCTCATTGCAGAAGATCGCGACACCCGCGAGGTAGCAGCGCAGGGGCAGCTTGTGCGAGGCAAACAGGGTACCGGACGTGATGGTGAAATCCTTGACGCAAGCCCGGCAGCGGAAGCGCGGGGCACCTTTCAAGCGGCGGCAATCATAAGCATCAACCCCACCGCAATGCGGGCAGACTGGCTCCCCGTTCGTCTCCGGCCAGCGGACGCGGCGGAAGGCCATTTCGGCTTCCGCGTCTTTCATCGTGAAGACGCTAGCGAGGGAAAGGGACTTGGCAGCGCGAGAAAGCAGGAAATGTTGGGTCATCTGTCTATCTCTCTATTATGAGAGTATCATATCTGATATCCACGGTCTTGTCAACTCAAAATATCACTTGTGATATGCCTCAAATGTGATATGCTCCCCGCGCATGACCATTAAATCCGAGGCCGAATGGGGTGCCCGCGCCAGCGCGTTCCTGAAGCACAAGCTTCAGGAGGCCGAAGTGACGTATGAGGACTTGGCGAAGCGCCTAAAGAAGCACGGTCTTAAAGAGAGCCGAGCGTCGATTGCGAATAAGCTGAAACGTGGCACATTCCCGGCCACGTTCTTTCTGGCTTGCCTTGCTGCGCTAGAATTGGACGGCGTGGCATTGGATGAAATTTAGGGCCCTAAAATCGGTTGGTCCGCCTCATTCACTATATCAGCGCCAAAAGCAATGACCTTTGCCTCGTCGTCTGTTGGCAACTGTAGCGTGATGTTTGCCTCGATAGTGAGTCGTCTTATGGGCTTCTCTTCTGGATGGCCATAAATCAAAATCATCTTGGCGGTTCCACGAACTCGTTTTCCAAAAAACTCTCTCACCTCATCCTTATTGAATTTTGACGGGGCGATTGTTTTTCCGCCCCCCCTCGGTAAGTAGCCTGATAGCGTTTTTGTTGGCTCGGGGAGTGCTCGACTTCCGATGCGCAAGTCGAATTTTTCAACTGTATATTTAATAGGTGCCTGACTAAAGTTTCTGATTTGTAGGGCAAACGTCAGCCATTCTGCATCGTTCAATGCATCAATGCCTGGAAAAATCCCCTCAAAAGTTAGACCATAACGATAATCTGGGACGGCGCGTACAGACTGTGGCTTTGTCCTATCAATCAAAATAACAAAACCAATGTATGTCCAGAATGCAATCAAAAACATAAAAATTGCCATTCCGACATGCGGCTGGCTAAAAAAATTGTACGCCGTGGCCCAGATTGATGCCAATAAACCAAAAGCGATGCTCACGACGACACCCCAATTCGTCGTGAGAAAAACCAAAATATTCGCGATGGTGGTGCCAACCGGGCCGAACCCGCGCAGCCACTTAAATTTAGACATATCAATTCTCCGATTAGGGACCGTATCCCAGAATCGGCTCCCCGTAGAGCGGGAATCTTAGCTTTGGATAACCCCATCGCTCATTCCTTCCTGAATGAGCGGTACCAAGTAGCAATGCCTAAGCCGTTTTCATCATTCCGGCTTGTGGCGTTTGCGCCATAATACCGGGATAATCGAGCCGCTCGATCGCCGCGAGCAATCCGTCGACGGACGAGGCTTCGCGGTAAAGTGCGGCGATGACGGTGTAGACCGGCAGTGCGTCGTCGGGTAGGCGAAACGAAGCGTCCGGCAGGGCGGGTGCGACAAACGCGCCGATGAGCCGCAGTGCGACCCAGGCGACGAAGACCGCGGCGAGCGTCACTTCGACGGCGAGTGCCGCAATTGCCGGTGCCGCGATGGCGGCGGCGAGCGCCGGCAGCACGACGAGCGCCATTGATACGATTTTTGTACGCCATCCGCGCGGGGCCGCGGAATATTGCGGCCAGGTGCGGTTGAGCAGGCCGGCGGCGCGCGCGGCGACCGCCTCGCCGCCGTGGTGCATGACAAAACGGTTGAGGCGCTCGGCGCTGGTGAAGCGGAACCGCGGCGCGCGGGCCGGGTTCTGCTCGATCAACTGCAAGATCCGCCTTACCGCGCCGCCGCGCGGCGCGACCACGAGAAAGAGTTCGTCGCCGATGGCAAGCGGCAACATGCCGGCGGCGGCGGATTCGACCAGGCGTTCGTCGTCGAGCGGGCAATACGCCCGCGGCATGTCGTCGAGTGGCTCGAACGTGATGCCGTGGTGTTCGCAGAGCGCGCGCAGGTAGGCTTCTTCGTTCAATTCGGCGGCCGTAATCAGGACGCGGTCGGCGCCGACACCGATGGCGGCCGCCCGCCGCTCGGCGGCTTCGACCGTTGCGGCGGCAAGCGCCGCACGAACGCAGTCGAGCTCGGGAGCGCGGCCGGCGAATTCAACGGCTGCGGGATCGATCGACGGGCTGCCGATCGGGACGCCAAAAACCACGCTCGAACGACCGCCCGAAACGTGGGCGCGAATTGCGGCCGCCATACTCCCCCCACCCGGCACTTTTGCGCGTGAGAATAGCGCGGGTTCAACCGAAACGGGAGTCCATATCGTCCTGCGACCGGCAACCGGCGCCGGCACCGGGCGTTATCGGCCCCGGTTGGCCGGCCGCCGAAGGCAGTGCTAGAAGGCGCACGTCATGTCGGACTTTATGTCGCATTATCTGGTGCCGGCGGCGATCGTCGCGGTCGCCATCGTCCTGCTGCTCGGCCTCATCAATATGATGCGCGGCGGCTCGCCCAACCGCTCGCAAAAGCTCATGCGGCTGCGGGTGCTGCTACAGTTCGTGGCGATCGTCGTCATCATGGCGACGATTTGGGCGATGGGGCGCTAGCGGTTTGCAAGCCGGCTGCGGTGCCGGCTACTTCGACGGCACCGCGCGCATGTATTCGTCCTTGGGCTTTTTGGCTTTCGATTTCTTTTTGGCGGCGGAGAGGCCGATCGCTGCCGGTGCCGTATCTTGCAGGGCCACGACGGACGCCGATTCAAGCGCGTAATCGCCGCCGTCACAGGCGCCGGCGGGATTGGCGGCAGTCAGCAAGAGCAGGCCTGTCAGCGTGGAAATCGGAAATAGCCGCATGAACGTCACCCCAACGTTTAAGCCGAATTCCTGATAGGCTAGAGAGTATCTGGAATTCCGGGTTTGGCGAAAGGCTCTCCGAGAGGCCGATATGGTCGTGCTCAACCGCATCTATACCCGCACCGGCGATGACGGCACGACCGCGCTCGGCAGCGGCGCGCGGCGCAAGAAATACGACCTGCGCGTCGAAGCCTACGGTACGGTCGACGAGGCCAATGCGGCAATCGGCCTTGCGCGCCTGCACACCGCCGGCGATGCCGCGCTCGACGCCGCGCTCGGCCGCATCCAGAACGACCTCTTCGATGTCGAGGCCGACCTGTGCCTTTCCGAAAAGGGCCCCGGCGGCGCCAAGCTGACCGTGACCGATGCGCAGGTCGCCTGGCTCGAGGCCGAAATCGACCGGCTCAATGCCGACCTCGCACCGCTCAAGTCCTTCATCCTGCCCGGCGGCAGCCCGGCCTCGGCCTATCTGCACCTCGCACGCACCGTCTGCCGGCGCGCCGAGCGGGTCATGGTCGAACTCAAGGACAAACCGGGGGAGGGCGTGTCGCCGCCTTCGCTCAAATACGTCAATCGACTGTCCGACTACCTGTTCGTCGCCGGCCGCTATGCCAACGACAAGGGCGCGCGGGATGTCCTGTGGGCACCGGGGCAGAACCGCTGATGGTCCTGCGGTCCTGGTTTGCAGCGCAGCATAAACATTGACATGCCAATGGCGCGGCCTTTAGCTTCCGCCCGCGCTTGTTAGTGCCTAGCCGGGTTGGGGAATCATGAAAATTTTGGTGCCCGTGAAGCGGGTGGTCGATTTCAACGTCAAGATCCGCGTCAAACCGGATGGTTCAGGCGTCGAGCTTGCCAATATCAAGATGTCGATGAATCCATTCGACGAGATTGCCGTCGAGGAAGCGATCCGTCTCAAGGAGGCCGGCAAGGCGACCGAAATCGTGGCGGCGTCGATCGGGCCGGCGCAGGCCTCCGAGACGATCCGCACCGCGCTCGCCATGGGCGCCGACCGGGGTATCCTGGTGAAGGCCGATGGCGCGGTCGAGCCGCTCGCCGTGGCAAAGATCCTCAAGGCCATCGTCGACGAGGAAAAGCCCGGCCTGGTCATCCTCGGCAAGCAGGCCATCGACGACGACTGTAATCAGACCGGGCAGATGCTCGCGGCGTTGCTCGGTTGGGCGCAGGGCACTTTCGCCTCCAAGATTACCATCGACGGCGACAGCGTCACGGTGATCCGCGAAGTCGACGGCGGCCTGCAAACGGTGAAACTCAAAGCGCCGGTGATCGTCACCACCGATCTGCGCCTCAATGAGCCGCGCTACGCATCGCTGCCCAATATCATGAAGGCGAAGAAGAAGCCGATCGCCGAAAAAACGCCGGCGGATTACGGCGTCGACATCAAGCCGCGGCTGCAGGTGCTCAAGACGACGGAGCCGCCGGGGCGCAAATCCGGCGTCAAGGTCGGCTCGGTGGCCGAACTCGTGGCCAAGCTCAAAGACGAAGCGGGGGTGCTGTGATGACCACGCTTCTCCTCGCCGAACACGACAACAAGACGCTCAAAGATGCGACCGCCAAGGCGCTCACTGCGGCCAGGGCACTGGGCGCCGACGTGCACGTTCTGGTCGCCGGCCAGAATTGCAAGGCGGTGGCGGACGCTGCGGCGAAACTCGACGGCGTGAAGAAGGTGCTCGTGGCGGACGCGCCGATTTACCAGCACCTCGTCGCCGAACCGCTCGCCGCGCTCATCGTTTCGCTTGCCGGCGCCTATGACGCGATTGTCGCGCCGGCGACCACGAACGGCAAGAACGTCATGCCGCGCGTGGCGGCGCTGCTCGACGTCATGCAGATTTCGGAAATCATCAAGGTGATCGCGCCCGACACCTTCGAGCGGCCGATCTATGCCGGCAACGCGATCCAGACCGTGAAATCGTCGGACCCGAAAAAAGTCATCACCGTGCGCACCGCAGCGTTCCAGGCGAGCGGCGAGGGCGGCTCGGCGAGCGTGGAAAGCGCCGCGCCTGCGGCCGATCCGGGGCTCTCGACCTTCGTCGGCGAAGAATTGTCGAAATCCGACCGGCCGGAGCTTACCTCGGCGAAGATCATCATCTCCGGCGGCCGCGCCATGCAGAGCCGCGACAATTTCACCAAATACATCGAGCCGGTCGCCGACAAACTCGGCGCGGCGGTCGGCGCCTCGCGCGCGGCGGTCGATGCCGGCTATGCGCCCAACGACTGGCAGGTCGGGCAGACCGGCAAGGTGGTCGCGCCCGAACTTTACATCGCCGTGGGTATTTCCGGCGCCATCCAGCATCTCGCCGGAATGAAGGATTCGAAAGTGATCGTCGCGATCAACAAGGACGAGGAGGCGCCGATTTTCCAGGTCGCCGACTACGGGCTCGTCGCCGATCTTTATCAGGCGCTGCCCGAACTGGCGGCGGAACTCGACAAAGTCAAGCATTGACCACACAGCAAATTAGTTAATCCCGCCGGTGGTGTCGCCGCGCGGTTCGTCGTAAAAGCGCAACGGGGCAAGCGGGCGCAAATACCGAAACCGAAGCCAAGAAACCGGGTCTTCGCATCGATCGGATAAAAACATGGCGTTGAAAATTCAAAGTGTCGGGGTGATCGGCGCCGGACAAATGGGCAACGGCATCGCCCATGTCTGCGCGCTGGCGGGCTTTAACGTGATGTTGAACGACGTGTCGGGCGACCGCATCAAGGCGGGCCTGGCGACCATCAACGGCAACATGACGCGGCAGGTCGGCAAGAAGGCGATCAGCGACGCCGACCGCCAGGCCGCGCTCGCGCGCATCAAGCCGGCGGAAAAATACGACGCCATGGCGAACTGCGACCTGGTGATCGAGAGCGCGGCCGAAAAGGAAGACCTCAAGCGAAAGATATTCGCCGACCTGTGCGCTTCACTCAAACCGGAAGCCATCATTGCATCGAACACCTCGTCGATCTCGATCACGCGGCTGGCGACGTCGACCGACCGGCCGGAACGCTTCATCGGCATTCATTTCATGAATCCGGTGCCGCTGATGGAACTGGTCGAGGTGATCCGCGGCATCGCCACCGACGACGGCACGTTCGAGGCGAGCAAGACCTTCGTCAGCAAGCTCGGCAAGATCATCGCGGTGTCGGAGGATTTTCCCGCGTTTATCGTCAACCGCATCCTGCTGCCGATGATCAACGAGGCGATCTACACGCTCTATGAAGGCGTCGGCAATGTCGAGGCGATCGACACCGCGATGCGGCTCGGCGCCCATCATCCCATGGGCCCGCTCGAGCTCGCCGATTTCATCGGGCTCGATACCTGCCTCTCGGTGATGCAGGTGCTGCACGAGGGGCTGGCGGATTCGAAATACCGGCCGTGCCCGCTGCTGGTCAAATACGTCGAGGCCGGCTGGCTCGGCCGCAAGACCCAGCGCGGCTTCTACGACTATCGCGGCGAAAAGCCGGTACCGACGCGCTAGGCGCGTGATCCCGAAAAGTGGGAACCGGTTTTCGGAAAAGATCACGCGCAAAAAAAGAGCGGACCGTTAGACCAGCTTCAAAAGATTGAGGACGGCGAGCGCGGCGATCGACAGCCAGGTCAGGCTCTGGCCTGCGCGGCGGCCGAAGCCCGCCGTTTCGCTCGACCACATATTCCACGATTGCAGGATGCGTCCGACGATGAGCGCGATGCCGACGACGTGCAGCGCCAGATGCCAGCCGCCGTTGAGCTCGTAGATCGCCATCAGCACGATGGCGAAGGGTAGGTATTCGGCGGCGTTGGCGTGCAGGCGGATCATGCGCAGCATTTCCGCATTGCCGCCGTCGCCAAGTGCAACGCGCAGCTTGACCCGGTGCCGGGTGACGTTGATGCCGAGCGCCACGAAAATGAGCGCCAGAAGTCCGGCATAGAGCGCCGTGATCGTTACCGACATTGGTCTCCCCCTTGGTTGCCGCGCGTTGCGGCGCAGTTTTTGCTCACTCTTTCGGCGGCGTCATCCAGCCGATCCCGGCGCCGCCCGGCTCGGTCAGAATAGCGATGCGGCCGACGCCGGGCACGTCGAAAATGGGCCGCATCAATTTGGCGCCGGCGGCGGTGGCCTTCTTCACCCGCGCATCGACGTCGTCGACCGCGAGATAAGACATCCAGCCTTCCGGCACGCCGTCGAATTTCGGCGAGGTCAGCGGGAACAGCCCGCCGACATATTCGCCGTCCATCTTGGCGACCCAATAGGTGCCGTCCGGCATCGGCATGGCTTCAAAACTCCAGCCGACGGTGTCGGCGTAGAATTTCTTGGCGCGCTCGGCGTCGCGCGTCATCAGCTCGTTCCAGTAGAAAGTCCCGTGTGACCATGCGTGCGGCATGAGTAACTCCCGTGATTACGCGCTCAGATACTTTTCCAGTTTCTCCATGGCGCCGTTCCAGCCGCCCTGGTGGCTATCGCGGGCTTGCTCATCGAAGAACTGCTCGTGCAACAGCGTCATCAGCGTGCCGGGACCATCCGGCTTGAACGTCAAGGTCACGACCGATTCGCGCTCGGGCGTCGATTTCCAGGCCCAGCTGAACACCAGCTTCTCGTTCGGCACTACTTCGCGGTAGACGCCGCTGACGTCGTGCACCTCGCCGGCCGGCGTTTTCATGACCCATCGATAGCGGCCGCCAACGCGCGCGTCGCTTTCGGCGCTCATCACTTCGATCGCGCCAGGGCCCATCCAGCGTTTCACTTTTTCCGGATCGGTCCAGGCGGCGAAGACTTTCGCCGGCGGCGCGTTGAACCGGCGCTTGATGGTGAGGCTGGGTTTGACGAGGGTGGTTGACATGGTTCTTCCTCCAGGAATGCGGCGAGTTGATCGAGGCGTTCGTTCCAGAAGCGTTGGTAGCGGTTGAGCCAGTCATTGGCTTCGTGCATGGGCTCGGCGCGCAGGCGGCAGGATACGATGCGCCCGCTCTTGTTGCGGGTGACGAGCCCGGCGTCGGACAGCACGTCGAGATGTTTCATCACCGCCGGCAACGACATCGCGAACGGCGTGGCCAATTGGCTGACCGAGAGGCTGTCGGTTTCGCTCAGGCGGGCGAGCAGTGCCCGCCGCGTTGGGTCGGCGAGCGCGGCAAAGGTGCGGTCGAGCGCGGTGGGTGAATAGTAAACCATTTGGTTAAGTATAGGCCCCCGCTTTCTGCCGGTCAAGGGCCGGCCGCGATATCCGCCAAACGCTCTTTGGTCAGTTGGCGAGCGCCGCCTGGATCAGTTTGACGGCGTCCTCGCTCGCCCATTCGGCCGGCCCGGCAATGGTGCCGAGCTCGCAGCCCTGTTTGTCCACCAGCATGGTGGTCGGCATGCCAAAGGCGCGGCCGATCGATTTCAAGTCCTGGAAGGTCTTGGCGGACGAATCGGCGTAATAAGCAAGCGTGTTGGCGCCCAGCTCCTTGAGGAAAGCCTTCGGCTTGTCCGCATCGCGCGTGTCGATATTGACCGCCACCACCTCGAAGCCGGGGCTGCCCAGCTTCTTTTCCAGCGCATCGAGCGCCGGCATTTCCTTGCGGCAGGGCACGCACCAGGTGGCCCACAGGTTGAGCAATACTGTGCGCCCGCGCCAGTGCTCGAGCGAAAGCGGCTTGCCCTCGGCGTCCCGGAAGGCAAGTTCGGGCACCTTCAGGCCGCTGGTCGCGACTTTGACCGCGGCCACCTCGCCGTGCGCCAAGGGCGCCAGCTTCTTGGCCAGTTCGACGGCCGGTTTGCATGCCGCATCGCCGCCCGCATTGCCTGCGAGGGTGGCAATCCCGTATACCCCGGCGAGCCCGACGGCCACGCCGGCGATAGCGGCGGCCAGGACCAGCGTCAGACGCTTTTTAGCGGGGCGGGCCGGCGGAAGTTCGGTCATCGGCGGCGAGACCTCGGTGGTTATGCCAAAAGCGGCGAAACGAGCGGCAAGAAGAGCGATAGCATGAGCAACAAGATGTGGGGCGGGCGGTTCAAGTCCGGACCCGGCGCCATCATGGAGCAGATCAACGTCTCCATCGATTTCGACCGCGATCTCTACCGCCAGGACATCGCCGCGTCCAAGGCCCATGCCGACATGCTGGCCAAGCAAGGCATCATTACGGCCAACGATGCGAAAAAGATTGCGCACGGTCTAGACACGATCTTGTCAGAAATCGGCGCCGGCAAGTTCTCCTTCAAGCGCGCGCTGGAAGACATCCATATGAACGTGGAAGGGCGGCTTTCCGAGCTGATCGGGGAGGCGGCCGGACGGCTGCACACCGCGCGCTCGCGCAACGACCAGGTGGCGACCGATTTCCGGCTGTGGACGCGCGACGAGATCGACGCGCTCGATGCCGCGCTTGCCGGCTTCCAGCGCGCCCTCGCCGAGAAGGCGCTGGCGCATGCCGGCACGGTGATGCCGGGCTTGACGCATATGCAGACCGCACAGCCGGTGACCTTCGGTCATCACCTGCTCGCTTATGTGGAGATGGCGGCGCGCGACCGCGGCCGCTTCGCCGATGCGCGCAGGCGGCTCAACGAATCTCCGCTCGGTTCCGGCGCGCTCGCCGGCACTTCGTTCGCGCTCGACCGTAGCATGACGGCGAAGGCCCTCGGCTTCGACCGCCCGGCGGCGAATTCGCTCGATGCCGTGTCCGACCGCGACTTCGCGCTGGAGACGCTTGCCGCGGCTTCCATAACCGCGGTGCATCTGTCGCGGCTCGCCGAAGAAATCGTCATCTGGACGTCGCCGCTTGCCGGCCTCGCCCGGCTCTCCGACAGGTTCACCACCGGCTCCTCGATGATGCCGCAGAAGCGCAATCCGGACGCGGCCGAACTGGTGCGCGCCAAGGCGGGCCGCGTGTTCGGCGCGCTCACTGCGCTGCTGGTGGTCATGAAGGGCCTGCCGCTCGCTTACGCCAAGGATATGCAGGAGGACAAGGAAGGCGTCATGGATGCGCTCGCCGCGCTGCGCCTGTCGATCGCGGCGATGACCGGCATGGCCGCAGATCTCGAGCCCGACGTCGCGGCGATGAAGAAGGCGGCGGGCGAGGGCTATGCCACCGCCACCGACCTGGCCGACTGGCTGGTGCGCGCGTTGAAATTGCCGTTCCGCGACGCCCACCACCTGACCGGCCGCATCGTCGCCAAGGCGGCCGAAGCCGGCGTGCCGCTCGAGCAGCTGCCGCTTGCCGCCATGCGCGCCATCGAGCCCAGGATCACCGGCGACGTTTTCGGCGTCCTGTCGGTCGACCGTTCGGTCAGGAGCCGCGCGACCTACGGCGGGACGGCGCCAAAAAACGTTCGCGCGCAGGCGAAGAAATGGCTGCGGAAGCTGGACAAGGAGAAATCCTGACCTTGTCCCGCCCAGTTTGGCCTTGTTTGCGTGGTTTGCTATGCTGTGCCGCACCCGAGGAGCGAGTTTCTTGAAGGCTTTTTCCGACCGCCCGGTTCTCCGTATCGCCTTGCTCGGCGCGCTGGCGTTCGCGCTTGCCGGCTGCGGCCGCAAGGGTCCGCTCGATCCGCCGCCCGGCGCCTCCCTTGCCGGCGAGCCACAGGCCAACATGCCGGAATTGATGAGCAGCAAATCCGCGGCGCCGGTCGGCAGCCAGTCGCAAGCCGGCAATCCCGGCGTCGGTCACGACGGCCAGCCGCTCGCGCCCAAGGGGCCGAAAAAGACAATCCCTCTCGACGTCCTGCTGAACTGAGCGTGTGAGATGCACCACTTCGCCTATCGCGACGGCGTCCTGCACGCCGAGGCGGTGAACCTCGATACGCTCGCCGGCAGCATCGGGACGCCGTTCTACTGCTATTCGACCGCGACGCTCGAGCGCCACTACAAGGTATTCGCCGGCGCCTTCGCCGACGTGGACGCGCTCGTCTGCTACGCCATGAAGGCGAATTCGAACCAGGCGGTGGTTGCGAGCCTCGCGCGGCTCGGCGCCGGCGCCGACGTGGTGTCGGAAGGCGAGCTGATGCGCGCCCGGCTCGCCGGCGTGCCGGCGAGCAAGATCATGTTCTCAGGCATCGGCAAGACCGCGCGGGAGCTCGCGCTGGCGGTCGAGGAAGGCATTCTCTGCATCAATGTCGAATCCGAGCCGGAACTCGCGTTGCTGTCGTCGATCGCCGCCGGCAAGGGACGCACGGCGAATATTTCGGTGCGCGTCAATCCCGATATCGATCCCAGGACGCATCGCAAGATCGCCACCGGCAAGGCCGAGAACAAGTTCGGCATCCCGATCAGCCACGCGCGCGCGGTCTATGCGCGGGCCGCGACCTTGCCCGGCATCAAGGTCGCCGGCGTCGACATGCATATCGGCAGTCAGATCACCGATCTTCATCCCTTCGACGATGCGTTCACGCTGCTCGCCGAATTCGTGCGCACACTGCGCGGCGACGGCCACACCATCGCTCATGTCGATCTTGGCGGCGGGCTCGGCATTCCCTATCACGACGGCAACGAGCCGCCGCCGCATCCGGACGACTATGCGAGACTGGTCAAGCGCGCCACGCGCGGCCTCGATTGCCGGCTGATCTTCGAGCCGGGCCGGCTGATCGTCGGCAATGCTGGTATCCTGGTGACGAGGGTCTTGTTCGTGAAGCACGGCGAGGCGAAGAATTTCGTGGTGGTCGATGCCGCGATGAACGATCTCATTCGCCCAACCTTGTACGAAGCGCATCATGCGATCATGCCGGTGGCCGAGCCGGTGGGATCGCGCCGCCGCATTCGCGCCGACGTGGTCGGGCCGGTCTGCGAAAGCGGCGATTTCCTCGCCCTCGACCGTGAAATGGTGGAGCCTGCGTCCGGCGCGCTGCTGGCGATGATGTCGGCCGGCGCCTACGGGGCGGTGCAATCGGGAACCTATAATACGCGGCCGCTGGTGCCGGAAACATTGGTAAACGGCGCGCAATGGGCCATCGTGCGCCCGCGCCTTGAAGTTGACCAATTGATTGCGCTCGATCGCATGCCGGATTGGCTCTGAACGCATGAGCCCCGCGCATGGCCTGAGAATTGCCTGCGTGATAAACTGCTAGAAGATTCTCGGCCTCTGGCGGCGGAGCGGCCTTTGGACGGATTGGAAGAGCAGCCAAAGCAGGAAAACCCGGCCCGGGCCCTGCTGGCGCGAGCACTCCAGCGCGCACGCGGCAGCCTGTTGTGGGAAGGCCTGTGGCCGGCCTTGGCCACGCTGGCGACCGCGCTCGGACTGTTCCTGGCATTTTCCTGGGCCGGCCTGTGGCTGGTGCTGCCGCCTTTGGCGCGCGCCATCGGCCTGGTTCTGTTCGGCATCGTCACGTTGATCGCGACCATTCCGCTGACGATGCTGCGACTGCCCAGTGTCAATGACGGGTTGCGCCGGCTCGACCGCCGCAGCGGCGAGACGCACCGGCCGGCCACCGCGGTCAACGACGAGATTGCCGCCAACCAGAGCGATCCGGTGGCGCAGGCGCTCTGGCGGGCGCATGTCGAGCGCGCGCTACTTTCGGCGCGCAATCTCAAGGCCGGCTGGCCGTCGCCGCGGCTCGATATCCGCGATCCGATGGCGTTGCGCGCGCTGGTACTCATTCTGGCGGTCGCCACCTATTTCGCCGCCGGCAGCGAACATCTCAAGCGCGTTGCCGCCGCCTTCGACTGGCACGGCGTGGTGGCGCCGGCCAACTTCCGCATCGATGCCTGGGTCAACCCGCCGGTCTATACCGGCCGCCCGCCGGTCATGCTGGCGGGACTGCGTCCGGGCGAGAGCGCGCACGAGACGGCGCCGGTTTCGGTGCCCGCCGGAAGCATTCTGGTGATCCGCTCCACCGGCAATGTGCATTTCGACATCATCCGCAGCGGCGGCATCGAAGACGATGTGGCTGACGCGCATTCGCCGCTGCCGGCAGGCAGCGAGGAGCGCCGCTTCGTGATCAAGGAAGACGGCTCGGCCAAGCTGCACGGCGTCGCCAACAACGATCTCGCCTGGACCTTCACCGCCCTCCCGGACCGGCCGCCGACCATTTCACTGATCAAGGATCCGGAGCGGCAGGCGCGCGGATCGCTGCGGCTCGACTACAAGATGGACGACGACTACGGCGTGGTCGAGGCGCATGCCGAATTCCAGCTCAAGGACGACGAGATCGACGGCGAGAAGCCCACGCATCCCTTGTTCGACGCCCCCGAATTCCCGCTCACGCTGCCGCAGGCGCGCACCCGCGCCGGCGCCGCGCAGACCACGCGCGACCTCACCGAACATCCGTGGGCCGGCGCCAAGGTCGCGATCGCGCTTGTTGCGCGCGACGAGGCCGGCAATATCGGGCGCAGCGACCCGACCGATTTCGAACTGCCGCAACGGATTTTCGTCAAGCCGGTGGCGCGCGCCCTGATCGAGCAGCGCCGTATCCTGGCGCTCGACGCCGACGCCAAGCCGCTGGTGCTGGCCGCGCTCGATGCGCTCACCATCGCGCCCGAGCAGTTCACGCCGGAGACGGCGGTCTATCTCGGCTTGCGTGCGATCTATTTCGATCTCGCGCACGCCAGGACCGACAATCAGTTGCGCGAGGTCGTGGCGCGCATGTGGGACATGGCGACGCAACTCGAGGACGGCAATGTCAGCCAGACCGAGCAGGCGCTGCGGCAGGCGCAGGACGCCCTGCGCCAGGCGCTTGAACGCGGCGCCAGCGATCAGGAGCTGAAAAAGCTGATGGATCAGCTGCGCGCCGCGATGGACAAGTATTTACAGGCGCTGGCGGAGGAAATGCGCAAGAATCCGCAGCAGCTTTCGCGCCCGCTCGACCGCAATACCCGCATGCTGAGCCAGCGCGATCTCAAGAGCATGCTCGACCGGCTGGAGAACCTGGCGCGTTCCGGCAACAAGGAAGCCGCGCGCCGGCTGCTGGAAGAATTGCAGTCGATGCTGGAAAACCTGCAAATGGCGCGGCCCGGCGCGCAGGGCGATGAGGGCGACGACGACATGATGTCGGCGCTCGATGAACTCGGCGACATGATCCGCAAGCAGCAGCAGTTGCGCGACAAGACCTTCAAGCAGGGCCAGGACATGCGGCGCGACCGCCAGCGCCAGCAGCAGGGGCAGGGTCAGCAGCAATTCGGCGATCTGCGGCAGGACCAGCAGGGCCTGCGCGACCGGCTCAACAAGCTGCTGGAGCAATTGCGCCAGCGCGGCCTCGGCAATCCCGACCCGAACCAGAAAGGGCAGGGCGAGAACAATATGGGGCAGCTCGGCGACGCCGGCGAGGCCATGGGCGAAGCGGAGGGCCAACTGGGCCAGGGCGATGCCGACAGCGCGGTCGACAGCCAGGGCCGTGCGCTTGAAGCGATGCGCAAGGGCGCCCAGGGGCTGGCGCAGCAGATGCAGCAGGAAGGCATGGGCATGGGGCAGGGCCCCGGCCAGCCCGGCCGCAATGGCCGCCAGCGCGCCCAGCAGGACACCGATCCGCTCGGGCGGCCGTTGCGCGGCCGCGAATACGGCGATGACGCCACCGTGAAAGTGCCGGGCGAGATCGACGCGCAGCGCGCCCGCCGCATCCTGGAAGAGCTGCGCAAGCGCTTCGGCGAGAGCAGCCGCCCGCAGCTCGAGCTCGATTACATCGAGCGGCTGCTCAAGGACTTCTGACCGTTCCGGATGGCTGCGCGGCGTTGGAGCCTAGTGGCGCTCGACCAGCGCTTCGCGCACAGCGCCCTTGATCTGGTCGACCGAAAAAGGCTTGGTTAAGACGTCGTGCACCAGTGCGTCGAGCACGTGCGTGCGCTCGCGCTGATCGGCAAATCCGGTCATCAGCATGATCGCGATGTCGGGATGGTCGCGTCCGGCCGCTAGCGCCAGTGCGATGCCGTCGACGTCCGGCATTTTCACGTCGGTCAGCAACAGGTCGAATTCGCCGTTGTGCCGGTGCAAAGCATCGAGCGCCGCCACGCCGCCGGCGGTCACGGTCAATTCATGGCCGTCTTCGTTGAGCGAGCGCACGACAAGCTCGCGGATGACGGCGTCGTCCTCGGCGATCAGAATCTTTGCCATGGCTTACTTCGCTCCTGCGTCTTGCGCAGTGAAAAAGCGCACCATCACGTCGCTGGCCTCGGCCGGAGGCGCGGGAATTTCGCTGTGGAACGGCAGCCGTTCGCCCGGTCCGAGGATGCTGCGTGTCGGCAATTCGGTCCAGGTATAGACCTCCTGTCCGGTGGCGTTGCGTGCGGCAAAACGCAGCCGCGGGACCGTGACCGGCTTGTCGGTCTCGCTCACGATCGCGCCGTCCACGATCAGGATGTTGACGCCGTCCTGCGCCTCCTTCGAAATCCTGACGTTTTCGAATTTGAGATGACGCAGATTGACCGGCAGGCCGATGGCCGCGAACAGCGAGGCGGTCTGCGGCAGGTGGCGCACGACGTCCTTGCGCGCGCCGACCAGTGCGACGTTGAAGGCGACCAGCACGAGAATGATCGCGGTCCAGCGCGAGGAGCGGCGCGTGGTCCTGCGGCGGGCCTGCAGCCGCTCGCGGCGGGCGGCAAAGCTTTCGGTGCCTTCCGCATCGAGCGCGGCATTGTCGGTTTCCGGCGCGTCGTGCCCGATCGGCGGCACCAGCGGCGGCGCATCGTCGATCACGGCCGGCTCCGGTTCGCTCACCGGCGCAGCGGCCGCTGCTGGAACCGGCGCCGGCGGGTCGGCCGGTGCGTTCGCGCCGCCGGCTGCGGCAATCGATTCGGCGGGCTCGGCGCCAAAATCGTCGGCGCTTTCGGTCACGGGCTCGGCTGGCGGCGCCGGGGCCGCCGGCGGGGGCGGCGCTTTGGCGCGCGCCGGGGCCGGCGACTGCGCCTCGGCTTCAGCGATCACGTTGTCCACAAACGCCGTCACGTCGGACGCGGCCTTGGCCGCGCCGGCAAGCCAGGTCGTCTTGCAGCGGGCGCAGCGCACCGTACGGCCGGCCTGGCCGACGGCGGCCTGGTCGATCATGTAAGAAGTGGCGCAGTTCGGGCAGACAATCAGCATGCCATACGAGCCAATTTGCTCCCAAAACCTAGCAGCGGACCGTTAATGGACTGGAAACCATGCCCGCCGCAGGACTGGCGAAATGGAGTGGTATTAACGGCCGCGCGGCTCTGGCGGCACCACGATAATCCTGTAAAAGCAGCGTTCCCGGCCGTTAAGTGGGGCGGCGGACGGCTTTGGGGAAACTTCGCGACTTGCCGGTCAGGCAATTCCACACGTTTTTAAGGGAACTTACCGGAGACCGCCGTGGTCCGATTCGAGAATGTGGGCTTGCGCTACGGGCTGGGGCCGGAGGTCCTGCGCGACCTCACGTTCCGTATCGAGCCGCATTCTTTCCAGTTCCTCACCGGCCCGTCCGGCGCCGGCAAGACCTCGCTGCTGCGGCTTTTGTTTCTCTCGCTCAAGCCGACCCGCGGGCTGATCACCCAGTTCGGCCACGACGTCGCCACGCTGTCGAAGGACGCGGTGGCGACCTTGCGCCGCCGTATCGGCATCGTGTTCCAGGATTTCCGACTGCTCGACCACATGACGACCTACGAGAACGTCGCGCTGCCGCTGCGCGTCATGGGGCGGCCGGAGGACACCTATCGCGACGAGGTGGTCGAGCTGTTGAGCTGGGTCGGTCTCGGCGAGCGCATGTGGGCGCTGCCGCCGGTGCTCTCGGGTGGCGAGAAACAGCGCGCCGCCATTGCCCGCGCGGTGATCGCGCGCCCGCAGCTGCTGCTCGCCGACGAGCCCACCGGCAATGTCGACCCGAGTCTGGCGCAAAGGCTGCTGCGGCTGTTCATTGAGCTCAACAAATCGGGCACGTCGGTGGTGATCGCCACCCACGACATCGCCCTGATGGACCAGTACGATGCGCGCCGGTTGGTACTGCACGAAGGCAGGTTGCATATCTATGACTGACGCGCGCGCGATCCGGGAAAGCCGCGACCGGCGTTCCGACAAGATTGTGCGCAAGGAAACGTGAGCATGACCGATTTGACCAGGGACGACATGACGGTGACCCCGCGTCTGCCAGGCGGCACGTCGCCGCGTTTCGACACGCCGCTGGTGCCGCGCAATTCGATTTCCGGGCGGGCGCTGATCGCGGTGGTCGCCATCATGACGTTTCTCGCCTCGCTCACCACCGGCGCGGTTTTTCTGGTCGCCAGCGCGGCGAGCGAATGGCAGTCGGACGTCGCGCGCGAGGTCACCATTCAGGTCATCCCGGCGTCCGGCCGCGATGCCGACGCCGACGTCGCCAAGGCGGCGGCCGCCGCGCGCGCCTTCCCTGGCATCGGCGACGTGCGCCCCTATTCGAAGGAAGAATCCTCCAAGCTGCTCGAGCCGTGGCTCGGCAACGGGCTCACGCTCGACGAACTGCCGGTGCCGCGCCTGATCGTGGTCAAGATCGCCGGCGGCGCCGCGCCCGATATTCCGCAGCTGCGCCGGATTTTGGCCGAGCAGGTGCCGGGCGCCACGCTCGACGACCATCGCGGCTGGATCGAGCGCATGCGCGCCATGGCGGGGACGGCGGTTGCCGTCGGGATCGGCATTCTGATCCTGGTGGTCGCCGCCACCATCCTCTCGGTCACCTTCGCCACCCGCGGCGCCATGGCGACCAACAAGCCGGTGATCGAGGTGTTGCATTTCGTCGGCGCCAAGAACGGCTTCATCGCCGGCCGCTTCCAGCGGCATTTTCTCCTGCTCGGCCTGCAAGGCGGCGCCATCGGCGGCGGCGTTGCCATGATATTGTTCGCGCTCGCCGGCGCTTTCGGCGGCTGGTTCGGCGGCACGGCGGCGGCCGAACAGACCTCGGCCATGTTCGGATCGTTTTCCATCGGCGTGGCCGGCTACGCCGCCGTGCTCGGGCAGGTGGTGCTGATCGCGCTGGTGACGGCGGCGACCTCCCGGCATACCGTGAACCGGACCCTGGATATGATCGAATAACATGCTCGGCAGCCTCGCACGCGTCCTCGGTTTCTTCACGATGGCTGCTGGGGCCGCCGGTGCGGTGCTGCTGGGTGCGGGATTTGGCTGGTTCGTGCTGAGCGTTCCGTCCGAGGAAGTCACTCTCGACACCAAGGCCGACGGCATCGTGGTGCTGACGGGGGCAGCTTCCCGCATTCCGGATGCGATCGAATTGCTGGCGACGGAGCGGGGCAAGCGGCTGCTCATCAGCGGCGTGCACCGCGCGACCAGCGCGCGCGAAATCGCCCGGCTGACGCCGCTTTATTCCAAGTATTTCTCCTGTTGCATCGATCTCGACCGTTCCGCGCTCAACACCTTCGGCAACGCCATCGAGGCCAAGCGCTGGGCGCGCGAGCACAACTTCAATTCGCTGATCGTGGTCACCTCGAACTGGCACATGCCGCGCGCCATGGCGGAATTCGCGCACCAACTGCCCGACGTCAAACTGATTTCCTTTCCGGTGATCTCGCCGAAGGTGAAGGACGAGCCGTGGTGGTCCAATCTCGACACCGCGCGGTTGCTGTTTGCGGAATATCTGAAGTATCTGTTCGCGCTCACCCGCATGCGCCTCGATCCCGACAACGCGTGAAGGAACATTGCCCACGTGATGCTCGTCCGCTCCATCGCCTTCAACGTCCTGTTCTATCTGAACACGGCGATGTGGCTGATCATCGCGCTGCCGACGTTTTTCATGCCGTATCGCGCAATCGTGGCGATTGCGAAAGCATGGGGCCGCACAAATCTGGTGCTGCTGCGCGCCGTCGCCGGCATCGACGTCGAGATCCGCGGCCGCGAGAAGATTCCGCGAGGCCCGCTCATCGTCGCCGCCAAGCATCAGTCGGCGTGGGAGACCTTCGCGCTGCTGCCGCTGTTCGACAACCCGCTGTTCATCGTCAAACGCGAGTTGCAGTGGATTCCGATCTTCGGCTGGCTGATGATCAAAGGCCGCATGGTGCCGGTCGATCGCAGCGCCGGGTCGCAGGCGATCCCCGCCATGACCGCGCGTGCGCGCACCGAACTCGCGACCGGCCGCCAGTTGATTATTTTTCCCGAGGGCACGCGGCGCCCGGCGGGCGCCGAACCGCGCTATAGATTCGGCGTGGCGCTGCTTTACGACGCGGCCGGGGTGCCGTGCGTTCCGGTCGCGCTCAATTCCGGCCTGTTCTGGCCGCGCCGCTCGATCATGCGACGGCCGGGAACGGTATTGGTGGACGTGCTCGACCCGATCGCGCCGGGGCTCGACAAAGACGTTTTTTTCGCGCGGCTGCAGCGCGACATTGAATCCGCCACCGCGCGCCTGCTGGCGGAAGCCAAGTCGGCGGCACGCCGCTAAGTCGTGGCAGATTGGTGAATGCCCTTTAGCTGTCTCGCCAACCGGCGCAAATCGTCGTCGCGATAGCCGTGCGCTTCCAGCTCCCTGGCCGCCGCCAGCACATAGTCGCGGCAGGCACCGGAACGGCCATGACCCTGGCGCACATAGTGCAATTGCCGGATCAGGCTAAGGCGGCCGGCATATTGACGATGGCCGCGGTCCACCGTGTAGCAGAGCGCGTGGACGCCCTGCTGCGGGTCGTCGTCGAGCCAGACCGAGCGCCAGGCTTCGCGATAGACCTTGGTGACCTGCTCGCGCGCGCGTAGATAAGCGATGGTGGCCGCGCGCCCGGACGCAGCCACCCGGTAGGCGATGCCGCGGCAATTGCCGCCGCGGTCGAGGCCAAGCACCAGGCCGGGCCTTTGCGGGGTGCCGCGATGCACGAAGGAATAGACGCAGAGCGCGCGGTGGGCGCCCACCAGGCGGGCATTGCGCCGCTCCAGGAAATCGAATCCCGGCCGCCACATCAGCGAGCCATAGGCGAAAACCCACAGGTCTTCGCCGCTTTGATCGAATTTTGTGTTCATCGAGGGCTGAGATTGCACCACGCCGTTGACAGGGCCCGGCGACATGCGCTCGCGTAACAGGCCGCATGTTTCGGCGCAACCCGGCTGCGGTTCACAGGCTCAGGCGTAAAGGCGCAGAAACGCCGCATTCGGCAGGTGTGTGGTCGGCAATGGCACAATCCAGGTCCCGTTCCATGCGCCGGCGCCGCTGGCGTTATATCGGTACGCTCGTGCTGTTCGCCGCGCTGATCGGCGGCTGGAGCTGGTTTTGGCACTACACCGCCGGCAGGGCGGAGGAGGCCATTGCCGGCTGGCGCGCGCGCGAGGCCAAGGCCGGCCGCCTCTATACCTGCGGCTCGCAGAGCATCGGGGGCTACCCGTTTCGCATCGAAGTCGAATGCGACCGGGCCGCCGCCCTGTTCCGCAACGACCAGTCCCCGTTCGAGGTCAAGACCAGCGGCATTTTGATCGCGGCGCAGATCTATCAGCCGGACCTGCTGATCAGCGAATTTCATGGGCCGCTCACCATAGCCACGCCAGGCCATGCGCCGGACATCGTCGTCAACTGGAAACTGTTTCAGTCGAGCGTGCGCGGCACGCCGGCGGCGCCCGAACGCGTGTCACTGGTGTTTGAAAAGCCGGTGGTCGAGCGGATGGCTGGCGGCGCACAGCAGAAATTGTTGCAGGCCAAGCACATTGAAATCCACGGGCGCATAGCGCAGGGCTCCGCCGCCAACCGGCCGGTGATCGAGGTCGCGCTCTTGGCCGAGCAGGCTTCCGCGCCGAGCCTGCATCCGGCGGCGGCCGCGCCGGTCGACGCCGACATCACCGCGGTGCTGCGCGGGCTCAACGATTTTTCGCCCAAGCCGTGGCCGCAGCGTTTCCGCGAGATGCAAGCGGCCGGCGGGCGCATCGACATCAGTCAGGCGCGATTGCAGCAGGGCAACATCATCGCGATCGGCGGCGGCAGCCTGTCGCTCAACGCGGATGGCCGGCTCGAAGGCCAATTGCGCGTCACCATAGCCGGGCTTGAGACGTTCCTTGCCGCCATTGGCGCGCAGCAGATGGTCGAGGCTTCCCCGACCGTGGACAAGCTCAGCGGCGCGCTCGACCGGCTGGCGCCGGGTCTCGGCAGCGTCGCGCGCCAGCAGATCGGCGCGAATATCTCGACCGGCATCAACATGATCGGCGAGCAGACGACGCTCGAAGGCAAGCACGCCGTCACCCTGCCGCTGCGCTTCGATGACGGAGTGGTGCTGCTCGGCCCGATCCGGCTCGGCAGCACGCCGGCCCTGTTCTAGCGTGCAGGCGACGCCGTTTCACGGAGCGCGTTGAAAGAGATCGTCCAGCGCCGCGCGGACGCGGGCGATCGCGCCATCCCAGGTTTTCGTGCCCTCCTGGCGAAACAGCCGCGCGCTGGGATACCAGGGGCTGTCCGACCGGTTAAGCAGCCAGCGCCAGTCAGGCAGAAACGGCAATAGCACCCAAACCGGTTTTTGCAAGGCGCCGGCAAGGTGGACGACGCTGGTGTCGGCCGAGATGACGAGGTCGAGGTTCGACATCAACGCGGCGGTGTCGGAAAAATCGTTGAGTTCGCCGCCAAGATCCAGCAGGTCGCTTCGTTCCTTCAGAAGCGGCAAGTCGGCGCTCCGCACTTCCTTTTGCAGGCTTATGAAGCTTGCGTCGAAATCCAGCAACAGCAGCATGGCGGCGAGCTTGATCGACCGATTTCGATCGTTCACGTGCGCGGAACGCCCCGACCACACGAGACCGATGCGGGGACGATTTTTCGGCCCAAGTCGCTCGTCCCATGCCGCAACGCTCGCGGCCGGTACGTTGAGCCCGGGGACAAGCGGCGGAATGCTTTCAAGCCGGGTTCCGAACGCCAGCGGCAGGCTGAGCAGCGGACATTGCAGGTCGAATTCCGGCAAAGGCGCGCTTCTGGCGACGACTTCCGCCGTGCCGGCAAGGCCGCTCATCAATTTCACCAGCGGGTTTTGCACTTGCAGGATCACGCGCGCGCCGCGCGCCGCGACCAGCGGTGCGTAGCGGCCGAACTGGATGGTGTCGCCAAAGCCCTGCTCGCAATAAAGAAAGATGGTCTTGCCGGCGATGTCGCGCTGGCCGAGCCAGAGCTCCTGCGCGAGGTTGAGCTTGCTGCTCTGCAACTGGTCGATGCGCCAGCGCCATTCAAATTCCTTCCAGCCACGGTCGAAATCGCCGAGCAGAAGCCGGCAAAGCGCTTGGTTATAATGTGCTTCGTCAAAGTCCGGCTGCTCCCTTATGGCGTTTGTGAAACTCGCCGACGCTTCGTCGTGCCGGCCAAGCGCCTGTAGCGCATTGCCGCGATTGAGGTGCGCCTTGGCAAAGCCCGGCAACGCAGCAATCGCGCGATCGAAACTCGCCACCGCCTCCTCAAAGCGATCGAGCTCGATATAAGTTGTGCCGCGGTTATAGTGCGCGGCGGCGAAATCCGGCCGCGTAGCAATGGCGCGCTCGTAACTTGCCAGCGCTTCGTCGTATCGCGCGAGCTCATGAAGCGCGCCGCCGCGGTTCGATAGCGCGTCGGGAAAATCGGGCAGCAATTGCAGCGCGCGATCGTAGCTGGCAACCGCTTCATCGAGCCGCTTCAACTTCAGAAGCGCATTGCCGCGATTTGAATACGCCTCAGGTACGTCGGGAATCAATGCAATCGTGCGGTCGTAACTCGCGACCGCCTCAGCGTCCCGGTCGAGCGATTGCAGCGTATTGCCGCGCTTGAAGTGAGCAAAGGCAAAATCCGGCCGCAACTGGATTGCGCGATCATAGCCCGCCAACGCCTCCTCGTGGCGGCCGAGATCTTCGAGGAGATTGGCGCGATCGACGTGCGCCGGGGCAAAGCCGGACCTCAGGCCGATCGCGCGGTCGAAGGCTGCCAAGGCCAGGTCGGTTTTTTTAAGGCCCGCCTGAATATTGCCGAGAAGATGGAACGCGTCGGCGGAATCCGGAGCGGCGGCGACGATTTGTCGACAAAGTCGTTCGGCTTCACCAAGTTCGCCCGCTTTGTAGGCGGCCGTGGCGCGGTCGAGCGCCGCTGTTTCAGTGGCCGATAGATGGTTCATTCGACGATCGACGCTTGTTTTCGAAAAACGGCTGAGCGGTCTGAAACGCGCTACTGTTTGATACGCCCGGCAACGCGGTCAAGCTCATTTCGCGGAATATCGCGCAAAGCCGCTTGCCGGGCATTCACGCGAAAGGCTGCACGAAGTCGCGCAGTGCCGTCTGTACGCGGGCGATGACGCTCTCCCACGGTTGCCCGGCGTCTTGCCGGAACAGGCGCGCGGACGGGTACCACGGGCAGTCCGTGCGGTCGAGCAGCCAACGCCAGTCGGGGTCGGAACGCAGCATCACCCAGACCGGCTTCGCCAGCGCGCCGGCAAGATGCGCGACGGCAGTGTCGATCGAGATGACGAGGTCCAGATGGGAGATTATCGCGGCGGTGTCGGCGAAATCGCGGATTTCATCGGCGAAATGCAAGAGGCCGCTGCATTTGTTGAGGACCGGAGCGTCGTGCGGCAGTACGTCCTTTTGCAGGCTGACGAATGTGGCGTCGATATCCAAAAGCGGCAGCAAAGCGCCGAGCGGGATGGATCGGTACGATTCCTCGAGCGTTTCGGTTCGGCCCGACCATGCAAGACCGATCCGCGGACGGCGTTGCGGCGCCAGCCGGGCGTCCCAATCCGCCATCCGCTGCGGTGGAGCACGAAGATAGGGCACCGCCGCGGGGATCGTATCGAGCCGCGTCTTGAAAGCGAGCGGCAGGCTCACCAATGGGCACTCCATATCGAATGCCGGCAGTGCGGAATCCGGCTCGTCTGTCGAAAGGATCTGCGCTGCGCCGGCGATGCCGGCCATCAATTCCTTGAGCGCCTCGCGAACCTGCAAGATCACCCGGACGCCCCGCTCGGCCAGCAGCGGGACGTAGCGGCAGAACTGGATGGTGTCGCCGTAGCCCTGCTCGGAATAAACCAGGATGGTTTTGCTGGTGATTTCGTCTTGCCCGAGCCAGTGCGGCTGCCGGAATGTGCGCCTGAGGTTGTGCAGCCGCGCGGCCTGCCACCGCCACTCATATTGCTTCCAGCCGCGTTCGAAATCGCCGCGCAGGAGCAGGACCGTGGCCATGCCGAAATGCGCTTCGCCGTGGTCCGGCGAAGCCGCAATGGCAGCCGCATAGCTGGCGAGCGCCTCGTCATGCCGGTTCAGCCGCCGCAAGGTGGTGCCGCGGTTGCAAAGCGCTTCGGCATAGTCGGGGTGTATGGCAAGCGCGCGCTCATAGCTCGCCATCG
>Ga0335083_10001961_pt1 | contig 27759 bp, 25 predicted proteins | sample Lox_Sample_42_FD_206716 | JGI IMG/M metagenome (GOLD analysis project Ga0335083, IMG submission 206716) | Soil microbial communities from Loxahatchee National Wildlife Refuge, Florida, United States - Lox_Sample_4.2 | ecosystem: Environmental > Terrestrial > Soil > Wetlands | place: USA...
ACCGAAAACTAACGACCGCCCGAGGAGGGTGTGTGACGGGATGGTGACGGCGCGACGAGCCCGGAACTAGCTGGACTAGTTCGGCTTCACCGGCGGACGGTGGCGAACGTCCTGCGCCTTCACCATGTAGACGACCTCTTCGGCGAGGTTCTTGACGTGATCGCCGATCCGCTCGAGGTAGCGGCAGACCGACGTCAGCGGGAGCACGCGCGTCACGGTCGCGGGATCGGTCGCGACGTGGGCGAGCAGCTCCGCGAACAGGCTCGCGTTGCGCTTGTCGATCTCGCGATCGGCGGTGATCACGGCGGTCGCGCGGTCGGCATCGCGCGCGACGAAGCTGTCGAGCGCGGCGCGCAGGTTCTTCTGCACGAGCCCGGCGAGCCCGGCGAGATCGGTGTGCGCCTCGAGCACCTGCAGGCGGTTGAGCTCGAGCGCGCGCTTCGCGATTCCGGCCGCGAGATCGCCGATGCGCTCGAGGTCGGTCACGAACTTGAGCGACATCGTGATGAAGCGCAGGTCGCTCGCGACCGGCTGGCGCGTCGCGAGGATCTGCAGCGCGAGCTCGTCGATCTCGTTCTCGTCGCGATCGATCAGATGATCGGCGTCGATCACCTTGCGCGCGATGTCGTCGTCGCGCTCGGTCAGCGCCTGCATCGCGAGCGTGATCTGCTGCTCGCAGCGGCCGCCCATCTCGGCGAGACGCTCGCGCAGCGTGCGCAGCTCGGAGTCGAATTCCTTGTTCGTGTGCGTGTTCATCATGTCTATGCCGCCACCTGGTTCGTCGGAGTCGTGGCTCGCGGGAGCCTCAGCCAGAAGATGCTACCGCGCGGCGCGTTCGGTTCCACGCCGACTTCACCGCCCATGCTCTCGACCAGGTGCTTGACGATCGAGAGCCCGAGCCCGGTGCCGCCGGCTTCGCGCGAGCGGCTCGGATCGGCGCGGTAGAACCGCTCGAACACGCGCTCGCGATGCTTGTCGGCGATGCCCGGGCCGTCGTCGCGGACCTCGATGCGCACGGCCTCGCCGATCTCGCGCGCCTCGACCCAGACGTGGCCTTCGGCGCGCGTGTACTTGACGCCGTTGTCGAGCAGGTTGACGAGGATCTGATCGAGCGCCTTCGGATCGGCCTTGACCGAGATCGCGGGCGGCACCTCGACGTGGACCTCGATGCCGCGCTTCTGCGCCTGGGTCTCGACCGCGGTCAGCGACTGCTCGGTCACCGCGCGCACCGCGACCGGCGCGAGCTCGAGCCGGTACTGGCCGGCGTCGAGGCGCGAGAGATCGAGGAGGTCGGCGAGGATGCGCGCGAGCCGCTCGGCATTGCGGTGCAGGCCTTCGATCAGCTTGGCCGACATCACCGGATCGTCCTTCGCGCCCGCGAGCAGGGTCTCGGCGTTCGCGCGGATCACGGCGACCGGCGTGCGCAGCTCGTGCGAGACGTTCGCGACGAAGTCGCGGCGCACGGTCTCGAGCCGGCGCACGTTCGTGACGTCCTCGAGCAGCAGCACGCAGCCGGCGCGGCCGTACGTGCGCGCGGTGCGGATCAGCGTGCGCGGGCCGTTCGGCAGCTTGACCTCGGCGGTGGTGTCGCGCTCGCGCTCGATCAGCTCGCGCAGCTCGGGCACGCGCACGAGCTCGAGCAGCGACTCGCCGATCATCGACGACTGGATGCCGAGCATGCGGCGCGCGGCATCGTTGAGCATCTCGATGCGGCGCTCGCCGTCGATCGCGATCACGCCTTGCGTGAGCCCGTCGGCGACCGACGCGAGCAGCGTGCGTTCGCGGCCGAGCGCGTCGCGACGCTGCGCGGCATCCTCGGCGAGCGCGTTGATCCAGGTCGCGAGGTCGCGCGCCGTGCCGTCGAGCGACGCGAGCGGGATGCGGTTCTTGCCGTCGCGCACGATGTCGCGCGTGGCGTCGCGCAGGCGGTGCAGCGGTCGGCGCGCGATCGCGGCGGTCACGAGCGCGGTGACGAGCACCAGCGCGACCGCGATCGCGACGTCGATCAAGCGGCGCTCCCGGCCTCGTCCGGCTCGCCCTTGAACCGGTAACCGACGCCGCGCAGCGTCTCGATGTACGTGCCGGCATCGCCGAGCTTCTCGCGCAGGCGCTTGACGTGCGTGTCGACCGTGCGCGTCGTGACGTCGGCGTCCATGCCCCAGACTTCGTCGAGCAGCGCGTCGCGCGATTGCACGCGGCCGCGGCGCGACAGGAACGCGTGGAGCAGGCGGAACTCGAGCGCGGTCAGCGCGATCTCGCCGTCGTCGACCCACGCGCGGTGCGCGTCGCGATCGATCTTGAGCCGGCCGAAGCGGAGCAGGGCGGGCTCGCCCTCGGTGCGCTGGACGCGGCGAAGCAAGGCGCGCACGCGAAGAATCAGCTCGCGCACGCTGAACGGCTTGACGACGTAGTCGTCGGCTCCTACTTCGAAGCCGACGACTCGATCGATCTCCTCGCCCTTCGCCGTGCACATGATGACCGGCAGCTCGCGCGTGCGCTCTTGCTCGCGCAGGCGGCGGCAGATCTCGGTGCCGGAGAGATCGGGCAACATGAGGTCGAGGACGATCACGTCGGGCAGCGGCTCGGCCGTCGCCGATGCGAGGCCCTGCTTGCCGCTGTGCGCGAGACGAACCTGAAATCCTTCGGAGCGCAGGTTGTACTCGAGCGTGGTGGCGAGGTCGACCTCGTCTTCGATCACAAGGACCAAGCCGCTCATGGGGCAAGCCTTAGCATGCCCGGTGACAAGCCGGTGACGCGTCGGCGACGGGGGTGAAAAGTCTGCTAGAACGCCGCGATGGCTTTGTCGGGAAAACAGCGTCGCCACCTCCGCGGCCTCGCGCACAAGCTGCGGGCGGTCGTCCAGGTCGGCAAGGGCGGCCTCGACGACGGCCTGGTCGCCGCGGTCGAGCAGGCGCTCGTCGACCACGAGCTGGTCAAGGTCAAGGTCGGCGAAGGCGGCGGGGATCGCTTCGAGGTCGCAGACGCGCTCGCGGGCAAGACGAAGAGCGAGGTCGCGCAGGTGCTCGGCAACGTCGTGGTGCTCTATCGCGCCGATCCGGAGAAGCCGAAGATCGCGCTGCCGTGACCGCTACTTCACCTTGTTCGTCGCGAGATCGACGATGCAGACGTCATCGGGCTCGTCGGTCGACTGCTTCGTGCTGTGGTACTCGACCTGCAGCGTCGCGTGACCCTTCTTCGGCTTCGCGACGGTCGCGCGCACGTAGCCGTACTCGACGATCGTGCGCGCGAGCTGGCTCGTCATCGTCTTGACGTAGGTCTTCGCGAGCTGCTGATCCGCGGATAGCCCGTAGCCGCCGGCGCCCGTGATCACGTACGGGATCTGGCGCGCACCGACCGTGCGCACGATGCGTTGATACAGGTGCGCGTGGCCGCAGATCACCGCGTCGGGCCAGAAGTCGGCCTGCGTGCAGGCGCTGTCGATCGCCGTGCTCATCGCGTCGACGGGCTTCTGCCCGGGAAACCAGCGCGGGCAGTGGTGGATCGCGAGGATCGCGGCGCGGCCGTCTTTCGCGCGCAGCTGCTTGAGCCGCACGAGCTCGTTGTAGAGGAACGACAGCTGCTGTTGATCGAGCCAGCCGTACGATTCGCCGCAGTTGCTGTACAAGCCGACGATCGAGACGAGCGGCGCGTCGAGCGTGAAGTACACGCCCGGTTGCGTCATCGTCGTCCGCTTGATGCCGCCCGCGAGCCCGGTGACCGCCGGCGCGGACGCGCAAAACACCGATTGAAACGGCTGCAGCGACACCATGCTGGTCGAATACGTCACGCCGTCGTGGTTGCCGGGGATCGCGAAGATCGGCGCGGGGTAGGACCGGAACGGCTCGAAGAACTGACCGTAATAGAACGGTCCCTCGCCGTAGAAGTAGACGACGTCGCCGACGTGATAGAGGAACGCCGGCGGCGAGCTCTGCGCGTTGCGCACGAGCAGCTCGGTGACCGACATCTCGTGCGGCAGCTGTCCTTCGGTGACCGGCCCGCTGTCGCCGATGATGTCGAACGCGATCGTCTCGCCGGTCGCGGTGTTGCTGTATCCGGGTGGTGCGGCACCGACGATGTCGGAGAGCGCGATCGTGGGATACACGCGCGGCGACGGCACCGGGCCGCGCGTCTTGCCGAGATCGAGGTTCTGCACGAACGGCGTCCGGTACGTGCCGTCGTCGTTGTCGGCCTGAAACTGGCCGGCGCCGTCGCCGGTGTCGGGATCGGCGAACACGTAGCCGGCGCCGCCCGCGACGCGTGCCGGCGCGCGATCGCTCGGCCGCGCGAGGATCTTCGCCATCACCGCCTTGCTCGTGCGATCGATCTTCTTGATCCCGGTGATCGTCGGGTTGCCGCGCGCGTCGGTCTCCATCACCTGATCGGCGAGCTTGAAGAACATGCCCTGCGCCGACTTGCCGAGGAAGATCAGCGCGCCATCCTGGTCGGGCCCGTTCTCGAGGTGAAGCCCGCGGCTGTTGACGACGTTGAGGTGGCCCTGGTTCATGCGCACGTGGTCGATCCCGTCGAAGCCGATCGCGCGACGCTCGCCGCTGCGGTGATCGACCGGCGAGCCGGTGCCGAACACGGCGACCTGCGCGCCGACGACGGCGGCCTTCGCGAGCGCGGCGGCCGCGCCGGTGCCGGCCGCGAGGTCCTTCAGCCCGAGCCCGCCGCGAACGTAGTCGAGGCGCGGCACGCTCGCGTCGTCTTCGGCGAGCGTGAAGTAGTCGGTCGCGCCGCGCTTGCGCAGCGCCGCGACCAGGCTGGCCGCGCCGGCGACCTTGTCGAGCGCGACGGTCTGGAACTGGACGTGGGCGCCGACGTCGATCGCGACGCGATATGGCGGATGCGCCGCGTTCGCCGGTTGCACGAAGATCACCCAGTGCGAGTCCATGCCGCGCGCCGGCCGCGTGCCCGTCACCTTGCCGATCAGCAAACCATACGCCTCGAGCCCCTGTGGTTTCGGCATCGTGACGTGATGGAACCCGACCGCTCCGGCCCGCGTCAACCGCGCTCGCGCAGGAACGCCTCGACCTCGGCGCACAGCTGCAGCTGATACGCGGCGCGGTCGAACCCGGGCGGATCCTGCGACGGCGCGAACGCGGGGCTCGTCAGCGCGGCCGGAAACGGCGACAGGAACGCGAAGTGGCCGGCACCGGGCACGACGCGATAGTCGGACGCGAGGCCGTGCAGGATTCGCTCGATGAAGTACGGCGGCGTCAGCTCGTCGCGCTCGCCGGCGCGCACGAGCAGGCGTGCGCGCACGTTCGCGAGCGCGCCCGGCGCCATGAACCACGGCAGCGCGGGCGCGAGCAAGACGAGCGCGTCGACGCGTGGATCGCGCTCGACGTCGACCGCGTGTGCGACGCCGTCGGGCGTCTCGTTCGGCAGCGCGATCGGCTTGCCGCCGGCGATCGCGAGCGCGGTGTACGCGCCGAGCGAATGGCCGATCACCGCCGCGCGCCCCGGCACGATGCGCGGTCCGAGGATCGGATCGGCGAGCACGGCATCGAGCGCGGCGCGCACGTGACGCGGCCGGTTCGCGAGATTCTCCGGCTTGCCCTCGAGCGCGTTGTCGCCGCGCGTGTTGCCGGGATGCACGACGAGCGCGACCGCGAACCCGGCGCGCGCGAGGTGCGCCGCGAGCACGCGATGGCTCCACGGTGTGCCGCCGGTGCCGTGCGAGATCGCGACCACCGGCAGCTGCGCGTCGCCCGCGATCGGCGCGCCCTCCGCCACGTCGATCGCATAGGGCCCGAACGTCTTCGCGCGCATCTCGCCATTCGCCGGATACAGCACGTGCACCGGCACGGCACCGACCGCGACGAGCGAGCGCAGGCCGACGGTCACCGGCACGCCGCTTCGACGTCGTCGACGCGCTTCGGGCACGCCGCGGTGAGCACCTCGGGCTCGCCGGCGGTGATCGCGATGTCATCCTCGATGCGCACGCCGATGCCGCGCAGCTCGGCGGGGACGTCGGTCGCGTCGGCGGCCACGTAGAGGCCGGGCTCGATCGTGATCACCATGCCGGGCTCGAGCGGGCGCGGCTTGCCGTCGGGGTGGTACGCGCCGGCGTCGTGGACGTCGAGGCCGAGCCAGTGCGAGGTGCCGTGCATGTAGAACCGGCGATACGAGTGATCCTCGACGCGCTCGTCGACCGAGCCGCCGAGCAGGCCGAGCTCGATCATCCCGGCCGTCAGCCGCCGCACGCAGTGCTGGTGCAGCTCGTCGATCGTCGCGCCGGGCTTCGCGAGCGCGATCGCGCCGAGCTGCGCGTCGAGCACGATCTCGTACACGCGGCGCTGCGCCGGCGAGAACCGGCCGTTCGCCGGCCACGTGCGCGTGACGTCGGCGGTGTAGTGCTCGTACTCGCAGCCGGCATCGACCAGCACGAGGTCGCCGTCGCCGATCGCGCAGCGGTTCTCGACGTAATGCAGGATCGTCGCGTTGTCGCCGGCGCCGACGATCGTCGCGTAGCCGGGGCCGGCGCCGCCGCGCCGGCGAAACGTGTAATCGACGACCGCCTCGACCTCGCGCTCGGACGTGCCGGGCCGGCCGGTGCGCATCGCCGCGGCATGCGCTTCGACCGTGATCGCGGCGGCGCGCCGGAGCAACTCGAGCTCTTCGGGCCGCTTGTGCAGTCGCAGCTCGTGGAGCGCGACGCGTGGATCGATCACCGCGCGCGGCGGCCGCTTGCCCCGCCGCTCGGTTCGCCGCAGCGCGGCGATCGCCTTGCCGATCAGCTCGTCCATCTCGGCGTCGAGCCCGAGCGCGTAGTGCAGCTCGTCGGAGTTCGCGATCAGCTCCGGCAAGCGCGTCGCGAGCTCGGCGGCGGGAAATGCGGCGTCGGCGCCGAACACGTGCTGCGCGCCTTCGAGGCCGGCGCGCCGGCCGTCCCACACCTCGCGCTCGGGATCGCGCGGCCGTACGAACATCGCGAACCGATCGCGGTCCGCGCCGGGCCGAACGACGAGCGTGGTCTCGGGCTCGACGAAGCCGGTCAGGTAGTACACGTCCGAGTGCTGGCGGAACCGATGATACGAGTCGCCGTTGCGCAGCCGCTCCGGCAGCGAGCGCACGACCGCGACCGCGTGCGGCCCGAGCGCCCGCGCGAAGGCCTCGCGCCGCGCCGCGAACGTCGCCGGATCGAACATGCCTAACGTATAGCGTAGTAGTGTGCGCGAATGATCCGGCGCATCGCGTTCGCCGTCCTGCTCGTGGCCACCTTCGCGACGGGCTGCAAGAAGCACGCAGTCACGACCGACAAGGGCCCGCCGCCGAAGGAGCTCGCGGGCGACCCCGTCCGCGCCGACGACGCGAAGCTCACCGCCGATCCGCAATTCGCCGGCTCCGGCAAGCAAGACCTCGTCGTATCGGAGGCGCCGCTCGCGACGAAGGCGGGCGAGGCCGTGCTCGCCGCGGGCGGCACCGCGGCCGATGCCGCGGTCGCGACGGCGTTCGCGCTCGCGGTCGTGCACCCGACCGCCGGCAACCTCGCCGGTGGCGGCTTCGCCGTCGTCTACAAGGATGGCAAGTCGGCCGCGCTCGACTTCCGCGAGACCGCACCGGCGGCGGCGACCGAGACGATGTTCCAGGGCCCCGACGGCAAGCCGACGAAGGACTCGCTCGTCGGCGACCGCGCGTCGGGCGTGCCGGGCTCGGTCGCCGGGCTGTACGCGCTGCACGAGAAGTACGGCAAGAAGCCGTGGAAGGAGCTGGTCGCGCCCGCGATCGCGCTCGCACGCGACGGCTTCGCGGTCGACGCGTTCCTGCACGCGGCGATCGAGCGGCGCAAGGAGCTGCTCGCCGGCAACGCGGCGAGCGCCGCGATGTGGCTGCCCGGCGGCAAGCCGCGCGCGGTCGGCGAGATCGTGAAGCAGCCCGACCTCCAGAAGGTGCTCGAGCGCATCGCCGAGCACGGTCCCGATGGTTTCTACAAGGGCGAGACCGCGCAGGCGATCGTCGACGAGATGAAGCGCGGCAATGGCATCATCACCGCCGACGATCTCGCCGGCTACAAGCCCGAGTGGCGCGAGCCGATCGCGTTCGACTACCGCGGCAAGCACGTGATCACGATGCCGCCGCCGTCGTCGGGCGGCATCGCGCTCGCGATGACGGCGAACATCGTGCGCGGCCAGGATCTCGGCAAGCTCGGCTGGCACTCGGCGGCGCACGTGCACTGGATCGTCGAGGCGTGGCGGCGCGCGTATGCGGTGCGCAACGAGCTGCTCGGCGATCCCGCGTTCGTGAAGGACATGCCGGTCGCGAAGCTGATGTCGCCCGAAGAAGGCGACAAGCTCGCCGCGACGATCACCGACAAGGCGACGCCGTCGAAGTCGGTGCCGGCGCTGTTCGACGGGTTGCACACCACGAACCTGTGCGTCGTCGACGGCAGCGGCATGGCGATCGCGATGACGACCACGCTCAACCTGTCGTTCGGCAACGGCGTGACGGTCGCCGGCTTCTTGCTCAACGACGAGATGGACGACTTCGCGGCGAAGCCCGGCGAGCCGAACGCGTTCGGCCTCGTGCAAGGCACCGCGAACAAGATCGAGCCGGGCAAGCGCATGCTGTCGTCGATGTCGCCGACGATCGTCACCGATGCCGGCGGCGTCGACCTCGTCGTCGGCGCGCAGGGCGGCCCGACGATCATCACGTCGGTGTGGCAGGTGATGTCGAACGTGATCGATTTCGGCATGCCGGTCGCCGAGGCCGTCGCCGCACCGCGCATCCATCACCAGCACCTGCCTGATCTCGTGCGGCTCGAGAACCAGTCGGTCACGGTCGACGCCGACAAGCAACTGCGTGCGATGGGTTACAAGATCGAGTGGAAAGAGGCGCGCGACTTCGGCGCCGCGAACGCGATCGCGCGCGTTCCGACCGGCTGGCAGGGCGCCGCCGATCCGCGCGGCGGTGGCGCCGCGATGGGAGAGTGACTGGTAGTATCGTCGTAATGGAGAGCCCGCCCGACGATCCGAGTGGGATCATGGTCTATCCGAAGATGCCGCTCCAACCGACCCGACCCAGCGATCCCGGCTCACCACGCATCCGCGGCTTCACGAGCGGCGGCGGCGGTGGTGGCGGTTACAGCAAGCGCAAGATCATCGCCGGGCTCGCGATCGCGGTCGTCGTCGGCGGCGCGATCGGTTTCATCGTGCGGCCGTCGCACGCGAGCGAGGCCGCGAAGGCGCAGGAAGACCTCGCCGCCGCACAGATGGTCGGCTCGGCCGAGAAGAATCGCGCCGACGGGCTCGCCGCGCAGCTCGACACGGTGACGAAGGCGAAAGCCGACGAGGACAAGCAGCTGTCCGAGCTGTCGACGAAGGCGGCCGACGTCGACAAGAAGGCGGCCGATCTCGCGGCGCAGCAGAAGAAGCTCGAAGGCACGATCGACAAGTCGCAGGGCTCGGTGTCGACCGAAGGCGACGAGATCCACCTGAAGCTCGTCGACAAGGTGCTGTTCGCGGTCGGCGACGACAAGCTCACCGACAAGGGCAAGCAGGTGCTCGACAAGGTCGCCGCCGCGCTCAAGGAGCTGCCCGACAAGCAGGTCTACGTGCAGGGCCACACCGACGACCAGCCGATCTTCGTGCCGCCGAAGAAGCCCGACCCGAAGGCGAAGCCGCCGAAAGGCAAGGCACCCGCGAAGCCCGCGGCCGACGAGCCCGAGCCCGAGTTCTTTCGCTTCCACACCAACTGGGAGCTGTCGGCGGCGCGCGCGCTCGAGGTCGTGCACTACCTCCAGGACAAGGGCAAGGTCGATCCGGCGCGGCTCGCGGCGGTCGGGTTCGGCCAGTACCGGCCGGTCTCGCACAAGGACAAGGCGCTGAACCGGCGCATCGAGATCGTGCTGTACCCGCGCAAGTCGATCCTGACGAAATAGTCCTAGCGCGCTCGCTCGACGAACGCGACGAGATCGTCGTCGCGCGCGTTGATGAACGTGTACGGGCACGGCTGCGGCTCGCCGCTGCGCTCGTAGACGAGCAGCGGGATCGCGAGCAGCTCCTGCGACGCGCGCAGCTCGGTCACGATCGCGTCGACGCCTTCGCTGCCCGCTTCGAGCAAGATCGCGCGGGGCCGCAGCGCGCGCGCGAGCTGCGTCAGCTGCGCGACCGCGCGGGTCATCGACACCACGGTGTAGCCGCGGTCGCTGAGCAGCACGTCGACCGCGTGGAGCCGCGCGCGATTCTCCTCGACCAGCAGCACGATCCGGTGATCGCTCGACTCGGCGGTCGCCTCCGCGGGTGCCGTCGTGAACGGCGGGTGCGCGAGATCGGCGTCACGCGAGCGGTACACGGCGAGCGCGACCTTGTTGAGCAGCTCGTCGACGTTGAACGGCTTCTCGACGACCTCGCTCGCCCCGATCGACGCCAGGTTGATCTCGAGGCCGTGCACCGCGGTCATGATCAGCACCGGAACCTGCGCGTACTCGGGTGCGTCGCGGAGCGCCTGCAAGAATTGCCGGCCGTTCATGCCCGGCATCATCAGGTCGAGCAAGATCGCGTCGGGACACGCGGCGTGGACGTGCGCCAGCGCGTCGGTGCCGTCGACCGCGACGTCGACGACGTAGCCCTCGTCGATCAGCACCTGACCGAGCGTGTCGCGCACCATCTTTTCGTCATCGACGACGAGGATGCGCCCACCTTTTCCCGCCGCTACGGCTGTCGACACCACCTCCGAGCGTACCATTAGAGGTAACATCGGCGCGATGTCGACGGCGACACCGCTGACAGTTGCCTACGACGGCCTTCGCCCGAAAATCCTGCAGCGCTTGCTCGACCTGCGGTCGACCCTCGACCCTTCGCTCGGCCGCCTCGACGAACCGACCGCGCGCGCGCAGATCAGCGCGGTGCTCGATCACGTCGGTAACTTCCTGACGACCGGTGATCTCGGCCTACACCGTGCGTTCCTTCACACGTTCCTGGCGATGCGTGCCGCGGAGGCGCAGGGCCCCGCGGCCGTGCTCGCGATGCTCGTGGCGATCGGCGATACGGCGGCGCAGGTCGCACAAGAAGAAGCCGCGACGACGTCGAGCGGCGCCGAGCTCGCGCTGATGCTGACGCGCGTGACCGCCTCGACCGCACGCGCGCTCAACGACTTGATCGCGGACGAGCTCGAGCGCCGGCTCGCGCAGTGGGGCGAGCTAGCGCAGCGCGAGCGGCGAGGAGCGCCGCCGTCGTGACGCAGCCGGCGCCGCGAGTCGCGGGCGATACTCACGTCGGCAAGGTGCGCACCGCCAACGAGGACTCGATGATCGTCGAGCCCGCGCTCGGTCTGTACGTCGTGCTCGACGGAATGGGCGGCGCGAACGCGGGCGACGTCGCGTCGCAGACCGCGCGCGACGCGTTGCGCGAGCTGGTCGTGCAGCAGCGCATGCACAAGGAGCCCAAGCAGCTCCTCGAAGCGGCGATCCAGGGTGCGTGCGCGGCGGTCAACGCGGCGGCGCAGGCCGATCGCACGCGCCACGGCATGGGCACGACGGTCGTCGCGTGCTTGCAGGTCGATCCGCAGCGCGTCGTGATCGCGCACGTCGGCGATTCGCGGTGCTACCTGCTGCGCGGCCAGCGGCTGCAGTCGCTCACGCGCGACCACACGATCGTCGAGGAGCTCGTCGATCGCGGCTTGCTGACGGCGGAAGAGGCCGAGCGCCACCCCTACAAGAACGTGCTGTCACGCAACCTCGGCGCGAAGCCCGAGACGCGCGTCGATGTGCTCGACCTCGAGCTCAAGCAAGGCGATCGGCTGCTGCTGTGCAGCGACGGCCTGTATGGCTACGCGTCGGCCGAAGCGATCCAGTACCTCGTCGGCTCCGGCGATCCGCCCGAGCAAGTCGCGCGCGACCTGATCGATCTCGCGCTGCGCGGCGGGGGCGGCGACAACGTCTCGGTCATCGTGCTCGAAGGCCCGCCGCTCGCCGCATCGTCGACCCAGGTCGTGCGCACGAGCGGCGCGGTCGCGTGGTGGGGGCGGCGCCAGCGCTTCCTGCAGATCGCGCGCGAGCGCGGACTGACGCAGAATCCGATCTGCCGCGGGCTCTCGCCCGACGAGGCGCTCGATGTCGTCGCGCTGTCGCTGTGCGAGGCGATCTATCACGACCTCGAGAAATCGACCGGCGTCAACGTGTGGACGTTCGCGCAGAATCTCGCCGGCGGCTGGTTCGAGCGCAACGGCGAGTGGTCGGCGCTGCGCGAGCTCGTCGACATCCTCGCGATGTCGGCGCGCATGGTCGTCGACGAGATCCGCGGTACCGACGCGTCGCTCGGCTTCCTGCTCGATGTCGCGGTGTCGCGCGCGCTCGTCGTTGCCGAGCTCGCGATCGGCGGGCTGCTCGCGGACCGGCTGCGCGCGGTCGACGCCGACCTGATCCGCCTCCACGGCGCGATGCAGGAGACGATCGAGGCCGAGCTCGCCCCCGAGGACACCGGCTCGAAGTTCATCGACACGCCGACCATCCCGTTCCTGCGCGCCGATCGCCCGGTCACGAGCTCGGGGATCAGCGCCGAGCTCGTCGGCGGGATCGAGAAGACGCTGACGATCGCGCGCGCTCGCACCGCGCCGCGCGCGACGCTCGTGCGCGACATCCTCGCCGCGCTCGAGTCGATCGCGTGCGACGACAGCGGCAACTTCGCGCAGGCCGTGCTGTCGGCGCGCGAGCTCTACGGCGTGCGGCCGGTCGACGACGCCGGCATCATGCCGCTGTTCGACGCGCTCGATCAGGCGCGCATCATCACGTGCGCGAGCGTGCACCAGATCAGCGCGAGCGACTTGCTGCGCGCGAAGGTGCTGCGCGCGATCAGCGCCGCGCACCAGCGGCTCGTCGGCGCGATGACCGGGCTCGTGCTCGAGGCGGTCGCGCCGATCAGCGATCGCCTGCGCGAGGCGCAGCAGCAGACCAGCGAGCTGCGCGATCAGGTCGCGCGCGCCGAGCGCAAGCGCGCCGAGCTCGAGCGCAAGTTCGCCTCGACGATCGACCAGAGCCAGCCGTGGGACAAGCGAGGCACGACCGAATGGTAAGGAGACCGGACCCGTGAGCGACGTCGATCTGATCGAAGCCGTGCGCGTGCTGCGCGACGAGGTGCTCGACACCGCCGAGCACGGCGACCGCGATCCGCCGGGCGCCGAGGTGTTCGACGCGCTCATGCGCGCGCTCGCGATCGGCGGCGACTCGGTGCCGGGCCTCGATCTCCAGCTCCACGACGCGGTCGCGCGCCGGCTTGCGTGGGGCGACACCGAGGAGGCCGTGCTCGCCGACGCCGAGATGGTGTTCGATCGCACGATGATCGCGATCGAGCGCGCGTTTCGCGATCCCGCCGATCGCATGGTGCTGGTCGAGGCGGCGACGCAGGTCGCGGTCACGGTCGCGCGCGTCGTCTCGCTCGCCGCGGTCGCGCGCGCGTCGCGTGATCGCGCCGCGCGGTTGCGCGAGGAGATGGCGCAGCGCCAGCTGCGCGACGTGCTCGACAAGCAGCGCTCGAGCATCGTGCGCCTCGAGCTCGAGACCAAGGGCAGCCTCGGACCGTAGGCGCGGCGGGCGCCGCGTCTCGCCGCGCGGCGTCGGCGAGAACGCGCACACGCGGGATGGGCGTCGGTCCTCGCGCTCGCCGAACAACGTCCGCCGCTCGCAAGGACGGGAGCGAGGTACGTGCACGCCACAACCGCCCGGCGTAGTCACGAGCGCTTGGCCCGACCCCACCCGCGACTTACGCACCACGCCTTGCCTCGCGTTGACGTATACGGAGAGCACGAATGAGCACGAAGCCGACCATCCCGCTCCTCTTGCAGGGCACTCCGGTCGAGACCCACGCAGATCTTTGGCGATTCTGGCTGATGCCGGGCGAGCCGGAGCCCGGCGTCCAAATTCGGAAAGCGATCGATCCCACGAAGCCGATCTCGTGGCGCGAGCTCGACAAGCTGCGCCAATTGTACGAGATCGCGTATCGCGGGACGGATGCGGGCGTCGTCGCCTACGTCACGAAGCGCACCTCGATCCGCACGTTGAGCTGGACGGCACACGAGCAAGCGCGGATCGACCTCTCGAAGAGCCACCTCACCGAGCTCGGCATCGATACGAGCGGCCCACTCGAGCTTCGCCTCCCGCCGACACTCGAGACGCTGGGTCTGAGGTCAGCGCGACATCCGGCGAATCTGACACTACATAGCGGCGACTTCGGTGCTCGCCTCGGGCTCGAGATGTGGGACCCGAAGGGCAAGGTCCCATTCTTCCCTGGCCTCGCCGCGTTGCGCTCGCTCACCGTCGCCGGCACCGCGCGTGTAGACCTCGCGCCGTTTGCAAAATACACGCAGCTGAACGCGCTCGCGATTTGGGGCGTCGACAGCGGCGTCGAGGTGACCGGGCTCGGAGTGCTCGCGAAGCTGCCCGCGCTTCGCGAGCTGGAGCTGCGCAACGTCTATCACACCGATCTCTCCGCTCTGCCGAAGCTCCCCGCGCTCGAGTCGTTCGCGATCGACGGCATCCGCGCGCCGGATGCCGCGCACGTGAAGAAACTATTCACCGGGAAGGCGCTGCGCATTCTAGGCGTTCGCAGCGATGCGTGGCTGAAGAAGAACGCGGACAACCCGTTCCGCGAATGGGAGGGCCGCCTCGCGACGCGCGCGACCAAGGCCTACCGCGCCGCGCGCGCGGCGATCGATGCGCGCAACGACGCGGAGGAAACGCTCGCCGCGTTCATCGCCGCCTTCAATGCCGTCGAAGCGGAGATCGACACGATCAGGCGCGAACAGATCGATGACGCATTTCGAGCGCTCGCAGCCGACTTGAAGGTCTCGCCGAAGCGCGCGACGTCGTGGTTCGAAAGATGGCGTGAGTTCTGATGCGACGACGTCAACGCTCGGCAAGGCGTGGCGCGTAAGCGCGGGTGGGCTCGGGCCGTGCGCTCGTGACTACGTCGGTCGGTTCTAGCGGGCGCGCTAGCCAGCCGCGCTCGTGATGTTCGCGGTGACCGCGTCGAGCAGCGCCTCGAGGCCCGACTCGCGGTCGACGTAGCGATGGACGAGACCGTCGGAGTTCTTGCCGGCGCCGCGCACGATGCGGCGCGCCGACGGCTGCGCGCGGCGCACGTCGTCCATGATCGGCAACACGCGCGGGTCGGCCGCGTCGAGCTCGGCGATCACGGCGTCGAGCGCGATGTTCTGGAGCGCCTCGTTGACCGCGAACTCGTCGCTCGCGAACAGCACGTCCCAGCCGCTCGACACGTACAGGGCCATCGCGCCGCGCTGGCGGTGGTCGTCGCCGACGACGAGCACGCGCATGCGCCGGCCCGGTTTGTCGATGTGACCGGATTGGCGCGCCGCGCCCGCGACCAGCACCTTCCACTCCGCCGGCGGCTCGATCAGCAGCACGCCGAGCGCCGGTTGCGCGCCGTTCATCTCGCGCACGACGTCGCCGATGACCTCGACGGCCGTGCCGGCCTTGGGATCGGTCAGCGCGAGCGAGACGCGCGTGCCGATCGGCAGCCACGCCGCGGTGTCCAGGCAGACGCCGACCTCGGAGATGTCACGCGTGTGACACACGACGACCTCGCCCCCGAGCAGAGGGGACACGGTGGCGGCAAGCGAGATCCGGTGGCGGGGTGCGCGGCGCGAAATGGTCCCTTCATTGTATCAGCATTGACCTGGGCGGATCTCCGAGGGAACGTACGCGGCATGAAGCCGAAGCCAGGCCTCACCCTCCTCGTGGTCGCGGCGGTCGCGCTGGGTGCGCCGCGACTTGCCGCTGCCCAGTCCGCGCCGGGGGCGGCGCCGGCCGTGGACGCGCCGCCGGCCGCCGGGCCGGGTCGGCAACCGCGCGACATCGTGGTCGTGACCGAGGGCACGCGCACGACGCAAAACGTCGTCGTCTTGGGCGGCATCGCGCTGGCCGGGCTCGCGCTCGGCGGTGTGGGCCTGTACTACAACCTCGATGCGCGCGACGCGTCGAACAAGGTCACGACCACGATGCCGGTCGGCGAGCCGTGGACGAAGGCGCTCCAGGCCGAGTACGACCAGGCGCAGAGCTCGTCGACCAAAGCCGAGGTGTTCTACGGGATCGGCGGTGCGTGCGTCGCGGCCGCGGCGATCGCCTACATGCTCACCGCGCCGCCGTCCGAGACCACGGTCATTCATCCGCGCCCGGTCGCGACCGTCGCGCCGACGCCCGGCGGCGCCGTCGTCGGCGGCGTGTGGAGGTTCTGATGCGCGCGACGTGGCTCGCGCTCGTCGTCGTTGCCGGCTGCCAGCCGAGCGTGGCGTCCGGCACCTACCTGTGCGGCGACGAGGAGCTGTGCCCGAGCGGTCAGGCCTGCGACGGCCCGACGAACACGTGCGTGGTCGCGAGCACGGCGATGCCGTTCACGTGCATGGACATGCACGAGCCCGACGACACGCCGCAGCAGGCGTTCGCGCTCCCGACGTTCGGGTGCACGTCGGCGCTGTACTCGGAGGACGACTGCCTCGCCGCCGGCGACGCCGCGGACTGGCGCAGCTTCGCGGCGCCGACCGGCTGCACGGCCGTGGCCGCGCAGATCGAGATCACGAGCCCGATCGCGTTCGAGCCGCTCGCGCTGCAGCTGTGGGATCTGACCGCGAACACGATGGTCGCCACCGGCGGCTCGTGCCCGCCGTCGGAGACCGCGACGGGCTCGGACGCGGCGTGCGTCACGCAAACGCTGGTCGGCGGCGACTCGTACGGCATCGCCATCCAGCCGGCGGGCGGTGGCGATTGTGGCGGCAAGTGCAACTTCAACCGCTACTCGCTGCAGGTCCAGACCGTCACGCCGTAAGCTTGGCTCGTGACCGAGCTGCACTGGAGCTGGCTCGCCGCGCCGTACTTCGTGCTGTCCGCGACGATCCTCGCGGCCGCGATCGCGGTGGCGCTCGTGCGTGGCGACCGCGTGCTGCGGCTCGGCATGATCGGCGCCGCGACGACCGCGCTGCCGTGGGCGCTGTGCCAGGGCTTCGCGGCCTGCACCGACGACGCGATCGTCGCGGCGCGCCTGTTGCGCGTCGGGCAGGGACCGGTCGCGCTCGCCGGGCCTAATCTAATGCTGCTCCTGCTCGGCGTCAGCGGCCAGCTCGAGCGCCAGAAGTGGATCGCGCGGATCGCCGGCTTCGTCGGGTTCCTGTTCCTCGTCGCGTGCTGGGCGACCGACTGGACGGTGCCGGGCGTGCAGCGCCTGCCGAGCGGGATGTTCTACACCGCGGTCGGGCCGCTGACCGGGCCGCACATCTCGCTGCTCGTGGTGTGGCTCGCGATCGGGCTGTGGATCGTGCGGCGCTCGAGCCCGACCGGCGAGCGCAGGCGCTCGACGCGGCTCGTGCTCGGCGTGCTCGTGCTCGCCGCGCTCGGCGCGCTCGACACGCTCCTGCTGTACGGCATCTGGGGCAGCTATCCGATCGCGTGGCTGCCGGCGACCGTCGCCGCCGCGATCGCGCTGTACATCACGCTGCGCACCGACATGCTGCGCCCGCAGGGCTTCGATCGCGAGGCCGGGCTCGAGGTCGCCGGGTTCGTGATCGCACTCGCGGTCACGTGCTTGCTCGCGTGGTCGTCGGTCGGGCGCTCGCCGATCGCGCTCGCCGGTGCGGCGTCGCTCGCGTGGGTCGCGGCGACGGCAGGCGCGTGGGCGGTCGCGCGCTCGCGGCCGGTGCGCGTCGCGGGCGAGCGCGAGCTCGAGCAGTTCGTGACGCGCGTCGCCGCGCTCGACGACGAGGCGAAGCTCGCCGAGCTGCTCGCCGGCCTGTGGCAGCGCGCGCTCGGCGTGCGGCCGCGCGCGACCTGGTGGCGCGACGGCGAAGGCGACGGCTTCGTGCGGATCGCCCGCGGGGGCACGTGGCAGCTCTCGCCCGAGGTCGTCGCGTGGCTGGTCGCGCACGGTGGTCCGCTCGCGATCACCGACCTCGCGACGATGCGCCTGGGCGCGATGCGCGCGCAGCTCGAGCAGCTCGGCGCGGCACACGGCGCCGAGCTCGTGGTGCCGCTCGTCGATCGCGAGGAGCTGGTCGGGCTCGTCGAGGCCGACTACGACAAGGCGCTGCGTGAAGGCGAGCGCTCGCTGATCGCGGAATCCGCGCAGGCCGCGGCGCGCGCGCTCACGTTCGTGCAGCTCGCCCGGGCGGCGGCGCGCGAGCGCGAGACCGCGCGCGAGGTCGAGATCGCGGACGCGCTGCGCCTGCAGGCATCGGCGAGCCGCGACGCCGAGCTCGGCCACTGGGCGGTCGCCGGCGAATATCGCAGCGCGCCGCGCACGACCGGCGCCGGCTGGTCGGCGATCGAGCTCGCCGACGGCCGGCTCGCGCTGCTCGTCACCGAGGCGCAGGCCCACGGCGTGGCCGCCGCGCTCGCGACCGCCGCGCTCACCGGTGGATTCTCCGCCGCGGCCGCAACCGCTCGCTCGCTCGAAGACATCGTCGGCGCGCTGCACGCCAGCGCCGACGGCGTGATGCGCGGCGGCGAGCCGGTCGCGGCGTTTCTCGCGCTGCTCGACGCGAAGACGCACGAGCTCGAGTGGGTGTGCGCCGGCCATCCCGGCGCGGTGCTGGTCGGGCCGATCGCGGTGATCGAGCCCGGCTCGCCGGAAGGCTCGGTGAAGGCGTCGCGCGTCCAGGTCACGATCGTCGGCAGCGGCACGCGCGCGCCCGATGCGAGCCTGGCCGCCGCGATGCGCGGCAAGGCGATGCTCCCCGACGACACGCTGCTCGTGATCGCCTCGACCGCGCTGCGCGGCAGCGACGACGAGCGCTGGCAGCGCTCGGTACGCGAGCGCGCGCCGCAGGCGGCCCGGCTCGCGACCGTGCTCGTCGAGACCGCGCTCGCCGGTGGGGCGCCGGCCGAGGACCTCCTCGCGGTGGTCGTGCGCCCGCGGTGATACCCCGTAGGTGGTGGTGCTGGGGACGGTGAGGGGTTCTCGTGCGCTCCTTGGGGTACCCTCCTCCTCATGTCTGATCCCGAATCGAAGATTCCGTCGGCGGTGTTGCGCGCGTGGCGCGGGCTGCGTGGTACGAGCGGACCGTCGCGGCTATGGCTCGCGGCCGGCGCGCTCGTCGTGCTGATCATCGGCTTTCGCTCGTGCCAGTCGGTCGAGGCCGGCGAGGTCGCGGTGCGCGTCAACAACGTGACCGGCTCGATGGAGGTGATCACGCAGCCCGGGCTGATCCTGCGCCTGCCGTTCGGCATCCAGGACGTCTACATCCTCGACGTCAGCCCGCAGACGTTTCACCTGCGCGGCCAGACGAACACGAGCGTGCTCGAGCGCCGCGAGCTCGAGGTCCGCGCGTCGGACGGCTCGAACTTCGCGTTCAACGACACCACGATCCTGTTCCGCGCGATTCCGGGCAAGGCCGACGAGACGCTGCGCGACTCCGGCCTCGGCCACGCCTACTACGAGTGGATGGTGCCGTACGCGCGCGCGATCCTGCGCGACGAGTTCGGCCGCGAATCGACGCTCGGCGTGTCGAACCCGACGACGTTCCATACCGCCGAGGAGCGCGCGAAGACGCGGCTCAACAAGCTGCTCGGCGAGCACGGCGTCGAGGTGACGAGCATCGTCACGCCGCGTCCGCGGTTCTCGAAGGCGTACGAGGATCTGATCGAGTCGCGCAACCAGGCCGAGAACCAGCTCGCCGTGATCGACTCCGATCTGCAGCGCGCGAAGACCGAGCGCGACCGCAAGCTCGCCGAGGTCGATCGCGACGGCAACAAGGTGATCCAGACCAAGCGCGCCGAGCTCGAGGCGCAGCTCGCCGAAGCGGTGACGGCGCAGACCCAGACCCACCGCGAGGTCGACTCCTACAAGATCGACAAGCTCGCCTCCGGCGAGGCCTCGCGCTCCGGCGCGAAGAGCAAGTCGACGCAGCTCAAGGGCGAGCTCGACGCCGAATACGCCGCGAAGCAAGCCGAGATCGATGCGTTCCGCAACCAGCCGGTCGAGCGCGTGATGGAGCGGCTCGGCGACCGCTTGAAGGGCGTGACGATCGAGATCCAGCCGTACCAGCACGACGGCTCGCCGAAGCGGATCCAGCTCGAGAATGTCGGCGCGGCCGCGGCGGGAGGTGCCCAATGAACAACCTCATCCAGCTCGCGAAGTGGCTCGTGATCGTCGCGATCGTCGCGTGGATCGTGCCGGCGGCATGTACGAGCGCGGTCGGCCCGAACGATATCGGCGTGCGCCAGAGCGCGACGAGCGGCGTGCTCGACGAAGATCTCGGTCCCGGCTGGCATCTGCGCATCATCGGCATCCACAAGCTGATCCTGCTGCCGTCGAGCTACTTCATGCTCGACTTCACGACCGACGAGATGGGCCCGCAGAAGCCGCTCGAGATCCGCACCAAGGACAACAACACGGTCGAGCTCGACGTCTCGGTGCCGGTGCGGATCAAGCCGGGCGAGGCGCACGCGCTCGTGCAGGCCGGCAATCACGTCGCCGATCCCGACGGCCGCTTCCGTTACATGCGGCTCGCCGAGGAGACCGCGACGAGCGTCTTGCGCGAGCAGATGGCCGCGCTCGACTCCGAGGGCTTCTACTCGACCGATCGGCGGCTCGCGGCCGAGCAGGGCGCACTCGAGGCGCTCAACAAGCAGCTCGCGCCGATGCACCTCGAGGCCCAGGCCGTGCTCGTGCGCGCGGTGCGCTTCCGCGACGAGTACGAGAAGCAGCTGCAGCAGATCCAGCTCAACGAGCAGAACAAGCTGCTCGACGCCGCGAGCCAGAAGCTCGCGACCGTGCAGCAGAGCCTCGACAACTACCAGCAAGGGACTGCCGCGCAGGTCTCGCAGCGCCAGGCCGAGTGGGGCAAGAAGACGAACGAGCTCGAGCGCGCGTATCAGGTCGGCCTGATCGACGTGCCCGATGCGGCGCCGGGCGCGACGCGCGCGAAGCTCGCGGCGATGGCGGCGGCCGACGTGACCGCGCTGCGCACGCGCGCGTCGACGATCTTCGGCGTCGACGTCGACTCGGTCGACGACAGCTACCTGGTCGGCATCAAGAACATCCAGGCCGAGACGCTCGAGTACAAGAACCGCATCACGAGCGAGGCCGATGCGATCGAGGCGCGCCTCACGGCCGAAGGCGGCGCGATGGTCGCGAAGGTGCAGGGCGAGTACGAGACCAAGCTGAACGCGCTGCTCGGCGCGCCCGCGGGCAAGGCGTACGTCGCGTGGCAAGCCGCCGACAACGTGAAGTTCAGCGAGACGCTCACGTTCTCGTCGTCCGAAGGCATCCCGTCGGTGCTGCGGCTGCGCCAGTTCGCGGAGCAGTTCATGGGCGCGCGCTGATGGAGCTATCGAAACCTTAACGCGACCGGGGTGTGCGATCGGGCATCGTCCTCTTGATGAGGCTGGCGATGCTCGTGGTCGTGCTGGGTGCGTCGACCGCGCGTGCGGACGATGGAGTACGACAGTGCGAGACCTACGCGAACTACGAACGTTGCGGCTTCACTCCGACTTCGGGTGTCACGCGCTACGAGGCCGTGCTCGAGAAACCACGGCTCGCGCTCGCCGGTGACGTTGGGCTGCACGTGGGCGGCTTGCACTACGACGGCGAGACGACGCTGCTCGCTGGCGCCGGCGCGTCGCTCGGTGTGTCGTACGGGCGGTTCGCGCTGCTCGGCGATTTCTCCGACGACGCCACGTCCGCGCCGCAGCCGGTGCCGCTCGCGCTCGGCCGCGGCAGCGCGCTCGCGATGTCCGACGACACCGGCGGCGAGCTGCGCCGCTACGGGTTGCGCGGGCGGCTCGCGTTCTTCCGCCATCTCGACGTTCAGGGCGACGACGTCGCAGAGCTGTCGATGTTCGTCGATGCCGGCGTCGGCCACGAGCACGTCGACTGGAACATCGGCGGTGTCGACGATCGCGACGATGCGATCGTCGGCATCGGCTGGCGCGCGTTCGCGCGCACCCCACACGAGCGCGGCCTGCTGCTCGAGCTGTCGATGATCATCACGCGCCGTTACAACGACGGCATCCCCGCGTGTGGCGGGCCGTGCCAGATGGCGACGCTGCCGTCTTCGATCGATCGCAGCCTCGTGATCGATCTTCGCTACGTGTTCGGAGGTTGAGCAGCTGCTCCGAAGTGAAGCAGCCATCGAACGTGCGTTCGCGCGGTTGCACGGGCGCGCCGGTTGCAGTCGTTTGTCGCATGCACCCACTGAAGCAACGGCCGGTGTTCGGTCACGACGTCGAGATGCGGAAGCAGCTGCGCGAGACGCGCGACACCTTGCTCGCGCATCTGCGCGACAAGCCCGACGACTTCAACGCGCTCGTGCTCGCCGACGTGATCGGCGAGCTCGACGCCGATCCATCGCTGTCGGCACATCGCGCGCACTTTCGCGCGATCCGCCCCGACGACTGGCGCGAGCAGGCGCGCGTGCACGGCCTCGACCGCGTGCTCTATCACCTCGCTGAAGGCCTGCGGTCGTCCGGTTTCGGCAAGGACGCGATCCCGGTCTTCGAGCGGCGCGCCGACGAGATCGCGGAGGCGCGCGCGCCCGGCGTCGCGCCCGGATCGATCGACGCGTCGTTCGTGCCCGACGCCCTGACCACGAGTCGGCGCGCCCGGGTCGTCTACGCGGGTACCGAGCTCGCGAGCGTTCGCGTCACGGTCAACGCGGACGTCTATGGCTCGCTTTCGCTCGACACCGCGCGTTGCACCGGCGAGTTCGAGCTCGTCGAGCCGCGCGGCGGCAGCGGCACCGCGATCTACGAGACGTACGCCGACGGCGCGGTCCACACGACGCTGTGCACGCCGTGGCACGACGGCACCGAGTCGACCGAGCCGAAGATATGGACGCGGTGGGTGATGGATTGCATCGCCGACCTCGCGCGCATCAGTCGAACGTGATCGGATACAGCAGGCTCTCCGCGTTCCACGTCGCGCCTTGCTGCCACGTGCCCCAGTAGTACGTCGTGCCGGCCTGCGCCTGCTTGCCGTTGCCGAACGTGCCGTCCCACGACACCGACGTCATCGTGCTCGGCTTGCTCTCGTACGCCGGATCGTTGCCGGCGATGTTCGTCGCGATCACCGCGATCGTCGCGGTCTGCGCGGTCGGCAGCACGGTGAGCGTGAACGTCTGCGGCAGCGAGCCGGTCCCGCCGGTCGGCGACATCGCGCTGTAGTCGCTCTCGGCGTAGGTCACGTCGAGCGCGGGAAGCGCGAGATCCGCGCCCGCGATCTGCTGCGTCGTGCGCGCGTAGCCGAGTGCGGGCGTGCTCGCCGGATCCGGATACGGCGCTTGCTTGCCCGCGAGGTCGAACGGATAGCGGACGACCGCCATCACCTCGCCGTCGGCGATCGGGAAGTCGAACGAGCCATCGGCCGCGCTCTCCGCGAAGTTCGCGGTGTAGTGCTCGGAGACGACCATCGAGCCATCGCGCAGCTCGCCGACCTCGAGGTCGACCGAGAAGCACGGCTGCGCGACGTCGCCGTACTTCACGACACCGGTCAGGTGATGCAGCGCGGGCGGCGGCTGCGGCACGACGAGCTGCGAGACCGAGCGCTGGACCGGCGCGCCGGCGGGCGGCGGCACGAACGATCCGTTCGTCTGATCGTTCAGGTACTGACCGTCGCGCACGAGGTTGTCGGCCGTGCCGTGCACGCGAAACATGTACGGATAATTTCCGTTCGCGAGCGCCGCGCCTCCGGTGAACGTGCCGCTGCCGTCGTCGGTCAGCGTGACGAACGGCTGCGTCCAGTCGGTCGCCTGGCCGAACCCGCCGTAGACCTCGACGCTCGTCACGCCGGGCCACTGCGGGCGAAAGCAGAAGTCGGCGTGGCCGTCGGCGCCGCTCGGCGCCGGGCACGGATCCGGCGCGTACGTCGACGAGCCGGTCGCCGCGCACGACAGCGCGAGCGGCGAAGCAGGCGTCGCGTCGAGTGCGGCATCGGCCGGCGCGTCGCCGCCGCCGCCGCTCGCGTCGGCGGTCGAAGCCGCGTGGTCGCTGCCGCAGCCGATCAGGAACAGCGAGATCGCGAAGAGTGCGCGCATGATTTCTTTGTGCACGCTTGGCTCGCGATCCGAAACAGAAAAACGCAATGAGTACGCGTTGTTACTGTAGGGGGAAACCGACAACAGGTGGGAGCGATCACCTCACGCTTCGTCGATCAACAACTTGAGCCCGGCCGGCAGCGTGTCGCCGAGCGCGACGCGTTCCTCGCGCGCCTCGAGCGCGACGACTTGCTCGACCAGCACCGCGGCGCGATCGCCGCCGGGCAGCGCGCGCACGACCTCGGCGAGCCGCGCGCGCGTCGCGTCGTCGAGATCGCGCGCGCGATCGCCGGTGCGACGGCCGAGCTGCGCGAGCGGGAACGCGGCCTTGTCGGGCTCGGGCCAGTCCCACGCGAGCACCGGCGCGAGCCACGCCGCGACCTGCGCCGGCGGCACGACGAGGTTGAGCGGGCCGTACAGTGGCACGCGCGCGCCGATCCGCGACAGCGCCCACAGGTTCACCGCGTCCTCGCGACCCTTGCGCGGCTCCATGCGATGCACGAGCTCGTCGCCGAGCTTCTGCTTGTGCGCGATCGCCAGGCGCTCCATGCTCGCGATCGCGCGCCACATCTCGGCGAGCTCCTGCTTGCTCGGCCGCACGTCGGCGAGCTTCTTCTGCTGCTTCGCGCCCGGCAGGAGCAGCTGCGACAGCCGGTCGTAGATCTGGTCCTGCTGGCCTTTCACGAGCCCGCCGGCGATCCGCCGCCACGCGATCCACCACGCGAGCTTGCCGGGCTCGGACTTGGGATGCGCGAGGCCTTCGTTGAACACGCCCCACATCACGCGCGCGCGCCAGGTGTCGAGCGGCGCGCCGGTGCCGGGCCGCAGCAGGAAGCCGGCGAGGTTGAGCCAGCGCTGCTCGTGATCGGCCGTCTTCTTGCGCTCGGGCGCGACCTCGACGAGCGCGTCGAACAGCGCGCGGGTGTCGGTCATCGACCACTCGTCGCGGCGCGTTTCGAGCAGCGTCTCGAGATCGCGCGCGAGCGTCGGCAGGTTCGCGCCGGTCGTGAACGCGGCGGTGACCAGCGCCTTGGCCTCGTCGATCTTCGCGTGCGGTGCGGTCTCGGCCGTCGGCGCGGCCGCGGCGCCGCCCGAGCGCATGTCGAACGCGAGCTTCCAGCTCTCGCCGGTCTCGCGATCGGCGCACGCGATCTCGAGCGCGCCGAGCTCGCTGATGTGGACGGCGAGCCGTACCGTGACCTCGCCGCGGCCCCGCGCGCGCAGCACGGTCACGATCGGCGGCAGCTCGAGCAGGTCGCTGCCGTCGTCGAGCGTGTCGGCCCGGCCGTCGCCGATCGGGACGAGCGCGCCGGGCTCGTCGCGCCGCGTGCTCGACGAGTACAGCCGGAAGCTCACCGGCCGGTTCGTGACGAGCTGAAAGTCGCGCGCGAGCTCGACGCGCGCGCCGTCCTCGAGGCCGGCCGGCGCGAGGCACACGGCACGGTTCTCGCCCGCGGCGTCGACGCCGATGTAGAACGCGCGCGGCGTGCCGCCCTTGATGCGGGTCGCGAGCCCGCGCCGCACGAGCCCGTAGTAGGCGGCGCCCTGCGCGACCGCCATCTCGGGCATCGCGGCCGGCAGCTCGCGCGGCGCGCTGCCTTGCCAGCGCGCGATCTGATCGAGCACGCGCGCGCGCAGCGCGGCCGGCGTCATCGCGCCGCCGTTGAACAGCACGGCGTCGATGCGGCCGGGATGGCGCTGCACGAACGCGGCGAGGTGGCGCGTGACCGCCGGATCGGCGGCATACGGCAGCCCGAACTCCTGCAGCGCGCCGCGCGTGCGCTGGAGCGGCGCATCGGCGGCGACCACCGGGAAGAAGCCGTCGAACAGCACGCGCTCGAGCTCGTCGCGCGTGATCTCGTCGCGGATCGTGCCGCCGATCAGCTTCGCGCCGCGCGCCTGCACGACGATCGGCGCGCTCGCGGGCGCCTCGTCGCCGAGCAGCTTCTCCTTCGCGAGCCGGCACGCGTGCACCAATCCGTGCCACTGCAGCGTGTCTAGTTTCCTGGCGGCCCGCTGCTCGACGATCTTCGCGAGCGTGAGGTCGAGGTTGTCGCCGCCGAGCAGCAGGTGATCGCCGACGGCGCTGCGCGTGAAGCCGTCACCACCGGCATCGACGTCGATGATCGTGAAGTCGGTCGTGCCGCCGCCGACGTCGAACACGAGGACGCGCTCGCCGGGAGCCAGCTTCGTGCGGGCGCCGTCGATCCACGCGTAGAACGCCGCCTGCGGCTCCTCGAGCAGCACGACCGGCGGATAGCCGGCCTGCGCCGCGGCCTGCAGCGTCAGCTCGCGCGCGGCCTCGTCGAAGCTCGCCGGCACCGTGACGAGCACTTCCTGCTCGGCGAGCGGCGCATCGGCGTGCGCGAAGTCCCACGCCTCGTGGATGTGGCCGAGGATCAGCGCCTGAACCGCGACCGGCGACAGCTTGCCGCCTTCGCCTTCGCCCCACGGCAAGATCGGCGCGTTGCGATCGACGCCGGGGTGGCACAGCCACGACTTCGCGCTCGCGATCATCCGCGACGCCATGCGCGCACCCTGCGCGCGCGCCAGCTCGCCCACGACGGTGCGCCGCGCCGGATCCCAGGGCAGCGCGGTCTCGTGCGGCGCGAGATCGATGTCGGTCGCGAGGTACACGAACGACGGCAGCTGCCGGCGCGCGGCGACGTCGCCGGGCGCGATCAGCTGCGCGACGTCGAACACCCGCACGCGCGGATCGGCCGCCGCGGTGTCGACGTACGCGACGGCCGAGTTGGTCGTCCCGAGGTCGATGCCGATCAAGAACCGCGCTACCACGCGCGTCGTTCTAGCGATAGTTGCGGTCGCTGTCGACTACCAGCGGCGGATCGACGACGTTCATCACCGCGTCGACGAACGCGGCCGCGTCGGTCTGGAAGTCCCCGCTGACCTTCGGTCCCTCGCCGATCTTGCGCGTGATCGAGCCGTCGCGCTCGCACAGCACGCTGCGCTCGGTCTTGGTCGCGAGCACGTAGTCGTACTCGAGCGTGAAGTAGCGCGTGACCGCCGCGTCGTTCTTCTTCGCGACGAACGCGCACAGGTGCGCCTCGCCCATCTGGGTCGGCTTCGGCAACGACAACACGCCGATGCGGTACGCGTCGCGTTCCTTCGCGATCACCTGCGGCGTGTGCGCGACGCCGGTCTGCGACCACACCTGCTGGAACGGCGAGGGATCGCGCCGCTCGATCGCGGACACCAGCGTTGCGGCGCCCTTGAGCTTCATGAGGTTCGGCAAGACGACATGCGCGATCGTGTCGAGAGCGGAGGCCATGCTCCGACTATACCGTCACTCGCGCTCGCGCACCGAGTACTCGAGCTTCCACCGGCCGTGGCCGTCGCGCGCGACGCACCACAGCTCGAGCGTGCCGACCTCGGTGACGTGCGACTCGAGCCGGACCGGGACGAGCTCGCCGGGCTTGCGCTCGCCCGCGTCCCCGGCGTCGACGAGCTTCTCGACCGGGTCGAGCTCGCTCACGCCGGGCGCGTCGGCGTCGATCAGCGCGCCGGCCGCGTCATCCTTGCGCGTCGCGGCCGCGAAGAACCGGAACGTCGCGGTCTCGCCGACGACGAGGCCGAGCTCGTCGTCGGGCAGCTCGACCGACTGGCCTTCTTCGAGCCCCTGCGGCGCCACGCACAGCGCCTTCACCGGCGGCGCGAAGCCGGGAATCGCCGGCATCGCGCTCTCGATGCCGATGTAGTACGCACGCGCGGTGCCGCCGCGGATGCGCACGCCGCGGCCGCGCCGGACCTGGCCGTAGTGCGCCG
>Ga0335083_10001962_pt1 | contig 27756 bp, 20 predicted proteins | sample Lox_Sample_42_FD_206716 | JGI IMG/M metagenome (GOLD analysis project Ga0335083, IMG submission 206716) | Soil microbial communities from Loxahatchee National Wildlife Refuge, Florida, United States - Lox_Sample_4.2 | ecosystem: Environmental > Terrestrial > Soil > Wetlands | place: USA...
CGCGCTGGGCGCCGGCGTCGGCGACGGCGACCGCGGTCATGTTCACGATGCGCCGCACCGTCGACGACGGCGTCATGAGATGCACCGCCCTTGCCGCGCCCAACAAGATACCGCCGACGGTGATGCCTCCGCCCGCGGTCGCCCGCAACGCGTTGTACGTGATGTTCGCGGCGTCGATGTTCGGCATGACGAGGAGGTTCGCATCCTCGGTCAGGCACGAATCCTCGAATTCCTGATCGCGGATCTTCTTGGACAGCGCGGAATCCGCCCGCATCTCGCCCTCGACGGCCAGGCCGGGTGCGCGCTCGAGGACGATCGCAAGCGCTTCGCGCATCTTTTGCGCGGACGGCCAGTCGGAGCTGCCGAAGCTCGAATGCGACACGAGCGCAACGGACGGCTTGATGCCGAAGCGCTGGATCGCCTCCGCCGCCATCAGCGTCATCTCGGCGATCTCCTCGCTGCCGGGATCCTGGTTGACGTGCGTGTCGCAGATGAAGAGCTGGCGGCCGGGCAGGATCAGCAGCTGCATGACGCCCAGCACCTTGGCGCCTTCGCGCAGGCCGATGACGTGACGGATGTAGCGCAGGTGAGCATGCGAGTTGCTCGTGGTGCCGCACAGCATGGCGTCGGCGTCGCCGCGGTGCACGAGCATGGCCGCGACCAGCGTCGGCCGCGTGCGCATCTCCTCCTGCGCCTGCCGCCGCGTAACGCCCCTGCGCCTCGCCAGGCGGAAGTACTCCGACCAGTAATCGCGAAAGCGCGGATCGTCCAGGATGTTGCACACGTCGCAGTCGCCGCCGACCGTGAGCCTCAGCCCGAGCTTCTGGATGCGGCTCGCGATGATGTCGGCGCGCCCTACGAAGATGGGACGGGCGAGGCCCTCGTCCACGGCCGCTTGCGCCGCGCGCAGCACGCGCTCGTCCTCGCCTTCCGCGTAAGCCACGCGCTTGGGGGCCTTCTTGGCCGCAGCGAACACGGGCTCCATCGTGGCGCTCGATTCGTACACGAAGCGCGAAAGGTGCTCGCGGTACGCGTCGAAGTCCTTGATCGGTCGGGTGGCGACGCCGCTGTCCATCGCAGCCTTGGCGACCGCGGGCGCCATCGTGGTGATGAGCCGCGGGTCGAACGCGCGCGGGATCAGATAGTCCGGTCCGAACGGCGGCGTGGCTTCGCCATACGCGAGCGCCACGATGTCGGACGGCTCGGCACGCGCGAGCTCGGCGAGCGCACGGGTGGCGGCAAGCTTCATCTCCTCGTTGATCTTGGTCGCGCCGCAATCGAGCGCCCCGCGGAACATGAAGGGGAAGCACAGCGAGTTGTTGACCTGGTTCGGATAGTCCGAGCGGCCCGTGCCGATGAGGCAGTCGGGGCGCGCCTCTTTGGCGAGCTCGGGCCGGATCTCGGGCTCCGGATTGGCCATGGCGAGGATGATCGGCCGGTCGGCCATCTTCTTCACCATGTCCTGCGTCAATACGCCGCCGGTCGACAGGCCCATGAACACGTCGCAGCCGGCGATGACGTCGGCGAGGCTCTTGGCTTCGGTGGTCTGCGCGTAGCGCATCTTGTCCGGGTCCACCCTGTCGGTGCGCTGGCTACTGACCACGCCCTTGCTGTCCAGCAGCCAGATGTTCCTGCGGTCGAGGCCCAAGCTCACCTGCAAGTCGAGGCACGCGATGGCGGCCGCGCCCGCGCCTGAGCACACGAGCTTCACCTTGCCGATGTCCTTGTCGACGATCTTGAGGCCGTTGAGCAGCGCCGCGGCCGCCACGATCGCCGTGCCGTGCTGGTCGTCGTGGAACACGGGAATCTTCATGCGCTCGCGAAGCTTCTTCTCGATGTAGAAGCATTCGGGCGCCTTGATGTCCTCGAGGTTGATGCCGCCGAACGTCGGCTCGAGCGCCGCCACGACCTCGACGATCTTGTCGGGGTCCGATTCGCCGATCTCGATGTCGAACACGTCGATGCCGGCGAACTTCTTGAACAGGCAGCCCTTGCCCTCCATCACCGGCTTGCCGGCGAGCGCGCCGATGTTGCCGAGGCCGAGCACCGCGCTGCCGTTGGTGATGACGGCGACCAGGTTCGCCCTGGCGGTATAGCGCGCGGCGAGCGACGGGTCCTGCTGGATCGCGGTGCACGCGTAGGCCACGCCCGGCGAGTACGCGAGCGAGAGGTCGCGCTGGTTGGCGAGCGTCTTCGTCGGCGCGATGGAAATCTTGCCGGGCGTCGGAAACTCGTGATATTCGAGCGCGTCGATGCGCAGTTGCTCTTCGGCCATGATGTCCTCCTACTTCCTCTTCTGCGGCGGCAGGTCGGTGCACAGGCCCTCGAAAACTTCCGCCGCCATGCCGACCGATTCGGCGAGGGTAGGATGCGGATGGATCGTCTTGCCGATGTCGACCGGGTCGCAGCCCATCTCCACCGCGAGGCACACTTCCCCGATCAGGTTGCCCGCGTCCGTGCCGACGATGCCGCCCCCGATGCAGCGATGCGTGGCCTCGTCGAAGAGGAGCTTGGTGAAGCCCTCGTCGCGTCCGTTGGCGATGGCGCGGCCCGACGCGGCCCAGGGAAACACGGCCTTGCCGTACTTGATGCCCTGCTTCTTGCAGTCGTCCTCGGTCAGGCCTGCCCACGCGACCTCGGGATCGGTATAGGCCACCGACGGGATCTGCCGGGCGTCGAAGTACGACTTCTCCCCTTTGGCGGCTTCCGCGGCGACGTGACCTTCGTGCACCGCTTTGTGCGCGAGCATCGGCTGGCCGATGATGTCGCCGATCGCGTAGATGTGCGGCACGTTCGTGCGCATCTGCCTGTCGACGTTGATGAAGCCGCGATCGGTGACCGCGACGCCCGCGTTCGCCGCTTCGATCGCCTTGCCGTTCGGGCTGCGCCCGACCGCGACCAGCACGAGATCGTAGGTCTGCGGGCCCGGCGGGGCCTGCTCGCCCTCGAAGCCCACCTCGATGCCCTGCGGTGTCGTCCTGGCCGACACGGTCTTGGTCTTGAGCATGACCTTGTCGAAGCGCTTGAGATTCATCTTCTCCCATACCTTGACCAAGTCGCGGTCGGCGCCCGCCATCATGACGTCGAGCATCTCGACCACGTCGATACGCGCGCCAAGCGAGGAGTACACCGTGGCCATCTCGAGGCCGATGATGCCGGCGCCGACGACGAGCATGCGCTTCGGAATGGCTTGCAATTCGAGCGCGCCGGTGGAATCGACCACCCGCGGATCGTCAGGCATGAATGGCAGCTCGATCGCCTGGCTGCCGGCGGCGATGATGCACGTGCCGAACTTCACGACCTTCTTCTCGCCCGACTTGTCCCGGCCACTCCCCGCCGTGAGCGCCACCTCGAGATGATGCGGATCGAGGAAGCGGCCCACGCCGCGCACGACCTCCACCTTGCGCGCTTTCGCCATGCCGGACAGCCCGCCGGTGAGCTTCTTCACGACGCCTTCCTTGAAGCTGCGCAGCTTCGGAAGATCGATCTGCGGCGCGCCGTAGCCGATGCCGTGCGCCGCCATCGCGATCACTTCGTCCATCGCGGCGGCGGTGTGCAGCAGCGCCTTGGACGGAATGCAGCCGACGTTCAGGCACACGCCGCCCAAGCTCGCGTAGCGCTCGACGAGCACCGTCTTCATGCCGAGGTCCGCGCTGCGGAAGGCGGCCGAGTATCCACCTGGCCCCGAGCCGAGCACGAGCATCTCGCACTCGACGTCGGGCTTGCCGGCGTAGCTGCCCGCCGCAGGCGCGGGGGCGGGCGCGCTCGCCGGCTTTGGCGACTCGGCCGGCGCCGCGGGCTTCGCCGCTTCGGCGGGTGCTGCCGCACCCGACTCCAGCGTGAGGATCAGCGACCCTTCGCTCACCTTGTCGCCGAGCTTGACCCTCACCTCCTTGACGACACCCTCGACGGGCGACGGCACGTCCATCGTCGCCTTGTCCGACTCGAGCGTGACCAGGGAGGCTTCCTTCGCGACCTTGTCGCCGGGCTTCACCAGCACTTCGATGACCGGGACGTCCTTGAAGTCGCCGATGTCCGGGACCTTGACCTCGATCGTTGGCATGTTGTGTCCGCCCCTAGATGACGATGCGCCGCATGTCGGCGAGCAGGCCACCGAAATGCGCGTTGAAGCGCGCCGCGGAAGCGCCGTCGATGACGCGGTGATCCCACGACAGCGAAAGCGGCAGGATGTAGCGCCACGACGACGTCGTGCCGTCGTTGGACACCTGCTTCCAGAACGAGCGGCACACGCCCATGATCGCGACTTCGGGCGCGTTGATGATCGGCGTGAAGTACGTGCCGCCGATGCCACCCAGGCTGCTGATAGTGAATGTGCCGCCCTGCATCTGGTCGGGTTTGAGCTTGCCGTCGCGCGCGAGCTTGGCCAAGTCCCCCATCTCCTTCGCGATCTCGACCACGCCTTTCCTGTCGGCATCGCGAATCACCGGCACGACCAGGCCCTGCGGCGTGTCGGCGGCAAATCCGATGTGCCAGTAGTTCTTCACGATCAGGTTGTCGCCGTCGAGCGATGAGTTGAAGTCGGGGAACCTCTTGAGGGTGGCCACCGCCGCCTTGATCATGAACGCGAGCATCGAAACGCGCACGCCGCTCTTCTCGATCTCCTTGTTGAGCTGCACGCGGAAGGCTTCGAGATCGGTGATGTCGGCGTCGTCGTGGTTGGTGACGTGCGGGATCATCACCCAGTTGCGGTGCAGGTTCGCCGCAGAGATCTTCTTGATCCGCAGGAGCGGCTTGGTCTCGATCGGACCGAACTTGGCGAAGTCGACCTTCGGCCACGGCAACAGATCGATCCCGCCCACGCCCGCCCCCGCCCCAGTGGTGGCCACCGCCTTCGCGGCAGGCACGCCGCCTTTCGCAGCGGCCTCGACGTCCTCCTTGAGGATGCGGCCCTTGTCGCCCGAGCCCTTCACCGAGCCCAAGTCCACCCCCAGCTCGCGCGCCAGCTTGCGCGCGCCGGGGCCGGCATAAGCAAGCTTGAACGCGGCCTCGTCGACACCCGCCGCTCTCGCCGCAGCCGCTGGCGCAGCCGCCGGCGCGGGTGCGGCCAACGGCGCCGCCGCGGCCGGTGCGGCGGCAGCCTGCGCGCTGTCCGTCACGAGCGTGAGCACGAGTGTGCCTTCGCTCACCTTGTCGCCGACTTTCACCGCGATGGCGCGCACGACACCGCCGAGGGGCGCCGGCACGTCCATCGTCGCCTTGTCCGATTCGAGCGTGACGAGCGGGTCCTCGGGCTTCACCGCATCGCCGGGCTTGACCATCACTTCGATCACCGGCACGTCCTTGAAGTCGCCGATGTCGGGTACGCGCACTTCGGCCACGCCACCCGGCGAGCTCGTCGGCGACGGTGGCGCCGAGACGGCGGCCTTGTGATGCTCCGCCGCCGCGACCACGGCCGGCGCCTGCGACGCCATGAGCAGGATGACGCTGCCTTCGCTCACCTTGTCGCCGAGCTTCACCTTGACCGCCGACACCGTCCCCGCGAACGGCGCCGGCACGTCCATCGTCGCCTTGTCCGATTCGAGCGTGACGAGCGAGTCCTCGGCTTTCACCGCGTCGCCCGCCTTCACCATGATGTCGATCACCGGCACGTCCTTGAAGTCGCCGATGTCGGGAACTTTCACTTCGATCGCGCTCATAGTTGTTCTCGATCGTTCGCTTCGGTCACACGGTCCACGGATCGGGCCGCTCGGTATCGAGCCCGTACTTCCTTATCGCCTGCTCGACGACGTCCGCCTTGATCTCGCCGTCGTCGGCGAGCGCTTTGAGCGCCGCGACCGTGACGTAGTAACGGTTCACCTCGAAGAAGCGGCGCAGCGCCACGCGGTAGTCGCTGCGGCCGAAGCCGTCGGTGCCGAGCGTGACGTAGCGCCGCGGCACGTGGCTTCGCACCTGGTCGGCGTAGTTGCGCATGTAGTCGGTGGCCGCGATCACCGGCCCGGCGTGGCCCTCGAGCGCGGTCTCGAGGTAGCTCTTGCGTTTCGGCTTCGTGGGATGCAGCAGGTTGTGCCGCTCCGCACTCATGCCGTCGCGCCGCAGCTCGTTGAAGCTCGTGGCGCTCCACACGTCCGCGTTCACCTTCCAGTCGTCGCGCAGGAGCTCCGCAGCAGCGATGACCTCGCGCAGGATCGTCCCCGAGCCCATGAGCTGCACGCGCGGGCCTGCATTCTTCTTGTCTGCCTTGCCGGCTTCCTGCAGAAGGTAGAGCCCCTTGACGATCCCCGCTTCGGCGCCCGCCGGCATGGCGGGATGCCGGTAGTTCTCGTTCATCAGGGTGATGTAGTAATACACGTCCTCCTGCGCCTCGTACATGCGGCGGATCCCCTCGCGCACGATGACGACCACCTCGTAGGCGAACGTCGGGTCGTAGGAGACGCAGTTCGGGATCGTCGAGGCCAGCACGTGGCTGTGCCCGTCCTCGTGCTGCAGGCCCTCGCCGTTGAGCGTCGTGCGTCCGGCGGTGCCGCCCATCAGGAACCCGCGCGCGCGCATGTCGCCGGCGAGCCAGGCCAAGTCGCCCACGCGCTGCAGGCCGAACATCGAGTAGTAGATATAGAACGGGATCATCGGCATGTCGTTGGTGCTGTACGACGTCGCCGCGGCGATCCACGAGCTCATGGCACCCGCCTCGTTGATGCCCTCCTGCAGCACCTGCCCCGACTTGTCCTCGCGGTAATACATGAGCTGGTCGGCGTCCTGCGGCTTATACAGCTGCCCGACGGCGGAGTAGATGCCGAGCTGGCGGAACATCCCCTCCATGCCGAACGTGCGCGACTCGTCGGGCACGATCGGCACGATGTGCTTGCCGATGGCCTTGTCGCGCACCAGCGTGCCCAGCATCTGCACGAACGCCATCGTGGTCGAGATCTCGCGGTCGCCGGAGGATTGCAGCAGGCGGTCGAACGTGGAAAGCGGCGGCGCCGGCAGCGTCGACGACTTCTGCCGCCGCTGCGGCAGGTAGCCGCCGAGTGCCGCGCGCCGGTCGGCGAGGTACTTCCCTTCCGGGCTGTCCTTCGCAAGCGAGATGAAGGGCATAGCCTCGATCCTGTCGTCGGGCATCGGGATGTCGAAGCGGTCGCGGAACTGCTTGAGCGCGTCCACCGTCATCTTCTTCGCCTGGTGCGCGATCATCTGGCCTTCGCCCGACTCGCCCATGCCGAAGCCCTTCACGGTCTTGGCGAGGATCACCGTCGGCTGCTCTTTGTGCGCGACTGCCGCCGCATACGCGGCGTACACCTTGAACGGGTCGTGGCCGCCGCGATTGAGCTTCCACACCTCCTCGTCGGAGAGGTCGGCCACCAGCGCCTTGAGCTCGGGCGTATTGAAGAAATGCTCGCGCACGTACGCGCCGTTCTTGCTCTTGAAATCCTGGTACTGCCCGTCGACGCACTCCTCCATGCGCGCGAGCAGGATGCCCTCCTTGTCCTTCTCGAAGAGCTTGTCCCAGCCCGAGCCCCAGACGACCTTGAGCACGTTCCAGCCGGCGCCGCGGAACACGCCCTCGAGCTCCTGGATGATCTTGCCGTTGCCGCGCACGGGCCCGTCCAGGCGCTGCAGGTTGCAGTTGATGACGAAGACGAGGTTATCGAGGCGCTCGCGCCCCGCGAGGGAGATGGCGCCCAGCGACTCGGGCTCGTCGCACTCGCCGTCACCGAGGAACGCCCACACCTTGCGATCGGCGGTCTTGGCGAGGCCGCGGCCTTCGAGGTACTTCAGAAACCGCGCCTGGTAGATCGCCATGAGCGGCCCGAGGCCCATCGACACGGTCGGGAACTGCCAGAAGCCAGGCATGAGCCACGGATGCGGGTACGAGGGAATGCCCTTGCCTCCCGCCTCTTGCCGGAAGTTGAGAAGCTGCTGCTCGGTCAAGCGGCCCTCGACGAACGCGCGGGCGTAGATGCCCGGCGACACGTGGCCCTGCACGTAGATCAGGTCGCCGCCGTGCTGGTCCGTCGGCGCGTGCCAGAAGTGGCCGAACCCGATGTCGTACAGGAGTGCCGAGGACTGGAAGCTCGCGATGTGGCCGCCGAGCTCGGACGACTCCTTGTTCGCGCGCAGGATGATGGCGACCGCGTTCCATCGGATCGCCGAGCGTATCTTGTGCTCGAGCTCCCGGTTGCCGGGCGACTTCGCCTCCCGCTCGGGCGGTATCGTGTTGCGGTACGGTGTCGTGAGCGTGAAGGCAGGCCGCGCGCCGACACGCGACGCCTCGTCGCGCAGCTGCGTCAGCAGATAGCGCGCGCGCTCGACCCCCTGGTGCTCCACGACCGCCCGCAGCGAGTCGACCCATTCCCGGGTCTCGACCGGATCGTGATCGTTGACGATGCCCATGCGGGTGCTCCTCGTGATGATCGATTGGCGAAGCGGGAAAGTTCGCGGTGGAACTTAGGGAACTGCGGATCAGGGCAACGAATCCTCCGTGGACCACGGGGCGTCGAGCGCGCCCGTGGGCGGTGCGCGGACCGCCGCGCCTCACAAGCGGTGGGTGCGATCCGCAGCCTGAAAGTACGGCCACACAATACCATCACTCATTTTGGCGAGGACGATAACCTTGAAAAGTTCGCCCATCTCCGCGGGCGACAGCAGCCTCTGCACGGCCGACGCTGCGCGGATGTATCGCACGGAGGTCGGCTCGCCCGTCGCGGCGAGGCGGTCGAGGATGCCGGCGGCGACGAGGAAGGACGCGAGCGAGGCGTAGCCTTCCACGCTCGCCCCCGCCCGCACGCCGGCCTCGGCAATCCCCGTGAAGTCGACGTGGGCGGTCAGGTCGCTCAAACCCGGCCACAGGAACGGGTCGTCGTGGACGCGGTGGCGATAGTGGCCGACGAGCGTTCCAGCGCTGCGCTGCGGGTGGTAGTACTCGCGGCGCGCAAAGCCGTAGTCGAGCACGACGATCGCGCCTCGCCGCAGGCGTCGCGCGATCGATTCCACGAGCGCCTCTGCCGCCGGATTGACTTCGCTCGCATAGTCGCCTTCCGGAGGAAATCTCGCGGCGGCAAGGTCGAGGAGCCGCCCGGCCGGCAGCGGGCGCTCCGCCCAGACGAGACCGCCGCTCCACGCGACCCCGCGCTCGAGCCAGTCCGCGCCGCGCCGCAAGATCACGTGCGGCGGCACGGCATCGAGCACTTCGTTCATCAGCACGACGCCGTCGATGGCGGCCGGCAAGGTATTCACCCAGCTCACGGATGCGCGCGCTGCCAGCGCTGCACGCTGGCGCAGGACGAGCTCGGGGCCGACCTCGAGGATCGTGTAGCGGACGTCGCACATGCCGCCCGCGTCGAGCGCAGCGAGGAGATCCGCCGCCAGCGCGCCGCTGCCCGCGCCGAGCTCCAGCACGGTGCGCGTGGCGTGTTCGGCGAGCAGCGCTCCGACCGGCGCCGCGAGCGATTGCGCGAACAGCGGCGTCATCTCCGGCGCGGTGACGAAGTCGCCCTCTTCGCCGAACTTGCGCGCGCCGGCGACGTAGTAGCCGAGTCCGGGCGCGTACAGCACGGTCTGCATGTACTGCGCGAACGAGATCCACCCGCCGGCGTCCTCGATCTCGCGTCGCACGGCTTCCACCACGCGCGCGCTGTGCTCGCGCGCCGCGGGGGAAGGCTCCGGCACATCGCGCAGGCCATGCCGTCGCACGGGTGGGATCGTTATGCTAGATTGCCGCAAAGGGAGCGAAGTCTAACGCCGAAAGGCGCGGAACAGGACGCGACGTGCAGGGCAAGGTCGTCTTGATCACCGGGGGCGCGAAGCGCGTGGGCGCCGCCATCTGCCGGCGCCTGCACGGCGCGGGCGCGAGCCTCATGCTGCACTACCGCGCCTCGGCCGGCGAGGCGCGTCTCCTCCAGGCGGAGCTCAATCATGCGCGCCCGGGCTCCGTAGCGCTCATCCAGGCCGACCTCCTCGACATCGGCAAGCTGTCCTCGCTCGTCGAGCAGACGGTGCAGACGTTCGGGCGCCTCGATGCGCTCGTCAACAACGCCTCGTCGTTCTTCGCCACGCCGCTGGGCGAGATCACCGAGGACAATTGGCACGATCTGGTCGGCACCAACCTCATGGCGCCGCTGTTCCTCGCGCAGGCAGCTGCACCGGCGCTGCGCAAGGCGCAGGGCGCAATCGTGAACCTCGCCGACATCCACGCCGAGCGGCCGCTCAAGAACTACGTCGTGTATTCGATCGCCAAGGCGGGCCTCGTCGGGCTGACGCGCACGCTCGCGCGCGAGATGGCGCCCGACGTGCGCGTCAATGCGGTCGCGCCCGGCCCGGTGCTGTGGCCCGACGACGAGTCGTTCGACGAACTGTCGCGCCAGCGCATCATCTCGCACACGCCGCTTCGACGCGAAGGCACGCCGGACGACATCGCGGTCGCCGTGTACTTCCTGCTTGCCGATGCGCACTACGTCACGGGCGTGACGCTCGACGTGGACGGCGGCCGCAACATCACCATTTAGAAAAAGGGTCAGACCCCATTACAAGGCCTGTCCCCCTTTTTTCAGTCGGGCTCGGCGGAAAAAGTTCCAGGCCTTGTAATGGGGTCTGACCCTTTTTCTAGGCGCAGCACCGCGACCTTCTCCGCGATGCGCTCCAGATACGGATCGACGATGCCGTGCGTGACGAGCGCCACGCGCGTGCGCTCGAGATAATCGAGCGAGGAGCCGAAGGCGCCGGCAGCGTTGGCGATGATGCGCGCCTCGGTGTCGGCGTCGAGCTTGCCGGCGTACTGCGCGTGGTCGTGGCGCACCGTGAATGCCAGCGCGAACAGGCGGCGCTCGGCGGACTGCACGGCGACCCACTTCGGCCGGTACGCCCCGGTGACCATCTCGCGACGCCACAAAAGATGAAGCTCGTCGATGGCCACCGGCGCTGGGAGGCGGTACACGACGCCCGTGCACGCCCCGCCCCGATCGAGGCCGAGCACGAGGCCGGGTGTATCCCGCGTCCCGCGCGAGGCCATCGAGTACAGGCAGAAGCGGCGGTGCAGTCCGCGCAGCGTGCCCGGCCGCGCCTCGGCGAATGGGAACAGCGGATTCCACAGCAGCGACCCGTACGCGAACACCCACCAGCCCGCCCCTTTCGGCTTGGCGGCGAGCGTTGCGGTCAGCGACTCGGACAGCTGGAAGTCGTCCAGCGCATGTCCCTTCCCACCGAAAGCTTCCATATACAACGAGCGCATGCGCCCCGACTCGAGGTCGTCGCGGCACAGGGAGGAAGGCTCAGCCTTGGGCATCGGGGTCCCGCTCGATCTTGCGCAATTCCATTGTCGCGCGCCGGCGCGCCGCCCGGGCGGACCTGCCGTGCGGCCCGCCCTTGCCGAGGAGCGGCGATCTCGCCACGGGGTTGCGCACCTTCGGGGCGAGCGGCGGGTGGCGCTTGGCGCGCTTCACGGCAGCGTGTGCCGCGCGTGAAAGTCGAGCCGTGCCTCGCACCATGCCGCGGCGGCGAGCAACGAATCGTCGCGGCCCTGCGGCGCGGCGAGCTGCAAGCCCACGGGCAGGCCGCCGACGAGGCCCGCGGGCAGCGACAGCGCCGGGAATCCCATGAGCGACCACAGCGAGCAGCACGAGGGGTCGCCCGTCGTGTCGAGTCCGCGCGGGGCCACACTCGGCGCCGCGGGGGAGAGCACCGCGTCGTATTCGTCGAGCCAGCCGGTGAAGAAGGCGATGGCGCGCTCACGTGTGATGATCGCCTCGCGATACGCCTCCGCGCTGATGGCGCGGCCGTCGTCGATGGCGGCGTTGAGCGCGGGCGTCAGGCGCGCGCGGTCCCGCACCTGCAGGTCGGACAGCACCTCTGCACCTTCCTTCAGCATGAGCGTGCGGAATACCGCCTTCGCATCGCTCCACGCGGCGGGCACCGCGATCGGCACGATTTCCGCCGCGTCGCGCAGCGCGTCGAGCGTCTCCGCCAGGAGCCGCAGCGTCTCGTAGTCGGGCTCGACCCACGGAAACTTGGCGAGCCACGCGAAGCGTGGCTTGTACGAGGGCAGCGCCACCGCCGGCGCGATGCAGCCCGGCCCGGCGAGCGCGCTCGCGACGAGCGCCGCGTCGGCCACCGTGCGCGCGAACGAGCCGACGGTGTCGAACGACGGCGCGAACGGATGCACGCCGCCGATCGCGATCGTGCCGAGCGTCGGCTTGAATCCCACCACGCCGCAATAGGACGCCGGACGCACGATCGAGCCGTTGGTCTGGGTGCCGACCGCGGCGAGCACGTGCCCCGCCGCGACTGCCGCGGCGGAGCCCGACGACGACCCGCCCGGGGAATGCGCGCTGTTCCACGGGTTGCGCGTCTTCGAGGGGTCCATGAACGCGAAGGGCGTGGTCACCGTCTTGCCGAACACGTAGGCCCCCGACTCGCGCAGGCGCGCGATGCACGCCGCGTCGTGCGCGGGGCGATGGCCGGCATAGATCGGCGTGCCCACCGTCGTCGGCTGGTCGGTCGTGGCGATGATGTCCTTCACGCCGATGCCGATGCCGCCGAGCAAGCCTTGGCAGCCGAGCTCGTCCGCGCGCTTCGCCTCGCGGCGCACGTGCCCGGGGTCGAGCATCTCCCAGGCCTCGATCGCGCCGTCCGTGGCCGCGATGCGCGCAAGCTGCGACTCGGCGAGCGCGAGCGCCGTGGTGGCGCCCGACGTGATGGCCTCCCGCACGGCGGCGATGCTCGCCACGCTCATCGCTCCACACCCGTCGCCTCGACCTGCACCAGCGGCACCGCGGCGCCGCGCAACCCGCGCCGGCCGGGCAGGAACAGCTCGAGCAGATCGTTCTGGAAGCGGCGGCCGAGCTCGGTGGGCTTCAAGCGCGCCGGATCGGCTTCGAGCAGGCCCTTGCGCGTGGCCGTCTCGATCGCGCGCGAAACGAGCGCGAGCGCATATCCCGTGCGCTCGGCGAACAGCGACGACGGCACGCCGTCGGTCAGGCGCAGCGCATTCAGCATGAACTCGAAGCCGACGTCGTCGCGCGCCACCACGATCTCTTCCTGAAGCGGTGAGCCCGCCGCCGCCTTGGCGAGGTATTGCTTGGGCTGCTTCCAGCGCAGTTGGCGCACGATGCGGTCGGGAAACGAGAGCTTCGCGTGCGCGCCCGCGCCGATCCCGAGATAGTCGCCGAACTGCCAGTAGTTCGTGTTGTGCATGCAGGCGCGGCCGGGCTTCGCGTAGGCCGATGTCTCGTAGTGCGCGTAGCCGGCGTGCGCGAGCGTTGCGTGCACCGCGCCTTCGATGTCGGCGGCCGTGTCCTCGTCGGGCAAGGGCGGGGGCGCGCGGTGAAAGAGCGTGTTGGGCTCGATGGTGAGGTGATAGAACGACAGATGCGGCGGCGCGAACGCGAGCGCGGCGGCGAGGTCTGCCTGCGCCCCTTCGACCGTCTGCCGCGGCAGGCCGTACATCAAGTCGAAGTTGACGTTGCCGAAGATCATGAGCGCGGCCTCGGCGGCGCGCCGCGCCTCCTCGTCGTCGTGCACCCGGCCGAGCGCGCGGAGCTGCGCGGGGTCGAAGCTCTGAATGCCGAGCGAGAGGCGGCTGACACCGGCGGCGAAGAAGTCCGCGAACTTCTGCCGCTCGAACGTGCCGGGGTTCGCTTCCAGCGTGATCTCGGCGCCGGGCATCACGGGCAGGCGCGCGCGGATGCCGCCCAGCAGCCGGTCGATAGCCTGCGCGGAGAAGAGGCTCGGCGTGCCGCCGCCCACGAACACGCTCACGACCTTGCGCCCCCACACCGACGGCAGCGCGCCTTCGAGGTCCTTGAAGAGCGCGTCGACGTAGGCGTCCTCCGGGATGTCTCCGCGCGCCTCGTGCGAGTTGAAGTCGCAGTACGGGCACTTTCGTATGCACCACGGAACGTGCACGTACAGCGCGAGCGGCGGCAGCGCGCTGAACTTGGGCCGAGCGAGTTCGACAGCCGTGATCATCACGCCGCCTCCTCGCGAAGCCGCGCCAGCAGCACGCGCATCGCCTTGCCGCGATGCGAGAGCTCGTTCTTGCGCGATGGCGAGAGCTCGGCGCCCGTCATGCGCGTGGCGAGGTCTTCGAAGTGCGGGTCGTAGCCGAAGCCGCCGCAACCCCGCGGCGTGTCGACGATCGTGCCGTGCCAGCGACCTTCCGCGATGATCGGCTCGGGATCCTCGGCATGCCGGATGAGCACGAGCACGCAGGCGTAGTGCGCTCGGCGGTCGGCCACACCGGCGAGCGCCGCCACCAGTTTCGCGTTGTTGCGCGCGTCTGACGATGGCGAGCCCGCGTAGCGCGCCGATTGCACGCCGGGCGCGCCGCCGAGCGCCGCAACGCAGACACCCGAGTCGTCGGCCAGCGCGGGCAGCTTCGACAGCTCGCTCGCGTGACGCGCCTTGGCGAGCGCGTTCTCGACGAACGTGGCGTGCGGCTCAGGGGCGTCGGGGATGCCGAGCTCGCCCTGCGCGATCACCGCGATGCGCAGCGGCCGCAGGAGCTCGCGCATCTCCGCGAGCTTGCCGGCGTTGCCCGAGGCGAGGATGAGGCGGTCCATCACCGGCCCAGCGCGATCCGCTGTCCCGCGATGATGTCGCGCACGCCGCTTGCCGCGAGCGCAATGAGCTCGTCGACCTGCGCCCGCGTGAACGGCGCGCCCTCCGCCGTGCCCTGCAGCTCGACAAAGCCGCCGCTCGCCGTCATCACGACGTTCATGTCCGTGTCGCAGCCCGAGTCTTCCGCATAGTCGAGGTCGAGCATGGGCACGCCGCCCACGATGCCGACCGACACCGCGGCCACGAACTCGCGCAGCGGATCGCCGCTCACCAAGCCGCGCGCGCGGGACCACGCGATCGCGTCGGCGACCGCGACGCACGCGCCGGTGATCGAGGCGCAGCGCGTGCCGCCGTCGGCCTGCAGCACATCGCAGTCGATCTTGAGCGTCCGCTCGCCCAGTGCCGCAAGGTCGGTGACGGCGCGCAGGCTGCGTCCGATGAGTCGCTGGATCTCCTGCGTGCGGCCCGAGGGGCGCCCGTCCGCAGCCTCGCGCCGCCCACGCGTGTGCGTGGCGCGCGGCAGCATGCCGTACTCGGCGGTGAGCCAGCCCTCGCCGCGGCCCTTCATGAACGCGGGAACGCCGTCCTCCACGCTGACGGTGCAGAGCACCCGCGTATCGCCCATCTCGACCAGCACCGAGCCCTCGGCGTGCTTCGTGTAGCCGCGCGTGAAGCGCAGCGGGCGCAACTCGTCGGCGCGGCGGCCGCCGGAACGGTTCGACTCCATGCGGCGATTATAGCGGCGGCCGGTCGGCGAGCATGGCGGCCACCCCTTGCGCCAGCGAGTATGGCGGCGTCCAAGCGTAGTGCGTGCGGAACGTCGTGGCGTCGGCTTCGAGCGTGTCGAGCAGACGCTCGACCGTCTCGCTCTTGCCGAGCCACGCGCCTGCGATGCGAAGCGCCGAGGCCGGGAACGGGAAAAGACGCGGTGCGACGCGAAACGCCTGCGAGAGGGCGCGAACGAGATCGGGGGTGGAGACCGACTCCGCGTCGGTCACGAAATACGGCGTCAACTGCCCATGGCGGCCCGCGCCGTCGCTTGCCAACAGCGCGGCGAGCGCGGACACGAAGTTGCCCGTGCCGAGCACGCTGCGCTTGTTGGCGACCGCGGCGAGAGGCAGCGGAACGCCGCGCGCCACGGCGCGCGCGAGCGCCGCGAAGTTCGCCTTCACGCCGGGACCGTAGACGAGCGGCAGCCGCAGGGCCGTGACGCACAGGGCGGTGCGCTCGGCGACGATCGCAAGCGCGCGCTCCGCCGCCCACTTGCTCGCGGCGTACTCGTCGGGCGGGTGCGGCGGATCGCTCTCGCGCAGCGGCCTGCCGGGCAGCGAACGGTCGCCGTGAACCTTCACCGTGCTCACGAACACGAAGTGGCGGGCGCCCGCCGCCGCCGTCGCGCTGGCGAGGCGCTCGCTCGCCTCGACGTTCACGCGGCGCAAGGCGGCCGCGGACTCGATGTCGGCGTCGAGCGGACGATGCGCTTGGGCGGCGAGATGGACGACGGCGCTCGCCCCGCGCAGCGCGTTACGCAGCGTCTCGTCGCCCACCCTCGCGAGGTCGCCGACCGCCAGGTATTCGGGTCGTGCGACGGTCGAAGCATCGAGCGTGCGCACGAGGCCGCGCAAAGCGTGGCCGCGCGCGGCGAGTCCCGCCATGACGGCGCTGCCCAGGAAACCGTCCGCGCCGGTGACGACGATCATCCTAGAACCACTTCCAGCCGTGCCGGCGATAGAAGCGAAAGCCGCTGCGCACGAACCAGACGATGTGGCGGAGGCCCTTGCGCGCGGCGTGGCCGCCGTGGTGGCCGATCTCGACCGACGGCACGAACGCCGTCTTCGTGACGAGGTTCAGACGCACGCTCCAGTCGAAGTCCTCGAAATAGAGGAAGAACTTGGGGTCGAACCCGCCGGTGCGGTCGATGGCGTGCCGCTTGACCAGCATGAACGCGCCCGACAAAGCCGGGATGCCGACCAGCGGCTCGAGCGGCTCCCGGTCCATGATGTCGCGCAGCTCGTAGCGGTAGAGGCGGCGGCGGAACAGCCGGCGCAGCAACGCCGGCGCGAATCCGCGCAGGAACAGGTCGAAAATCGCCGGGTAACGCTTGCACAGGTACACGCGTCGGCCGGCGCCGTCGCGCGCGAGCGGCGCGAGCGCGCCGACGTCCTCGTGCTCATCGAGCCAGCGCACGGCGTTGGCGAGCGCGTCGGGCGCGAGCTCCACGTCGGGATTGAGCACGAGGTGATAATCCGAGCCCGTGCCGTGCAGCACGAGGTTGTGCGCCGCGCCGTAGCCGATGTTGGCGTGGCCGTGCAGGTAGGTCACGTGCACGCCCGTGTCCTGGAAGCGCGACTTGCCGAGCTTGATCACGCTCTCGGCGACGCTGCGGTCCTCGCTGTTGTCGATAAGGGCCAGGTGGACTGTCTGCGTGACGCCCGCCTCGCGCGCCGCCGCGATCGCCAGCGCGAGCTTGCGCAGGCAGCGCTCGAGCAGCTTCTGATCGGGACGGTAGGTGACGATGCTGATCTGCAGCGACGAGGGCAGCACGATGCGAAGTCGTCGGGAGACGTTCTTGTCGTTGGGGCTAGAATGCTCTTGGAATCATCCTCCACAGTCAACCATGGCCGGCGACACGCCTCGCTACCGCGCCGACGACCTGGCGGCCTTCGCGCGCGCCCTGCTCGCGCGTGCCGGCGTGCGCGACGACATCGCGCGCGACGTCGCCGCCGTACTCGTCGACGGCGATCTTCTCGGCCACACGACGCACGGGCTCGCACTGCTCGCCTCCTACCTGGCCGAGATCGAGAAGGGCGCGATGGCGAAGACGGGCGAGCCCGTCGTGCGCAGCGCCCGCCCCGCGGTACAGACATGGGACGGCGGGCGATTGCCCGGGCCGTGGCTCACGCTGCGCGCGTTCGATGCGGCAGCGCAGATGGCACTCGCCTACGGCACGGGGACGGTCGTCGTGCGCCGTTCACATCACATCGCATGCCTTGCCGCATACCTGAAGCGAACCACGGACCGCGGGCTGATGGCGCTCCTGATGTGCTCCGACCCCACGGTGAAGAGCGTCGCGCCGTTCGGCGGCGTGTCGGCGGTGTTCACGCCGAATCCACTCGCCGCGGGCATCCCGACGTCGGGCGATCCGATCCTGCTCGACATCTCGGCGAGCTACACGACCAACGGGCTCACCGCGCGCCTGCACGCCGCCGGCGCGCAGTTGCCGCATCCATGGATCCAGGACGCGCAGGGCAATCCCACGCGCGACCCCGCCGTGCTCTTCGCCGAGCCCAGGGGCACGCTGCTGCCGCTCGGCGGCCTCGAGGCCGGCCACAAGGGCTTCGCGCTCGCGCTGCTCATCGAGGCCGCGACGGGCGCGCTCGCCGGGCACGGCCGCGCCGATCCGGCGGAAGGCTGGGGCGCGACCGTGTTCGTGCAGGTGCTCGATCCCGCCGCGTTCGGCGGCAGCGAGGACTTCGCCCGGCAGATCGACTGGCTCGCCGATGCGTGCCGCACGTCGCCGCCGCGTCCCGGCGGGCCGCCCGTGCGTCTCCCGGGTGCGCACGGGCTGCGGCGCTACCGCGATCAGCGGACGCGCGGCGTGGCGCTGTTCGAGGGCATCATGCCGTCGCTCGCGCCATGGGCGGCAAGGCTCGGCGTGGCGGTGCCTGCGCACATCGGCTGAATTCCACTTGCCATGCGCCTCACACGGACGATCGCGCTGGTCGCCCTGTGCACGCTCGCGGCATGCGGCGATTTTCGCGACCGCAAGCTCACGCGCGAATCGTGGCAGACCCCATTGCTGAGCGCGGAGATCGGCAAGATGACGCCGGAAGAACGCGTCGCTTTCCACACCTATCGCAATCAAGCCATACGTCTCGACCGCAGCGAGCAGAATCCGCCGCAGGACATCACGTGGCGTCAGGCGATCGAGGCCGGCAACGCGCTCATCAAGCGACAGGACGAGGCGCTCGGCCTTGTCCGCGAGGAGCTCAAGGAGCCGAAAGCGCGCTTCGCCAACGTGCGGATCGGACCGAAGAACGCGGTGTGCGGCCGCATCGCGTACCCGCCGCCGCCGCGGTTCCGTGCACGCGAGTTCGTCGTGATGCCGACGAACGAAGTTGAGATCAGCGGCACGCAGGCGGATTTCGACGCCGACGAGAACGCGGCGGCGGACCGCCTGCGCGAGGTCATGGACCTGCAGGATGAATGCCTGCCGCTGGACCAGGCCGTAGCAGCGAGCGCGCCGACGCCCGACAGGAAGGTGCGCGTGGACCGTGCCGCCGCGGAGGCTCTCGCTGCGGACACGCCCGAGCTCCTGGAGGTCACCGAGGATCGGCGCACGCCCACCCCGGCGGCCATCGCCGCCGCCGCGCGTGTCGGCGCAGCCGCGGACGCCAACGCGCTACGGGCCATCGTCGCGCTGCGCTCCGATCCGCTTCTCTACCGCTACGTCGAAGGTTTTGCGAAGGCGACTCGTGTGCCGGACACCGACCTCGAGCTCGCGATCGCTTCCGCGCTGGAGATTCCCGGGTTGCGCAAGGTGGCCGTGTGGATGCTGCCCTCCTGGCCGCAATGCAAATGGCGCTATACGCAGCAGGCGCTATTCGACGCCCTGCGCAACTACGCCACGCAAGCGCAAGCCCAGGACCGCGGCGGCATTGAACAGCTTCTTTGCGGCAATCTGCCCGGCGCCGACCATGCGATTGCCGCCACGCTGGTCGAGATGGCCCCGCTCGCCGATGCCGCACCCGTGGTGGACTACCTCTCGAAGCAGCATGTCGCCGCCGCCGTGCCCGCGCTCGTGAAGCGCCAGAGCGCGATCCCAGGCCATTCGCCCGAAGCCGCGCGCATCGACAGGGCGCTTGCCGCGATCGCTACCGACGAAGCCATGGCCGCGCTGACGGTCCGCATCGCGTGGCTCGCCGGGCGCAGGCAGGACGCGTCCGCCCGCGACGAGGCGCGCATCGTGCTCGCCACGCTCTCGCAGATGGCGCCCGACCCGCGCATTCCTTATCGCACGGTGGCGCCGCTGTCGATCGCCTTCGACGACGCCGACGTCCAGAAGTGGTTCGCGAGTTGGGCGGGAAGCTGGCAGATGCGGGAGGCGATACCGTTGCTGTTCGAGCGTCTCGACGCCAACTCCGACGCCGCGTGTGCAGAGGCCATTCTCGACGCGGGTGAAGCGCCCGACTGGCGCCGCCTCGACCAGTGGATGGCCACGCCCGCCGCAGTCCACTTCGTGGCCGGCGACGGCCGCCGCCTCGCCGATCGCATCCGCCGCGCGGCGGCTGAGCCGCAGCGCGAAGCATCTGAGCGCTCGGCTCGACAACGAAAGGCCGCCTACACGCGAGCGGCGCAGCCCTACACCGAGCGCGACCTCCTCGAGACGGCCAAGCGCGAAGACCCGCCCGGCTATGTTGCGCAGCAACGCGCCCAGCTGCGCGGCCTGGGCGAGGTCGCAAGGCAGTTCGCCGACGTGCCGGAAGCGAAGGAAGCATCGCGCTCGCTGTCGCCACGCTATGAGGAGCTCGCGAGCTACGCGCGTTTCGTCGCGAAAGACGTGCGGACCGCCGTCGAGCTCTACGACGAGGCGATGCACGCCGACGTCGCGGCGAACCCAATGTCCGTCGTCACGCTGCAGCAGTCGGCCGCGGATGCGCTTCGCTTCGACCTCCTCGATCCGCAGGCGGCCCTGGAAAGGATGCGCAAGGCGCGCGCGGCCATTGCGCCGAACGATCCCACCGCCTACTGGATCGACGCCGAGATCGATTACCTCGCCGGCGGCCGGCGTGCGGCCCCGCCGGCCCGAGGCCAGTGCGGCTTCCTCTCGCTCGTGCTCGTCGGCGGCGGTGCCTCGCGCGACGACGCCACGAAGCGCCTCGGCGGCGCCGCGACCGCCGCCGAGGCTGCGGAATTCCTGGAATCGCTCTCGCCGAGCGAGCTCCATCTCATCTCGACGTTCCCGCGCTGGCCCGCGTTCGGCGATCCGCAGCGTTTCCTGCGCTTCGCGCGCAAACACGACCCCGCCGGCTTCGCGACGGCCTGCGGCCTCATGCTCGTGCAGGAGATGGCGCGGACGCGCGCGGAGGCGGCCGACGCTTCACGACTACGCGGCCTTCCGAATTGGACGAGCGCCGACTACGCGACGATGGAGGCGGCCGCGAAGCAGGTCGTGGGTGCGCCGCCGCCTCCGCCGCCGCCGAACAGGGCGCTCGCCTCGCCGGAGACCGCGTGGCGCGGCTTCATCGCCGCGCTGCGCTCGGGCAACCTCGCCTCGGCGTGGGTCTACACCACGCCCGACACGCGGCGCAAGTTCGAGCCGGTGTTCTCCGCGATGCCGCCCGACAAGCTGCGCGAAATGGCCGACTCGTTCAAGGGATTCGCCCTGGGCGGCTCGTACGGCGAGTTCCAGGAAGCGTTCGTGACGCGCGACAGCGGACGGGCAGGTATCATCACGTTCCTCAAGCAGGGGAAAGAATGGCGAATCTCCGAAATGTGATCTTGCTCGCGCTTGCCGTCGCGTGTCCCGCGGCGGGCGCGGATTGGAAGGTGAGCTGCCCGCCGCAGCTTGCGACGGCGCAAAGCGTGGTCGGCGCGCTGCCCGCGGGCTGGAGCGCGGTCGCGCGCACCGAATCCGCCATCACCGACACGCAGCCGGGCGCGACCGTAGGCGGGCCCACGCCGCCGATCTCGGTCAGCGTCTTCGACGGCCCGCCGACGGAGATGGCCGACCTCGTTCCCGACAACCCGAACGCTCGCGTCGTGCGCTGGACGTTCGACAAGAAGCGCGCGCGCGACGTCTACGTGGTGTGCAACTACGCGGACACGCGCATGGCGCTCTCGCAGAAGGCGCCCGCGGAAGTGACCAGCTGCACGCTCGCCAACGACCAGCCGGGCGTGATCTGCAGGTAGCCTAGCGAAGCCGCCCGCCCGCGACGCGCGGAATCCCCGCCAAGTCGCGGCGCACCGTGACATCGACGAATCCCGCGTCGCGAAGCATCGCCTGCACCGCCTCCGATTGCGCGTAACCGTGCTCGACCGCGAGCGCGCCGGCAGGCGCGAGATGCGCCGCCGCGCCCGCGACGATGGCGCGCAATGCGGCGAGGCCTTCGTCGTCCGCGACGAGCGCTGCCCTCGGCTCGTAGCGCAGGTCGCCCTCCATGAGATGGGGGTCGCCGGGGGCGACGTACGGCGGATTGCTCACGATCGCATCGAAGGCGCCATCGACAGTTGCATACCAATCCGACGCGACGAACTCGACGTTGCGAAGGCCGAGCCGGTGCGCGTTGCCGCGCGCCACTGCGAGCGCGTCCGCGGACACGTCCGTGGCGACGACATGGGCCATGCGGCGCGCGCGCGCGAGCGCGAGCGCGATCGCGCCGGACCCGGTCCCCAAATCGAGCACGCGCGCCGCGCGGTCCTCGGGGAGCCACGCAAGCGCGAGCTCGACCAGCGTCTCCGTCTCCGGCCGCGGGATCAGCACGGCGGGCGTCGCCGCGAGCGCGAGACCGTAGAACTCGCGCATGCCGGTGAGATACGCGACCGGCTCGCCTGCGCGCCGCCGCTTGGCGAGCGCGAAGAAGTCGTCGGCTTGCGCGCGCGTGAGCGCTTCGTCGCGATGCGCCGCAAGCCACGCCCGATCGCGCCCGACCACGTGCGCGAGCAGCACGTGCGCGTCGATCGGCACCAAGCCCGACTGCGCGAGCGCCTGTCCCGCGGTCGGCGTCATCGCGACGCGGCGTACGTGCGCATGGTGCGCCCGTAATGGACCGCCTCGCCGGCGAAGCGCATGCCGATCTTCTCGAGCACACGCTGCGACGGCGCGTTCTCCGGCCACGTGAGGCCGACCACGCGCGCAAGCCCCAGACCGTCGAATCCGTGCACGAGCACCGCGGCCGCCATCTCCGTGGCGAACCCCTTGCCCCAGCGCGCGAACGGCAGGCGATAGGCGATCTCGATGTCCTGCGTGTCCTGCAGCGGAAAAAGGCCACAGCCGCCCACGAACGCGCCGCCGTCGCGCAGGCTCGCGTGCAGGAGGCCATAGCCCGGGTGCGCGTTCGCGCGCTCGACCATGCGCTCGATCGTCTGCTCGACCTCGGCGCGCGTGCGCCCCTTGAGGCCCGCGCCCAGATAGCGCATCACGCGATCGTCGCTGTCCATCGAGAAGAGATCGTCGACGTCCTCGCGGCGGAAGTGCCGCAGCGTGAGGCGCGGCGTGGAAAGCTCGCTCACGTCAGTGGCGATGGTCCGCCCCGAGCCACTGACCTGCCCCCTCCGGGGGCAGCGAGCGGATCGAGCGTGGGGGTCGATTCACCGGTGCGGATTTTCGGCAGCGAACAGGCGCAGGTCCTGGTCGTAGTAGCGGCCCCACCCGCAGTCCTCGAGGCCGGCCTTCATGAGCACCTTCTGCGACGCCTTGTTGCCGGGATGGGTGACGCCGATGATGCGATCCAGGCCGAGGTCGTCGAAGCCGTAGTCGTGCATCGCGGTCGCGCCCTCGGTGGCGAATCCCTGCCCCCATGCCTCGGGCAGCAGCCGGTAGCCGATCTCGACATCCGGGCTCTTGCCGGCGTACTTGAGCGAGAACCAGCCGATGAACTGGCCGGTATCGCGGCGCACCGTGTACCAGGCGCCGAGATCGGGATAGAGGCGGTAGTTGCGCAGCGTGCGGCGCACCGCGAGCCGTGTTTCCTCGGGCGTCTCCGGCTTGCCCGTGATGTACTTCATCACGCGCGCCTGGCGATTCAACCGATGCAGGTCGCCCGCGTCCTCGGCGACGAACTCGCGCATCGCGAGCCGCAGGGTCATGAGCCACGGCGAGGGGCGCGCAATCACGGCGTCTCTCCCGCCAGCGCCGCGAGCTGCTCGGCTTGGAACTCCTGCGCGAGCGCCGTCACGATCTCGTCGAGGTCGCCGTCCATGATCGCGTCGATCTTGTACAGCGTGAGGTTGATGCGGTGGTCGGTGACGCGGCCCTGCGGGAAGTTGTAGGTGCGGATGCGCTCGCTGCGATCGCCCGACCCGATGAGCGACTTGCGGTGCGCCGCCTCCTTGCTCTGCCGCTCCTGACGCTCCTTGTCGAGCAGGCGCGAGGCGAGCACGGACATCGCCTGCGCACGGTTGCGGTGCTGCGAGCGGTCGTCCTGGCATTCGACCACGATCCCGGTGGGCAGGTGCGTGATGCGCACCGCGCTGTCGGTCTTGTTCACGTGCTGGCCGCCCGCGCCCGACGCGCGGAACGTGTCGATGCGGATATCCGCCGCGTTGATCGTGACGTCGGCAATGGGATCGGCCTCGGCGATGACCGCCACGGTGCAAGCCGAGGTGTGGATGCGGCCCTGCGCCTCGGTCTCCGGGACGCGCTGCACGCGGTGGCCGCCCGACTCGAACTTGAGCTTCGAGTACGCGCCCTGCCCCGCGATGCGCACGATGACTTCCTTGTAGCCGCCGAGCTCGGAGCTGGACGCCGAGACGATCTCCGTCTGCCAGCGGTGCCGCTCCGCATAGCGTACGTACATGCGCAGGAGGTTGCCGGCGAAGAGCGCGGACTCGTCGCCGCCGGTGCCGGCGCGGATCTCGAGGAACACGTTGCGTCCGTCGTTGGGATCCTTGGGCAGGAGCGCCCCCTGCAGCTCGGTCTCGAGCGCGGCGATGCGCGCCTGCGCGACGGCGCGTTCCTCGTCGGCGAACTCGCGCATCGCAGGGTCGGCGGCCAGCTCGGCAGCCGCCGCAAGGTCCGCCTCGGCCCTCAGGAAATCGTGGAAACGCGCGACCACGGGACCCACGTCCGCATGCTCCTTGGTAAGCGCGCGATAGCGGTCCATGTCGCTCGTCACGTCGGGCGAGCCCAGCAACCCGTCGAGCTCGGACAGGCGCGAGGAAAGCTGGTCTAGCTTGGTGCGAAGCGATGATTTCATGAATGGCAAAGCGAAGCGGCGGCGCCCGGCCGTGCCGGACCCGCAAGCTTACGCGAAACCTGGCTAAGCCTCGCCGTCGGACGGCGGGTCTAGGCGGAAGGCGCGAGAGAGCGCGGCGGTCAGCTCGGCGCGCTCGGCCTCGCCTGCGGCGTTGAGCGCCGCCAGCGGGCCGTGCAGGAGCTTGCTGGTGAGGCCGCGCGCGAGCGCTTCCAGCGCGGCATCCGGGGAGCCGCCCGACGCGATCAGCTTGCGCGCGCGATCGAGCTCCGAGTCGCGCAACAGGTCGTGATGGCCGGACAGGGCTTCGATGGTCGGCACGACGCTGCGGCCCTCGAGCCAGTGCAGGAAATGCGCGGTCTGGTCGGCGATCATCTGCTCCGCCTGCACGACCGCTTCGCGGCGCACCTGAAGGTTCTCGCGGACGATGCCCGTAAGCTCGTCGATCGAGTACAGGAACACGTCGTCCAACTCGGAGGCTTCCGGCTCGACGTCGCGCGGCACGCCCAGGTCGACGATGAAGATGGGCGCGTGACGGCGCTGCTTGACGACGCGCTCGAGCATGCCCTTGCCGATGATCGGCAGCATGCTCGCCGTGCACGTGACCACGATGTCGAAGTCGCGCAGGCGCTCGGGCAGCTCGTTGAGCGTGATGGCGTCGGCGCCGAGCCGATCGGCGAGCTTGCTGCCGCGCTCCAGCGTGCGGTTGGCGACCGTCACCGACTTCGGCTTGCGGCTCAGGAAATGGCTCGCCGCGAGCTCGATCATCTCGCCCGCGCCGACGAGCAGCAGGCGCTGCCCGGAGATCGACGGGAAGATGCGCTCGGCGAGCTTCACGCTGGCGGCGGCCATCGAGATCGAGGCGCTGCCGATGTCGGTCTGGGTGCGAACGTCCTTGGCGACCGCGAACGTGCGCTGGAAGAGACGGTTGAGCACGAGCCCCAGCGAACCCGCCGCTTCGGCGCAACGCACCGCCTGCTTCATCTGCCCCAGGATCTGCGGCTCGCCGAGCACCATCGAGTCGAGCCCGCTCGCGACCCGGAAGGCGTGCGAGACCGCCTTGTCGCGCGGCAGGGTGTAGACGTAGGGCGCCAGGGCCTGGTCCGGCAGGTCGTGGAACGCCGCGAGCCAGGCGGCAACGGGGGCCGGCTCGCTGCCCGCGAAGTACACCTCCGTCCGGTTGCAGGTGGACAGGATCGCCGCTTCCTTCACGAGCCGTCCGCGCGCGAGGTCGCGCAGCGCGTCGGTGAGCGCGTCGGGCGTGAACACGACCTTCTCCCGCACCTCGAGTGGGGCTGTCGTATGGCTCAGGCCGAGCGTGTAGAGGGACATGGCTAAGCGGGGGTCCGAGCGCGAATTGTACCCAATGGCCCCCGAGCGCAAGGGGCAAAACCTTGATGCAGGTCAGAGGAGACCCCGTTCGGGAGGCTTTCGCAGCGCCGCGGCCGGCCCCCGCGGCTACGCCTTGATGAACTCGGCGCGCCCGCCGAGCCACCGCATGAGATGCGCCTGGGCGGCCGCAGGCTCGTGCGCCAGCAAGTCCTCGGCCGCGTCGCGCGCCCGCTCGATCAGCGCGACGTCGCTTGCAAGGTCCGCGAAGCGCAGGAGAGGCACGCCCGACTGCCGCGCCCCCAGGAATTCGCCCGGGCCGCGGATCGCCAAGTCCTGGCGCGCGATCTCGAAGCCGTCGCCGTGCTCGAAGATCACCCGAAGGCGCAGCTTGGCGACCTCGCCGACGGGCTCCTCGAACAGCAGCACGCACGTCGACTCCGCGGCGCCGCGGCCCACGCGCCCGCGCAGCTGATGCAGCTGCGCGAGGCCGAAGCGCTCGGCGTGCTCGATCACCATGAGTGAGGCGTTCGGCACGTCGACGCCGACCTCGATCACCGTCGTGGCGACGAGCACGTCGATCTCGCCGGCCGTGAACGCCGCCATCGTGGCGGCCTTGTCGTCGGACTTCATGCGGCCGTGGATGAGGCCCACGCCAAGCGACGGCAGCGCGGCCGTGAGCTCCGCGTGCAACGCGACCGCCGTCTGCAGCTCGAGCTTCTCCGACTCCTCGATGAGCGGGCACACCCAATACGCCTGACGTCCCTCCGCACATTGCTTGCCGACCCACGCCACGATCTCCTGCCGCCGCTTCTGGCTGACGAGGCGCGTGGCCACCGGCGTGCGGCCGGGCGGCATCTCGTCGAGCGCCGAGACGTCGAGGTCCGCGTAGAACGTCATCGCGAGCGTGCGCGGGATCGGGGTGGCGCTCATCATGAGCTGATGCGCCTCGGCGACACCCTTGCCGCGCAGCGCGAGCCGCTGCGCGACGCCGAAGCGATGCTGCTCATCGACGATGGCGAGGCCGAGCTGCGGGATCTCCACCCCCTCCTGGAACAGTGCGTGGGTGCCGACGGCAAACGCGGTCGCGCCGCTGGCCAGGTCCTCGAGCGCCTTGCGCCGCGCCTTCGCCGGCACCGACCCGGAGAGCCACGCGATCGACACGCCCAAGCCTTCCAGCCAGGCGGCGAGCTTGCGGTAGTGCTGCTCGGCGAGAATTTCGGTCGGCGCCATGAACGCGACCTGCTTGCCGCTCTCGATCGCCTGCAGCGCGGCGAGCGCGGCCACGATCGTCTTGCCGGAGCCCACGTCGCCTTGCAGCAGGCGCTGCATCGGTGTTGCGCGCCGGAGATCGTGCGCGATCTCGCGCCAGACGCGCTCCTGCGCCCGCGTGAGCTTGAAACCGACGCGCTCGATCAGGCGCTTCTGCAACACACCCGTGCCCGTCAGCACCGCCGCACGCCGCTGCGCGCGCGCCCTGCGGTGCGCCTTGAGCGACAGCTGCTGCGCCAGGAGCTCGTCGAACTTGAGGCGCGTCCAGGCGGGATGCGTGCGCTTGTCGAGCGCGCGCTGCGTGAGCTCGGACAGGCGCGGCGGCGGCGCGTGGAGGAAATGCACGGCGTCGGCGAACTTCCACAGCTTGTGCGTGCGCACGAACGCGTCAGGCAGCGTGTCCGCGGTGAGCGCGGGATCGGAGGCGATCGTGCGCGCGATGAGCTTGCGCAGCGTGTCCTGGCCGAGCCCCGCGGTCGTGGGGTACACCGGCGTGAGGCGGTCGGGCAGCGGCGCGCCTTCCGCGATCGCCTTCCACTGCGGATGCACCACCTCGAGGCCGTAGTAGCCGGGTCGCACGTCGCCGAACACGCGCACGCGCTGGCCCGGGTGCAGCGCCTTCTGCTGACTCGGATAGAACGTGAAGAAGCGCAGCACGAGCTGCGCGCGACGGCCGCCTTCGCCTTCCTCGATCATCGCGAGGAGTTGCCGGCGCGGGCGATACTGGATGTCG
>Ga0335083_10001964_pt1 | contig 27751 bp, 20 predicted proteins | sample Lox_Sample_42_FD_206716 | JGI IMG/M metagenome (GOLD analysis project Ga0335083, IMG submission 206716) | Soil microbial communities from Loxahatchee National Wildlife Refuge, Florida, United States - Lox_Sample_4.2 | ecosystem: Environmental > Terrestrial > Soil > Wetlands | place: USA...
CCGGCAGTTGCGGGTCATTTCTGTGTTCGCGCCGGTCAATACATCGACCACGTGCCCCACGCCAAATTTCTCTTCCACCCTGGCAACGCACGATAGAATTTTTTGCGCCGCGACGGTGCCATCTTCCACGCCTTCCACATCGGCCAGGCATACATCGCAGGCGCCGCAGTTTTCCCGTTCGTAAGTTTGGCCGAAGTATTCGACCAGTGCCCGATGGCGGCAGCGCGGCGAATTGCAGAGCCGTTGCATTTGCTTGAGCAATTGCAATTGGGCGTCGATCAACTGGCCCGGGTTCTCGGCGCCGGCGGCACTTTTGTGAATCAGGCCGTCCCACCGCATGGCATCGGCGAACGAATACAGCAGCACGCATTCGGCTTCCAGACCATCGCGCCCGCCCCGGCCTGTTTCTTGCTGATAATGCTCCACCGTTTTGGGCATGGCCGTGTGCAACACGCAGCGCACATTGCTGCGATCGATGCCCATGCCGAACGCCACCGTGGCCACCACTACATTTAATTGCTCCGCGGCAAAAGCATCTTGCACCTGATGCCGCACCTGCGGTTCCAAGCCGGCATGATACGCCGCCGCTTGTATGCCATTGGCATTGAGCACGGCCGCCACGCGCTCAGCATCTTTTCGCGTGATGCAGTACACGATCACCGCTTCGTTGCGATGCCGCCGCACGATTTCGATGGTTTGCCCATACACGTCGACCTGCGGCAGCACACGGTAAACCAAATTCGGCCGATCGAACGAACCGACCAACACCGCCGGATCGCGCAAGTTCAATTGCCTGACCACGTCGTCTCGCACCCTGTGTGTGGCCGTGGCAGTGAACGCATTAAAACTGGCCTGCGGAAATTGCTCGCGCAGCTTCGCCAGTTGGCGGTATTCCGGCCGAAAATCATGACCCCAATGGCTGATGCAATGGGCCTCGTCAATGGCGAACCGCCGCACCTTCAGCCGTTGGGCCATGTTCAAGAACGAAGCTGTGACAGCCCGCTCCGGCGCGACAAACAACAGCCGATATTCGCCGCGGATCAATCGCTGCTCGATGTTTTTCCGCTCCTCGCCTTCAATGCCGCTGTGCAGCGCCGCCGCCGGATAGCCGCATTCGCGCAAACCGTCGACCTGGTCTTTCATGAGCGAAATAAGCGGCGAAATCACCACGTCGGTCCCGCCGCTCACGGCCGGCGGCACTTGATAGCACAACGATTTGCCGCCGCCGGTGGGCAGCACCACCAGTGAATCTCGCCCAGTCAAAGCCGCTTCGATCGCCTCCGCCTGCAATGGCCGCAGTTGCTGAAAGCCCCAGAACCGGCGAATCGTGGCCAGCACCGCGGAATTGACCGTGCCGGAAGCATTCGTCGGATCCGTGGGTAAGGCTGAGACAGCTGCAGTGGACATATGAACCCTTTCTATGAAAAGCCGTTATACCACCCTTTCGGATGTTGTAAAGCTAGCGGAGGAGAAATCTGTCGCCCTATTGGCATTCTATAAATGCGGCTGCATAAATCTCGCCATCTCGCTGGACGAGCGGCAGGCCGACATTTATCATTGAACCTCTCGTCGGGGGAAACCGCTCGCTGCCAGTCAGAACTGCTAGACCATAGCCCAGGATTGTTTCATGGCCGAATTGAATTTGGAAACGCCGGACAAAATCGACCTGCATCCGGGCCCTTGGTATCGCGAGATGAACGGGCACTGCTGGTTTGTGCTTGCCGTGGCGGCCATGGCCTGGCTGTTCGATTGTCTCGATCAGCATTTGTTCAATCAGGCGCGCAGCCCGGCCATGGAAGAATTGCTCACTGGGACCGGCAAAAGTCCCACAGCTTACGGTTATTTTGTGACGGGCATGTTCCTAGTTGGCTGGGGCACCGGTGGCATTTTCTTCGGCGCGGTGGGGGATAAAATCGGCCGCGCGAAAACCCTCGTCATCTGCATTTTGCTCTACTCAGTCTGCACTGGACTCATTTATTTTTCGCACGCCTTTTGGGATTTTGCTGTTTTTCAGATGATGACGGGGTTGGGCATCGGCGGCGTGTTTGCCGTCGGCGTCGCCTTGGTGGCCGAAACGGTCCCTTCGTCCGCCCGTGCCGGCGCGCTCGGTTTGCTGCAAGCCCTTTCTACCGTCGGGAATGCTCTGGCCGGAGTCATTGGCTACGTAATTGGCAAATACTGGCGATGGATGTTTGTCGTGGGCTCGCTGCCAGCGCTAGGGGTTGTGTTTGTGATCTTGAAGCTCCGCGAACCGGAAGCCTGGCTCAAAGCCAAGGCCGAAGGCAAACTTGCCGTCGGCCTGCTGGGCTCGCTGGGAAAAATGTTTTCAGACCGCCGCTGGCGAAAAAACGCCATTGTCGGACTTGTGTTGGGTTGCTCCGGCATCGTCGGCTTCTGGGGGATTGGCGTTTTCAGCAATGACTTGGTTCACGGCGTACTGCAAGATCATCTCAAAGCCCAAGGCTTGGAAGGCGATGCCGTCAAAAGCCAGCTGAGCACCTGGGTCTCTCTGAATACGTTGATGATGCAAGTTGGCGGCTTCACCGGCATGATGCTGTATGCACGTATGGCTCGTGTATTGGGCCGCCGGCCAACTTTTGTTGTTGCCTTTATCCTGGCATTTCTGGCAACGATTTGGGAGTTCCAGGGACTGACGTCGCACTATCAAGTCTTCTGGCTCACGCCGATCATGGGATTTTGCCAGCTTGGCATTTTCGCGCTGTATGCAATTTACTTTCCCGAATTATTTCCCACTAGCCTGCGGGCGACGGGCACTTCGTTCTGCTACAACTTCGGCCGATTCGTTACCGCCAGCGGCGCTCTCATTCAGGGTTATTACGCTCTCCATCAGGCATCGGGCCGATCGGTCGAGACGCTCCGCAGCATTGGCACTTGGACAGCCTTAGTGTATCTGGTCGGCATTCTCGCCCTGCCTTTTGCCCCGGAAACCAAAGGCAAACCGCTGCCGGAATAATGGCGCGGGTATGGTATGGTTATCTAGACATAGCCGGAAGGCCACGCCTTCCGGTCCGGATGCTGTTAACATCCGGCTACTTCAAATTAGCCTTGGTGGGCGCCCGGAGAATTATCCTTGGCATTTTTTCAGCGAATCGTTGAAAAAGTCAAATGGCTGATGAGCCTGGCGCAGCCGGATAATCTGCGCACGCTTGTCAACCTTGGCGGTCCGCCGTGGGTGAGTTATGCCATTCTCGGCGCTATTGTCTTTAGTGAAACCGGCCTATTAGTTGGCTTTTTCCTGCCGGGCGATTCGCTCTTGTTTGCCGCCGGGTTTTTGTCCAGCCAAGATGTGTTCAACATCGCGGTGCTCGATCTGGTTTTAATTCCGGCCGCCATTTGCGGCGACGCTTGCAATTATTTTCTCGGGCGGCAACTGGAAGCACACGTGTTCGAAAAAGGCCGCTTGCGGTTCGTCAAGCATTCGCACCTGATGTCGGCCAAGGCGTTTTACGAAAAGCACGGTGGCCGTGCGATTGTGTTGGCCAAGTTTGTGCCCATCGTCCGCACCTTCACTCCGTTTGTGGCCGGAATTGCCCGCATGACGTACCGCCGTTTCCTCATGTTCAACGTGCTTGGCGCCAGCAGTTGGATTCTGCTGATGACCTGGGCCGGCTACTGGCTGGGCCGCTTCGCCTGGATTAAAGACCATTTCGAACTGGTCGTGCTGGGCATCGTGATCTTAAGCGTCCTGCCGGCACTCATCGGCGCATGGCGTGCTTGGCGCGGCGAAGAACTGCTTCACGGCGATGAACGGCCGACGGCCGATTGAATCTCGCCCCGCGTCCCTCGCCCCACATTCTCGCTCGGCTACCGCCTCGCGGCTAAACGCCCCTTACCCCTCGCCACTTACTTCTCGCCCTTCCCCTCGATCCGCTCTTCTAGCTGCTCTGGCGGCAGCACCACCCCGCAACTGACGATGTATTCCACCGCTTGCTCCACGGTCATCTCCACGTCCAGTACGTCGCTTTTAGGCACCAGCATCGTGTAACCGCTCACCGGCACGGGACTGGTCGGCAACAAAATAGTTACCATCGGCATGCCGGCCACCGTTTGCACGTCGTTCATTCCTTCGTTGGTGACAAACGCTAGCGACCACACGTTGCGGCACGGATATTCCACCGCCACCACGCGGGTAAAATCCAACTCCCGATCGCTGAACACGTAATTTGTGACCTGTTTGGCGGAACTGTACACAGCCCGCACCAGCGGCAATCGGCCAATCCCCTGCTCAAACCAACCCCAAAACGCCCGGCCCAAACCGGCTGCAAACAAAATCCCCAGCACGTACATCAGCAGCACGAACACGACCAAAAACACCGGTCCCACAATCCACGGCCGCAGGTAGGTCACGTCCAGCCATCGCCGATATGCCTCTTGCCCGCTTTCCGGCGGCGCCTCCCCTGGGCTGCGCTTCATGACCGTGGAATAAACCGAAAGCGGTATAAATTGATCGCTTTCCAGCCGCTTGTATTCCTTGCCATCTGAAACGACCACGCTAGGGTCGGACGTGGCTTGTGCATCGGAAAGTTGCGTGCGAATGTCGGCCCATTCACGGACCACCAAATCTCGAGTGGCATTCAGCACCGGCTCCAGAATGTAATAATCCACCGTTCGCACAATCCACAGCAAAATCACCAGAGTCAACAGCGGCGCTGCCACCACGCCCAGGCCACGCAATACCGCCGTGCGAAACGGCCGCAAGCCAGACGATAATTGCGACGACAGGCCCGATGTTTCTGGAGCCATGACTGGCTAGGGCATTCGAAAAGGAACGTACGGCAAACTGAACACGCTGAGCAGCATTTTATCGTTGCGGCCATCCATGGCTCGGCAATTCAACGTCGAGTCTAAGCGTTTTTTCCCGCCGTTACCAGTTGCACGCGGCCCACCGCCTTGATTCGGCAGGCGGCAGCCGATAAATTGGTTGGTTCATGTTTTCGAAAGCGCGTAGGAGATTATCCGCATGGTTCGCATCCGTCCCCGCACCAAACTCAAGCTGAAGCGCAAAGCCCGCCGCTGCCCGAAGTGCGGCGCAAAGCTCAATAATCAACAAATCCGCTGCAAGCGCTGCGCCGCCGAAGTCAGTCTGATGGGCGTGGCCCCTGGCACCCGCAAGGGCCGCTTCGTCAAAGCCTACCGCCGTCGCCGCAAACGAGCCTTGGACGGTGGCTAAACAACTTCAACAACCAAGTCGCCTTCAATTCCGAGAATCGTAGGCGTTTTCTAAGTCGGTCGTCGCCGTGCAGAGTGCGCGATATATTGGGTGGATGCTGGCTGATCCTTCCCCATGCCCGGTGTCCCATCGTGTCCAATTCTCATTCCGCCGATCACCCTGAACTGCTTGCTCCCGCCGGAGATTGGGAGTGTTTGCGCGCCGCCGTCGCCAACGGGGCCAATGCCGTCTATTTCGGCCTGTCGAATTTCAACGCACGGCATCGCGCCGAAAATTTCACACTCGAAGAACTGCCCAAAGTCATGGCATATCTCCACCGCCACAACGTGTGCGGATACGTCGCCTTCAACACCCTGATTTTTTCCAGCGAACTGCCTGAAGCCGTGCGGTTCATTGCAGCCATCGTGGCGGCCGGTGCCGACGCCGTCATCGTCCAAGACCTCGGCTTGGCACATTTAATACGCCAGGTCGCCCCGGGCTTGCCTATCCACGGCTCCACGCAAATGACGCTGACAGAGCCGCGCGGCATCGAATTCGTCCGTCGCTTGGGCGTCGAGCGAGTGATTGTAGCCCGCGAGCTCTCGATCGACGATATCGGCCGCATCGCTCAGCAAACCCCTATGTCTCTGGAGGTCTTCGTTCACGGCGCCCTGTGCGTGGCCTACAGCGGGCAATGCCTGACCAGCGAAGCTCTCGGCGGCCGCAGCGCCAACCGTGGCCTATGCGCCCAGGCCTGCCGCTTGCCCTACGAGCTGTTTGTCGACGGCCAACCGCGCGATACTGTCGATCGGAATTACTTGCTTAGCCCGCAAGATTTGGCCGCCTACGATCTGATCGATCCGCTGGTCAAACTCGGCGTGCGCAGCTTCAAAATCGAAGGCCGCCTGAAAAGCGCCCAGTACGTCGCCATCACTTCGCAAACGTATCGATCCGCCATTGACGCCGCTCTGGCACAACAACCCTTCGCCCTAGACGTCCAGGAGCAGCGCGACCTGCAGCAAAGTTTCTCCCGCGGCTTCAGCCACGGTTTCCTGGGCGGCGTAAATCATCAAGTGTTAGTCCAAGGCCGCTTTCCCAAAAATCGGGGCGTGCGCTTGGGTATGGTGGTCGATAAAACGACCCGGGGCGTGATGGTGGAGTTGGAGGTTGCGCATGCCGGTCAACCGAGCGACATCGTTCAACCCGGCGACGGAATCGTGTTCGACGAAGGCCATCCCGAGCAGGACGAACAAGGGGGCCGCGTGGTGGCGGTGCGAAGGGTTGCGTCCAACGCTTCATTTAGCCGCGTTGCTTGCAACGCATTGGGTGGTGAACATCGCATCGAACTCATTCTGCACCACGGCAGCGTGAACCTGTCGGCCATCGCCATCGGCAGCCTGGTATGGAAAACCGACGATCCGCAACTGCGGCAGCGGATGGAGCAATCGTTTGCCCGCGACGTGGTGGTTCATCGCAAGCCGGTACAGTTCGTTTTGGCCGGCACACTGGGGGGCGCTTTGAACTTGGAAGTGTGCGATTCGACCGGCAACCGCGGCGGCGCAACCTGGCCCGGGCCATTGCAAATCGCTCAAAAACATCCGGTCACGCTGGAACTGCTGCAAAAACAACTTGGCCGGCTGGGCGAAACGCCGTTCGAATTGGCCGGCGTGCAATGCGACCTGCCGCCAAATGCGATGGTTCCCAAAAGCGTGCTGAACGAATTGCGGCGCCAGTCCATCGCCGCTCTTGAGCAAATGCGAGATTCAAAACGCCAGCGGACGATCAATCAGCAAGCGCTGGACGAGTTGCGAAGCGAGGCTCGGAACTACCGTGCTTCATCGCCCGACAGTAAATCGTCGCTGTACGTGCTGGTCCGCAATCTGGAGCAGCTTGAAGCCGTGCTGGCCTGGCGGCCGGAGTTGCCTCTTTCGACGCCGGCCATGGTGTACTGCGATTTTGAAGACCTGCGCCGCTATCACGAAGCCGTTGCCAAAGCCCGCGCGGCGGGGATGCCCATCGGACTGGCCTCGCTGCGGATCATCAAGCCCGGCGAAGAAGGCTTGCTGTGCATCATCGCCAAAGCCCAGCCCGATGCCGTCTTAGTGCGAAACCTCGCCGCGTTGATGCTGTTCTGCGAAAAGGCAACCTTGGCAAAATCAGAAACACTCCATATCCCTCACCCCTCACCCCTCACCACTCACTCCTCCACGCCGCAACTCATCGGCGATTTTTCGCTCAACGTCGCCAACGAATTAACCGTCCATTTGCTAACGCATGAAGGACTCAGGCGCCTGGTGCCCAGTTACGATTTGAATTGGGAACAACTTGCCGCCATGCTCCGCCGGATTGATCCAGGGTTGTTTGAAGTCGTCGTCCACCAGCACATGCCGATGTTCCACATGGAGCATTGCGTGTTTGCTGCCATGCTGTCCAACGGCAAAGACGCCCGTGATTGTGGCCGACCCTGCGACCGGCATAAAGTGGAATTGCGCGATCGGACCGGCGCGGCCTTTCCCTTATTAGCCGACACCGGCTGCCGCAACACGGTATTCAATTCCGTGGCTCAATCGGCTGCCGAGTATATCCCAGAAATGCTGGCCTTAGGCGTGCGTCACTTTCGCGTCGAGTTGCTGCGCGAATCAGCCACCCAAGTTGCACCACTCTTGGAACATTACACCCGCGTAATTGCCGGCTTGGAACCGCCTCGGCAAGCCTGGCGCAGCTTGCAAGTATTGAATCAACTGGGAGTTACGCGAGGGACGCTTCAATTGGCGTGAACAAAAATAACTGCACCTTACATCAATCTGAATTACAATTAAACAAGCGGAGTTTTGCTGAGATAACATCGGAAATGATTGCCTTCCGATCGAACCCGCATCTGCACGGAAGCCTGCATTTTTCGGAGGTTTCCGTGCGAAGTCTTACACCTGGGCGCATCACACTTCGATCGTTCGCCCCCACGGCAATGGTGATTCTGCTGTGGTTCGCTCCTGCCCTTCCTGCAGCCGCGCAATTCGACCAGGGATCCAGCAGCAACTCGCCCCCAGGCGCCAACGCCCCTAAGACCGATCAATCAGAAACTTCTAAAATTCAATTCGGCGTAAAGGTCAAGGCCATTGGCGGGGCCTGCCGCGGCATTGTCGCAACCATTCCGGTTCCGCTGGATTGGCCCGAGCAAAAGGTGTCGGTCGACAGCGAAGACATTTCCCCAGGCGTCCACGAAATGAATTACCGCACGCTCCAGGGAGGCGCCAAACAAATGATCGTTACCATCCCGGTTTTGAATGCCGGGGAGGAAGCCCATGCCCTGGTAACATTTGAAGTGACCCGGTCTTCCGTGTTGCCTCCCGATGATACGTCGGTTTATAAGGAGTGCCCCAAGGACAAGCTGCCCAAAGACGTGCTGCAGTATTTGATGCCTAGCCCCTACATCGAAAGCACGCATCCCAAAATTGTCGCTCTGGCCAAAGATACGACGGAGGGAAAAACAGATTGGGAAAAGGTCGAAGCCCTGTATGACATCACCCGCGAAAAAATCAAATACAAAAATGGACCGCTCAAAGGCGCTCTCAAGGGCTTGCTCGATGGCACCGGTGATTGTGAGGAACTAACGTCGCTGTTTGTCGCGCTCTGCCGGGCCAGCAATATCCCGGCCCGCACCGTGTGGGTGCCCGGGCATTGCTATCCGGAATTTTACTTGGTGGATGGGGCCGGCCAAGGCTACTGGTTTCCCTGCCAGGCCGCCGGAGCGCGAGCGTTTGGCGGAATTCCGGAACATCGGCCGATTTTGCAAAAAGGAGATAACTTCCACGACCCAGACCGCCCGGAAAAAAAGCTTCGCTATGTGAGTGAATTTCTTAAAGGCTCCTCCGTTACTCCACATTCCGGCACTGGCGCAAACGCGCCCGTCGGCAGGCCCCAAGTCCAATTTCTAGGAGGCGAATCGACTTGAGCGGGTTGTCCGCTGCTTGCGATTTTTGCCTTTGCTAGCGTCGCGTGGCCGCTATTGGCTCCACCTCGGCAATTTGTTAGAACTGCGAACCCTTTGCGGCGGAATGGGCTGGCGATGATAGCATCGGCGTGAGCCAATTCCGCGCGATAAAACCGCGGCGCAGGATGCGCGAAGCGAACCAAACCTTCTCCCGATTTACTCTGCCACGGATGGCTTTGGTATGAAGAATTTTTATCGCACATTGCGGATGGTGTTTCGCTACAAGTGGACGCTGGCCGCTTCCACGTTCACTGCCATTATGGTGGCGCTCTTATGGGGTCTCAATATCGGCGGCGCTTATCCGGTAATTGCCGTCGTAACCAGCGGTAAGTCAATACAGGAATGGCTCAAAGCTGAGATCGATACATCGCAACAAAAAATCACCGACTTCAACAAGGAAATTAACAAGCTATGCGCCGACTTAGCCGCAGTTCCTCCGGAACAGCAAGTACCGTTGAAATCCAAGATTGCCAGCGACCGCAGCGGCGTGAAAGCCGAACAATCGCACCTGGATAATTACCTAAAAATCCAACCGTATGCGGAAAAGTTTTTGCCGTCTGACGCATATCTGGCGTTGTTTGTGATCATGATGGTTATTTCGGCGGGCTACATTCTCAAAAACATTTTCCTCGTTTTCGATTCGGTTTTAGTCGATCGACTCTCAAATTTAGCAACATTGGATTTACGCAAAAAGTTCTACCGCCGGACGTTGCGCATGGATTTAGGCAGTTTTAGCGATGCCCGCGTCAGCGAGCTTATGACCCGGTTCACGAACGACGTCGGCGCCATCAATGGCGGCATTCAAACGGTCATAGGCAAGGCAATTCGTGAACCGTTGAAGATGGTGGCGTGCCTCATTGGGGCGGCTTACGTATGTCCGCGGCTATTGGTCATCTCGCTCTTGGTTGCGCCGCTCGCCGGATATTTGATCCGCCGCTTGTCCAAAACGCTAAAGCGCGCCAACCACAAGGCGCTGCAAGAAACCTCGACTCTATACAACATACTCAGCGAAACGTTTGGCGGCATTAAGGTTGTCAAAGCTTTTACTATGGAGCGCCAGGAACGGCTCCGGTTTCACCAAAACTGCAAACAATACTATCGCAAATCGATGAGAATTTCGTGGCTCGATGCGCTAATTCACCCAGTGACGGAATTAGCCGGCATCACGATGATTTGCCTCACGATTTTGGCCGGCACCTATTTGATCATTAAGAACGAAACACACCTGCTCGGAATTAAAATTTGCGACCGGCCGCTGGAATTCGCTGAATTGGCTTTATTCTATGCCATGTTGGCTGGATCAATCGATCCGGCCCGCCGCTTGTCCGACGTTTTCAACGGCATTCAGCGCGCCTTTGCCGCTTCAGACCGAGTGTATGAATTGCTCGATCGTGAACCCACCGTGCGCGACCCCGTGAAGCCGCGTGTATTGGCTCGTCACCATCGGCATATCGTTTTCGACAATGTGAATTTTAGTTATCTCGCCGACCAACCCGTGCTCTGCAATCTTAATCTGCGCATCCCGTACGGCGAAACTTTAGCAATTGTCGGAGCTAACGGATCCGGCAAAACCACCATGGCCAATTTGATTCCGCGGTTTTATGATCCCACTAGCGGATCGATCCGTATCGACGATGTCGATTTGCGCGAGGTCCGCATGCGCGATTTACGCGGCCAAATCGGTTTGGTCACACAGGAGCCGTTCTTATTTGATGATACCGTATTCAACAACATCCGCTATGGTTCACCGCAGGCCACCAAGCAACAAGTTATCGAGGCGGCCCGCAAGGCCTACGCCCATCGGTTTATCGAAGAGCTATTGGAAAATGGCTACGATACCAATGTGGGGCAATTGGGGGGACGCCTTTCTGGCGGTCAGCGACAACGCATTTCAATCGCTCGGGCTATATTGCGCGACCCGCCGATTCTCATTCTCGACGAAGCCACGAGCCAAATCGACTTGGAAAGCGAGCAACTGATCCACAAGGTTCTGGAGCAATTTGTGCGCGGGCGGACAGCCATCATCATTACGCACCGCTTGCAAACACTTGATTTGGCTGACCGTGTGTTAGTTCTCGACCAAGGCCACATCGCCGATTTAGGCGCCCACGACGAATTGATGGGCCGCTGCGAACTTTACCGCCGCCTGTACCAAATCCACCTCCGCGAATCAGCTTAGGCCCGCAATAGGGGTCTACCTCAGCACCATTCCCGGTCAAGGGCTCTCGCCAGATTCGCCTTCATTCCTGCAACTTGACCATCCCTCTCCTCGGCGGATAAATTTATCTAATGGCAGAGGATTGCTCCCGGGCGTGCGGATGAAGCCCAGGCAACGAGCTGCCGTGGGGTCTTTCGTCGAATTGGGCCAGTGACCGACGTCGCAACGTGCAGGCTGCGGCAGGCTCACGGGAAGGGATTTCGTATGCCGCCTCTGGTGATTGATGTTCGCAGCGCTGAAGATACGCGCGATTGCATTCATCGCGCCGTACAAGCCTTGGCAGAAGGCAAGCTGGTGGCCTTTCCCACCGAAACCGTATATGCGCTGGCTACAAGTGCCTTGAACGAAGCTGCGGTAGGCCGCATGTTGAAAACCAAGCGCCGTCCCGCTGGACAGCCCCCCCTGACCTTGGGTATTAAAAGCGCCGACGAAGCGCTCGATTACGTGCCTCAAATGACGCCGCTGGGCCAACGCCTGGCCCGTCGCTGTTGGCCAGGACCGGTCACCATTGTCTGCGCTAATCACAATCCAGAAAGCTTGCTCAACCGATTGCCCGAAGGGGTTCGAAAAGCCGTTACTCCCACCGGAACTGTTGGCTTACGTGTGCCGGGTCACAAACTTTTTCTCGACACGATGAAACTGATTGTCGGGCCTGTGGCGCTCTCCAGCGCCAACCGGGCGGGTCAACCCGATCCGCTGACTGCGCAGGAAGTCGTAGCTGGCCTGGGAGACGACGTGGCGTTGGTGCTCGACGATGGTCGCACGCGCTTCGGGCAGTCTTCTTCCGTGATCAAAATCGGCGATCGCGGCTTCGAAGTCATCCGTGGCGGTGTTGTTTCGGAACAAACACTTTCACGACTGGCCTGCTTCAGCATTGTGTTTGTTTGCACGGGCAATACGTGCCGCAGCCCGATGGCCGAGGCACTTTGCCGCAACATGCTTGCCGCTCGGCTGCATTGTTCCCCTGATGAACTGCAAGACCGGGGCGTCACGATTTCGTCGGCAGGCATTTCGGCCACCATGGGCGGTCGGCCCAGTCCGGAGGCCGTGGCCGTGTTGTCTGAAATCGGCGTCGATTTGTCACATCACGAAAGCCAGCCGTTGGCCGAGCAATTGGTGCGGCATGCCGACATCATTTGGACTATGACCCGCGGCCATCGCCAGGCCATTTTATCACAGTGGCCTGAAGCGGGTAGCCGCGTACACCTGCTCAGCATGGATGGGCAAGACATTCCCGATCCGATCGGTTGCTCCGAGGAGCAATATCGACGCTGCGCGGAGCAGATCAAGGCCGAGTTAGATTCGCGGTTAAAAGACTTGGAGCTGTAAATGAAAATTGCAATTGGCTGCGACCACCGCGGTTTCGAAGTCAAAATCAAGCTTATCGAAATGGTGGCCAAGCTCGGTCACGAGGTGACCGACGTCGGGTCGTATAACGCCGAAAGTTGCGATTACCCCGATTTGGCCGCCGCCGTCGGCCGCAAGGTGAGTTCCGGCGAAGTGGATCGCGGCATTCTGCTGTGCGGCAGCGGGATTGGAATGTGCATTGCCGCCAACAAAATTCCCGGCGTGCGGGCCGCCCCCTGCTATGACGATTTAACCGCCGAAATGAGCCGCCGGCACAACGATTTGAATGTGCTCTGTTTGTCGGCCGACATGCTCGGCGAACGGCTCATTGACCGGCTCGTGGAAGTTTGGCTTAATACTCCATTTGAAGGGGGTCGCCATAGCCGGCGGCTGGAAAAAATCACGGCTTTAGAGCACAGTTCAATCACGGCTCCTTAACCAACCTGCTTGCCATCCGGGCATCCATTTGGTTATCTTAAAGCGTGATTGCTGTCACTCGGCTGGCGATCTCATCTATCTTTCCTCGAGGGCTTGTCATGAGTTCTGCTTCGCACACACCTTCTCAGCCGTCGTCGTTTTCGTTTGCACGTGTCGTAACATTGTTGGCGCTAGCCGTGTTGACTATTGGCATCGTGTACGTCGTTAAATCTCGGGAATGGGAACAGGCGGCGCGCGAGAAAGAGCCGACCATGCTGGCCCAAATGGGTTTCGGTCCGTCCACGCCGATGCAGCTCGATCCGCAGTACACCGACGCCGACGGCGATTTGGTGGCCGACCCGCCGAAAGATCCAGCCAAGCTTGTCAATCCGGATAAAATCGAGTTTTCGTTCGTCGGTTCAGACACGGCCGACGAAGAACGCTCCAACTGGAAAGATTTTGCCGATTTTCTGTCGAAGAAGATTGGCAAACCTGTGGAGGTGGTCGCGTTTAAAAATCGAGAAGACGAAATGCAAGCCATGCGCGACGGCAAGCTACATGTGGCTGGTTTCAATACCGGTAACGTGCAGTTGGCGGTAAACACGTGTGGATTTGTGCCGGTTTGTGCGCCTGGACGTGATGATGGCAGCATCGCCAATTACACTTCTCAAATTATCGTGCCAGTGGGAAGTTCACTGCATGTGCTGCAAGATCTCAAGGGGAAAACCGTCACATTTACCGACCGCACTTCCAACGCCGGTTACAAGGCGGCGCTCATCTTGCTCAAGGATCGAGATCTTCTTCCCCAGCGCGATTACAATTGCCGCTTTTCTATGTCCTATCAAAAGTCCATCGACGGCGTATCCAATGGTCAGTACCAGGCCGCGGCCATCGCCAGCGATATGCTGCAGCGGGCCGTCGCCAGCGGCGCCGCCGATTTGGCCAAGCTGCAAGTCATCGACCAATCCAAGCCGTTTCCTCCGGCTACACTGGGTTACATTTACAACTTGTCGCCGGAATTGGCCAAAAACATTCGCGACGCAATGCTGGATTTCCCCTGGGCCGGCTCTGGATTAGAGAAAGAGTTCGCCGGCACAAGGGCTACCAAATTTGTGCCCGTTTCATATAAAAACGATTTCGAGTGGGCCCGAATTGTGGCCGAGGCGGTCCGCGATCCCCCCGACGCCGCCATTGAAAAAGATTCTGTCAGCCAGTCGCCATAAGCTGCAAAAGTCTCTTTGAGACTCTTTGATATTTATAGCTAAAGCGTAGAACTTGGCTCTACGTCCAGCGTGCGGCCAGCTTCTCCGCAATGATCCTTCCGATATTTAGCGAGGCCGTGGCCGCTGGCGACGGCGCGTTGCACACGTTCACCACACACTGGGTTTCCAAAATCAAAAAATCGTCCAGCATCACGCCGTCGGGGGCCACGGCCTGGGCTCGGACGCCGCTGGGCGCCGCTTCTAAATGCTCCGCCTGAATGGCCGGCACCAACCGCTGCAGTGCCCGTACAAACGCGCGCTTGCTAAAGCTCCGCCACATTTCCCCCATGCCGGTGCGCCAGTATTTGGCGGCCATTTTCAAAAATCCGGAATATGTCAACGTCTCGGCCAAATCGCGCAGCGAAATGTCGCGCTTGCGGTAGCCTTCCCGAGCAAAAGCCAACACGGCGTTCGGCCCGCACTCCACGCCCCCATGGATCATCCGCGTAAAGTGCACCCCCAGGAACGGAAAATTCGGGTCGGGTACCGGATAAATTAAATTACGGCACAGCAAGTGAGCCTCCGGCTTTAATTCAAAATACTCGCCCCGAAATGGAATAATTTTCGGATCGACGTGCTGCCCACTTAGCTTGGCCACGCGGTCAGATTGCAAACCGGCGCACGTCACTACCCATTGGGCTTGGAACTCGCCCGCGGTGCTCTCCACCACCATACTCTCGCTGCTGGTGTGCATCGCTTTCACTCGCGCGCTGCACACAATTTGCCCGCCCGCTTGGCTGATGCATTGTGCTAGCCGTTGGCATACCGCTGAGTAATCGACAATCCCCGCCTCCGGAACATGAATCGCTTGGATGCCTGCCGTATGCGGCTCCAATTCCGTCAACCGGGCGCGGTCGATCATCTCGCACCGTACGCCATTGGCTTGTCCTCGCTCGTAGATTCTATTCAATGCGGGCAATTCACGATCATCCAGTGCCACAATCACTTTACCGCAAATTTCGAAGGGAATTCCTTCTGCCTCGCAGAATTGCTCCATCGCGGCTTTGCCCGCGCGGCAATTCAGCGCTCGCAAGCTTCCCGGTCGATAATAAATTCCCGAATGTAACACGCCAGAGTTATGGCCTGTTTGATGTTGCGCCAACTGCAGCTCTTTTTCCAACAGCGTAACTCGGCGATCGGGATATTCGCGCGTCAAATGATAGGCGGTGGCCAATCCCACGATGCCTCCGCCCACAATTAATACGTCGCTGGTGTGCATTTAAATTCAGAACTGCGTGGGCAGTTGATGTGATGCAACTAAGAAAATGACAAACGGGAATACGGCACTTGCGTGGCCTGCCAAAAGGCGGTATCAGCGAGCAAATTATTTATTGGTCCTTAGGCTTCTGCTCGGCCGAATTGGAAAGTTTAACGGTTAGGTGAACTCTGCGGCCGCAGTCTCACGGTCGTGCCGAATGTATAAACACGCTATCAAACAAAAATCGCCAGATTCTCTTCCATTCTAGTTGCAGGATTGCAAAGCGTAATTAAATTCGAGATTTAGGACCAGGGTACGACCCACGTTCAGGCCGCCGATGCGCTGCCGCATCCCCAACCTGTCCGCGGATGGTTTCGCAATCCGTCCGGCCCGGTCTGCACTTGAAACCGTGAAGCAGCCCTTCGGAGAACCGCCTCCGCGGGAACCGATTCCATCATTTCCTCGAAAGCTTGCCACCTTATGTCGTCGGTTCATCAACCCAATTCGGATGAAGTGGACCATTTGTTGCGCAACGCCCAATTGCGTGACGAGCTGGAGCCGTATCTCGACGAGGCGGTGCTGAGCTTGAATCAAGAGCAAGTTCCCACGCCGGTCGAAAACGAATTCCTGGCCTCGATGCTGGCTTGGGAAAAAGCTCCGATCCTCCCCATCTGCCAATGGTTCACTCCTGCGCTGGCCCCACCCGCGCCAGATAAACTCGACGACGAGCAATTGCACACCGCCCTGTACGACGTCATCCACAAGCTGTTCGACAAGCGCGTGGTTCTCGATTTCACCGATCATCTCACGGACCGTGAGTTATATTGCCTCATCTGGCGCAACATTCTTCCTTCGCCGGAAAAGAAAATCGACAACTCCTCCACGTATCTCCACTGGGATTGTTCGGACGCCAGCGGCGATGCGCTATTATGGCTCCGCTATTACGCCACGGCCGAGGAGCGCGCGCAGTGGGCTGAAGATTTTGGCAATGAATTGCCCCCGCACGAAGAGCCGCCTTATCGCCGCGACCTGCCCCGCGCCGCGTTCTAAACGTTCCCAGCAACACGCGTTCTAGTTGCTGCGACTCATCACGATTCTTTCAGCCCGCGGCAAAATGCACAGCAACCAGGTCACACCCAGCGCGCCGACGCCCGCGGCAATTCCAAATGCCCATTGCGGCTGGCCACGTTGCAACAACGCCCCGACGTACAAACTGGAAATCATATCTCCCACGGCGTTAGCGCTAGCCAATATGCCCAATCCTAGGCTGCGGACATCGCGTGGCAGCAGATCGGCCACGACAGCCTTTTCCAGCGTCTCTTCCATGGCAATGTACGTGCCCGAAAGCACGAAAATCAGCGCCAGCCAGCCGATCGAGCTGCTCTCAATGGCCAACAGTGAATTCGTCGCCACTCCCAATGCGTAGCCGCCAATTAACAGCGGCAGCTTGGCTCGGCGATCACCCAAATGACCAACGGGATAAGCCGCCATGGCACTCACGGCATTGTGCATGGCATACAGCAGCATTGGCAGCGCGGCAAAATGCACGATGGCAACGCCCCCTGCTGCAGTGTTGCCGGAAGCCGCGACGGCTGACGACATTCCCCCATTACCCAGCGCTAATGCCGCCAGCCATACCAGGAACGTACGAGAAAAATCGCCAATTCCAAATACCAGCACGCCGAACAAAATCAACCAAAACATCCGCGGAAACTTTTGCCACGCCCCGGTTTTCCATCCGGCCGAGTGATGAGCATCTCCGCCGGGTTCTTCTTTCGAAATGTCCCCTTCCCGCATCTCTGCCTCTGTTTCTGGTTCAGCATCGCCACGTTCCCGCGCTATAAAAAAAATCGATGCCGCCGCTAACAATCCCGGCACAATGCCCCATTTTATAATCGTCGCCGGATCCACGCGCCACCAAATCATGGCGGCCGCTAATAGCGGTCCGACCATTGCCCCCAGCATGTCTCCGGCACGCTCCAAGCCAAAAGCCCGGCCGTAGTGGGTTTTCTCCACGGCATCGGCCAGTAAAAAGTCACGCAGCGGAGAGCGGTACCCGCGCCCCGCCCAAGCGACCGTGCGCAACGTCACCATGGCCGTCAGCGTTTTCGCGAAGCCAATGGCGGCCGTGCAAACCGTCGTGATCAGGTACCCCAAAGCTGCCCACGGCTTTTTGTGCTGCACGTAATGCCCCAGTACGCCCCCGCCCAACTTGGAAATGCTGACCAGAAAATCGGCCAATCCCTCAATCAGCCCCAGCGCCAGGGGTCCCATCCCCACTGCTTTGATGAAGTCGGGCAACACAGCGGTGGCCATCTCGTGGCTGACATCGGAAAAAAAAGTCGCCACGACGATGCCCCATACCGTGCGGTTCAGCCAGCGACGGGTCATTGCGGTTTTTGGCGACATCGGCTATAGAATGCTGCTTCCTGTGTCGCGTTGATTGTATCTCGATGTGGTTGAAGTGCCATCCATGAAAAAAAGTGATTTGTTGTGTACCTCATGGTACGACTATCCCGAATGGTTTGAGATCGGCTTTGATAACGAAACAAAAAAAGAAGCCGATTTTTTTGAGAAAGCTTTTAAGCGTTGGTGTAAATTTCCTGTCCGGCGGGTACTGGAGCCGGCCTGCGGCAGCGGCCGCCTCGTGGTGGAAATGGCGCGGCGCGGTTTCGACGTGACTGGGTTCGATTTGAGCCAACCGTCGCTGGATTATTTGAGCCGGAAACTAAGGCAGCGCCACCTCAAAGCGACTGTGCTCAATGCTGACATGACGAAATTTCGCTTTGCGAAGCGATTCGACGGCGCCTTTTGCACGTTCAATAGCTTTCGGATTCTTACCACCGAAGCAGCCGCCCGCAGTCATTTACAAAGCGTGGCGGCGGCGTTGCGTCCGGGCGGTTTATTTTTTCTGGGCCTGCACCTCGCCCCGCCCGATGCAGAGCCGCTGGGCATGGAACGTTGGGTGGGCCAGCGCGGCCGGACCCATGTTACCACGACGCTACGGGTGGTCGATTCCAAACCCAAGCAACGCGTGGAGCGGCTGCGAATTAATCTGCTGGTGCGTCAGTTTAGCGGCAACGGCCACGCTCATGTGAAGAGCAACGGTAAATCTACGGCCCGAAAGAAGGATGTCGGCAAGCGAAACAGTCGCCTGGCTACGATCACAAGGCTCCGCGACGAATTCGACTACCGTCTATACACGGCGGCGCAAATTCTCAAGCTGTTCAAAAGCGTCCCGCAGTTCGAATTGGTCGAAGTTTTCGACTTCTGGTATGAAATGGACGAACCGCAGAAGCTCGATAACGATGCTTGCGACTCACTCTTCGTGCTAAGGCGCGTTTAGGGTCGACCGAGCACACGTGCAAAATTCGATGCGCGGCAGGCAATTTTCGTCAGCGTATTGCCGATTGCCCGGCGGACTTTGACATGAGATTTCATGATTGTGTAGGCGAAACTGCCGCTTCGTCTGAGACCCGCGTAGGAATTTTGGGCCTACTTCGTTTTCTGCGCGTGACATCGCGCATGGTGGGCATCTATCAAAGCTTGGCATTGTGCGATGGCGGTTGCCTGATTCGGGCCGAAGCAGGTTGGGTTGTGTTGGTCCCCACACGTCTGGCACTCCCAAAAGACAAGGTATCCGGCAGGGCTGCGGTAGATACTGATTACATAATTGATGCTGTCCCGTGCAACGACACGGGAATTAACAAAATTGACATCAGACACAACGCACCCATTCGGCGTAGATTAAGGGCATCTTCAGCTTACAGCCGGCGGTAACAAAAGCCAATGGAATTGGGCCCAAAGGGGAGCGCTCTAAAAGCAGTAACTTTCTAATCTTACGGAACTTTTTGACGCGGTGCTAACAATTTCCTAACAATTTCCCGGTAGATTGGCGGTACTTGTCAAAACGGCGGACGTGTCGCTTGAAATATCTTCCCTCAGGGCCGATCGATGAAAATTCGATTTTCCTGCACGATCGCACTTTCGCTGGGCGCGGCTGTTTGGCTGGCGAGAGCGGTTTGCGTTGCTCAATCTTCGGTTCAACCGATCAGCGCGGCGGTGCAAACAACAGATAGGACGTCGCCAGCCTCAGGGGCAGCGTCCATGACGCTCGGAGCAGTACAGGTTGACTCCCATCTGCCGGCGTATCAGCAGCAAAGCGGCGAAGTGTCCGGCGATATCAAAGCCATTGGTTCCGACACGATGATTAACCTGATGCTGCTGTGGAGCGACGGCTTCAAGCATTACTATCCCGATGTCAAAGCGGAGGTGGAAGGCAAAGGCTCGTCGACCGCCCCGCCGGCGTTAATCAACGGGATGGCCAACTTCGGTCCGATGAGCCGCGATTGGAAAGCGTCGGAAATTGACGACTTCGAAAAAAAATTCGGCTACAAGCCGACGTCGCTGGTCACCAGCATCGACATGCTGGCCGTGTACGTGAACAAAGATTGCCCATTAGATAGCCTCACGCTGGAGCAGCTGGACGCCATTTTTTCCGCCACGCGCAAGGGTGGATACGGGAAGGACCTTGTCCGATGGGGTGATTTGGGGTTGAAAGGGGAGTGGGCCGATAAACCCATCAGCCTGTATGGACGCAACTCTGCCAGCGGGACATATCAATACTTCAAGGAGCATGCCCTGTTCGGTGGCGACTTCAAACCGAAGGTGGCGGAGCAGCCGGGCAGTTCGGCGGTGGTGAATAGCATTGCCAACGACCGTTACGGCATTGGTTACAGTGGCATCGGTTATAAAACGCCAAACGTGAAGGCCCTGGCGCTGGATAGCGGCAAGGGCTTGGTTCCGGCACTGCCGGAAAACGCCTACAACGGCAAATATCCGATGACCCGCCCGTTGTGGTTGAGCATCAATTACACGCCGGGCAGCCCGTTAGATCCGCTGCGCCGTGAATTTATTTTGTATGTGTTTAGCCAGCAGGGTCAGCGCGACGTGATTAAAGACGGCAACCTGCCGGTCACCGCCGCCATGGCAGAAAAGCAGTTGGCCAAAGTCGGCATGGGTGCGAAAGCGAAAACATCGGCTGCGGGAACGGGCAGCCAAGCGATCGGTGTGCATGTCGAAGCTGTGCATGCCGAAAAGACGCCGGAATGAACGACGAAATCCACTGACCCCCGTGCCAGCGAATGTCCAAACAATTCTCTTTCACCGGCCGCCGACGCCGACGCACCACTCGCTGGACGGTGACGCTGAGTAATTCGCTGGCGCATTTCGTGATTGCCGTCGGCGGGATTGGCACGATTGTGGCCGTTTCGCTAGTGTGCGTGTTTTTAGTGTGGGTGGTGGTGCCGCTATTTCTGCCTGCCTCGGTGGGGAAGGGAGTGGACATTAGGGTTCAGGGTTCAGGGTTTGGGAGAGAGGGCGCAGGAGGCGGGACGCAGAGCGCAGGTGAAAAAGCGCAGGGGGCAAATGGCAACCAGACGCCACTGGCTTTGGGTGCCGACGATTACTGGTTAATGGGTTGGGAAATCGCGCGCGATGGAAGCGTGCGCGTGTTTCGGCTGGATAATGGGCAAACCCTGGAACAACTAACGCCGGAGCAAACTTCGTTGGCAGGCGTATCGTCGGCGTCAGTAGCCATCGATGGCCAATCCGCCGCCTTTGGCTTTTCCGATGGCCAAGTGCGGCTGGGGGAAATCCAGTTCGATTATCAAATTGTGCCGCCCGAGGAATTGCCGGCCGCCGCCCAAAAACTTGCGCCAGGAGAGGTTGCGCAGCTCGAAGGCGGCGCCCTGATTGCGCGGACGGAACAAGGGGATTTTCGCCGGCAAAAATTCGAGCTGAAATTACAGCCGCCGCTGGAGGCAGCCATGGCGGCCATCGTACGGCTGGATCACGTCACCACTGATTCCGGAACCCGCTTTTGTACTCTTTCGGCCGATGGCAAGCTGCGGATGAATTTGCTGAGCGTCACGCACAATAACATCACCGATGAAGATCAAACCGAGCTCACCGGCGCCGAATTGCCGCTGCCGAAAAACGCCTCGACGCTCCCCGATTATGTGCTCGTTTCCGACCGGGGTGACGGCGTTTATGTCGCCTGGCGCGATGGCCGGCTATTGCGGTTTTCCACCCGCAATGTGCAACAGCCGCTGCTGGAAGAAGATATCGACTTGGTGCCCGAAGCGGGCCACTCGCTAACGGCGTTGTCGTGGTTGCTGGGCCGCGAAACACTAGTGGCCGGCGATACGCTGGGCCGTGTGCGAGCCTGGTTTACCAAAGAAACCGGGGAATTCGGCCGCATTTCCGACGACGTGATTCCGCCCGATCATCATGTGCTGGTCGCCGCGCACGAATTTACGGCCCAGGGGCACGCGGTCAGTTCGATGGCCGCCTCGCCCCGTTCGCGTCTGGTGGCCGTGGGCTTTGACGATGGGCAAGTGAAGCTTTTGTATGTGGCGGCACAACGCACCCTGGCGGTGCTACAGTGCCCTCAGCCCACCACCGTGATCGGGTTGGCGATTGCACCCAAGGGAAATTGCTTGTTGGCGGCCACGGCCAGCAGAATTATGCGTTGGAATTTTGACGCCCGACATCCGGAAGCGACGTTGGGGATGTTGTTTTTGCCGGTGTGGTACGAAGGCCGATCGCAGCCGGAACACGCTTGGGAAAGTACTGGCAGCAGCGACGCCTCGGAAGCCAAGTTCGGCTTAATGCCGCTGGTGTTTGGCACGCTGAAAGCCACGATCTACACAATGTTGTTCGGAGCGCCGTTGGCGCTATTGGCGGCGATTTATTCCAGCGAGTTTTTGCATCCGCGGCTGAAAGCACGCATTAAACCGACCATCGAAATGATGGCCAGCCTGCCCAGCGTAGTGCTGGGCTTTTTGGCCGGGCTGGTTGTCGCGCCGTTTGTCGAATCGGTGGTGTCGCAAACGCTGACGTGCCTGTTCACGGTGCCCCTTAGTTTTCTAGTCGGGGCGTATCTGTGGCAATTACTACCCAGCGATACGGTCGTGCGGCTCTCGCGGTTCCGTTTGCTGTTCATCATGCTGATGATGCCGCTGGGCATTTTGGCGGGCATTTGGTTAGGCCCACTGGTGGAACAATGGCTGTTCGCCGGGAACATCAAGGAATGGCTCGACGGTCAGCGGGGCAGCAGCACCGGGGGTTGGTTGCTGTTGCTGTTGCCGCTTGCCGCGTTATTTACCGCGGTGCTGTCGTCGCAGCAAGTCAATCCCTGGCTCCGCCGCCGTGGCGCTCACTGGTCCCGAACGCAGGCGGGTTTGGCCGAACTGTTGAAATTTGTGGCCGGCGTGGCTTTCACCCTTGCCAGTGCGCTAGTCGTGGCGTGGGCACTGGATGCGCTGAAGCTTGATCCGCGCGGCACCTTGGTCGGCACTTACGTGCAACGAAATGCGCTGGTGGTCGGCTTTGCGATGGGCTTTGCCATCATCCCGCTGATTTACACCATCGCCGACGATGCCCTTTCCACGGTGCCGGAACATTTGCGATCCGCCTCCCTAGGCGCTGGCGCCACCCCGTGGCAAACCGCCGTGCGGATTGTCATCCCCACGGCGGCCAGCGGCCTGTTTTCCGCGCTGATGATCGGGCTGGGCCGGGCCGTGGGGGAAACGATGATCGTGCTGATGGCGGCTGGTAATACGCCGCTGATGGATTGGAACATTTTCCAGGGGTTCGAAACGCTTTCAATGGCCCTGGCCACCGAGTTGCCGGAAGCGGCCAAAAACAGCACGCATTATCGAGTGCTGTTTTTGGCGGCGCTGACGTTGTTTGCCTTCACGTTCGTCGTGAATACGGTGGCCGAAATGGTGCGCCAGCGATTCCGCCGGAGGGCCTATGAGCTCTAGAGCCATCGTAGCTCGGCCGACACCTCACGCGGCAACCGGACAGGGCAACTCGGGCCCACAGAAGCCGGTTTCTGCACCAACCGCGGGGGATACACAGCCTACGACTCTTCCGTCGCGGATGTCAGAGGCCGTTCCACCAACAGCTGCCGGTATTCGTCGGCAAATCCGCATGCCCAAGCATCGCGTGTCATCGGCCCACACCACGCTTTCGGCCCACGGTGCGCCCCTGGTGTGGCTTACCGGCGGCGCCTTGGCTACGGCCTTGTTGATGATCATCGGACTGTTGATGCTTGTGCTGTATGAAGGCCTGCAAACTTTTTGGCCTGCTCCGCTGGTGCAGCTTGAAGTCAAGAGCGACGGCGCCGGCCCGGCTACCACATTGCTGGGCGAGATCAGCCGCTCCGAAACCTTCAAACCCGAGCCGACGTTTTTGGACGATCTGAAGCAGCACGCTCCGGATTTATTCGCCAAGGCGCAGGCAGAAATGGCTTCCCACGACGGGTTGTTGCGTCGCCAATTGATTTGGACCGGCCGCACCGCCGCTGTCGACTTTGCGGGCAGTCGCGCGATGTGGGTCAACGATTTTGCCATTCAATCGCAATCGCATCCCGAGTGGGCCATCGTGGTGGAACGTTTCGACGGGGGCCGCAGTTATGGCACGCCCGCCGAATTGACTGGGGATGGTAAATCGGTCGCGAATGGCCCCGAAGAAGTGTGGAGCAAGTACAACGAACTTCATGGCGAGGTGTTGAGCCGGTGGCGACTAAGCGTTTCGCTGGATCGGAACGACCGGGGGGCGATCGACCGCAGAGAACGTTCCGCTCGGCTGGCTTTGGTGGGCGCTCAACTCAATCTGAAAGATTTACAGCGCGATCATCCCGGCGAAGGCGCGGCCATTCAAAGCGCGACAACGGCGGTCGAGACCAAGCAAAAAACGTACGACAGTGTGGAAGTTCAGGCCGTCGCCGAGAAAGCCAAAATTACCGACCAAATAAAAGCCTTGGAAGCCGAAAACGCTCGCTACGCACTTCATCTGACCACCGCCGCTGGATCGCCGCTGGAGTTGCCGCTGGCCGACATCATGCGGGCTTACCCGGCCAATCGTCTGTCGCTGGCGGGCAAGCTTGGCGTTTATGCTTCGCGTTGGTGGGAATTTTTGACGGCCGATCCGCGCGAATCGAACACCGAAGGAGGCGTGTTTCCGGCCATTTGGGGCACGGTGGCGATGACGCTGATTATGTCGGTCTTGGTTGTGCCGTTTGGCGTGTTGGCGGCGTTGTATTTGCGCGAATATGCCAAGGCGGGGGCCATTGTCAGCGCCATTCGCATTTCGATCAACAACCTGGCAGGCGTGCCCAGCATTGTGTTCGGGGTGTTCGGGCTGGGGCTATTCTGTTATGTGATCGGCGCATCGATCGATCAGTTGTTTTTTCGCGCCGCCCTGTCCGAGGGGACGCCCACCTTCGGCACCGGCGGCATTATGTGGGCATCGTTCACATTGGCCCTGTTGACGCTTCCAGTTGTGATTGTCGCCACCGAAGAGGCTCTGGCGGCGGTCCCCAACTCGATGCGGGAAGGCTCCTATGCCTGCGGCGGAAGCAAATGGCAAACCATCCGCCGCATTGTGCTTCCCCGGGCGATGCCCGGCATTATGACAGGAATGATTTTGGCCATGGCCCGCGGCGCCGGCGAAGTGGCTCCGTTGCTGTTGGTGGGAGTGAAAGATTTATCCCCCTCGTTGCCGGTCGACGGCGTGTTTCCGTACGTGCATCCGGAGCGGAGTTTCATGCACCTGGCGTATCAGATTTACATCGTCGGCTTCAAAAGCCCGAATGCCGAGACTGCCAAACCAATGGTCTTCACAACCACGTTATTGCTGATTGTGATGGTAGCCATGCTGAGCATCACCGCAGTATACTTGCGTTCCAAGTTGCGCAAGCGTTTTGTGCTCACGCAGTTTTAGAGTTGCATATCGCATGAGTTGAGTTTCCAACGATTTTCACCCCGGTTGAGGAATTCGTGTCATCGCTCAGTTCCAGTTCAATGTCGCCCGGTCCCAACCCGATGTCGGGGAGAGAATCGTCCCACGAGCCGCCATCGTTGTCGGAAGACGCAGCGCTGCCGAACGGCTCGTCCACGGTTTCTCCAACGCTTGTGGGGGTTAGCGAACCGTTGGCCACGGGACGGCTGGCAGCCATTGCCCAGGGGGATGCCGTTCCGACGGAAACGCATGCCGCGGTGGCCAAGGAAGAGCCAGTACTGCAAATCGACGACTTTAACCTGTGGTATGGGGCCAAGCACGCGCTGCACAACATCAGCATGGCGATTCCGCGCAATAAAGTGACGGCGCTGGTGGGGCCGTCGGGATGCGGCAAATCGACGTTGTTGCGGAGCGTGAACCGGCTGAACGACCTGTTGACGCATGTTCGGATTGAAGGAGACATGTCGCTCAACGGCGATTCCATTTATCACACCGCGGTCGACGTCATCGAGCTTCGCAAGCGGATGGGAATGGTGTTTCAAAAGCCCAATCCTTTCCCCATGAGCATTTACGAGAACGTGGTTTACTCGCTGCGCATCGACGGTGAGCGCGACCGCGGCCTGTTGGACGAGGTTTGCGAGCGCAGCCTGCGCGGGGCCGCACTGTGGGACGAAGTCCACAAAGACCTGCACGAAAGTGCGCTGAAGCTTTCCGGCGGCCAGCAGCAGCGTTTGTGCATTGCCCGGGCCATTGCCGCCGAGCCGGAAGTGTTGTTGCTGGACGAACCATGCTCGGCGCTGGACCCCATTGCGACGGGCAAAATCGAGGATCTAATCCAGGAGCTGCGGGGCTCCTACTCCGTGTTGATGGTCACGCACAACATGCAGCAAGCCTCCCGCGCCAGCGACTACACGGCGTTCATGTACCTGGGCCGCCTGCTGGAATACGGCCCGACGCGGGATATTTTCACCAAGCCAATCCTGAAGGAAACCGAGGATTACGTGACAGGCCGGTTTGGATAGAATGGCGTATAATGACCCAATGACGAAATGTCTGAATGACTAAATGACGTGTTCTTATCGACATCGAAGTTTGGTCTAGCCAGGGTATTCGACGTTCCGTCATTTAGACCTTTCGATATTTCGTCATTTCTCCGCCATGACCAAGCACATCCAACGACAGACCGAAGTTCTCAAGCAAAAAATCCTCTATGTCGGCACGCTGGTGGAGGAAGCAATCGCCAAGGCCATTGCCGCGCTGATTAACCGCGATGCCCAGTTGGCGAAAAGAATTATTGACGCCGACAACGAGATCGACCGCATGGAAGTGGATGTAGAGGAAGAGTGCTTGAAAATCTTGGCGCTGTATCAGCCGGTGGCCACCGATTTGCGGTTTGTCGTGGCCGTGCTCAAAATCAACAACGACCTGGAGCGGATGGGCGATTTAGCCCAAAACATCGCCAAGCGAGTGGTGTATTTGTCGAAAGCCGAACCGATGGATTTACCCATCGATTTCCGCAGCATGGCCGCCAAAGCGCAAACCATGGTCAAGCAAAGCTTGGACGCGCTAGTGAACGCCGACCCGGCGCTGGCTCGGCAAGTGCGCGGCGAGGACGACGAAGTGGACCAAGCGCGGCAACGCATTCGAGACCAAATTATGGACGCCATCCGCAAACACCCCAATCGCGTAGAGTATTTGCTGAAGCTCAACTCGGTTTCCAAACACTTAGAGCGGCTGGCTGACACCGCTACCAACGTGGCCGAGGATGTGATTTACATGGTGGAGGGGGAAATTGTCCGCCACCAGCGCGTGGAAGAATAGTGCGGAGCAAATATCATGTTGCGGCGTCTGGCTTGGATTTCCCCGGCAGGTGTTTTTTCTGTTGGATTGTTCTTGCTGCTGGGCGCGACAGTCGGAATTTGCGCCGACGATTCCGCCGCGCCGCTGCCCCGCTACAAATTGCAGGTGGGCTAGCAACTAAATTATGAGGGAAGCGGAGACGACCTGTACAGCGATGGAAGCAAATACCGCAGCGAAGGACATTGGGAGTTCGACGTGCTTCGCGGCAACGACAGCGGCAGCTATCGCGTGCTTTTTCGGATGGTCAGCGCATCGACCGACATTGACAAAGACGGCAAAGAACAAAAATCGCCCGAGAAGACAGATCTGGCCATGTTCGACATGGACGATATGGGAAACATGACCGAATTATTTGACTCATTTGGCTACAGTGCGGACCCGAAGCTGGATTTGCCCCCACTGCCGGCCGACGCAAAGCAACTGGCCAACGGCTGGCATTCTGACGGTCGGTTTGGAAGCAGACTTCATTTGCAGACCC
>Ga0335083_10001965_pt1 | contig 27744 bp, 24 predicted proteins | sample Lox_Sample_42_FD_206716 | JGI IMG/M metagenome (GOLD analysis project Ga0335083, IMG submission 206716) | Soil microbial communities from Loxahatchee National Wildlife Refuge, Florida, United States - Lox_Sample_4.2 | ecosystem: Environmental > Terrestrial > Soil > Wetlands | place: USA...
CACCAGGCGCATCTTGCGGAGAGTGCCTCTGCCGAAATAGAAACGCAGGTACTCACGATGAACGACGTCGACGGCAATCATCTGCCTCCGCCGTCTGCCACCAACGAAGCTGATGCGAGCGTCGCTGGCATGGATGTGAACGGCAACGGCATTCGCGACGATGTCGAGCTTGCGATATTCGCCAAGTACCCGACCTCGACGATTCCGCGTGCGGCCGAGCTGCAGTACGCGCTCGCGTTGCAGACGATGCTCACAAAGGTGTTCGACCCCGAAACGTGGAAAGCCGCCGCAGTCCAGGAAGGCAGAGGGTACCAATGCATCGGGAAAACGTATCCGCGCACGGATCTGCAAACCTACCTGCAGATCGTCGGCGCGAGAGTTACGGAAGTTGAGGACCTCGAATTCAACACGTCATCTCGTGTGGCCGCAAAAGAGAAGGCATTCGGGTTTACTACGAGTTACGCATTACCAGCCGATAATTTTTGTGACCTTGACCCCAGCACACTCTAAACAGTCATGCGCCGGGGATCTCTTAGCATTATCGCAACGCTGTTTTTGGCGTTGCCGTTCGTTGCGTTCGCCGACTGCTCTTTGCAGGGATACACCGTTCTATACGTGAACGGCATACTGACGTCTCAGGCCGATGCGAACACTGATATCACGGCGTTGCAAGATGCGCTCGGAACGTCATTCAACTCCCAAAGGCTAACGATCCGCCTGGGCTACAACCCGTCGCACTTGGATGGCTACGGCGACGAACTCGAATCGGCAAGCCAGGCGCTCGGCGCTCCGATAAGCCGCTTCGATCTGGACACCATTCTCGACCAAGTCGCGCCGGACGTAACGACGCGGAAGCTCCTGCTCGTCGGGCATTCGCAAGGAACGTTCTATACCAACGAACTCTACGACTATCTGATCGCGAACGGCGTTCCGCCGGAGTCCACTTCCGTCTACAACCTCGCGACGCCAGCAAGCACGGTGGAAGGCGGCGGTGCCTATCTCACGTCCGGCAACGACAAGCTCATCAACCAAGTCCGCGTGTGGGATGCGGAAGCCGGCGCGCCGGGCCCGTTGCCCGCGAATATATTGATACCGCCCCAACCGGGCGATGACGAGGATATCTATGGTGGGCACCATTTTCGAGGCGATTACCTCGCAGGCGCCGCACCCCGCATTGTGGCGGACATAGACAATTCACTTGCCAAACTCGCCGCTTCGAACGCATCTCCCGGTGCATGCTTCACGCCGCCTCCGCCAGGGCTTGCAGATATGCTGCAAAAAACCGCCTTTTCTTTGGCGGATCCGGCCGTTGCGGGTATTGATTCCGTCGCAGGCAAAGCCGGGAACGCTGCCGGGACAGCCGCATCGGCCGCGGTATGGGCAGGGAACGCTCTCACGCAAACGGTCAATACCGCTATCGGCGACGCGTTCTTTTCGATTTTCCCGAGACCGAATGCGCAGAATGCGGGGAGTGTCTTTGCTGTTGAAAAAGCCCTCTACGGCTCAAGTTTGAGCGAAGCCGATTACGAGGCGCTTTTGCAGGGGAAAGACTTGCCCGAAGACGAACCCACCGCGTCGCAAAGTCAGTCGCCAAAGAGATCCGAGCCGACACCGGTGGAAACGCCGAGCGAAGAGAACGTCACGCCACCGCCCACGCCACCACCAATTCTTCCGCCGTCATCGGTTCCTCCGACGCCGCAACCATTTTCGAGTGTTATATCGATATCACCCGGCTTCGGCGGAGGCGGGGGAGTAGTCGCACCACCCCCTGTCGCGCCGGCCACGTCCGCGCCGGAGACCCCGCAGGTCGATGCGACGTCCTCACAACAAGACGATCAATCGCAAAACCAGAACCAAACTCCTCCACCTGACGGCGTAACGGGCGACGCAAGCAGCACCACCGCGACCTCCACGACTTCCAGTTCAACCAGCACAGCGGAGGTTCAGCCTCCACAGCAACAACCTCCAACTCCACAGTCTTCGTGTGGGCAGTCGGCTCTCGCAACGGCCGGAGATTTTTTCTCCGGCACGAAAGATGACGCGGAGTATTCCCCAAGCGGGTTTCTGCAGTACCATTTCGGGGACACGAAGAACGGCGGGTTCACGCTCACCTGGACGTATTACGACGACCAATGCGATGTGTCGGGACCGACGATCACACATACGCCTTTTCAGATCGGTTTGCCATCGGGAGTATATGACTGGAGCGTGCGGTTTACGTCGATGACCCATCTCGATATTTGGAATGATGACGACGGTGTGATACTTGGAAGTTACGATATTCCCGGGCTCTTGCCGACGTATAGCTCCATCGCGTTCGATGCTTCAAGTGTCGACGGCAGCGGCAACCATAGCTCGCTCGTATCGCGCGGGCTCAAGATATTCGAAGGCGGCGAACCTCCCTCGTTCAGCAATTCCGTGGCGACCCCTGCCGGCTGCCCGGACATCACCGCCAACGGATACTTCTTCGACCCGTCGTATCAAAACGCCGAGTACGTTGGCGGCCTCCTGCGCGTGCACCTGCGCCTGCTCGCTCCCTACAACGACGGGCGTCTTTTCAGGGCGAAAGTGCTCGCGATAGGGAACGATTGCTCGTTCCCCCCGCCTTCCTTCGGGCTCGGCCCGCCCTCAACCTCGTTTACGCCCTTCATCCGTTATTATTCGCTCCGGATGGCGAGTTCGACGCATTGGATCCTTTGGGACGACGAAAATAACCTGCAGATACAGTGCGGGAACGGCTGCGAAGGGGATATTCCCGACGGTACGAGCTTCATTTCGTTCTTTGCATCGATCGATGCGGGCGTTTCGACGCTGCGAACAACGCCATTTTCCCCGACAGGCCCATAATTTTATTGTATAATGTTGCCATGCAGCCCTCCGCCTCCAGTTCGTTCTTCCGATTCGTCATCGGCTTCCTGGTATTCATCAGTGTATTTTTTGGCGTAACGATAGCGGTCAGCAAGATCTCGGCGAGCGAAGAAGCGACGCAACAAACGGCGGCCGCAGAGGCGGCGATGCTTCAGCAGATAAAATAGATGGCACCGGGAGGAGGGCAGCTCCAAACCCGGTGCCTACGCAGTACTAAACTTATCAGCCCTCGTGCGTATCCGAGAACTGTCTGGCCAACTCCTGACCTGCAGCCTGCACGCCTCTCTCCCGCATCGTCCTAACGAGATGCTTTGTGATGGGGTTCGAGAACGCATCGGAAAGTTCCGATGTTGTTGCAGAGGCACGTTCAGTCAGCCAATTATGTTTGCAAGGGTATAAGGCGATCATTCGGTTTCCCTCTCTTCCTGATCGCCTCCCTGTCCCTAACGACCTCTATAGTAGCACGTCATTGCAAAAAGTCAACGGCGCCGGATTTTCCGGCGCCGTTTGTCGAATGTTCAAGGGACCCAGCCTTACGCGCGTTTTAACCGCGGACGAAAGAGTTCAAAACCGCATCGCTGCGCTTCCCGAACAAGGAACTGTCGCTCGGAAGACGTTGATTCGTGGAACGAGGTGATGCCTCCGTGCACGATTGCAATGACCTCCACGCGGGCAACTTGCCCGATGAGCTTTTTGGCCTCCCAGTTGGGGAGCTTTTCGAGGAATTCGAGCTCACACGCCTGGGGTTGGTAGTTCGGCAAAACGCACTCCGAGACGTCGGTTTTGAGCGAGTGCCCCTTCGACGCAACCTGCGTAGATGTTTTCATCTGCAAGACCTTCAATAATTGTACCCACTTCTCTTATACGCCCAGTGCGACGACAAGTCAAAATTTGACTTCATGCTCCGAACATATAGAATGCACCGCACAAGGCCAGAGAAAGCGAGCAGCTGCAAAGCGTCAGACTTGCTGAGGTCGAAACTCTCTTCGGGATTTCCCGAGCCTTGGTTAGAAATAGGTTTTGTTCGATATGGCAAAAACCAGAGAACAAAAACAAGAGATCGTGCAGAAATTGGAGAACTCGATGAAGAATGCGGCTACGACCGTGTTCGTTCATTTCTCCAAAGTAACGGTCGCCGAGGAAAGCGCGATGCGCCGTGATCTTCGCAAAGAGGGCATCGGCTACACGGTGGCGAGGAAAACTCTCATCCGTCGCGCACTCGATTCGCTCGGACACAAGTCCGACGAGGCGACGCTCGACGGCGAAGTCGCTCTCGCTTACGGAGGCGAAGGGGACGCGACCGCGCCGGCCCGCCAGCTGCACGAATTCGGCAAAAAGTTCACCGACAAGCTCACCATCCTCGGAGGCATCTTCGAGGGCAAGCTCGTCGGTGCAGCACAGATGCAGGAGATAGCGACCATTCCGCCGATGCAGAGTTTGCGGGCTATGTTCGCGCAACTACTCAATTCGCCCCGCCAGCGATTTGCAGTCGTCTTGAGCAAGGTGGCGGAAAACAAGAATTAATCGTTCAGTACCAATGATATGACACAAGAAGACATCATTGCAGCGGTAGAGAAAATGACGGTCGTCGAGCTCAACACCCTCGTCAAAGCTATCGAGGAGAAGTGGGGAGTTTCGGCGGCTGCGGTCGCTGTTGCAGGCCCTGCGGCAGGCGGCGCGGCAGCTGAAGAGAAGACCGAATTCAGCGTCGAGCTTACCTCGGCTGGGGAACAGAAGATCGCCGTCATCAAGGCGGTCAAAGAAGCGCTCGGCCTCGGGCTCGCGGAAGCGAAGACGATGGTCGAAAGCGCGCCGGTCGTCCTCAAGGCAGAGGTTAAGAAAGAGGATGCCGAAGCGTGGAAAACGAAGATCGAAGCAGCCGGTGGAAAGGTTACGCTCAAGTAATTCCACAGCAGCTCGCAAAAACGAAATGGCCCGCGTGTGCGGGCCATTCGGCGTCTAAGCGGAGGGACTCTGGCAAACTTTTTTCTCTGCGCTAGGATGTGGGTATGAGAGGCGACTTTTTGCCGGAATTTATGGGGGGCAACCAGGCTCGTGCAAGACTGCTTCGCGTGTTCGTATTCGACCCGGAACGTTCGTACCTCCTCAAAGATGCTGCCAAGCGTGCCGGCATTTCGCCGCAAGTCGCCGCGCGCGAGATCGGCGTGTTGGAAAAGTGGGGCGTTGTGAAGAAAGGGAAGCTCGTCTCGGTCGTGCTCGGCAATGGCACCGCGCGCAAGGTGAATGCAAAAACCAAGGTTGAGACGTGGTCGCTCGATCCCGATTTCAAACATCGGCGCGCCCTTTCCGCGTTCGTTCATGAGATATCGCCCATGCGCTACGAGAACGTGGTCGAAGCGCTCAGGCCGTGCGGCAAGCTTGCGACGGTCATCCTTTCCGGCACGTTCGTGGGCGACGCCACGAGGCCGGTCGATATCCTGGTCGCTGCGGACGAACTTTCGGAGCGTCGCCTTGAGAACGCGATCAAGACGCTAGAGCCCATTTTTGGCAGGGAACTGCGCTATGCGGCCTTTTCGGCCCCCGAGCTGCGCTATCGCCTGACCATCCAGGACCGCCTGGTTCGAGATACGCTGGATTTCCCTCACGTAGTATTGCTGGATCGGGGAAAAATCTTGTAAATACGGCTCTACAGAGCCAAGAATCTAATCCACAAGCCGTCGTGCTTTGGCCAGGATGCACCCCGGTCGGTGCTATCATTTATGTATTGATTACAAAGCGGGTCGAACTGCCTTATTAGCTTTTATTCGCTATATTTTTTAACATTATGATCGTTTCTCAATCGGCCAACGCGATCTCCGGCTCCTTCAATGACCTGTGGTACACCACCGTCGCCTACTTGCCGGCCATCCTCGCGGCCATCATCGTGTTCCTCATCGGCTGGATAGTCGGCATCATCCTCTACCGCATCGTCGTCGAGATAGTAAAAGTACTTCGCATCGACGAGGCACTCAAAGCGGCAGGACTCAATGACGCCGCCAAACAAGCCGGATTCAACCTCGACATCGGCAGATTCCTCGGCACCCTCGTCGAATGGTTCATCATTTTGGTCTTCCTCGTCGCGTCGCTCGACATCCTCGGGCTCACGCGAGTGACCATCTTCCTGCAGACGGTCGTACTCTTGTACTTGCCGCAGGTCATCGTCGCGTCGCTCATCCTCATCTTGGGGGCGATCGTCGCCGAAGTGGTAAAAGGATTGGTAGCGGGTTCCGCCCGCGCAGCCGGCGCTCGCTCGGGCAACTTCGCGGGCACGGTCGCCAAGTGGGCTATCTGGATCACGGCCATCATGGCCGCGCTCACGCAGCTCGGCATCGCAACCACGCTCCTGCAGACGCTCTTCACCGGTGTCGTCATCGCGCTTTCGCTTGCCTTCGGCCTCGCCTTCGGGCTTGGCGGCAAAGAAGCGGCCGCTCGCGTCATCGAGAAAGTCCGCTCGGACATCGCACATCATCAGCAGTAATTCGTTGGGGAAGTCTTTTAAGAAAACGCGTCCGAAGGGGCGCGTTTTCTTTCATGTTGCCCTCATGAGTAGGCAGGCTACAATCAGACTATGCAAGCAGTCATCCTGGCAGCGGGACGCGGTACCCGCATGAAAGAGTTGACCGAGACGACGCCAAAGGCGCTGCTTCCGCTCGGCAACAAGACACTCCTCGAATACGAATTTGACGCGTTGCCTGATGAGGTCGACGAAGTCATCGTCATTGTCGGATATCTCGGGAGCCTGATACACGAACGCTTCGGCGGGGAATGGAACGGCAAAAAGATATTCTATGTGGAGCAAGACAAGCTCGACGGAACAGCTGGCGCGCTGTGGAGGGCAAAAGACATCTTGCATGACCGTTTTGTCGTCATGATGTCCGACGACCTTTACGCGAGATCTGATGTGGAGAATTGCATACGCGAAAAGGACTGGGCTCTTTTGGTCCAACATCGCGATGAGATCCGTTCGAAGGGCAAGGTTGAGGTCAACAAACGCGGTGAGGTTATAGGCGTGACGGAGGGAGACCATGGTGCCGTGCCCGGTTTTCTTAGCACCAACCTGTTCATGCTGGACTCACGCATTTTTCAATGTCCGATGGTACCGAAGGCCCCCGGAAGCGAAGAATTTGGCCTGCCGCAGACGGCCATACAAGCGGCACAGATGCTCGGTATCCCATTTCGAGCCGTAAAAACCGATAAATGGCTCGAAATTACCTCTCCAGAAGACCTCAAAAAGGCCCGGGAAATGCTCGGAAATATCAAGAATTGAGCAAGGTTGAATCTTGCTCAAAGGGCAGAATTTGACAGGGAATACAGGCTCGTCTATACTCCGGAGCACATATGGTGTTCGGAATCAGGACGAAAAAGCGGCAACCGTAAGCGGGGGAACTTCTCACGCAAAAGGGTGGCCGCGAAAGCGGCCTTTTTCACGTTCGAACGAGCACGACATCATATGTTGCTCGTTGAAAACTGAAGAACGACACAAGAAAGAATCAAACGTCTCGTACCGGTTATAAGTCTTTCCGGTGCGGGATGCAGGAAAACAAAAGTCTATTGGTCACATGCGCTGTGCGCATGTGTACTAAAAAAGTCTTCGTTGTTTTGTAGACAACGGAGCAATACGCGGTTCTCAGAGTTCCTGACGGGAGTTCTGAGTAAGGGCGTGTGGTGGATGCCTTGACTGAAGAAGGCGATGAAGGACGCGGTTTAGCTGCGATAAGCTTCGGGGAGTTGCTATGCAAACTTCGATCCGGAGATTTCCGAATGGGGGAACCCTATCGAGTGAACCTCGATAACTTTATCCGTAACGGGATAAAGAGCAGACCTTGGGAAGTGAAACATCTCAGTACCAAGAGGAAAAGAGACCAACAGGTATTCCCTTAGTAGCGGCGAGCGAAACGGGAGGAGCACAAACTCAGCCACAAAATCGGGCCACGGTTAGTCGTGGATCGATTTTGTAGTTGGGGGTATAGGCTACAGCGCTGGCAACAGGTGAAGTTACAAAATGCTGAGTTAGTGGAACGAGCTGGGAAGCTCGACTCCAAAGGGTAATAGTCCCGTACACGAAAACGAAGCATCTTCATGGCTGTAGTTCTTGAGTAACTCGAGACATGGATAGCTCGGGTGAATTCACCAGAACTAACTGGTAATGCTACATACTTCTTCAGATCGATAGTGAACAAGTACCGTGAGGGAAAGGTGAAAAGAACCCCGGTGAGGGGAGTGAAATAGATCTGAAACCACATGTCTACAAGGAGTAGGAGCGGGCGCAAGTCCGCGACTGCGTGCCTATTGAAGAATGAGCCAACGAGTTGATGCGTGCGGCTTGGCTAAGTCCTTTCGGATGGAGCCGCAGCGAAAGCGAGTGTGAATAGCGCGTTCGTCGCACGTATCAGACCCGAAGCCGGGTGAGCTACCCATGGCCAGGATGAAGTTCGTAGAAATACGGATGGAGGTCCGAACTCATAGGTTGTGCAACACCTCGGGATGAGCTGTGGGTTGGAGTGAAAAGCTTATCGAACCCGGTAATAGCTGGTTCTCTCCGAAAGAGCTTTCGGGCTTGCGTCGTATGTTCCCTCTGGGGGTAGAGCACTGGAAGAAGCGGACAGACCGAAAGGTCGCTGCCTCTATCAAACTCCGAATACCAGAGGCTATAGTACGGCAGTTAGGCGATGGGGGCGAAGCTCCATACGCCAAAAGGGAAACAGCCCAGACCGCAGTCTAAGGTCCCTAAATCGATGCTAAGTGCAAGTAAGGAGGTGGAATTTCTCAGACAGTCAGGATGTTGGCTTAGAAGCAGCCACCATTCAAAGAAAGCGTAACAGCTCACTGACTTAGAGATTCTGCGCCACAAATGATCGGGGCTAAGCATCGTACCGAAGACGCGGATTGCTGTGCGTAGCACAGAAGTTCCAAATTCCAAGAAACAGGGACCAAACAAATTTGTTTGGGATTTGTATCTTGGTCATTGGTGCTTCCGTGCTGTGCACGGCAGTGGTAGGAGAGCGTTTTGATCGCGATGAAGGCAAAGGGGTGACCCATGCTGGAGCGATCGGAAGTGAAAATGTTGGCACGAGTAACCGCAATGCAAGTGAGATTCTTGCACGCCGAAAGAACAAGGTTTCCTTCGCAATGGAGATCATCGAAGGGTTAGTCGGTCCTAAGCCGATGGCGAATGCCGCAGGCGATGGATTCACGGTTAATATTCCGTGACTTGTGTAGTATGCGATGGAGTGACGGAGTGCTGTACTCTCCGCCCCTTATTGGATTGGGGTCTTCGCTGTGATCGTGCGCTGTAGGTAAATCCGCAGCGTAAATGAGAGCAGCGGGGAGAAGTGGAGATTCGTCAAAGCGAATGGAGAGGAGCGCGCTTCCAAGAAAAACTTCTAAGCTTCAATACTATACAAACCGTACCGCAAACCGACACAGGTGTTCAGGGCGAGTAGCCCAAGGCGAACGAGTGAGAGATCCCCAAGGAACTCGGCAAAAAAGCGACCGTACGTTAGCAATAAGGTCCGCCCTTTCACAGCAATGTGGCGGGGCCGCAGAGAATTATTCCCAGGCGACTGTTTACCAAAAACACAGCTCCCTGCAAACTCGCAAGAGGAAGTATAGGGGGTGATGCCTGACCAATGCCGGAAGGTCAAGTGAGGTCGGTCCTACTTCGCACCTTGCAAGCAAAGTGCTACGAAGGACAAGTCTTCAGCAAACGCTGATTGCTTGTCCTGCCGTAGCGCCTTGTAATCAAGGTGCGGAGCAGGGCTGGCACTTCATAAGCCCCGGTCAATGTCGGCGATAACTATAATCGTCCTAAGGTAGCGAAATTCCTTGTCTGGTAAGTTCAGACGCGCACGAATGGTATAACGACTTGGGAACTGTCTCGGGGATTTGCTCGGTGAAAATACAAGGGCGGTGAAGATGCCGCCTTCCTGCAGCTAGACGAAAAGACCCCAGAAGCTTTACTGTAATTTGGTATTGGGCATACGGGCGTGCTGCGTAGCGTAAGTGGGAGGATTTGAAGCACAGGTTTCGGCCTGTGTGGATCCGTCAATGCAACACCACTCTTTACGACTGTATGTTCTAACCTCTCGAGCGAAACTCGAGAGAGACAGTACCTGATGGACAGTTTCGGTGGGGCGCTGTCCTCCTAAAAAGTAACGGAGGAGCCTATTAAGGTCACCTAGGCGCGAATGGAAACCGTGCCGATAGTGCATTGGCAAAAGGTGGCTTGACTGCGAGTCGCACATGACGAGCAGGCGCGAAAGCGGAGCAAAGTGAACCGACGGTCCGCATTAGATGCGACCGAAGATTAACGGATAAAAGTTACTCTGGGGATAACAGGCTGGTATTGCCTAAGAGTCCAAATCGACGGCAATGTTCGGCACCTCGATGTCGGCTCATCTTAACCTGGGGGCGGAGAAGCTCCCAAGGGTATGGCTGTTCGCCATTTAAAAAGGTACGTGAGCTGGGTTCAAACCGTCGTGAGACAGGGTGGTCTTAATCTGCTGTAGGCGTTGATTCTTGAGGGGATTTGTTTCTAGTACGAGAGGACCGAAATGAACCGACCTCTGGTCTGGGGGCTGTCACGCCAGTGGCAACGCCCCGTAGCTATGTCGGGATCGGATAACCGCTGAAAGCATCTAAGCGGGAAGCCGGCCCCAAGATAAGGAATCGTTAAGGGTCGTGGGAGATGACCACGTTGATAGGCGCCAGGTGCACGCACAGTAATGTGCTCAGCCGAGGCGTACTAATACCCCGACAGAACTCTCGAAAGGAATTGTGGGAGTCGCGTATAACGAATGAATTGTTTTCGATTTCTTGTGTTCCCGCTCAAGGCGGGCAAGGTTCTTCAGTTTTCAGCGAGTATAACGTTCGCTGAGGTTTGAAAGTTGTGTGTTGGTGGTTTGGCGAAGGGGAAACACCCGTTCTCATTCCGAACACGGCAGTTAAGCCCTTCTGCGCCGATGGTAGTCGTAAGGCGAGAGTAGGTCGCCGCCAACACACAGTTTTGAAACCGCACTCATTCCGTCAATCTTTTCGGCAAGCAAAGCTTGCCGGGGGGGTCTGATCAGCGCCGCAAGGGCGCATCCAATAGCTAGCCGCCAGGACAAAAAGAAGAAACGCTGTAAAATAGGGGAATGTCCTGGGCTTCACGCCGACGTTTGCTGTATCTCACGGGCGTCATTCTTTTTTTGATCATCATTATCGGTGGGCCTATCGCGTACCACTTTTTGACCATTCAACCAACATGCCACGACGGCGTGCAGAACCAAGGCGAGACAGCGCCGGACAGGGGCGGTCCGTGCCTTTTGCTCAACGCGGCGCAGCTGCAGCCCGCGGGTGTTTTGTGGGCGCGGGCGCTCAAGGTGCGCGACGGCCTCTATGACGGCATCGCGTACGTGGACAACCCGAATCAGACCGCAGGTGTGCTCCAGGCGTCTTACGAGGTAGATGTGTACGACAGTCAGAACGCGCTCGTTGCGGACAAAACAGGAACGACGTTCGTGATGCCGGGCGGCGTCACGCCGGTTTTCGTCGGTGGCATCGACACGGGGAACCGCGATGCCGTACACGCACTCTTCAAGTTCACCTCGCCCCTGGTGTGGGAACGAGTGCTTGGGGTTGAGCAGAATATCAGCGTCCACAACCAAGAGGTATCGACTGCGGCGAGCTCGTCCGGCATCACCGCCATCGCGACCAATGGCTCTGTTTCCGATATCTTGAACCCAACCTTCGTCGCCACCGTGTTCGACCCAACGGGGAACGCGATAGCGACTTCGCAGACCGCGATACCGAGGCTCGACGCGGGTGCGAGCGCACAAATATTCTTCACCTGGCCGTCCGCGTTTTCGGCTCCGGTCGGAAGTGTCGATATCATCCCGGTCGTCGCGCCGCAGGCCGACCCGACCGCGCAAGAGTGACGTATGGGCAGGGGCAGGACGTTCGCTCACATAGACTGGTTCCTCTTCGGCGCCGCCCTCGCGATCTCCATGCTCGGGCTCGTGACGATGAAAAGTTACTCCGCGCAAAATGATTTTTTCGATAAGCAGATAGTATGGATATGCATTTCGGTCATCGTATTTTTTCTCGCGAGCTTGCCCGACTACTCATTCTTGCGGCGCACGCAGGTCCTTTCCGCGCTCTACGGCATCATCCTGTTCCTCCTCGCGCTCATTTTCGTATTCGGGTCGATCGTTAAGGGCGCCCAAAATCGCTTTAATTTGGGCCTTTTTTTCGTGCAACCTGCCGATCCGGCGAAGCTCATTCTCGTCGCCGTTCTCTCGAAATATTTTGCGCGCCGGCATGTCGAGATCGCTCACATTCGGCACATCCTCGTCTCCGGCGCTTACGCCTTTGCGCTCTTCGTGCTGGTATTTCTGCAGCCGGACTTCGGCAGCGCACTCATCATCGCTGCCATATGGTTCGGCATGGTCTTGGTCGCCGGCATTTCGTGGCGGCACCTCGCGGCACTTCTCATAACCGCCGCCATCATATTCGCGGGGCTTTGGCATTTCGGACTGCATCAGTATCAAAAAGATCGCATTCTCACGTTCATTCACCCCCTCGCCAACATCCAGACGACCGGCTACAACGCCTATCAGTCAACGGTCGCGGTCGGTTCTGGAGAGTGGGTCGGCAAGGGCATCGGGTACGGCACGCAATCGAAGCTGCAATTCCTTCCCGAATACCAGACCGATTTCATCTTCGCTGCGTTCGCCGAAGAGTGGGGGTTCATCGGCGTCCTCATTCTGATAGGACTATTCACGGTCGTCATTTGGCGCATCCTCGCCATCTCGATGCGCGGCGCGGACAACTTCGACATGCTTTTCGCGGCCGGCATCGCGGTATTCTTCACGGCCCAGTTTTTGGTGCATGCGGGCATGAACATGGGGCTTTTGCCCATCACCGGCACGACGATGCCCTTTATGAGCTACGGTGGCTCGCACTTGCTCACTGAATACTTCGCGCTCGGCATCCTCATGAGCATGCGTCGTCATGCGAGACCGCTCCAGGCACGCCAGGACACTGAGATCGTTGGGGCGGTTTAGGTGAAGAAATTTAGGAGAGTTTTATCAGAATTTTAAACAAAAACTCCGCCAAAACTGCGGAGTTTTTGCTTCTGAGAGTGTGAGTCCGATACGACTCGCCCCTGGACTTGGTACCCTAATGATAACCGACTCGCCCATACGGTCAAGGAAATAAAGATGTTTACAGCCGGTGGCGGGAATCGAACCCACAACCCTCGGAATACCAAGTCCAAAGGCGAGACCACTCCACCGGCTGCGCGCGATTGTATCGTGAGAGTTTTTGGGCGGTGCTACAATCTTAGCCATGGGGGAGGATGATTTTATGCAAGGAAGTTCTCAAAACACTGACCCTATTGTAAATAGTGCGGAAGATACGCAAAATTCTCCTACGCCGGTCCCACGTCGCAAAATTCCCTGGCCAATAATCATTCTCGTGGTGGGTATTCCGAGCGTGATACTGTTTTATTATTTTGTTTATACCCCGCTATTCCTCATATTTGGTGTGGCCTATAACATCGGGGTGGCCGCTAGTCCGGGCGAATCCGCGCAAAAGTGTGAAATCAACGCGAATCTTTACGGTGCTCGCTATTTCGTCAGCGTATTTACTGTTGGCAGCATGAGTGACGTGGCCCGTGCCAGTGAAGCGCCTTTCGAGATACAGGAGACGTTCCAGTTTGAACTGCCACCACAAAGTAATACAGATCCGTGCGTATATAATCGGGATCCAGAGATAGCCATAGATTATGGTGATGGCTCCCCAGAGGTGACCTACAGCGGTTCTCAGGCCGAAGCGTTGGCAAACTCCCTCTACACTTTTGATCATACTTATACGAAGCCAGGTACCTATCAACCCTCTGTTTCAATAAGCGCTATACGGTCTCTCGACGGGCAACGAGGGACAGCTTCAAGCAGTCCGGGCAGGATCACTGTTCTGGATACTTTGGTACCGACGGTCGTACAAGATTTTTATTCATCACACCAAGGCACTGACGTGGTTCTCGAATACTGTAACACTAGGAGTCCCTCAACTGGAGATTATCGCTATGAAGTCTTATTTCGAAATACCGGGACGACGACCGTTTCGTATACGGAACAGCTGTTCGATCCGACCGGCAACGAACTTCCACTTTCTCCCGTTTACGACTGCTCGATGATCGCCAGACAAAATCCTAGTAACCCCTCGACGGAGGTGGTTCCTTTTTGGGAGTCGTCTCAAAATTAGACCCCTTCAGTAGTGGGTGACCTTAATACAGCGCTTGGGTTTCTTTGACCATTTGCTCAAGCGAGAATTCGCTCATGTCTTTTGCGTCCAGAATTTCGCCCACGCCACCGACGCGGTTGGCGGTGATGGGGAGGCCAGCTGCGCGGGCTTCGAGCAGAATGTAGGGCAGGCCTTCTTTGAGCGAGGGAAGCGCAAAGGTGTCGAAACCTTTTAATACGTCGCTTGCGGGCAGGTAACCGAAAAGCTTCACCCGGTCGCTCAAACCATATTCCTTTATTTTTTGCTCAAGCATAGCCCTATCTTCGCCCTCGCCGACGATGGCGACGTACATGTTCGGATTGTTTCTGGCCTGCTCGATGAGTGCGACCTGGTTCTTGTTTTTGGTGAGTTCGCCCACCGTACCGGTTATCTTTGCGTCCTTGGGAAAAGCGGCGCGGATCTGTTCGCCCGAGCCGAACCGCATGGTGAGATCGATGCCGTTGTATATCAAATGTGCTTTGGGTGAATCGATGCGATCAAAATTGTTCCTCGATACTGCGATGATATCAGTGCACAGCAAGAACGTGAGCCGCGTCGCGAACTTGATAAGCAGACGGGAAAGGGAAGAGCGAATTTCGTCTTCGGGAAGCCCGTGCACGGTAAAGATTATTTTCTTGACGCCCGCGAGGCGCGCGGCAAGCGCGCCGATACCTCCGGCCTTGGAGCTGTTGAGGTGGACCACGTCGGGTCGCTCGGTGCGCAGGCACCGAAGTATCTGAAGGAAACTTTTGATGTCAGAAAGGATAGCAATGTCTCTGTCGAGCGAGGGAAGCAAGATAGTCCGGACATTCGCCTTTTTCAGGTCTTCGACGAGTTTACCGGGGAGGCCGCAGGATACGACCGCCTCGTATCGACTGGTCGGAAGATGCGTTGCCAGGTCGTACACATATCGTTGGGCGCCGCCCCAGGTTCCTTTGGTGATCAGATACAGGACCTTTGTATGGCCTTGATTCATACGAGAATTGATTGTATGATACTAACACGTATGACACTCATGCCCAAGCGCGAATACCTTGCGCTTCTCATCGGCGACATCGTCATTTTCATCGCGTCGTTGTGGCTCACGCTCGCATTGCGCTATCTCGAACCGCCGTCTGCGGCATTGTTCAAAGAACACCTCGTGCCGTTCTCGTTCCTCTTCGTTGCGTGGGCCGCGGTGTTCTTTCTCGCCGGATTGTATGGCCGTCACACGCCGCTTTTCCGCAGCCGGCTCTTCGCGACCATTCTCTACGCGCAGCTCATTAATATCATCATTGCCGCCATCTTTTTCTTTCTCACTCCCACGTTCGGCATCGCACCTAAAACCGTCCTCGTGCTCTATCTCCTCGTTTCTTCAGGGCTCATATTCATGTGGCGCGTGTCGCTCTACCCGCATTTACGCTCGGGCCGCAAGATCCGTGGCGTTCTCATCGCCTCCGGCCCCGACGCGAAACACCTCTCGGAAGAGGTAAAGCGCGGTCATTTTCCGTTCACATTCGATTATGCCATCGACACCAAGGAGGCGCCTTCGCACGAAATAATCCAGAAGGCCTGCCGGGTCGCCGTCGACACCGACGTTTCCTTCATCGTGGTCGATCTCTCCGATCGCGCAGTCTCTTCGGCGCTCCCCATTATCTATGACGCTGCGTTCCACCGGAAACGCTTTGCTCTCGTCGATGCCGTAGAGCTCTACCAGGAAGTATTTGAACGCGAACCCCTTTCGCTCATCAACTATGAATGGGTGCTCGGGAACATCGGCACGTCGCATCTCTACGACATCCTGAAACGCGGCCTCGACATCCTCTTCGCCGCTATCGCCGGCATCGTTTCGCTCATTGCCTATCCGTTCATCATGCTCGCCATCAAGCTCGATGACGGAGGCCCCATTTTCATCACGCAGGCGCGCGTCGGGCGCTACCAGGAGCCCATCCGCATCGTGAAATTCCGCAGCATGAGCGGCAACGACGAGGGGCAATACGGCAAGAACGGGAAAACGTCGCTCCATGTTACCCGCGTGGGCAGGTGGCTCCGGCTCTTGCGCATCGACGAGCTGCCGCAGCTGTGGAATATCTTCCGCGGCGATCTCTCGCTCGTCGGCCCTCGGCCGGAGCTTCCGGCGATAGCCGGCACGTACAACGCGAAGATACCGTACTACAACGCGCGCTACCTCGTCGCGCCGGGTCTGACCGGCTGGGCGCAGCTCAAGCACGACCGCCACCCGCATCACGGGCACGACATCGCGGAAACGAAGGAGAAACTTTCTTACGACCTCTACTACCTCAAACATCGTTCACTGTTCCTCGATATTTTCATCATGTTACAGACCGTCCGCATCGTTTTGACCGCACGCGGGTCGTAGTTGAAGCAAAACATGCCGCGCAGGGGCGCTTCTGGTACAATGCCCCAATGGAAAAGGTCGTCGTGACCGGCGGGGCGGGGTTCATCGGGTCTAATTTGGTTGACGCGCTCGTCGCAAAGGGGAGCGAGGTGCACGCGGTAGACACCTATGTGTCGGGCAAGCGGGAGGATCGGGTGAATGCGAAAGCGACGTACCACGAGGTCGACATTCGTTCGACCGAAAAGATCCAAGAGATCTTCCAGGGCGCGGACGTCGTCTACCACACGGCCGCGATACCGCGGGTCCCGTACTCCGTTGAGCATCCCGTCGAAACGACCGACTTCAACGTGACCGGAACGGCATCGGTCCTTGCGGCTGCGGCACAGGCCAAGGTCCGTCGGGTCGTCTACTCATCGTCCGGCTCCGCCTACGGCGACCAAGCCGTGCTTCCGCTCGTCGAGACCATGACAGCGAACCCGGTGAATCCTTATGGGCTCCAGAAGTACGTTGGAGAACTTTTTTGCAAGATATGGCCGGACGTGTACGGGGTACAGACCGTCTCCCTGCGCTATTTCAACGTGTACGGTCCGAAACTCGATCCGACAGGCCCGTATGCGCTCGCGGTCGGCGCGTTCTTGCTCGCGCGCAAGGAGGGCAGACCGCTCACGATATTCGGCGACGGCACTATCACGCGCGACTACACGCATGTGCGGGACGTCGTGCAGGCGAACTTGCTCGCCGCAGCCTCGTCCAACGTGGGGAAAGGAGAGGTCATCAATATCGGCGCGGGAAGGAACGTGACCATCAAGTACCTCGCGGAACTCGTCGGGGGAGAGATAGCGTACGGCCCGCCGCGCGTCGAGGCGCATGACTCCAAAGCGGACAATCGCAAGGCGAAGGAATTGCTCGGCTGGGAACCGACCGTCACGCTCGAAGAGGGCATCGCGGAATTAAAAAAGTTGATGGGTGTCGCATGATCATCGACGGACGGGCGATAGCGGAGGACTTGTACAAGGACTTGAGCGCTCGCCGCTCGCGGCTCCCGCACGCACCCCGACTCGGCATCATCGTCGCCGGACACAACCCCGTCATCGAATCATTCGTCGGCATCAAGACCCGCGCGGCGCAGCGTTTGGGCATTGAGATGCGCCGCGAGGACGCGGATGCCACCGTAACCACCGAGGAAGCGATCGCGCTCGTTCAGAAGCTTTCACCGGAAGTTGATGCCATCATCGTGCAGCTTCCGCTCCCGAAGACGGCCGACGTGAACGGTGTTTTGTCGGCGATACCGGACAACAAAGACGTCGATGCGCTCTCGACCGCGTCCCAGGAACACTTGGTCGAGGCGCCGGTCGCGCGCGCGGTCGTCGAAATACTGGAACGCTCCAACGTGGATCCCAAAGGAAAGCGCGCGGTCATCATCGGCGCCGGCCGCCTCGTCGGTGCGCCAACGGCAGCGCTGTTGAAAAAACTCGGCGCGGACGTCTCTCTTTTCACGCTCGAAGAAGGTTCCATCGAAGATCTGAAGACGGCGGACATCGTTCTTTGCGGTGCGGGGAATCCCGGCTTCGTCAAACCGGAGCACTTGAAGAAGGGGGTCGCGCTCATCGACGCTGGCGCATCAGAACAGGGCGGCAAGGTCGTCGGCGATTGCGACCCGGCCTGCGCTGAAGTCGCGTCCGTTTTCACTCCGGTTCCCGGAGGCGTCGGTCCCGTCGCGGTCGCGATGATATTCGAGAACCTGTTCGATCTGATGGAGAAGAGGAATTAGGGCTGTAGTTGCGCATACTTTCGCCCTCGGTATACTGCTCGAATGCTCAACAGACGCCTCGTGGCGCTCTTGATAATCGTCCTTGGCATGGGGGTCGGTTTTTTTGTATACCACACGCAAAAGTCGGGCTCGTGGCCCTTCAAGCTCGGTCTCGATCTTTCCGGCGGTACGCAGCTCGTCTACCAGGCCGATTTGAATAACATCCAGCAACAGGACGTGGCCGGCTCTATGGCGGCCTTGCGCGACACCATCGCGCGCCGCGTGAATCTCTTCGGCGTTGCCGAACCATTGGTACAGACGGAAACGGTAAGTGGGCACCAGCGTCTCATCGTCGAATTGCCCGGTGTTACCGACACGCAAAAGGCGATCGCGCTCATCGGACAAACTCCAGTGCTCGAATTCCGCCTGCTCAAGCCAGGGGCGAGTATTCCGACAGACATCTCGACCACCTCGATAAGTGCCGCGTTCGAACCGGCGACACTCACCGGCAAAGACCTGACGAGTGCGACCTTGCAGTTCCAGGGCGCGAGCGGCATCGTGCAGGAACCGACCGTCGTGCTGCAGTTCAATTCAGAAGGCACGAAACTCTTCTCACAGATAACGAGCGACAATGTCGGGACGGTACTCGGCATTTTCGTCGACGGCGTTCCCATCACAACGCCCGTCATTAACGAGCCCATCCCCAACGGAACGGCGGTCATCTCCGGCAATTTCACCGCGCAGCAGGCGAAAGATCTTGCGGCCAACCTGAATGAGGGCGCGTTGCCGGTGCCCATCACCCTCATATCGACGGAAACGGTCGCGGGGACGCTCGGGAGCCAAGCCGTGCAGGACGGCATCCTGGCGGGACTCGTCGGCGTCGGGCTCGTCATGCTCTTTATGGTGCTTTGGTACCGATTACCGGGCCTTCTCGCGTGCGTCGCACTTTCCGTCTACATCGTCGCCGTCCTCGCGCTTTTCAAGCTCATCCCCGTCACGCTCACGGCTGCCGGCATCGCGGCGTTCATCCTTTCGATAGGTATGGCGGTGGACGCCAACATCCTTATCTTCGAACGCATGAAGGAAGAGTTGCGCGGAGGGAAGACCGCCGAAGACGCCATCCGCGACGGATTTGCCCGCGCATGGCCTTCCATCCGCGACTCGAACATCTCTTCGATGATAACGGCCGTCATTCTCTTCTGGTTCGGTACCGACATCATCCAGGGCTTCGCGCTTGTCTTCGGACTCGGCGTATTGGTCTCGATGCTGACCGCCATCTCCATCTCTCGCACCTTCCTCTACGCGCTCGGATTCAAGGGGCAAGGGGCTTTTTCGCACTTTTTCTTCGGTTCAGGTTTCTCAAAATAACGTATGTTCATCATCAGGTACAGAAATTGGTTCTTCGCGTTCACCGCCGTCGTGGTGTTGCTTTCGATCGCCTCGCTTGTGGCGTTCCGTTTGCACGAGAGCATCGACTTCACCGGCGGCACCTTGGTGCAGGTGACCTACCAGAACGGCCGACCGGACGCAGCTACGCTTGAGCAATCGCTGAGTGCCGGCGGTTTTTCCGGTTACTCCCTGCGTGAAGTGGGCACGAATGACTACGACTTGCGTTCGAGCAATCTCTCGAGCGAACAGCGTGCGAATTTATCGCAAATACTTTCGGTGAACGGGAAATATCCGATGACCGTCGATTCGCTTAATGAGATAGGCCCCTCGATCGGTGCGCAATTGCGGACCGATTCGATAACCGCGATCGCGCTCGTGCTCTTGTGCATCCTGCTTTTCATCGCGTTCGCATTTCGCAAGGTCTCAAAGCCGATCTCCTCGTGGATGTACGGCTTAATGGCGATCGTCGGCCTTTGCCACAACGTACTCGTGACGACTGGCTTTTTCGCGCTCCTCGGACACCTGACCGGCGCGCAAGTGGATACGCTCTTCGTCACTGCCATCCTCACGGTGCTCGGCTTCTCGGTGCACGACACCATCGTCGTCTTCGACCGCGTGCGCGAGAATTTGCGCATCAACCAGGACAGGAACCGCCGCGAAGATTTCGCCGAAACCGCGGGCCGCGCCTTGGGCCAGACCTTCACCCGCTCCATCAATACTTCGCTCACCGTGCTTCTCACCCTGCTCGCGCTCTACATCCTCGGGCCGCAATCAACACAAGTCTTCGCGCTCACGCTTCTCGTAGGCATCATCGCGGGCACCTACTCTTCGATATTCCTCGCAACACCGCTCCTCGTCTGGGTCGAGAAGCGTCGTGGACAGAAGCAGAAGTAGGTGGTACATTGCCAGCACATGAAATTTGGCGTTGCATATTATTACGGTTATCGAAGCCCCAGGGGATAATTTTGTCGCTGTAAACAAGGACGAAATGAGGCCCCGCAGAGGGGCTTTTTCAGTGGCTGTTGTTTGGAATCTGTCTCGTTCCCGATATAGATTCCAGACCGCATCCCGCGGCTGGCTGCAAGCTCAAGGAGCTTGCGAGAGCTCTTTGAATTTGCTGGAAGCACAGAAAAAGGAACATGTCGTGCCCACCAACGATCGCCCTCCATACGTTATGTTCGCGGCGGATGACCATCTTCTCATGAGCGATATTCGGAAGGGCATCCTTCCGCACATGCCGGAGACTGGCAAAGCAGTTTGTTTCGGCGCCGTCGTGCATGCCGACATGATGGACCTCATCGTTGTCGGAATATCTGCATTACCCACTGACTCGGCCGTGTCGGTATTGCGCACTCGCGGACGTTTCCCGGCGTGCGGCATCATCGTACGCACGGAGGACAGGAGAAAGTGGGGGACACTGTCGCTTCTTCATGCCAAGCTCCCATTCAAGTTCCTGGTCGCAGCGAGCGGGCCACGTACAGAACTTCGGAAACTGTTCCCCGATATTCCGATCTTAAGCGACATAACGGATCTTGTGATCCCCGGAAAGAAAATTGCAGCGTTTATCTGGGAAGCCGCGCAGGAATGTGCGGCACCACCGAAGTTCCACAAGAGGCATCGCATCGGATAATCTGTGCCAATAAATAAAGGCGCCGCCCGGTCCCATCCCGGCGGCGCCCTCTTCATTTGTGATGGGATGCCGCGCCTGCGGCGGGCACCAAAGATCACGGCTTTGGTCGTAGCGCCGTTATGGTTAGCGCGATGACCTTGCGTACGGCCTCGGGATCTTTTCCCGGGACGATAATTCTTTTTATGTCGTCGATGGTGAGACGGAACTCGAGTCCATCTATGAGAAGCCACCTGAGAAGTTCATCCGCGACCTCGCGCTGTTCCTTGGTCACTCGCTCCATGCTTTCGCGGAGCGCCGTGCGCCTCTCTTCTTCGCTGGGCTGTGACCTATTCATCGCCCTAATAGAAAAGATATCCCACATCACGTCCTCCTTTGCGCCCGCAGGCGCACCGTATGCCTTCCGGTATTAGAAGGCGCAAAGGGAAAACCCATCGCGCCACAGGAATTGTTTTTTGTACGTTTTCATATGTTTCAGACCTTGCGGTCTGGAATCTGAACCGCGTCGGTGCGGATTCCAAACAACAAAAAGGGGAGTGGATGTCGGCAACGAGTTGCATCGCCGACATCCAGATTCATCACGCTCAAGCGGTGGCCCTCAAGATCTCGCACGTGGCTGCCGCGATATCAGTCGGATTTCGCGGCACCTTCTTGTGATTCTTGAAAATGCCCAGAGAGTCGACCTTCGGGTCGTCCGTGGCGACGAGACGCACGAGCTCGCCATGCTTCGTGAGGTATGGCGCGCTGATGTAGCCATCGATGTCGGCTACAACGCCGCAGGGTATCGGTTTGGGCATGCGCGCAACCAACTCAAGGATGGTCCTCTCGTTCGTGTGGGTTCGAGAGTTGATCTCACTCACTTCGCGCCCGGCCCGACTGAGTCCGATCAGCAGAAAGGCTGTCGACGACATGACCTCGCTGATCGCATGCAGGACATCATCATTGCGATACATCGAGGCTATGAGGCCGCGCGATCGCAAGTTGAGGGCGACGTCTCGCAACGTCTCACAGGCCTCATCGTGCCCGATCAGCACGACTTTATTGGGTCGCGGCACTGCAAGGCTTCCCCAACCGAGAGTATGTTTTCGTTCTTTCGCCATGTTCCTCTTGCTCCCAGTGATGCTTGATTTTAAAGGACAGAAAGAACCACGCGGCGCTTCCTGTCCCTATTGCGGATACAGAAAACAAAAACCGCCCTTATGACACGAACGAATGCTCGTGTTATAAGGGCGATTTTCTCGCGGTACCACCTTACTTTTGTCTTACCGACTCCGTCGAAACGACATCGGTTATCTCTGTTACGGGAGAGCCCGAATAGCCACTCATGCAGCTACTTCCTCACCGGCCCCAACCTCCGCTCCTGGCGGAGAACCGGCTCAATGGATTTGACTGCGTTCAGGGTATATCGAGCCTTCGAAGCTGTCAAGAAAAACAGAACGGCGGTCCTTCGACCGCCGTTTAGCTCGTCCGCTGCTCACAGTTCAAGATCTTCGAGAAGTTGTTTGGCGGCGGTGCCGCTTCCCGCAAACGAGACTTGGACAGAAGCCTTCAACGCGAGCGATCGAATTTCCGCCCATCTTTTTTCGTTATCGTTGGGGATGATTACGAGCACTCGGTTGATGCCATCTAGGGATATCGGTCCCAACCCTGCGTCGACGGAAGCCTTGATGCCATAACACTCGAGTTCACGACACAGTTCTTCGTGCGCTGAATCTTGGTGAGAGGGCACGATAAGTACGACACGCCGTACCGTTTTATCCCTCGGTGCGGCCTTATCTTTTCTCGGCTTCGGAACAAAATATCCGCCATTCATTCTTCTTCTCCCGAAAGATTGTTACGCGAGCTTTGAAAGAACTCTCACGAGCCCTTTCAAAGCTCGCCGGGTCCTTGACCCGAGCCTTGGTCGAAGTGATTCGGCGAAGGCTCGGAGCAATGAAAAGCCCCTCCGGAGAGGGGCTTTTCTGTCGTTCGTCTAGCAATTAGACAGTCGCCCCTCTCCGGTCGGTAAAGAAAAAGAAGAAGCTGAAGTTTTGGGCTGAGAACGACTGCATATGGGCAGCATACGCTGTAGCCAAAAGTTGTCAACAAAAGAGCCGCGGACAGGATAGAACCCGCCCGCGGCGTTGGCAGTGCCTATTTCTTCATCACGATCGGACGCACGTTGAGCACGTCGACAATGTTCTCGATGTCCGAGAGGATTTCGGGGGACACCTCGCTAGCAACGTCGATCAGGTTGTACCCGATCTGTTCGTTACTGTGGTTGATGATGCCCGTGATGTTGATGTTTTTCTCGCCGAGAGCGCCAGTTATCGTCGCGATCATGTTTGGAACATCACGATTGACGACGACGAGCCTCGTATGGACGTTCTGTCCGGCCACCAACTCGGTCGGAGGGAAATTCACGGAATTCGTGACGGTACCGCTCTCAAGGAACGCTTTCAGCTGTAGAACGGCCATTTCGGCACACTTTTCCTCCGATTCCTCGGTGCTTGCGCCCACGTGCGGCGTGAAGATGACCTTCGGATGTAACAGCTCCGGGTTCGGGAAGTCGGAGATGTACGAGGCGACCTTGTCGCTTTCGAACGCTTCGAACAGCGCTTTCTCGTCGTAGATCCCTCGCCGCGAGTAATTCACGAGCATAGGCCTTCTCTTCATCCGATCGATCTGCGTCGCGCCGATCAGATTCCGTGTCGTCTCTGTCAGCGGCACGTGAACCGTGATGACATCAGCTTCTTCGAGGATGACTTCCATCGACGTCGCAAGCTGGACGTCCTTGTTCAGCTGGTGCGCGTTTTCGAGGGTTAGATACGCATCAAACCCGATCACCTTCATACCCTTTTGAACGCCGAGGTTGGCGACACGAACCCCGATGTGGCCGAGCCCGATGACGCCGAGCGTTTGTCCGAAAAGTTCACGTCCGACGAACTTCTTCTTGTTCGCCTCAATGAACGCCTCGATCCGGGGCAGATCGAAGTGGAGATTGGTTCGGACGAACTGCGCTGCTTCGAAAAGGTTCCGCATCTGCGCGCCGATCATGGTCATGACCAGCTCAGCGACCGCATTGCTGTTGGCGCCCGGAGTATTGAAGACGCAAATACCGCGCGCCGTTGCCTTGTCGACCGTAATGGTGTTGACGCCGGCACCGGCGCGGGCGATGGCGATCAGGTTTGGATACTTGTCGGTGTCGATCTTTTCGCTGCGGACCAGGATTGCATCGGGATTTTCAAGCTTATCGCGGACCAGGTAGCCGTCACCGAGAAGCTTCAGACCGGCTTCGGCGATCCTGTTGAAGAGACCGATTTCGATCTGACCTTGGGGCTGGAACAACACGGCAGTGCCTCCTCGTTTGTGATGAGATATGGGTTGCGAAAAGAGCAAAGAGCTGCGCGAGCCCTTTGCTCTTTTCGCTCGCGAAAGTTCACTCTATCCTCGCACCTCACGCAGTCAACATTGACAGTGTGGAGAGCCGGGCTATAGTGGATGCATGAACCGGCAGGGAACAATTATCTCGATTAGTACCTCATCTGGAGGTCTTTCGAGCTGCTAGGTTCAACGAAACCAAACGACTCAAGGGCCTCCATACGGGAGGCTTTTTCAGTCCAGATCTTTAGGGAGATGTGCGAGATGGGAAAGGTTATTTGTGGCACCCCAGCGCAGAGGCCACCGAAAGCGCCAGTGCTTCCGGATTCGCCGGGAGACCCGACCATGGTTTCAGCTGCGGAGGGAATATCGAGTGGATACACGCCGGGGGCCGTCCTTGAGGACCATCAACTGCCCGCGTCGGAAGACCAACTACCAAGCTGGAACCGTCCTTCTTTGGTGAAGGGTTCCGATTCGACGAGCAAGCCACTCAGCGACGTACGCAGTGGCGTCCCGAAGCGCCTTCACGGCATCTGAAAGCTTGCCTCTGTTCTGCGTTCGAAGGCCGCCGTTTCGGCGGCCTTTAACTTGCTTGACAGTTTTTATGGGCTCGCTATTCTGCATATATGAATTACAAGCAGAACCAGGTCGTCCTTCTTGGTCTCCTCCTTACCACTCGTGGTGGAGGTTCTGCTTGTCTCTAAATCAAACGATTCGGAAACAAGGAGGCCCTTCACCGAAGGGCCTCCTTGTTCGTTGAGTGGACACATAGGACCAACACGGAAAAATAAGGCAGCAGAAAACAATGGTTGAAACAGCCCTTGCGATAGAGCCTGCGCCGGCACCACTGCCAGCGCTCAATCCAGACGGACCGATGCGGCTTCGTATCGAAAGCATCACCGTGATCACGAGCACCCTGAACGAAACCCATAACCACGCGACGATTACTGCGTGCCTGGAATCTACTCCAACTAACACCTACGAAGGTCGGGGGGTTGGACCGATAGACGCGATGTGCAAAGCACTGCAGCATTTCGAGCCAGGTTTCGACGTTGCTGAATGGAGCGGCAAAGCCATCGGCAGAGGCTCCGAGGCGGTAGCGATCATCAAGGTCACGATTTACACGACCAACGGCAGTGTTTATCACGGTGAAGGCAGGCACCAGAATACGATGCAGGCGACGGCGGACGCCATAGCGGACGCACTCAATCGGCATTTTTTGGTGCGACACCGAAACTCGGGCCGTCGAAAAAGCACCGAAACATGAAGGGAGGGGTTAGTGGCTTGCAATCGACACAAGAAACGAGAACATGGGAAAGTAGTCCCCGTATTTGAAGGATTAGCAGCTGACGTCACATCGAGTCTAGGTAGTCTCTATAACATCAGTTCGGTTCGATGTGTGGCAGTCCGCAAATACACTGGCAAACCGAAAGTGAAGATTGAGCCGTGGTGGAGAAGGCACGGATGTCTCGTTGTAGACACCTGTGACCCGGCGCATGGGAAACGAGAATTCCTTGTGATGACTCCACATCCCGGCGCGATAGCCCGTCACCTTAATCGCCTGTTGGTCTCACGAAGGATAACGGTCGTATCTTCCTGATGTCCGCGAGTTCACATTCAGCCGCCGGCGCCTTGCGCGCCGGCGGCTTTCCTTTTCACTTGACGTACATGTGCATATGCCTATAATGGTCCGACCATCGCTCCTGATGGCTTGTCAGAGGTCCACTCGGACCTCCACATAACGAAATCCCGCAAGGGAGTGGGGCGGTGTGCCGAAATACTTCTATGATTTCTTTCGGAAGAACATTGAAAACTGAATATCGATTGTACGCATCAATGCCGATTAATCGGCAATTGGTAAGTAAGAAACACACAAAACAGTAAGTGGAAGAAAAGAACATATACATTCTTTTGTTCCGTCCATCCTAAAAAGAGTAAATTAAATTCTCTTTAATTGAGAGTTTGATCCTAGCTCAGGGTGAACGCTGGCGGTATGGATAAGGCATGCAAGTCTAGGGGGCCGCAAGGTCACCGGCAGACGAGGTAGTAACACGTAGGAACGTACCCTTCAGTCTCGCACAGCTCGTCGAAAGACGGGGTAATTCGAGATGGTCTCGCAAGAGTAAAGATTTATCGCTGAAGGAGCGGCCTGCGTCGTATCACGCTAGTTGGTGAGGTAATGGCTCACCAAGGCTATGACGCGTAGGGGAGCTGAGAGGCTGACCCCCACCGATGAAACTGAGACACGGTTCATACCCCTACGGGGGGCTGCAGCCGAGAATATTCGACAATGGGCGAAAGCCTGATCGAGCGATACCGCGTGGTGGATGAAGCGATTCGTCGCGTAAACATCTTTTATGGAGGAGGAAGTCATTGACGTTACTCCATGAATAAGGGGCTCCTAACTCTGTGCCAGCAGGAGCGGTAATACAGAGGCCCCAAGCGTTACCCGGAATTACTGGGCGTAAAGAGTGCGTAGGTGGTCGTGTTAGTCGTCCGTCAAAACCCAGGGCTCAACCCTGGATCCGCGGGCGAAACGGCACGACTCGAGGGCGTGAGAGGTCTGTGGAACTCTAGGTGTAGGGGTGAAATCCGTTGATATCTAGGGGAACACCGAAAGCGAAGGCAGCAGACTGGCGCGTTCCTGACACTCAAGCACGAAAGCGTGGGTAGCGAACGGGATTAGATACCCCGGTAGTCCACGCCCTAAACTATCTCAACTGGCTTTCCGGAGTATCGACCCTCTGGGAGGCGAAGCTAACGCGTTAAGTTGAGCGCCTGGGTAGTACGGCCGCAAGGCTAAAACTCAAAGGAATAGACGGGGGCTTGCACAAGCGGTGGAGCGTGTGGCTCAATTCGTCGCTAAGCGAAGAACCTTACCAGGGCTAGAAATCCTACTGCACGTCTGCCGAAAGGCAGAAAGCCTTCGAGGGTGTAGGACAGGTGATGCATGGCTGTCGTCAGTTCGTGGTTTGAACCGTTCCCTTCAGTGGGGTAACGAACGCAACCCTCGTTGCCAGTTATAAGTGTCTGGCGAGACTGCCCCCTCACGGGGGAGGAAGGTGAGGATGACGCCAAGTCAGCATGTCCCTCTGATGTCCTGGGCTGCACACGCGCTACAATCGCCGTTACAAAGGGACGCAATGC
>Ga0335083_10001967_pt1 | contig 27727 bp, 27 predicted proteins | sample Lox_Sample_42_FD_206716 | JGI IMG/M metagenome (GOLD analysis project Ga0335083, IMG submission 206716) | Soil microbial communities from Loxahatchee National Wildlife Refuge, Florida, United States - Lox_Sample_4.2 | ecosystem: Environmental > Terrestrial > Soil > Wetlands | place: USA...
CCGCAGCCGCTCGATTCGGTCCGGCAGCCGCATCAGATCGGAAAATCGCAGGCTCCCGTCAGCCGCCGACGGAATCGATGTCCGCATGCACGCCACCGCGAAAAACCCCGCGAGAATCAGCTCCACCAGCATCGTTTCCTGGCTCATTTGAACCCCCTTCATCCACTCGTTTCCCCACGGCGAACACACCCCCGCGCCCTCGCACACTTCCAGCTTGCGACGGAAACGCCGCGCTTGGGTCGGGACACTTAGCCGGGTGATCGCTCGCCCGGGATGGTGGGAAACGCGGTGCGAGCTTTCCATTCAGGCCGAGAACGGAAAGCTCGACGCGTTTCAAACCACCGGATTAGGCGCGGAGTTTGCGCCCCACGCGCGGGAATGTCCAACTCATAGATCGGATGACATGAATCAAAAAGCTAAATACTTAATAAACGCAACATAAACCAACGCTAAATGCGCATGGGATGCCGCGTTGCGTTTTGTCCAGCTTCAAGGCTCCGGTCTCCCGGTTCCAGGAAGTCCACGGGCGCAACTCCACACAATCCCTTGACAACGTGCTAGCGTGATTCGGGCAGCAGCGCGCCGCGACTTTTCGGTTGCGGCTCGCCCTGCGGTTTGCAAGGAGCCAGCATGAGATTTGGTACAAAAGGCCGCGAGCCTGTATATCTGGACGATCTGAGCGTCGGGCAGACGTTCGCGTCGGGTCCCTACGTGATGGAGGAACTGCGCATGAAATCGTTCGCCGCCGAATTCGATCCCCAGCCCTTCCACCTGGACGACGCGGCAGCCGAGGAAAGCATTTTTCGCGGGCTCGCCGCCAGCGGCTGGCTCACGGCCGCCGCAACGATGCGCATGTTGGTGAAAGGAGAACTTCAAATCGCCGGTGGATTGGTCGGCCTCGGCGTGGAAATCAACTGGCCCCGCCCTACGCGCGCCGGAGACACGCTCAATGTAACGAGCGAGATTATCGAGATCGTGCCCTCGCGCTCGAAGCCAAATCGAGGAGTGGTGAAGGTACGGCACACCACGTTCAATCAGAAGGGCGAGCCCGTGCAGATTTTCACCGCGAACCTGCTCGTGTTCAAGAAACCCGCTATAACATGAGGCGGCGCTATTTCCGCCAAAACGCTTCGATCTCTTCGAGCGTACGCCCCTTCGTTTCGGGCACCAGGTAAAACGAGAAGAACCAGGCGCCAATTGCGAACAGGCCGTAGAGCCAAAACGTTCGCGTCGCGCCGATCGCGCCGAGCAGCGACAGGAACGTGAGGCTCACAACCAGATTCGAACCCCAGTTGAAGGTCGCAGCGATGCCTTCGGTGGAGCTTCGGACCTTCAGCGGATAGATTTCCGCGATCAGGAGCCAGAAAATCGGTCCGAGACTGATGGCAAATGAGGCGACGTAGACCATGATGCTGATCACCGCGAGCCACGCCAGCGCTCCGCCAGGGCTGGCGGAATAAAACGCCCAGCCGAGCGTTCCCAACGTGAGGACCATTCCCGCGATTCCGGTCAGCAACAGAGGCCGCCGGCCGATCCGGTCGATCAGCCACATCGACACGATGGTCATCAACACGTTCACCGTGCCGATGCCGGCCGTGGTGAGAATGGCGCCGGATGCCGACGAAATTCCCGCGGCCTGCACGATCTTCGGCGCGTAATAGATCACCGTGTTGATGCCCGTGATCTGCTGGAAAATGGCTAACCCGATTCCGACGGCCAGCGCCGGCCGCAGCGCAGGATTCAGCAGGTCGTGCAGATTACCGCGCTCCTCGGCGTGCACCAGGCTGCTTTCGATCTCGCCAAACTCAGCGGCTACGTCCGCGCCGCCTCGGATGCGCGAGAGAATCGCCCGGGCGCGATCCGATTGCCCGCGACGCACGAGCCAGCGCGGCGATTCCGGAAGATACAGCATTCCCAGCGCGAACACCGCCGCGGGAACCACGGAGAGCCCGAACATCCAGCGCCACCCCTGCGCGACGTTCGCGAATGCGTAGTCAACCAAGTAGGCCAGTAGAATTCCGATCGTGATCGCGAGCTGGAAGAGCGAAACGGTCCAGCCGCGAGCGTCTGGCGGCGACACTTCGGAGATGTAAACGGGCACCGTGCCCGAGGAAAGCCCGATGCCGACGCCCACAATCACGCGCCCGCAAAACAAGACCGCCGACGACATCGCGACGGCGCAGATGATCGCGCCGGCGGCGAAAATCAACGCTGTAAAGATCAGCAGGGTCCGCCGCCCGAAAATGTCCGCAAGCCTGCCTCCCAAGAGCGCGCCCGCTGCGGCGCCGGCAAGCCCGGCGGCAACCATTTCCTCCAGGGCGAATGTCGAGAGCGAGAAGTCGTTCTGAAAGAAGAGCTGAGCGCCGGAGATCACTCCGGTGTCGTAACCGAAAAGCAATCCACCAAGTCCGGCGAACACAGCGGCAAGATATACGAACCCGCGGCTGTGCGATTCAGCTGAAACGTGATGCGAAGCTGCTTCTGCGCCCATCGCGTGCAAGCTCCCTCTGAAGCACCGGGCGGATTATCAGCGCTTCTGTGGCCGCAAACAACCTTTCATTTCGGGCTGGGGAGCGCGCCGCATACTTTCCGGGCTGGGGTGTGTGACGATCTAGCCGCGTCCAACGAAGGGCATCTTCGTGGCCATCACGGTCATGAACTGAACGTTCGCATCGAGCGGAAGAGAAGCCATATAGACGACCGCGCGCGCGACGTCCGCAACGTTCATGCGCGGCTCGACTTCGATCGAGCCGTTCGCCTGCATCACGCCTTTGGCCATCCGCTCGGTCAGCTCCGTCGCCGCGTTCCCGATGTCGATCTGGCCGCAAGCGATATCGTAGGGACGCCCGTCGAGAGAAGTCGCCTTCGTAAGACCGGTAATGCCATGCTTCGACGCAGTGTAAGGCGCGGAGTGCGGCCGCGGCGTGTGCGCGGAAATCGAGCCGTTGTTGATGATGCGGCCGCCGCGCGGCGTCTGGCTCTTCATGATCTTGAACGCTTCCTGCGTGCAGAGGAACGCGCCGGTCAGGTTCGTATCGACGATCTTCTTCCAATACTCGAATTCCAGTTCGTCCAGCGGCACAGCGCGGCCCGAAACTCCCGCGTTGTTGAAGAGTAGGTCGAGCCTTCCAAAAGCCTCGCGTGTTTTGGCAAAAAGCTCGCGCACTGCGACGGGATTGGCTACGTCGGTTGGAGCGACGAGACTCTTCGCGCCCTTCTTCCTTACCTCTGCCGCCGTTGCTTCGAGCATTTCCGCACGCCGTCCCGCGAGCGAGAGAGAATAGCCTGCCCCCGCCAGCGCGATCGCCACGCTCTTGCCGATGCCGCTGCCGGCGCCGGTGACCAGCGCAATCTTCGGGGCAGAGTCCATGGCCGCATCATAGCGTAGTTTTCGGTGCAGGCAGAACCGGCGCATCTAGCGAGAAATCGCTGCTACGGGTCCGATACAGCTCTATTATGGAGCCCATGTCCAAACCAAGATTATTCTCAGCCTCGATGATAGCGGCCCTTGCGTCCGCGATCGCTTGTGCGGCGGGACTCGCAGCACAGGCACGGTCCACCGCGATCACGATTACGCTGACCGGGCAGTCGATGATCCGGTCGGACCTGCGCGCCACGGCTCCGGAAGAAGTGTCCGTGATCCGAGGATTGCTCAAGGGCGACGTGGCATTCACGAACTTCGAGGCCACAGTCGCTCAAACGGGTGAAGCAGTAAGTCAGGGCCGCGGGTTTCTGACGCCGCCAGAGGCGCTCGACGCCCTGAAAACGTGCGGATTTAACCTGCTGGCGATGGCGAGCAACCACGCGTTCGATCTGGGCGCGACCGGGATTCAGAACACGATTCGTGAGGCGGACCGGCGAAGCATCGTTCATGCAGGCACGGGAAACAACGCCGCCGAAGCAGCCGCACCCGCGTACCTGCAGACGCCGAATGGAACGGTCGCTCTCGTCGCGAGCGCGTCCGGACTGATCGCGCCCGGCGGGAAGGCCGCGGATCATCCGGGCGTGAACGAGCTGCGTGTGGAAGCGGGTAGCCGGGAAAATGAGGCGACGGAGGACTTGCCCGGCGCTCCCGCGAACACGCCAAATCCCGAGGACGCGGGGCGCATACTGGCGAGCATCCGCGAAGCCCGCCAGCGCGCGGACGTAGTGGTCGTTTACGAGCACAACCACGTGTTCGGGAATCATTCGTTTTCGACGATTTTCGGCGAAGGCATGGCGGAGCGGCTGGCCCCGAACGAATGGCTGGTCAAGTGGACGCATGCGGAAATCGACGCAGGCGCTGACATCGTGGTGATGCACGGAGCGCCGCTGCTGCACGGCATTGAGATCTATCGCGGCCGGCCGATTTTCTACGACCTCGGCAATCTCATCTACAACGTGCCGCCCACGCTGACCTACATCGACGAGCCGATGAGCTGGGAAAGCGCGGTGGCCTACGTGGAATTCCAGGGGAAGAAGCTGCAGTCAGTCTCTTTGCGACCGGTCGTGCTCAACCCCATCGGGCGGGGGCAGCCGGACGTACACAACCCCTATACGAACAACGAGTTTCTTGACACGCGCGGCTTGCCCGCGCCTGCGACCGGCGCGAAAGCCGGATACATCCTCCAGCGCATCGCCGACGAATCGAAACCGTTTGGGACACTGATTAGAGTTACCGAAACCACCGGCGACATAGCAATCCCTGCGAAGTAGACGTACACGCGACTACCGCCAAAGAGCCGAAATTCTTTCGATAACATCTGGGATGAATTTCGGCGAGCCGGTTACATGGCGGCACCCGAAAATCGCAATCAGAATGGAAAGAGCACCGCCAGCCAATGAGATAGTGCAGGCTGCACGGTCCGACATATATCCCTGAGCTATCACTCGCGGCGGCGAGATCACTTTCCGCCAACCCATGATCTGGATATAGGAACCTTCGCCTTCGTCGACCTCCCAACGATTAAAGTCCGGTTCTCGAAGAGACGGGACGAACACTTCCAAGATTAAGAAAATTCCCCAATATAGAAGTACAGCAAAGGGAGACAGCTTTATCACAAGCGTCAAGAAATCCATTCGGTCAAACTAGCAAAGATTGGCCGGCGGAGCCAGCGCGAGGCGTTCTGATGTCTCACAACCTCATTTCGCGTTGGGGTCGTGCTTCACGCCGTTGTCCATGAACTCGATCCAGAAACCCTGCGGATCGGTGACAAAGAACATGCGCGTGGTCGGCGCGATGAAAACTGGCGCGTTGGACGGGCTGGTCGTGTGCAGGTTGGCCGCTTTGATGCGGTCGATCATCGCGTCGTCGTCCTTGGACATGAACAGGAAATGAGCGGCACCGGGATCCTGAAAGTGCGGACGCTGGAAACGCTTGGCGTGGTTTCTGTATTCGACGAGTTCCATCACCACGGGAGAACCGGGAACCATCGCCTCGGCCAGCCGGAATTGGCCGCGGATGCCGGTCAAGTCCTCGTACGACTTGTCGCCCATCAGAGACGGACTCACCCAGAATTTGAAGTCGGGGCCGACGAGGCTCTGGTACAGGCGCGCAGTTCTTTCGAGATTGTCGACGACGACGGTGACGCGCGCGCCAAGGACTTTGCTGCCGGGAGCGGCGGTCGACGCCGGCGCCGGGCTGATCTCCATTAGTTCGACCGGATAGCCATCGGGATCGCGCACCATGACCGCGCGGATTTTGCCCCCGACGCCGGGCCAAGACGGAACCTCGACCGGGTTTCCTCCGGGCGTGATGACGGGAAACATTTCGTCCTTCAGGAGACCCAGAGTCTTGTCTAGATCGGTAACGATCAGGGTGAGACGCGAAGCGCCGGGATCGGTCAGAGCGGGATTGAACGGGTGGGTAGGGATTCCTTTGATTTCGATAGCCTCGATGGTCATCTGCGGGCCGCCGGGCGCAGCCGCAGTGCCGGGAATTGGAAGAAGCGCCACGCGGCTGGCCTGCTGGTAGGGGTCCTTCACGCCCTGGACGAGCATGGCAACTTCCTGCAAGCCGCGATTCCGGCCGAACGGCCGTGGCTGGTCGCGCGTGCCGCGCAGCTCGAGGCCGATAAGGTCGTGATAGAAGTGTATGGTTGGCTCGACGTTCTCAATCTGGCGGCCGAGGTGGCCGGGACGAAGAGCGTCTCCGGACGGGGCGATGCCAGTGGGAGGTGCCTCAAGGGTCGCCAGCGGCGCCGGCGCGGATTGCGCCAAGGCGAGCGGCATAGCTACCAGCATCAGACAAATAATCGCAAACGTGCGCGCGACGTTCTCAAACGAATGTGACACGGAAGGCCCCCTGGTCCCAACTGCAAGCCTGCAGAAAATGACGTGGCGCATCATACGACGCGGGACGCATCCCGACAACGAGTCAGTTGCGCGGCAAGTGGATGGAAGCTAATTGACCAGATTTCGGTCGAGATGTTCGGCGAGCCACTTGTCCAGCTGCTCGCGAAGCGCTCGGAAATTGATCGGCTTCGAAACGCAGGCGTCGCAACCGGCGCGCACGACGCGCTCGAAATCCGTGACCATGGCGTGGGCCGTCACGGCAATGACAGGTATCGGACGAACCTGGGCGGTCTTGCGGATGTCGGCTATCAGCGAAAGTCCGTCCTCCGGCCCCAGCTGCACATCGAGCAATACGATATCCGGCGAACCGCTCTGAAGGACGGCACGGGCCTCATTGAGGGTCGTAGCCGTTTGGACCTGAAACCCCTCGGATTCCAGCCAATCAACCAGGAGTTCCAGATTGGGAGCGTTGTCTTCAACCACTAGGACGCTATGGCTCATGTTCTCCCCGCGCCGTGAATGGTTGGTTCGAGCATGAAACGATCCCGAGCGTCTGACCGACCCAGGACGAGGCCCAAAAGGCCATTCTAGTTCCGGCGTGTCAACTCGGAACGACCCTTCAGTTCTCAGTTTGGCCGATTTGTTAATAGCTGTTTGTTCTACAGAAAAGGAACGTGCTTACAATACCGAGCAGGAGCAAATCCGAGGCCGTGAAGCGGAGGCTATTTGGAAAACGTCAGCGTTTGTGCGCCTGCGCGTAGTCGATCGCAAACTGCTTCAGGGCCGGGCTCATCGCGCCGAGTGAGGATGCTTCCTTTTCAGCGCGGTCGAGGCCCCAGTGATCGACGACCAGACGCTTGATGAACCACATTGTGGCTGCGCGGCCGCCTCCTGCACAGTGGATGAACGCGGGTTCGGTGCCCTTCGCGGTGATGGCGTCGAGAAACTTGTCGGCCGCCGTCGGATCGGGGGAACTGGAACTGAACGGAATATGGTAGTACCGAAGGCCGGCGGACTTCGCGGCAGCTTCTTCGGCTTCTATGTCCGCGCCGGCTTCGGTGCTTTGCCGGAGATTGATGATGGACACGAATCCCATTTCTTTGACCTTCGGGATTGCGTCTGCCTTGATCGCGCCGGCGCAGGCGACTGTCGTCTGGAGACGATGCAGATTCGTGATGCCTTCGACATCTTCGCGGGTGGCTTCCTGGGCGCGAACCGGCAGCAACCCGGTGCATGCCACGGCGATCAAACTTGCAGCAATCAGGGTCGATCTCATGGCCATCTCCTTCAAACATCGCCAGCACTTACGGTCTTACTATCGCTCCAAATTGTTTTGATCACAAGGCGGCGGCCTCTTTGCGGCCGCGAGCGGGGCGCAGTAGAATCCGCTGTCAAATCCGCATCTCTTCGGAGGAAAAAGTGAAGATTCGCTACCTGTTTTTGCTGCTCTTGCTCTTTCCAGGGATCTCGCGGGCTCAGCAGACCGGACGTGTCCATCTGAAGTCAAAGATCGCCCAGGAGCGCCAGTTGCCATTCAGCAGCGGCGTGCTGGTCGGGAACACGCTGTACATCGCAGGAGTGACAGGAGTCGACCCGAGCACGAAAGGATCCGTGACGGCGGAGGAAGAAGCCCGTCTGGTGATGAACCAAATCAAGCAAACCGTGCTGCAGGCGGGAATGACGATGGACGACATTGTCTCGGTGCAAGTCTTCTGCACGGACTTGGCGAATTACGATGCGTTCAACGGAGTCTACAAGACATACTTCCACGGGAACTATCCTGCCCGCGCGTTTATCGGAGCCTCGAGCCTCTTGTTCGGAGCCCGATACGAAGTGATGGGAATCGCGATTCGCGGCCGAAAGTGAAAAAAGAGCTGCCTGTCGAAGGAAAATGGCGCGCCCGGGAGGATTCGAACCTCTGACCTTGTGCTTCGGAGGCACACGCTCTATCCATCTGAGCTACGGGCGCGCGGTGATTCGATTCTACATGCCCGCGCGCAGCGGAGCAAAGGTATCGCCTCTCGAATGGTATAATTCCGCGCCTATTTCTCATGACTGAATCATTCAGGCACTGGCTGGAGACGGCCGGAACGCGCGGCGTGCGCGTGCTGGTGATATTCCTCGTTGCCTTCATTTTCGTGCGCGTGCTGAAGGCCCTGACCACACGCCTGGTGCAACTCGCCAAGAGCCAGACGCGCGCCGACAAGATGCGCGAGCAGCAGACGCGCACGATGGCAGGGCTGGTCTATTCCGTGGGTGCGGCGCTGATCGCAGCCGCCGCGGTGCTCGTGGCGCTACCGGAATTCGGGTTCGATGTAACGCCATTCGAGGCGATCGCGGCGGTCAGCAGCCTGGCAGTCGGTTTCGGTGCGCAGAACCTCGTAAAAGACGTCATCAACGGATTCTTCATCGTTCTCGAAGACCAGTACGTCGTCGGCGATTTGATCCAGCTGAACGGTGAAACCGGCCGCGTGGAGCATCTGACTCTCCGGCGCACAGTCTTACGCAACATCGGCGGTGCCATGGTAACGGTGCCGAACTCGCTCGTAGGACAGGTGGCCAACCTCAGCCGCGATTGGTCGCAGGCGTTCGTAGACGTGACTGTGCCGTCCGATGAGTTGGTCGGCAAAGCGCTAACGACACTGGAAAAGATCTCAGGCGACCTGCGCAATGATGAAGCCTGGTCGCCGGCGATTGTCGATGGCCCGCGCGTGCTAGGCGTAGAATCGTTATCGCTGGATGGCACGGTGCTCCGGCTGCAGGTGCGCACGGTGCTGAATCGTAAGGACGATGTGGCGCGAGAGCTGCGCCGGCGGATCAAGATGGCCTTCGAGGAATCGTCGATCCCGCTCAGCCACACCCATCAGGTCGTCGTCAGGGAAGCCGTGCCCAGCCCAGATGCACATTGAGTAGAAGGACCCGCAGGAAAAATCATCCGACCTTACAAAAGGAGGAAGTTGCATGCCAAAGGTAACGCACGATCACGCAGACTTGATGCTCCGGCTCTATGAAATCCGCCGCGAGCCCAAGATGCGCGAAGCTCGCGAATGGTTCATTTCTAAGTTTCACCCCACTTCTCTGGAAGACGTGCAAAAGCTGGCGCCGATGGGAAGCGCGGAAAACGCTTTCGTGCGCATGGTGGCCAGCTACTGGGACATGGCCGCCAACATGGTGAACCGCGGACTCATCGACGAGGAATTCTTCTTCGAGACCACCGGCGAGCAGTGGCTCGTCTGGGAGCGCCTCAAGAACTACATTCCAGCCCAGCGCGAGCGCAGCAAGAACCCGCACATGTTCGGTAATCTTGAGAAGCACGTGAAGAAACTCGAGGCTTGGCGCAAGAAGCGCGCCCCTGGTGCGACCGAGGCGATGCGCCAGATGATGGCGCAGTTTGCGCCACCGAAGTCCTGAGCGCTCCGCGGACTCTGGGCGCCTGGGCGATGAATCGCCCAGGCGCCGTCACTTCTGAGAACTGCGGTTTAGGCTTCGAGTCCCGGATGTTGTTGATGAGCTGCGGCGAGGCGTTTGGCAGCGAAATCCACTAAGCGAGCTTCGACTTTTCGGTTCACGCTGGCATCCGGAAACTTTCCGGATGGGTCGAGAGCGCCAGCCGGAATGCCCGTAAGAATTTCTATGCCTTCATCGATCGTCTCGATCGCGTAGATACGGAATTTCCCGGCACGCACGGCATCCACCACGTCCTGCCGCAACATCAGGTGGCGGACATTCGAAGCGGGAATGACGACACCCTGCTCTCCGGAAAGCCCGCGCGCATCGCACAGGTCGAAGAACCCCTCGATCTTCTCGTTCACTCCACCGATTGCTTGAATTTGCCCTTGCTGGTTCACCGAACCCGTGACGGCCAACGATTGCTTGAGGGGAATTCCCGATAGTGCAGAAAGAAGCGCATAGAGCTCGGCCGAGGATGCGCTATCGCCCTCCACGGCGGCATAGGACTGCTCGAATACCAGCGTCGCAGAGAGAGAAAGCGGCTGATCGACGGCGTACCGCCCGGCGAGGAAGCCGGAGAGGATCATGACGCCTTTCGAGTGAATTGGGCCGCTCAATTCCACTTCGCGCTCGATATCGATCACTTCGCCTTTTCCCATGCGCACGCGCGCGGTGATACGGCTCGGATGGCCAAATGCAAATCCACCCAAGTCAATCACGGACAGCCCATTTACTTGACCGATCTGCTCTCCCTGCGTATCGATGAGGACGGTGCCTTGCAGAATCTGTTCCTGATATCGGTCGCGGACACGATCGCTGCGATGGACTTGAGCGTCAATGGCGTGCTGGACGGATTCGGCGGAGACGGCCGCTTCCTTTCGTTCGCGTGCGTAGAAATCGGCCTCGCGCAGCAGGTCGCCGAGCGTGCGGCGATGCACGAGCACCTTCTTTGAGTCGCCAGCCAGGCGAGAGCTGCGCTCGATCAAGCGAGCCACGCCGCCAGCGTCAACGGGAAGAAGATGCTCCTCCCGCGCCATGCGCGCGATCGTGCGGGCATACAAGAGATCGCGCTGGTTGTCCCGGTCCATATATTCTTCGAAATCCGCGGCGACTTTGAAAAGATCGCTCAATTCGGAATCGTAGGCGCTGAGCAGGTAATAGAGCAGGCGTTCACCGAGCAGGATCACCTTCGCGTTCAAAGGCACCGGCTGCGGCTCCAGCGAAACCGTACTCACGAGGCTCAACATCTGGCCGAGCGATTCGATTCGGATCTGAGACGAAAGCAAGCTCCGCTTGAGGGCTTCCCACGCGTAGGGCTGCAGAAGCAGCTTATGAGCGTCGAGGACCAGATAGCCCCCATTGGCGCGATGCAGCGCTCCCGAACGGATCAGATTGAAGTCCGTGGTCAGCGCTCCGAGTTGGGCCATGTACTCGACCGAACCGATCAGATTCTGATACGTGGGATGGTCCTCGTACACGACGGGGGCACCTTGCTTGCCCGCATGGTCAATCAAAACGTTCACGCGGTATCTACGGAAGAAAGCGGAGCCTCGAGAATCACCAGGGACCGAAATGCCCATCAGGGCCGCTAGGGGGTGTTCCGGTCGCGCAAGAAATTCGTCGACGTTTCGAATCACGTCCTCCTGGACGTCGGAGAGATAGCTGACGACTTCGGCGAAATCGACGTATTTCTGCCGAACTTCCTCGATCAGATGCGCTATCGCGAATGTGGCGACTGAGTGATCGAGCTCGCGGAGTTTTTCCCGGCCCTGCTGCTCATGCTTCTGGATCTGGCGCAGCATGGTCTGAAGCTTCTCTTCCAGAGCCGCCACGGCTTGCTGGGTCTTCTTGCGCTCGGTTTCCGGTAGCTGCTCGAATTCGTCCGGACTCAGCACTTCACCGTTGCGTGCCGGGGCGAAAGCCAGCCCCGAGGGCAGCTTGAGCAGGGCCACGCCACTCTCCGACGCCTCCTGCTGAAGCTTTTCGAGCTCCTGTTGTTGCTTCTCTTTGACCTCCTGTTCGAGCGCTTGCTTACGTGCTCTGTAGTTCTCCGTTTCGAAGGCCGCGGGCACGGCGGTTCGAAGCGTGTCGAGCAGATGGTTCATGTCCTCACGCAGTGCGGAACTCATGCCGGGAGGAAGCCTCAGGGCGCGCGGTATTTCCGGGTGTTCGAAGTTATTGACGTAACACCACTCGTCCGGGGTGGGTTCCGCGGCCGCTCGTGTGGCCAAGATATCGTGCACTGCGGTGTACTTGCCGGTGCCGGCCGGTCCCATGAGGAACAGATTGAATCCCTTGCGGGGAATGCTAATGCCGAAGCGGATAGCTTCCAGCGCCCGCTCCTGCCCCACAGACTCGGAGACATCTTCGAGTTCGGAAGTGTCTTTGAACCCCAGCGGTACGGGATCGCAGCGGTGGTAAAGGACATCCGGCGCGAGGGGCTGCAGTTTCTTGTTCAAGTCCACAGAATCATCCTTCTGACCGTCGTAAGTCCGTACCAAGAGTCACGGGAACAATATCGGCGAGGATCCCATTTGCTTGTGGCACAGGTAACACATGGTTGTGACGGACGTCACCGCCCGCGCACGTCCGCACTCTTTAAAAAGAGACTTGCGCGAAGAGACTTTAGCGAGAAATGCGAGATGAGTGACGGCCTCTTGAGCGAGGGGGGGCCGGCCGCGAAATGAAGGAGAAAGGCAGTGGCTGCAAAAAAGCTGCTATTTCGTTCCGCCGCTAGGGAGAAGGTTCTGAGTGGGGCGACTGCGCTGGCGGACGCGGTGCGCATCACTTTGGGTCCCAAGAGCAAATGCGTGTTGATCCAAAGGAAATGGGGCAAACCTATTGTTTGCAATGACGGGATCACCATAGCAAAAGAGCTAGAACTTAAAGACCCCGAAGCGAATCTGGGCGCGCAGATGATCCGGGAAGCAGCCGAGCGGACCGGTGAGACGGTCGGCGACGGGACCAGCACCGCCTCCATTCTCGCTCACGCGATCTTTGCAGAAGGCCTGCACAACGTGGCTGCAGGCGCCAGCGCCGTCGACTTGAAGCGGGGGTTAGATAGGGGCCTGAGTGCGGCCGTTCGAGCGCTGAAAACGCTTTCCCGGCCCGTCGCCAGCCGCCGGGAAAAGGCTCAAGTCGCCACCATTTCCGCGCACAACGATCCCGCCATCGGTGAACTGATCGCCGACGCATATGAAAAGGTCGGCAAAGAGGGCGTGATTACGGTCGAGGAATCGAAAACGACGGAATCAGCCCTCGAAGTGGTCGAAGGAATGCAATTCGACCGGGGATACATCTCGCCGTATTTCGTCACGGACATGGAAAAGATGGAAGTGGTGCTTGAAGACGCGCTCATCCTGCTCCACGAAAAACGCATCAGCAACCTGAAAGACATGCTGCCGTTTCTCGAGCAGGTTGCGAAGGCAGGGCGGCCGCTGCTGATCGTTGCGGAAGACGTGGAGGGCGAAGCGCTCGCCACACTCGTTGTGAATAAGGTTCGCGGCACGCTCATTTCAGCAGCAGTGAAGGCGCCGGGATTCGGCGATCGCCGGAAAGAGATGCTGGAGGACATTGCGATCCTCACCGGCGGGAAGTCGATCGCCGAAGAGCTGGGACTGAAGCTCGAAAGCTTGACACTCGACGACCTGGGCCATGCCAAACGGATCGTGATCGATAAGGACAAGACAACGATCGTGGGCGGAGAGGCCGCTAAAAGCGCGATCGAAGGCCGATGCGCGGAGATTCGTCGGCAAATTGAAAAGACGACTTCCGATTACGACAAGGAGAAGCTGCAGGAGCGCCTGGCCAAGCTCGCGGGCGGTGTCGCGGTGATCCGAGTCGGCGCGCCCTCCGAGACCGAAATGAAGAACCGCAAAGAGGCTATCGAGGACGCGATCAGTGCGACCAAGGCGGCGCTCGAGGAAGGCATCGTTCCGGGTGGAGGGCTGGCGCTGTTGCGGCTGATCAATGTAGTCACCGCGGAAGAAGCGAACTGCACGGGCGACGAGCGAACCGGATTGCTGATCCTGCGGCGAGCGCTCGAGGCTCCTACCCGGCAGATTGCCGAGAATTCCACTGTCGACGGCGGCGTCGTGGTTGATCGCATGCGTTCGGGAAAGGGCAATTACGGCTTCGATGCCGCGCAGTGCCAGTACGTGGATTTGGTCGAGGCGGGAATCATCGATCCCACGAAGGTTGTGCGGATCGCGCTGGAGAATGCTGTTTCCGTGGCCAGCGTGTTGCTGCTGGCGGAAGCGACTCTTACGGAGGAGCCGGAAGAAAAGAAAGAGGCGGCAACGGCTCCGGAATCGTTTGGCTAACCCGCCCGAGGTCGGAAACCATGATCTTTAACGATCGAGTTGATGCAGGACGCCAGCTGGCTGAGCAGCTTCGGAAATATGCGAACCGGAACGATGTCGTGATCCTGGGCATTCCCCGCGGCGGAGTCCCGGTCGCATACGAAGTGGCCGTTGCCCTCGGAGTGCCACTGGACATCTTCGTATCGCGGAAGCTGGGTGTGCCGGGCGAGGAAGAACTGGCGTTTGGCGCGGTTGCCACGGGCGGCGTTCGAGTGCTCGACCACGACCTGATTCAATCCGTCGGAATCTCGAAAGAAGAAGTCGAGCGAATCACCGAGCGCGTTCGTGCGGAAGTACTTCGGCGCGAGAAACTCTATCGGGGCTCGCGGCCCCCGGCAAGACTCGATGGCAAGATCGCGATACTCGTCGACGACGGGATCGCGACCGGGTCCAGCATGTTGGCTGCGATCCAGGCGCTGCGCCATCTCAAGCCGGCCAGCATCGTCGTCGCCGTTCCCGTCGCGCCTCTATCCACGTGCGATCGGCTCCGTAAAGAAGTCGATGACCTCATCTGCGTGCAGACGCCCGAGGATTTCTTCGCGATTGGGAACTTCTATTCTGACTTCTCGCAGACCGCCGACAGCGACGTGACCGAACTGCTCGATCGTGCCGCGCCCCGGCCCAAGCATCAGCACGTTTCGTAGGGTTCCGTAGGACTTGATTGAAACGGGAGGAGACATGGCCGCCGATCGAATGACTACACGGCCCGCGTCTCAGCGAGACGTCTCGATCGAAATCGGCCCCATCACCCTCCATGGAATCCTCGCTCTTCCAGGACAACAATCTGGGGGCATCGTCCTCTTTGCACATGGCAGCGGAAGCAGCCGTCTGAGCCCGCGGAACCAATACGTTGCACATGTCCTCCAGTCGCAAGGAATCGCGACGCTATTGTTTGACCTGCTCACGGAGAAGGAAGAGGCCATTGATGAATACACGGCGGAACTCCGTTTCGACATTGCTCTGCTCGGCAAGCGGCTCGTCGGCGCGACTCGCTGGGCGATGAAACAACCGGAGTTGAAGACGTTTAGAATCGGATACTTTGGCGCCAGCACCGGTGCAGCCGCGGCGCTTGTAGCCGCCGCCGAACTCCCTGAAGCGGTCTCGGCGGTCGTGTCGCGGGGAGGCAGGCCTGATCTGGCTGAAGACGCTCTCGGCTCTGTCCGTGCGCCGACGCTACTAATCGTGGGCGGCGAGGACGGCCCGGTGATCGGGATGAATCAGCATGCGATGGCGAAGATGCGCCGCGCGGAGAAGGAGCTTCTCATCGTTCCCGGAGCGACGCATTTGTTCGAAGAGCCGGGAACGCTGGAGGAAGTCGCAAAGGCTGCTGCTGAATGGTTTGGCCGCCACTTGGCGAACGTCGAGAAGGCGCACAAGAAGTCGGTTGGAGGCGCGGGTGGGAATCGAACCCACGAATGAAGGTTTTGCAGACCTCTCCCTTCCCACTTGGGTACCGCGCCCCGGACGCACAGTATAACGAAACAGCCGCGCCGTTTCAGCACGCGGGACCGCCCACACTGTGCAGGTGGCGGCGTGTGGATGACAACGCAAACTCGTTCGCGCTAGAGTGTTACCGGCATCTCGAACCGAGCGAAAGGCCTTTGCACGTAATAAATGTTTGAAAATCCCATCGTGTGGCTTGTAGCGGGCGCAGTTGGCATTGCCGTTGTGGCGCTGATGCTCCGCGCGTCGGGCCGCCGTTCGGAACAGCAACTCGCAGCCGCGCGAGTCGAAATGCAGAGCGCGCTTTCCGCGCAGCTTCAGTCCGTCACGGGCCAGCTCAATCACGTCATGCAATCGGTGACCCAGCAGCTCGGCCAGGTGCGCCAGGAGCTGCAAACCGGCGTCGCGTCCACCGGCCAGCTTGCCACCGAAGCGCAGAAGGAAGTTTCCAGGCAACTGAGAGCATCCAACGAAGCCGTGCTGCAAATGAACCAGAAAGTCGGAGAGATGCAGCAGATGGGCAAAGATCTTTCCAGCGCCACGCAGACGCTGCAATCCGTGCTGGGCGGCGCGAAAACGCGCGGCTCGCTGGGCGAAATCGCGCTGGAAACCCTGCTGGCCGATGCGCTGCCGCAAGCCGCCTACGAGACGCAGTATCGTTTCGTTTCCACCGGAGCCATCGTGGACGCGGTCGTGCGGGCCGGCGAGCGCTTGCTTCCGATCGATTCAAAGTTTCCGCTCGAGGCCTACCGCCGGCTGGGCGACGAAGGAGACGATGCCCGGCGCGATTTCTGCGTCGCCGTGCGCAAGCATGCCGATGCCATCGCGGACAAATACATCCTGCCGCACGAGCACACCTTCGATTACGCGCTGATGTTCGTCCCTTCCGAAAGCATCTACTACGAGTTGCTGATGAGTACGGACACGAAGCACGGGCGGCTTGAGGAATACTGCCGCGGACGCCGCGTGTTTCCCGTCTCGCCGAACAGTTTCTTCGCGTTTCTGGGCGCGGTTGCGATGAGCCTACAGGGACAGAAGATCGAGGAGAACGCGCGCCATCTGCTGGCGAATCTCGCCGGGGTCGCGCGCCAAATCGAGAATTTCGCAGACGCCTACGAAAAACTGGGCGGGCATCTTCGCAACGCGCAGCGAACCTATGAAGACGCCGACAGCAAGCTGACGCGTGCGCGCACATCACTCGAACAGATTTCGCAGGGCGCCTTGCCCGATTCCGCGCCGAAGACGCTCGAAAACGCGCCAGCCGAAAAGCTCTTCGAATAACCGTCCGCTACAGCGCTTCCCAAGCCGCGTTCAACAACGTGCGGAAATCGCCTGCAATCGTCTGCCTCAGGAGTTCGCCTACCTGCGCCCGGACCGCCGGCAGGTCGCGCGGATGGCGCGCAATCCGTTTCGCAAAGCTGCGAAGGTCGCCGCGCGAATCCTCCGGCGCGAGCTCCGCGGCTGCCAACAGATACCTTTGCGCGACGGCCGCATCAGGCGGCGAAATCAGGCGCGCGCGAAATGAGTAGTCGCCGCTGCGGATCGCCTGCACATCCAGCACGGCGCTGTTTTGCGGCCCGCCCCGGGTCATAACTTCCTGAGAATCGCCGAGCGCGAACTTCAGCACGCCCGGTGTGACGTTATCGACCACCAGCCCGACCTTCTGCTCCGACCCCTGCACCCGCACTTCCAGTCGCGACTTCTTTCCGGGCACAGGTGGCGGCTGCGGCGCGGCGAATTCGAGCGCAACCAGAGTGGCCTTGGCACTTGCCTCAACTCCCGGCGCTTCGATCGCGATGGTTGCCGGTCCGGCTGCCGCCTTCGAACTCGGCAGCGCCACGAGGCATTCAGGTGATGCCGCAATCACCAGTGCCGGCTCTCCGTTGATTCGCACGCCGTTCGCGTCGGCATCGCCGCGCAACCCCGCTGTGCAAACCCAAAACCGGTCGCGCACCGAAATCACGGGCGGGGCCGTTGTCTCCTTGGGCTCGCTCGCGCCCGTTGCAGGATCGATCAGCGCCGCTACGGAGGCGCCTGAACCTTTTGCCAGTAGATATTCGCCGGAGGTGGGCGCCGTGAACGTCGCGCGCCCCGTGCGATCGGTCGTCAGTGTCTGCCCGTCGCTCAGTGCCACGTTCACTCCTGGCGCCAGCTTTCCATCGACGCCGAAAACGGCGAGCGTCGCTGGATGTCCGGCCATGATGCGCGGCGGCAACACTATCGTAACCGTCCAGGTTGTCGAGGGATTTGCGTTCGTTTGTGCTCGGCACGCGACAGACATCGCGTACAAGAGGACAACAGAAACGGCGGGCCGCGAAATGATGCGTGCGATTCCCATGCAGGTCTTTCGTCCGGCTAATCGTCGAGCCGCACGACGAAGGTAGTCAATTGCTCGTTGGCATGCAACTGGGCTGCAAGCTGGCGCGCGGCATCCTCTGTCGGTAGCCGGCCCACGCGCACCCGGTAGAACATTCCGTTCGGGGAATCGAAAAGCGTGATGCTCACGTTCGCGTAGCGCGTCGCCAGTTGCGTGCGGAACCGCTCCGCATTCTCTTGCGACTGGAAAGCCCCTACCTGCACGCCGAAGGATCCGAGCTGTGGGTTCGGCCCGCTCAGCATCTCCAGGCGCACGGGCGCCGTCCCGGGACCGACCATGTCGATGGCCTGCGCCGCCGAAAGCGAAAGATCGATCACGCGATTGGCTACGAACGGCCCGCGGTCCGTGATGCGCACCTCCGTTTGCTTTCCGTTGCGCAAATTCGTCACGCGGACGATCGCTCCAAACGGCAGCGTGCGATGCGCCGCCGTGAACGCGCGCATATTGTAGATTTCGCCGTTCGATGTATGCCGGCCGTTGAATGGATCGCCGTACCACGATGCGACACCTTCTTCGACATATTGGCCGGGAATTACCGGCCCGCGTTCCACCGCCGGAGGCGCGCCCGAGGGTGGCGATGGCGCGGAGGCGCCCGTTGCGGGTACTGGCTCCTGCGATGGTGGGTACGACACGGGCGGCTGCGACGTCTTCGCGTGCTGGCCGCAGCCGGCCGCCAGCCCTGCGCAAACCAGCGCTGTCGCGAATCGCGCCGGGAACCGATTCTTCGGCTGGCTCGTGCCCCGACTTGTTTCCGAACGACCCTCCGCAGGAAATTGGGGGACCTTCACGCGGCTTTCCGGTTCACTCGTTTGCTCTCAATCTTCGGTATTATAGGAACGCTTCTGCGTCATCGCAAGGAACCCATGGCTCTTTCGCCGCGCACCCGTTGGAAAATCGAGCGCTTCTTCAAGAATCTGGGCGGCAGCTCCGCCAGCTCGGAAAGCAGTCAGCCGCGCCCGCAGATCTGTCCCGCATGCCGCACCCTGGTCGGCGCCGGCCAGACCCGTTGCCACAACTGCGGCGCGAACATGCGATTCGGCATGGCCGCCGCCAGCCGCTCCCTCGGCCGTTTCATGCCGACCACTTCGCCCGCCAGCTACGCGATTCTCACCTTCAGCTGCTTCGTTTACGCGGTGACTTTGCTGCTCACTATCCGCCACGCGGGGTTCGCGGGCCTCGGCGGCGGTTTGTTCGGTTTTGGCGGAATTGACGGCGAGGTTCTCGACCGTCTCGGCGACTCGCTCCCCTGGAACGTGAACATTGTGGAGCCCTGGCGCTTCATTACCGCCGTCTTCTTGCACGGTAGCATCCTCCACATCCTCTTCAACATGTGGGTGCTTATGGACGTCGGTCCGCTCATCGAAGAGCTCTACGGCTCGGCGCGCTACCTCTTCATGTATGTGGTCGCGGGAATCGGCGGCTATGTGGTCAGCAGCTTCGTTGGCAATCGCAGTGTGGGCGGTTCGGGTGCGCTGCTTGGGCTGATCGGAGTCTTGCTCGCCATGACCATGGGCCGCCGCTCCGCGGGCATGCAAATGCTCCGCAGCTCGCTGATCCGCTGGCTGATATACATCGCAGTGTGGGGACTGCTGTTTCCGGGGATCGACAACTGGGCGCACGGCGGGGGACTCGTCACGGGATTCATTCTCGGCAAGATCTTTGCCGACCGTCCGCCGCAGACACCGCAGGAAGTTCGCTTGGCCTACGCGCTCGGCTGGATCGCCGCGCTGGCCGTCGCCGCCAGTTTCGCCATGGCCCTGTTCACCGCCCTCCACCCGGGCGCCTAACGTACTATCCGGCCGCCAGCCTTCGCGACACGACGATGCTGTAGTGTAGTCCGGAAATCATGATCAGCCCGGCCACGACGTACGCGAAAATCTCCGTTACCTTCGCCAGGTTCTTCTGATCCCAAGCCGCCATCACCAGCACCAGAATCACCAGGAAGATCTCGCATGCCGTCGTCAGTTTCCCCCATACGCTCGGCGGAAAAGGCTTGTAACCCACGGTGATCAAAATCACGGCCGCGGCCGCGAGCAACAGCACGTCGCGCCCCAGCACCAGGATCGCCAGCCACCAGTCGATTCGCCCCTTGAACGCCAATACAACGTACGACGAGGACATCAGGAGCTTGTCCGCGATCGGATCGAGGTACGCGCCGACCGCTGTCTTCTGGTTCAGCGAACGCGCCAGGAATCCGTCCAGCGCGTCCGTCAGTCCGCCGAGCACCAGAATCGCCAGCGCCGCGAAGAACTTGTCGTATTTGATCGCGATGATGAAAAAAGGCAGGAACGCCAGCCGCAGCAGCGTCAATTCGTTCGGTACTGTGAAAATCCGGCTTCGCATTTTCTTAGGCTTTCCCGTGCGGTCTACCGGGACCGCCCGTCACGCGAATTGCGCGAGATACTCCCCCAGGGATTGGCCCGTCTTCTTTTCGAAAACCGCCGCAAGCGGCGGCACCGAACCCCGCGCCTCGTCCAGCGCGATGCGTTCGATTCTCACCATGGGAAAAAACAGCGTCGGCAGCCCGATCGGGTCGTGCTCCGGATGCAGCACCTGGCTCACGAAATCGTCGAACGAACCGAGATCGATGCCGCGCATCGTAACGCCGGCCTGCGAAATTTCCAACAGCTCTCCCCACAGCCGCTCTTTCGGGCTGTGCAGGCTCACCACCACGACCGAATGCGGTTGCATCGAATCTCCCAAGAATCGTCTCCTAAATTCTTGTAGGGGCACAGCGTGCTGTGCCCGGCGAACTTTCTTGGCGATGCGCAGTCCATGTGCCTCAAGCGCTGCTGCGCCCTTGAATTTTAGGGGGTCGCACCTTCAGGTGCGACATAAAACGTCACGGCGAAGCCGCTTCCTTTGCGCTGGCTCACCCGCAGCATGTATTCCCGCCGCCTCTACCTTCCGCCCCGCAGCTTCACTCTCACACTGAAATCGTCTTCAAATCCGCCGCGCGCAGCAACGCCGGCTCCGTCACCTTTTGCACCTGCTCCGGGGTCACGCCTTGCGCCACTTCGCGCAACAACAAACCCTTCGGCGTCACCTCGATCACCGCTAGCTCGGTGACGATCAAATCGACTACCTCCACGCCCGTTAGAGGCAGTGTGCACTTCTTCATGATCTTCGGCTCGCCGTCTTTCGTCGCGTGTTCCATGGCGATAATCACGCGCTTCGTGCCCGCCACCAGGTCCATCGCGCCACCCATGCCCTTCAGCATTTTCCCCGGCACGGCCCAGTTCGCCAGGTTCCCTTTCTCATCCACCTGCAGCGCCCCCAGCACGCACACGTCCATGTGCCCGCCGCGAATCATGGCGAACGAGTCCGCACTCGAGAAGTATGACGAGCCCGGAATTTCCGTCACAGGCTCCTTACCGGCGTTGATCAAGTCCGGATCCTCTTCACCTTCGTAAGGGTACGGCCCGATCCCCAGCATCCCGTTTTCCGACTGCATGATCACGTCCACGCCGGGCGGCAGATAATTCGGCACCATCGTCGGAATCCCGATGCCGAGATTCACGTAGTACCCGTCGCGCATTTCCTGCGCCACGCGCCGCGCGATGAATTCCCGCTTGTCCATCTCCGCCATCACGCGCCCCGCTTCCGCTTCGGGCCCGGCTCCATCGGCTTCTTGTAATTCGCGCCCTGAAAAATCGCGTCGATGAAAATTCCCGGCGTGTGCACTTGGTCGGCAGAAATCTTGCCAACCTCGACCAGCTCCTCGACCTCCGCGATCACGTACTCCGCCGCCGTCGCCATCACCGGGTTGAAATTCCGCGCCGTCTTCCGGTAGACCAGGTTCCCCCAGCGGTCGCCCTTCCACGCCTTCACGAACGCGAAGTCCCCGCGCAGCGCCGGCACCAGAACGTGCGGCCGCCCGTTGAATTCGCGCACCTCAAGGCCTTCCGCAACCACAGTTCCGTAACCCGTGGGCGTGAAAAACGCGGGAATCCCCGCACCTCCCGCGCGCATCCGCTCCGCCAGCGTGCCCTGCGGGTTCAGCTCCACCTCGATTTCGTTGTTCAGCGCCAGCTTCTCGAAAAACTTGTTCGCGCCCACGTAGCTCGCGATCAGCTTCTTGATCAGCCGCGCCTCCAGAAGCTGCCCCACCCCGAACCCGTCGATCCCGGGATTGTTCGACGCCACCGTCAGATTCTTCGTCCCCTGCCGGACTAACGCGTTGATCAGATTTTCCGGCACGCCACACGTTCCGAATCCCCCGATCAAGATGGTCGCGCCGTCCTTCACGCGCCCAATCACCGCCTCCGCATTGGCCACACGCTTATCCACGCTGGCTGATCCCCGAGCGGGCCGCCTGCTTCAGCGCGCGAATTCGCCCTGCGACTGCGGTCACCGCAGCATCCACCGTCGGGGCCTTCTCCACCTCCGCCATCAGCGCCGACCCCACCACCGCCGCGTCCGCGATTCCCCCAAGCACGGACACATGCTCCGGCAGCGAAATCCCGAATCCCACCGCCAGCGGCAATTTTGTCGCCCGCCGCACCCGCCGCGCCAGCGACGGTAAATCCTCCGGCATTGCATCGCGCTCGCCCGTCACGCCCGTGCGCGAAATCAGGTACAGGAATCCGCTCGAACATTCCGCGATCATCGCCAGCCGCTCATCCGTCGACGTCGGCGCCGCCAGAAAAACCGTGTCGAGCCCGCGCGCCTGCATCGCCTGACGATAATCAGCGGCTTCCTCCGGCGTCAGATCGGTCACCAGCGCGCCGTCCGCTCCTGCCGCGCGCGCCGCGTCGCCGAACTTCTCGACACCCATCTGCAGCACGGGGTTGAAATACGTGAAAAGGATCAGCGGGACGTCGCTCTTCGCGCGAATTCGCCGTACCAGCTCGATCACGCCCCCGAGCGTCGTCCCGCTCCGCAGCGCCCGCTCGCTTGCCCGTTGAATCGTCGGCCCGTCCGCCACCGGATCGCTGAACGGCACGCCCAGCTCGATTACGTCCGCGCCCGCCTCCGCGGCAGCCAGTACGATCCGCTCGCTCGCATCAAGCGTCGGGTCGCCGGCCGTAATGTACGCCACCAGCCCCAGCTCGCCTCGCTCCGCGAGTTCGCGGAATCGCCGCGCAATCCGCCCCTCGCCCGCGGCGTTTCTAGCCGGAGCTTGCGCCCGCGCCGACTGTTGTGGAATGGCCGCGTCAGACATAGCGAGAAAGGGTTTCCATGTCTTTATCGCCGCGCCCGGAAAGATTCACGATCACGATCTCGTCCTTCTTCATCTTGGGCGCGCGCTTCACCAATTCCGCGAACGCGTGCGCCGACTCGAGCGCCGGAATGATGCCCTCCGTGCGCGCCAGCATTTTCGCCGCCGCAATCGCCTCGTCGTCCATCACCGCCGTGTATTCCGCGCGGCCCTGCTCCGCCAGCCACGCATGCTCCGGCCCCACCGCGGCGTAATCGAGTCCCGCCGACACGGAATGCGTCGTCGCAATCTGCCCGTCCGCCGTCTGCAGCACGAACGTGTACGTCCCTTGCAGCACTCCCGGTCGAGCGCCCGTAAATCCCTCCGCCGCCGCGAGCCGTGCCGCATGTTCCCCCAGCGTCTTACCGCGCCCGCCCGCCTCGACTCCCACCATCTTCACGCTCGCGTCGCCCAGGAACGCGTGGAACAGGCCGATCGAATTCGACCCGCCGCCCACGCACGCATAGAGATAATCCGGCAGCCGCTTTTCGGCGCCGAGGATCTGCTCCCGCGCCTCTTCGCCGATAATCTTCTGGAAATCGCGCACCATCATCGGATACGGATGCGCCCCCAGCACCGACCCCAGCAAATAGTGCGTCGTCCGCACGTTCGTCACCCAGTCGCGCATCGCCTCGTTGATGGCGTCCTTCAGCGTCTTGCTGCCCGCCTCCACGCCGATCACTTCCGCGCCCAGCAACCGCATGCGGTTCACGTTCAGCCGCTGCCGCTCCATATCCTCCGTGCCCATGTACACTGTGCAAGCCAGCCCCAGCCGCGCCGCGGTCGTGGCCGTCGCCACTCCGTGCTGCCCCGCGCCCGTTTCCGCGATCACGCGCTTCTTCCCCATGCGCACCGCGAGCAGTCCCTGCCCCAGGCAGTTGTTGATCTTGTGCGCGCCCGTGTGCAGCAGGTCCTCGCGCTTCAGGTAAATGCGCGCCGTGCCGAAACGCTCCGTCAGCCGTGAAGCAAACTGCAGCGGCGTGGGCCGCCCAGCAAAATTGTGCAGCAGCTCATCGAGCTCCTGCTGAAACCGCGCGTCCTGTCGCGCCTCCGCATACACCCGCTCGAGTTCCTCGAGCGGCGCCATCAGTGTCTCCGGCACGTACCGCCCGCCGTAGGGGCCGTACCGCCCGCGCTCGCGCACCACATGCGCCGTGTAACTCATCGCCGTTTCCTTCCCACTTCGTCGCGCTTGCAAGACCACCCGCAGTTTAGGGGGTCGGAGCTTCAGCTCCGACATGAAAACGATGTGGCGAAGCCGCTTCCGCTGCGCTGCCTCATTCGCAGCAAGTACTCCCGCCCCAGCTCAGCCTACCTCAGCGGGTATTCCTGGCGGCAGCGCCCTTCACCGCTTCCATCAATCCCCGCATCTTCGCCACGTCTTTCTTCCCTGGACGCGACTCCACTCCGCTGCACACATCCACCGCATATGGCCGCACCGTGCGAATCGCTTCGCCAACGTTCTCCGGCGTCAGCCCACCTGCCAGAAAGATCCGCCGCCCCTGTCGCTGAGCCCGCCGCGCAACCTGCCAGTCGAACGTTTTGCCCGTTCCCCCGCGCGCCTTCCGGCTGTGCGCATCCAGTAGGATCGCATCCGCCCGCTTGTACGCTGCCACCTGCGCCGCTCGAAATGGCTTCTTCACCCGCAAAGCCTTAATAACGCGCATCTTCCGCCGCAGCCGCGCGACCTCCTCGGGCGTCTCGTCGCCATGCAACTGCAGTTGATCGAGCCCCACACTGTGCGCGATCGCCAGCATTTTCGCTTCAGCCTCGTCTTGAAACACGCCTACGGCCGAGACTCTCGCCGGCAGTCTCTTCACGATTCTTCGCGCCGTCGCTGGCGTCACGTACCGCGGGCTTGTCCGCACGAAGTTGAACCCCAGCAGATCCGCGCCGCTCTCAACCGCCCGCCGCGCATCCGACCAGTTCGTGATCCCGCAAATCTTCACTTTCACCATCTCGCGATGTCTTGCCTTGTAGGGGCACAGCATGCTGTGCCCCGCGCTGATTCTTGGCTTCGTTCGCTATCCTAGCGGCCAATCAACGCCCTCAGTGGTTCCGCCGGCTCCGCATACCGCATCAATTGCTCGCCCACCAGAAACGCGTCGAACCCGGCACGCCGCAGCCGCGCCAGATCCTCATGTGTCCGCAATCCTGACTCGCTCACCGCGATGCACGCCTCCGGAATTTCCTTCACCAGCTCAAGCGACGTCTCCAGCTTCACGCTGAAGTCCCGCAGATCGCGGTTGTTGACGCCGATAATTCGCGCGCCAACCGCCACCGCCCGCTCCACTTCTTCGCTTGAATGCACCTCAACCAACGCGTCCATCCCAAGCGACCGCCCCAGTTCAAGCAGTTCGCGCAGCGCTTCGTCGCTCAGGATCGCCGTGATCAGCAGAAACGTATCCGCTCCCGCCGCTCGCGCCTCCCACACCTGCCAGGGATCGATGATGAAGTCCTTCCGCAGTACCGGAATCCCCACCGCTTTTCTCGCGGCCTTCAAATCGGCCAACGACCCCAGAAAGAATTCCTCCTCCGTCAGCACCGAAAGCGCCGCGGCCCCGGCACCAGCCAGTGCCGCCGCCAGTTCCGCCGGCGCGTACTGCTCGCGCAGCATGCCCTTCGACGGCGACGCCTTCTTCAGTTCCGCGATCACGTTGAATCCCTCGCGCGAAAGCGCCCCGGCAAAGTCCCGTGCCGGCTCGCCCTTTTCCACGGCTATCTTCAGCGCCACATCGGGCAGCACGCGTTTCCGGTGCGCGATCGACTCGCGTCGCGCCTCGACAATCTTGTCGAGTATTGTCCGTTCCTGTGATCCGGTTTTCACGCGTAGCGCCACGCAATGGCCCTGCCGACGCAGGGAAGGTCTACAAGTTTACCTTGTTGGGGGCGGTTTTTCCTGTGTCTGAGGGATGGCTCAAGCTAAGGCTGGGTGCAGCAAGAGGCGCCCTATCGGGCGGCTGAGGCGCCGAGCAGCGGCTCCGAATACCGGATCGGAATCCCGAAATTCGATCCCCCGAATCCCTTCAGCACCGCGAACGTCACGCCGATCACCTTGCCGTCCCGGTTGAAGAGCGGCCCGCCCGATCCGCCCGATGTCGTCTGCGCGTCGAACACAATCTTGTCCGACAAGACGTCGCCGATATGCCCTTGCGTGATCAAAGGATGGATCAAGTTCCGCTGGGCGAGCTCACCCAGCACCTGCGAAACGTCGCCTCCGCTGTGCGACATGATTTTTTGTGCGGTGTCTTCGTCCGTGCGAGCCAGGATCGCCGCCAGCCCCGTCGCGTATCCCATTACAAGGATCGGTTCTCCGGTCGCCGCGGCTGACTTCGCCGGATCGATCGTCAGCACTGGTCTCTTCAAATCCTTCAGGTTCACTCGCATGCTCGCGAGGTCCGCATCCTTTGAGATCTCTTGTATCTCCGCGTCAAACGCGCGCGCGTCATTCGGGAAATAGGCGTGAATCGACGAAATCTCCGGCGTGAACCCTTGACTCGTCAACTCGCTCAGCTCGTCATTGTTCCACCAGGGCTGCGCCACGTGCCGGTTCGTGATGATGCGCCCCTCGGGCCCTGCCGGGAATCCCGTCCCGAACACGTCCACCTTTACTTCCGGCCCGTTTCCTTCCAGCGTCAGCACCGGATTGCCGTCGCTGTCCTGCAGCGGCTCGCCCTGATTGTTCAGCCCCGCGTAGCGCAGCCGCTGCCCACTCTGTTGATTGCGAAACGCGACCGACACGTGCAGCAGGCACACGCTTTCCACATCCATTTTGATCAAATTCTGCGCCGCGTCGCCCTGCTGCTCGATCTTCTTCAGCCGTGCGTTCGTGTCGTCGAGCTGCTGTTGCAGCGTGCTGGGCAGGCCCCCGCCGTCCGTGATCGTGCTGCCCGCCGGCTGTGCGCCCCTCAACCGGCGCGCCTCGGCCATGATGTTCTGCTGGCTCAGCACTCCGTGCTCGAGCCGTGCGATGGTGGCCTGCGTTCGCTGCAGATCTTTCTTGGCGCTGCGGGCGAAAAGAAAATACGTCGCGGCCATCACCACCGCGATCAGCAGCACGCCCGCGAATCCCATCTTCAGCCGCCGGTCGAGCGATACGGCGTTCGTGGCCATCTTCTCGGTTACCGCCAGCGCGTCGAATGCTGTGTGCGCGATCTGCTGGCCCTCTTCCGCGATGCGCATCTTGAGCCGCAGCTCCCGCTCGACCTTCTGCATGCGCAACTGCGTCCGCACCCGTGCCAGCAGCTCCACCGCGTCAAACGGCCGCGACACGGCGTCGTCCGCTCCCAGGTCCAGCCCCGCCGCGCGTTCGTCCGCCGATCGGCCCGTCAGCAGGATCACGCGCACGCACTCCGTCTTCGCCGAGCCGCGCATCGTCGCGATCGCCTGTCGCGCGCTCGTCGACGTCACGCCGTCCGCCGCCGCGTCCAACAGCATCACGTCGACGCCCGGCTGTCTGGCCGCTTCCAGCCCCTCTTGGGCTGTGGCGAACACACTCACGTCGTAGCCGCCGCTCTCGATCGTCGCGCGCAGCACCTCGCGCGCTTGGGCGTCCGCCTCCACCACCAATATCTTTTCGCGTCCGTCAATCATTCCTGTCGCCCGTCACATGCGCTTCCGGCC